>Ga0114959_10003721_pt1 | contig 11914 bp, 10 predicted proteins | sample C_130625_EF_Meta_FD_87317 | JGI IMG/M metagenome (GOLD analysis project Ga0114959, IMG submission 87317) | Freshwater microbial communities from Lake Croche, Canada to study carbon cycling - C_130625_EF_MetaG | ecosystem: Environmental > Aquatic > Freshwater > Lake | place: Lake Croche, Canada...
CCCTCGGCGGCCGGCAAGACCACGCTGATCCGCCTGCTGATCGGCACCCTGGCGCCCAGCGCGGGCGCCGTCCGGCTGGATGGCGCCGATGTCTATCTGTGGCAGCGGGAGGATTTCGGCCGCCATGTCGGCTACCTGCCGCAAGCGGTGGAACTGTTCGAAGGCAGCGTCTTCCGCAACATCGCCCGGATGGGAGAGGCCGCCGAGGCCACGGTCTATGAGGCCGCCCAGCTGGCCGGCTGCCACGAGATGATCCTGCGCCTGCCGCAGGGCTATGAGACCGAGATCGGCGAGGCGGGGCTGCATCTCTCGGGCGGGCAGCGGCAGTTGATCGGGCTGGCCCGGGCGATGTTCGGCGCGCCCAAGCTGGTCGTGCTGGACGAGCCGAACAGCAACCTCGATGGCGAATCCGAAGCCGCGCTGCTGCGGGCACTGGAACGGCTGAAGGCGGCGGGGACCACCGTGGTCCTCGTCTCCCACCGCCCCACCCTGGTGCAGGGCGTGGACCAGGTGATGGTGCTGAAGGACGGCGCCATCGAGCTTCTGGGCCCGCGCGCCGAGGTGCTGAAACGCCTGATGGGGCCGCCCCGCCCGGCGGCGGTGCCCGCCGCGGCCCGGCGGGGGGAGGTCGCGCGATGAGCATCGCCACCCTGCCGCCACACCCGCTGCTGGACGCCGAGGCACCGCGCACCCGGGGCGCGCTGCTGTTCGGCCTGCTGGTCTGCGTGGTCTTCTTCGGCGGCTTCGCCGCCTGGTCGATCCTCGCCCCGCTGGCCGAGGCCTCGATCGCCCCCGGCGTCATCAAGGTGGAGGGCACGCGGCGGACCATCCAACACCTGGAAGGCGGCGCCGTGCGGGAGTTGCTGGCGCGTGAGGGCGATAAGGTGCGCGCCGGGCAGGTGCTGGCGCGGCTCGACGATATCCAGGCCGGCAGCCAGCTGGAGACGCAGCGCGCCGCGCGCTGGGCGCTGCTCGCCCAGGATGCCCGCCTGGCCGCCGAACTGGCCCGCGCCCGCGCCATCGCCTTCCCCGCCGACCTCGCCACCGCCGAGGACCCGCGCGCTGCCGAAGCACGCACCGGCCAGCGCACCTTATTCGAGGCCCGGACCGCCAGCCTGGAAGGGCAGGTGCAGGTGCTGCACGCGCGGATCGAGCAGCAGAAAGCCCTGATCGCCGGCCTGCGCGGCCAGCTGGTCGCGACACGCGAGCAGCTGGTCTTCGCCGAGCAGGAGGAGACGATGCGCCGCGGCCTGGTGGAAAAGGGCCTCGGCCGGCTGCCCGAATTGCTGTCGCTGCAACGCGCGGTGGCCAGCCTGAAGGGCGCCTTGCAGGACCTTGGCGGGCAGAGCGACCGCGCCCAGGCGACGATCGCCGAGGCCGAGCGGCAGATCCGCCAGACCCTCGACCAGCGCCTGGCCGATGCGTCTGCCGAGCGGCGGGAGGTCCGCGCCAAACTGGCCGAAGCCGAGGAAAAGCTGCGCGCCGCCGCCGATGTGGCCACGCGGCGCGACATTCTGGCGCCGGATGACGGCACGCTGGTCAACCAGAAGGTCTTCACCATCGGTGCCGTGCTGCGCCCGGGCGACCCGGTCTTTGAGCTGATCCCGGCCCAGGACGCCATGATCGCCGAGGTGAACATCCCGCCCACCGATATCGACGTGGTGCATCCCGGCCTGCGCGCCGAGGTCCGCCTGCCGGCCTTCAAGCAGCGGCTGGTGCCGATGCTGCACGGCGCGGTCACCTGGGTGGCGGCCGATGTCACCACCAACGAGCAGACGCGCCAGCAATTCTACCGCGCCTATATCCGGCTGGACGCAGATCAGCTCCGCCGGCTGGACAAGGTCTTCCTGGCGCCAGGCATGCCGGTGGAAGCGCATGTCCAGATCGGCCAGCGCAGCTTCCTGCGCTATATGATCCAGCCGCTGCTCGACAGCTTCCAACGCGCCTTCCGGGAACAGTAATACCGGCGGTCGAAGAACGTCACCGCGCGGTCCAGACGCGCGCGACCCGCTCAGCCGCGATCATCATAGCCGCGCGGATGCGCCGCATGCCAGGCCCAGGCGGTGCGGACGATATCCTCCAGCGCACCGAAGCGCGGCGCCCAGCCGGTCTCTGCCCGCAGCCGCGCCGCGGAGGCGACCAGCACCGCCGGATCACCGGCGCGGCGCGGCCCGAACTCGTGCGGCACCGCCCGCCCGCTCACCGCCGCCACGGTATCGATCACCTGCTTCACCGAATAGCCGGTGCCGTTGCCGATATTGTAGCGCACGGAGCGGCCATCCAGCCGATCCAGCACCCGGATATGCGCTTCCGCAAGATCGCTCACATGGATGTAGTCGCGGATGCAGGTCCCGTCGGGCGTCGGGTAATCGGTGCCGAAGACCGTCAGCGGCGGCCGCGTGCCCATCGCCGCGCCGATCGCCAGCGGCACCAGATGCGTCTCCGGCGCGTGATCCTCGCCGATCCGCCCGGCGGGATCAGCGCCAGCGGCGTTGAAATAGCGCAGGCAGGCGGACCGCAGCCCGTGCGCGCGCTCGGCCCAATCCAGCCCCCGCTCGACCATCAGCTTGCTCTCGCCATAGGGATTGGTCGGCGCCAGCGCGGCGTCCTCATCGACCGGCACGCGGACCGGGTCACCGAACAGCGCGGCGGTCGAGGAGAAGACGAATTTCATCACCCCCGCCTTGATCGCCGCATCCGCCAGGCCGAGCGAGTTGCCGAGGTTCTCCTGGCAGTAGCGCAGCGGGTCGCGCATGCTCTCGCCCACCAGGGACAGCGCGGCGAAGTGGAACACCGCCTCGAAGCGATGGTCGGCGAAGACTTCCGCCAGCCGGGTGCGATCGGCCAACGCGGCCTGGATCAGCCTTGCCCCGGCCGGCACCGCGGCGCGATGGCCCTGGCGCAGATCGTCGAGCACGACGACCTCCGCCCCACGCTCCAGCAGCGCCAGCACCAGATGGCTGCCGACATAGCCGGCCCCGCCCGTCACCAGGAATTGCCGTCCCTGCATGCCGTCCCTCCTGCCCTCAAGCCGGCGGGACTAATCCCGCCGGCATGGCGAAAACAAGGCCGGGCTGCGGCGTCATGCCTTGATGAAGGGACAGCCGCCATCGGCCAACGGCCGGAAGGCCTGTTCGGCCGGCGTCGTGGCCACCAGCTTCAGATAATCCCATGGCCCCTTGCTCTCGGCCGGGCTCTTGGCCTGGAACAGATAGGTCGGGTGGATCTTGCGGCCATCCTCGCGGATGCGCCCGGCACCGAAGGCGTCGTCCTCCGTCGGCAGGCGCTTCATCGCCTCCACCGCCGCCAGGCCATTCGCCTTGGCCTGGGCGGCACCCATCGCGGTGACCGCCTTCAGGTAGTGCAGCGTCGCGCCATAAGCCTGCAGCTGCACGCTGGTCGGCTGGATATTGTTCACCATCTTGCCCTTCAGCCGCCCGGCCAGCGCGCGGGTGCGGTCGTTCAGGTCCCAATAGGTGCTCTCGGTCAGCGTCAGCCCCTCCGCCTGGGCCAGGCCGATGGTGTTCACATCGACCGAGAAGCCGATCATGGCGGCCACCCGGATGCCGCGCCCGGCCAGGCCGAATTCCTGCCCCTGTTTCACGCAATTGATCATGTCCGACCCGGCATTGCAGAGCGCGATCACGTCCGGGCGCTGCGCCGCGGCGGTGACGAGGAAAGAGGAGAAGTCGGTGGTCTGCGGAAAGGGATGCACGCTGGCGCCGACCACCTGCCCGCCATTCTGCTGCACGACGCGCGTCACCTCCCGCTGCACCGAATGGCCGAAGGCGTAATCGGCGGTGATGCAGTACCAGCGCTTGGCCCCGGCGCGGGCGAGCGAGCCGCCGGTGCTCTGGCACTGCGCCCAGGCATCGGTGGTCCAATGCACCATGTTCGGCGAACAGCCAGGGCCGGTGAGGTCGGAGGAGGCGCCGCCGCTATTCAGGTGGACCTTGTTCTTCTCGCGGGCCAGATTGTTGATGGCCAGCGCGATGGCCGAATTGTTCACCTCCAGGATCGCATCCACCCCCTGGTCGAACCATTGCCGGGCGATATTGACGCCGACATCGGCCTTGTTCTGGTGGTCGGCCTGGATGATCTCCACCGCGAAACCGTGATCGCCGTAGTCCTGCACCGCCTGCCGCGCGGTGACGACGCAATTGGGGCCAGAGATGTCGCGATAGGGCCCGGACATGTCGGTGAGCACGCCGATGCGGATCGGCTGGGCCTGCGCGCGGGCGCGCGGTGCGGCGGCGGTGGCGAGCGTTGCGGCAAGCGCGGCACGGCGGCTGAGTGACATGGTCTCCATCCTCCCTGAATTTTTTTCTGGCCCGAGCCTAACGCGATTTCGGCCGCGATTGACACCCCGGCGGCGCGGCGCGAGGCTTCATCCCAAGGAAACGGGGAAAACGCCGATGGTCGAATGGCGGGAAAGCCAGCCCAGCATCGCGGGCGTCGCGGTGCGGCTGCGGCGCGCTGGCGAGGGCCAGCCGCTGCTGGTCCTGCCGCACGATATCGGCGCCCCGGCCCAACTGCCCCTGTTTGACCAACTGGCCACCCGGTTCGAGCTGCTGGTGCCCGAGCATCCCGGCTTCGGCACTTCCGAACGGCCGGAGTGGATGCGCAACGCGCGCGACCTTGCCGTCATGTATCGCTGGCTGCTGACCGAGCTTGAGGCACCGCGCGCAGCCCTGCTCGGCCTTGGCTTCGGCGGCTGGATCGCGGCCGAGATGGCGAGCATGTCGCCGGCCGATCCGGCCTCCCTCACTTTGGTCGGGCCCATGGGCATCAAACCGCCCGAGGGCGATATCATGGACCAGGCGATCGTCTCCTATATCGACTATGCCCGCGCCGGCTTCCACGATCAGGCCGCCTTCGATGCGGTCTATGGCGCCGAGCCTTCGACCGACCAGCTGGTCGCCTGGGACCATGGCCGGGAGATGGGCTTCCGTATCGCCTGGAAGCCCTATATGCGCAGCGTCACGCTGGAACACCTGCTGGGCGGCATCCGTGCGCCGACGACCCTCGTTTGGGGCGAGGAGGATCGCGTGGTGCCGGTGGGCGCGGCAAAGATCTGGCAGCGGGCGATGCCGCGGGCGCGCCTGGTGCGCATCCCCGGCTGCGGCCATTGCGTGGATATGGAACAGCCCGAGGCGCTGGCGCGCCTGATCACCGCCTGAACGAGCGAAACCGGGGGAAGAGGGAGCACGGCGATGCACTTCATGTACTTCACCGAACAACCGATGTCGGCCTATCCGGCGGAGGAAGGTCTGAAATTCGGCGCGACCGCGCTGATGTTCCCGAACAAGCACTTCGACCCGGCCGAGGGCTCGCGGCTCTACAACGAGTTCATCGACCAGTACAAGCTGGCGGAAGCCGTGGGCTTCGACGGCATCATGCTGAACGAGCATCACAACGCGCCCTTCTGCATGCAGGCCAAGGCGAATGTTTTCGCCGCTGTGCTTGCCGCCATCACCGAACGGGTGAAGATCGTCATCCTCGGCAATCCGCTGCCGCTCAGCGAAAATCCGGTGCGGCTGGCCGAAGAGCTGGCGATGATCGACATGATCTCGAAGGGCCGCCTCGTCTCCGGCTTCGTGCGCGGCGGCGGGCAGGAACAGCTCGCGACCGGCGCCAACCCCGCCTATAACCGCGAACGGTTTGAGGAAGCGCACGACCTGATCGTGCAGGCCTGGACCCGCCCCGGCCCCTTCCGCTTCGAGGGCAACCACTACCAGCAGCGCGTGGTGAACCCCTGGGCGCTGCCCTTGCAGCAGCCGCATCCACGCATCTGGATCCCCGGCGTGATCAGCAAGGAGACCGTGATCTGGGCGGCGCGGCACCGCTACCCCTACATCGCGCTGAACACCACCATTGAGCAAACGCTGAAGATCTGGGAACTGTACGACGGCATCGCCGCCGAGGTCGGCTTCCAGGGCGGCCCGGCCTATCACGGCTATCTCAAGCAGGTGCATGTCGCCGACACCGATGAGAAGGCGATCGAGAATGCCCGCCAGTTCACCTGGATGCAGGGCGAGTTCACTGGCCTCGCCCATCCGGTCTGGAGCACGCCTTCGGGCTATGGCTCGCCGGAAAACCGGCGCGGCTTCGTCGAATTCTCCACCGGCCGCGGCACCAGTCCCCGCCGGCGGCCGAACTTCGCCGAGCAGATCGAGAACAACATGATCATCGCCGGCCGGCCTGAGACGGTGATCGCCAAGCTGCGCCACGTCATGCGCGAAACCCGGCCGGGGATCATGTCGCTCTGGGCCAATGATGGCGGGATCAGCCAGGCGGACAGCCTGAACTGCATCCGCCTGCTGGGCCAGGACGTGCTGCCGGCGCTGCGCGAGACGGCCAAGGAGCTTGGCCTGGAAAGCCCGTTCGAAGCGAATACCCCGGTCAGCCTGGCGCAGAGCACCGACCTCGCGCCGCGCGCCGCCGCGGCGGAGTAGCTATTCCTCGGCGTAGGGGTTGATGGTGCCGCGCAGGTTCAGCCGGATCGGCACCCCCGGCATCGCGAAGGTCTCGCGGAAGCTGTTCGCCAAATAGCGGCGGTAATCCTCCGGCAGCGCCTCGGCGCGGGTGCCGAAGATCGCCAGGGTCGGCGGCCGCGCCTTCGGCATGGTGGCATAGCGCAGCTTGATCCGCCGTCCCTCGACCAGCGGCGGCGGATGCCGGCCGATGGCCGCTTCGAACCAGCGGTTCAGCTCCCCGGTCGCGACCCGGCGGTTCCACAGCGCGACGGCGGCCCGGACCGCCGGCATCAGCTTCTCCAGGCCGTGCCCGGTGCGGGCCGAAAGCGGCACCACCGGGATGCCGCGCAGCTGGGCCAGGCTGGCCGTCAGCACATCGTCCAGCCGCTTGCGGCAGGCGGCGCGATCCTCCACCGCATCCCATTTGTTGAGCGCGATCACCACCGCCCGCCCCTCGCGCTCGGCCAGCCGCGCCAGGCGGAGATCCTGCTCCTCCATCCCCAGCAGGGCATCGAGGACGAGGACCGCCACCTCGCATTCCTTCAGCGCGGCGATGGACGCGGCGGCCGACATTTTTTCCAGCGCCTGTTCGATGCGCGCCCGGCGGCGCAGCCCGGCGGTATCGACCAGCCGCACCCGCCCTTCGGCATCGCGCCATTCGACCGCAACGGCATCGCGGGTCAGGCCGGGCTCGGGCCCGGTCAGCATCCGCTCCTCGCCCAGCAGCGTGTTCAGCAGCGTCGATTTGCCGGCATTCGGGCGGCCGATGATGGCCAGGCGCAGCGGCCGGTCCGGGTCGGCGGCCTCCGCCGAGCCTTCCTCCGGCAGGTGTTCGGCAACGGCCGAGTGCAGCACGCTGATGCCCTCGCCATGTTCGGCCGAGATCGGGATCGGATCGCCGAGGCCAAGCTCATAGGCCTCGAGCGCGGTCGTGCCGCCATCGCGGCCTTCGGCCTTGTTGGCCAGGACCAGCACCGGCCGGGACTGCCGGCGGAGCCAATCGGCGAAGGCGCGGTCGGCCGGGGTCAGGCCGCGCCGGGCATCGACCACGAACAGCACCAGGTCGGCCTCGGCGACCGCGGCCTCGGAACTCGCGCGCATGCGGCCGTAGAGCGTCTCGGGCGCGGCCTCCTCCAGCCCCGCGGTATCCAGCAGGCGGACCTGACGGCCGGCGATGCGGCCCTCAGCCTCCTTGCGGTCGCGCGTCACGCCGGGCGTATCCTCGACGATCGCCAGCTTGCGGCCAACGAGGCGGTTGAACAGGGTGGACTTGCCCACATTGGGGCGGCCGATGATGGCGATGGTGGGAATCATCCGGAGGTTCTACCGGAGAAGCCAGTCGAGCGGACCCCGTTTCTTCGGCGGCTCCGGCCCGGTGCGCAGTTCCTGCCCGCGCCCGGTCATGCTGTTGCCGGTCAGCCGGGCCTGCGTATCCGTGCGATTCCAGACGAAGGCGGTGTCGAAATCGGCCTCGTTGGTGAAGCGGTTATTCTCGATCACGATCTCCCGCGTCGGGTTCTTCACCCCCTCCCCGCCCAGCAGGATCGCCACCTTCTTGCTGTCACTGCGCGGTCCCTTCTGGATCGTGTTGCCGCGGATCAGCACATCGCCGCCATTGGGGATGTCGATGGCGAAGGAGGAGGTGCCGTCGCGTCCATCGGCGATCTCGCTGTCCAGCACCTCAGTCCGCAGGGCGCGGGACTTGATGCTATGGGCGACCTTGGTCTCAAAGAAGCGGCTGCGCTCCACCCGCAGCAGCTGCAGGACGCCGGCATAGATGCCGTGCGCGCAGCCGCGCTCACAGCTGCCGTTGCGCAGGAACTGGCTGTCGCGGACCAGCAGGGTGCCGGTGCCGTCGGGCAGGCCGCTCAGGATACCGTTCTGGTTATTCTCGAAGCGCACGCGCTCCACCGTCAGGTGCAGCGATTCATCGCGGATGCCGGCGCCGTTGCCGTCCGGCACCCGGGCCCGGGTCAGGGCCAGGTCGCGCACCGTGACATTGGCGCCGGAGATAACGAGGATCGCCTTGCCGCCGCAGGTGGTATCGCTCAGCACGGTACGATCCGGCCCGGCGCCTTCGATGGTGACGTCCTTCGTCGCGATCACGGCGCAATCGAGATACTCGCCCGGGGCAAGGCGCACCGTATCCCCGGGCTGCAACTTGCCGATGACCGCAGAGAGGGTCTTGGTTTCCAGATCGGGCCCGACCTCGAACACCGTGGCGGCGACCGGCCCCGGCAGCAGCCAGGCGGCAAGCAGGGCGAGCGCGGCGGCACGCATGGCGTTCTCCTCAGGCGTCGGTCAACTGCCCTGATAGGCCGTCAGCGTGGCGTCGTCGGTCAACACATAGAGCATGCCATTGGCGATGGCCGGCTGCAGGCTGAGCCGCCCCGGCAGCTTGGTGATGCTCAGGCGCGCGCCATCGGTGGGGTCGATCTCCAGCAACTCGTTCGTGCTGCCGCCAATCAGCAGCCGGCCACCGGCCAGCATTGGCGGACCCCAGGCGATCGGGTCGCGTTTCTTCTCGGGATTGCCGAAGCGCGGCAGCGTGCTCAGCCAGCGCACCCGCCCGGTCTCGAACCCCAGACAGGCCACGGCATTGCCTTCGGTGGCCACGAAGACCCAGTCGCCGGCCACCCAAGGCGTCTCCCCGATGGTCGCGTCGCGTTCCCAGATCCGCCGGCCGGCCCGCAGGTCGAGGGCGATCATCACCCCGCCGAGGCCGGCCGCGATCACCCGGTTGCGATCGATCACCGGCGAGGCGGCGACGGCGGCGATATCGGCGATGCTGCCACCGCGCACCGTGGCCAGCGCCTCGCTCCAGAGCAGCCGGCCATTCTCGGCCCGCAGCGCCGCCACCTCGCCGGAGGCGAGGCCGGCGACGACGACATCGCCCTGGATGGCCGGCGCCGGCAGGCCGAGCATCATCGTGGTCGCGGCCTGCCCGCGATACTCCCATTGCTGGGTGCCATCGGCGAGGGCAAGGGCGACCACGCGATTGTCGATCAGCGGCAACACCATCCGACCGCCGGCGACTGCCGGGCAGCCCCGGGCCGGGGCCGGCAGCGCCACCCGCCAGCCCTGCTGGCCGCTGGCGAGGTCGAGAGCCATCGCCTCGGCCAGGCCCGTGACGACGTAAAGCGTGCCGCCATCGGCCGCCATGCCGCCGCCGAACTCGCCACCGCGTTCCTTGTCCTTGCGGCTGTCGAAACGCCAGCGTGTGGCCCCGGTCGCGGCATCGAAGGCGGTGATCTCGCCGCGCGCATCCATCGCCAGCACCAGATTGCCCGCCACCAGCGGAGGCGCAATCAGCCGGCGGCGATAACTGGCGGCGGTGCCGACATCGCGTTGCCACACCCGCCGCAGCCCCTGGCCCAGCGCCGGATGCCCCGGGGCATGGGTGACGCTGCCCATCACCTGCGGCCAATCGGCATTGGCGGTGGGGCCAGGCAGGCGGACCTGCGTGGTATCCGCCGGATCGGCAGCGAGGCTGCGGTCGAGCGACATCACCGGCTCACGCGCCCCGACCAGCGGCGTCTTCTTCTCACCGAAGATGCTGTCGAATTTGTCGCTGATCCAGTCGCAGCCGCCGAGCAGGCCGGCGGCACCGATCAGCAGGCCGCGACGGGGGGCGGCGGCGAAGCGGCGGGGGGTCATGCTAGCCGGCAATCCCGGTGAGCAACCGTTGCGCCCGCTCCCGCATCCCCGGGGGGGCGGCGGGATCGGCGATCAGCAGGCCGAGCAGGCCACGCGCGGCGGCGGCATCACCCCGGCGCAAGGCGACCAGGGCGCGGAGTTCGGCGACCGAGGCCTTCCAGGGACCATTGGCCAGGGGGGCGAGCCGGGAATCGAGCGTCGCCGGGTCGATCGCACCCGGCCCCTCATCCAGCCCATGCAGCGCCCAATAGAGCGTCGCGAGATCGCGGTAGAGCGGGTCGGCCGCGCTGTCATGCGCCAGGGCGTCCCATTCGCCGAGCGCGGCTTCGCGCTTGCCGGCTTCGGCCAGCAGCGCCGCGGCGCGCAGCCGGGCCAGCATGCGGTAGCCGCCGGGCGCATTGGCCACCAAGGCCTCATACCGGCCGGCGATGGCCGAAAGATCGGCGCCCGGCTGGGATGCGGCGGCGCCAGCGGCCAGATAGGCCTCGGCCGCCGCATTGGCCTGGCGTTGCTGCTGCCAGCGCCAGGCTTCCCGCGCACCAAGGCCGCCGACCACGGCAAGCGCCGCCAGGCCAAGGATCCAGCCATAACGCGCCAGCATCGCCTGGGCGCGTTCGGCGCGATATTCTTCCTCGGCCTCGTCCAGAATATCGGGCACGGCGCTTCCTTAGACCGGGATGCGTTGCGGCGGAATCGCCGCGCACGCTGAATCCCGCGACCAAACACAAATTAGAGCAGGGTGCGTGAACCCAGGGGGACGCAGCCTGCTCTAAGGCAGGTTGGCGTCCATAGCAGGGCCTTGGGCGAGCGTTAAGCCTATCGCGCCTAGTCTGCCGGCCATGCGCCTCCTCTCCCTTTGCCTCCTCCTTCCATTGGCCGGCTGCGGCGCCGCCCCGGGGGTGCTTTATGGCAGCATGGCCGGGGCGAATGCCGTCAGCACCGCGGTGATCGGCCGCGACATCGCCGATGCCGCCATCTCGCTCGCCACGGGCAAGGATTGCTCGATCGTCCGGCTCGACCAGGGGCAAAGCCATTGCAAGCCGGCGCGGGAGCCGGTCGAGGACCCGCCCTATTGCACGCGGTCCATCGGCGGCGTGGATTGCTGGCGGGAGCCGCCGCCGACCTATCCGGCGCGGGAGGGGCTGGCCGATCAGGTGACGCTGACCGCGGCGCAACAGCAGTATCAGGCGCGGCGCTGGCCCTATCTCTGGTAGGCGGGCGGGCAGCGGGGCTCGCGCTGGCCGAAACATGAATTTACCGCAATTGTTTTAGTAAATTATTCGTTGATATTCCGGGTTCGTACTGATACGACTACCTCCAGAAACAATGGAGGTTTCCATGTTGGTTCCGGAAAACTGTCAAAAATTGGCGCGCCGCATGCGCCGCCGGCCGCGGCAAAACAGTGCCAGCTTCGTGCGCCGGGCCCCCGGCCTTGCTGGCGGCGCGCTGCTCGCCGTCTTCGGCGCCAGCTTCGTCCCGAGCAACCCCGCCTTCGCCGTGACCCCGACTTCCCCTCCCCCGGCGCAAATCGCGCCCACCGGCGCGTGCATCGGCAATTGCGGCACCATGGGGCCAGACGATGTGGTCACCGCCCCGCCTGGCGCCGCCACCTATGGCTATGTCTCCACCGCCGGCGGGGTCTGGGGGGCCGGGCAGTTGCCGGGGATCGGCGGCACCAACGGCTCGGAGCTCGTCACCAACCCCTTCTTCGCCACCGCCGGGACCGACCTGCGCTATAATTTCAACTACGTCACCTCCGACGGCTCCGGCTATGCCGACTA
>Ga0114959_10003722_pt1 | contig 11914 bp, 10 predicted proteins | sample C_130625_EF_Meta_FD_87317 | JGI IMG/M metagenome (GOLD analysis project Ga0114959, IMG submission 87317) | Freshwater microbial communities from Lake Croche, Canada to study carbon cycling - C_130625_EF_MetaG | ecosystem: Environmental > Aquatic > Freshwater > Lake | place: Lake Croche, Canada...
AAAGGATATGGCCATTGAGCGAATCGGTGATGAACAGAGTCTTACCGTCAACGCCGCCAAACGCTACGTTTGTCATTAGGCTCTCGCCCGGGGCAACGATGAGGTGCGTGGGCAATCCCCGATGGTCATATCGCCAGACGCCGATACCCAAGTGGCAGACGACCATTCCCCCTTCTGCATCAAGTTCGATCCCATCTGGCCCCGTGCCGCCAGACAACTGGATAGCAACCCCCACCTTTGATGGCACGCCGTCGGCCATAAATGGTAGGCGCCAGATCTGTTGGCTACGAGTGACGGCTACGTAGAGATGATTAGTGGTTGCGTTGAAGGTCAGCCCGTTGGGGCTGGGCGCGTTCGAAACCAGTCGGTCTAGGTTTCCATTGGCTCGAAGCCTGAAGATCCTGCCTGTTGGGTCCGCAATCCCTGTCTGGCCCTGGTCCGTGAAATACAAGTCCCCATTGGGGGCAAAGTGCAGGTCGTTTAGACCTTTGAAACTCTCGCTGTAGGCGGTCTCCAAAAAAGGCTTCACGTCTCCCCGAACTGTGTCGAGTGTCATAAGGCCACGTCGATAGTCGGTAATAAATGCACGACCATCTTTATGGAACTTCAAGCCGTTAGGCCAGCCTCTGTATTGGGCAGCAACTTCCCATTGCCCATCAGGGTCGATTCGAAAGATCCTGCCAAAAGGAATGTCTACTACCCAAAGGTTGCCCTGTCTGTCGAACGAAGGTCCCTCAAGAAAGGAGTCAACCTCAATGCCGTGCCGGTTGGCGTCCGACCATGAGGTTCGCTGCATCTTGCGGAACTTGGAAGGGATAGTGCTGAAGACCTCTGCATTGATGATCTCAACTTTCTGGAATGGATTAAACATTTTTTAGCAGCTTTTGATTTTGTTATTTACTGACAATACATTCTGGGTAAGTAAAAGAAAGTCAATCAGTAATATGTGAAAAAGTACGGGGACAGATTTCCCGCCTGATGTTGCCCATTTGACCCTTTTGAGATATTTGTACTCCGAATGACAATAACATCAATAATGCTAAAGATCTTTAGGGTCTCAGGACAGGTGATCCGATCATGCGACGACCCTCCAAGTCTTCATGAGCACGTCCTGCATCATCAAGAGAATATTCAGTAATACTTTGGACACGAATGATTCTGCGAGAAAGTGCATCGAACAAAAGATTCGCGTTATGCAATAAGCGCGCTGGGTTGGAAATATAGTGAAAAAGAATTGGTCGCGTCACGCTGAAAGAACCATGAGCAAGAAGTGACGGAGCAAACGGATCAACTGGCCCAGATGATTGTCCGAAGTTCACTAGGTGGCCCATCGGCGCTAAGCTCTGCAAAGAACGATTAAAGGTATCCTTGCCAACGGAGTCGTAGACCGCGGTAACGCCAGCGCCACTAGTAATTCGCTTAACTTCCTTAACAAAATCCGAACTGGTGTAGTTGATAGTATGTTTGCAGCCGTTTGCCTTCGCCACTTCCAACTTTGCCTCGCTGCCAACTGTGCCGATCACTTCTGCACCAATGTGCGACGCCCATTGGCACAACAGACTACCGACACCACCTGCAGCCGCGTGCACTAAGATAATGTCGCCTGGCCTGATTGAGCACACATCATGCAACAACACCGCAGCAGTTAATCCTTTGACCATTAGAGCTGCTGCAACAGAATCAGTAACCGAATTCGGTATTTTTACAGCAAGTGCCGCAGACAAACAACGGTACTGTGCATAGGCTCCGTATTTTGATGATACATATGCAACCCTATCTCCTGGCACGAAGCCTTCAACACCCTCACCAAGAGCTTCTACGACTCCACAAGCTTCCACGCCGGGTATGCCTGGCAACTCCAACGTCTTGTAGAGGCCTGAGCGAACATAACAGTCATGAAAATTGACGCCTATGGCCGTTTGTCTCAAAAGCAATTCGCCATGCCCAGGCTCGCTGACTAAGACTACTTCGGGCTTTAGTTCGTCGTAGCCACCAAAATGGCGAAGGACTATGGCTTTTGAGTTGATCATTCAATTTACAGATTTGAAATAATGTGCGCTTATCAAATCACTCTGCCTTGATGCCACGGGACTTAATAATGTCCCCAAAAAGGTTAGTCTCTGCCTTTGCCCAAGCGGTCACTTCAGTCGGTGTCATGATCATCGGCTCTCCGCCAAACTCCGTGAACTTAGCCTTAAGAGTTGGTGATGCCAGAATTTTATTCACCTCTTGGTTGAGCCTCGTAATGATCTGTGCCGGAGTTCCAGCGGGCGCATACAAACCAAACACAGTGTCTCCATTTACGTCTCGATAGCCCAACTCATGAAGGGTGGGCACTTGAGGGAAAAGGGGAGATCGTGTCATGCTCGCTACAGCTAGCATCTTGAGCTTACCGGCTCGCACATGCGAGAAGGCAATACCGGGATCCAACAAATAATCTATCTGTCCTCCCAACAAGTCTTGAAGTGCAGGTGCAGCACCACGGTATGGAATGTGTGCTGCAGAAATTCCTGCCTGTTGAGTGAAGAGTTCAGCGGCCAAGTGAGTCATGCTTCCAGTGCTTGCAGAACCAAAGGACAACTTGCCGGGACTTGCCTTCGCCAAACTCACCAATTCCTTGGTGTCATTCACAGGCAATCCAGGCTTCACCACAAGGAATAACTTGACACCGCCTAGCATGGATACAGGCGTCAGGTCCTTAGAGGGATTAAGAGGCATACTTGCATAAATCAAGGGGTTGATCGACTCAACTGATGTTGCCGTAACCACAAAGGTATAGCCATCCGGTTGAGACTTAGCCACAGCCGAAGAGCCGACATTGCCGCCGCCGCCACCTCGGTTATCTATAGCAAATGGCTGCCCCAGTGCCTCAGAAAGTTGCTGCGAGACCAGACGCGCCATGATGTCTCCCACTCCTCCCGGTGGAAATGACACCACAACTTTGACTGGTCTGGAAGGCCAGGCCTGTTGTGCCCAGATCATTGGTGCAGCCATGCACAAAACCAGCATAGCTAGAACTGAACGAATCCATAGCGCGGTGTGACGAGATAAGTGCATGAAAGTCTCCAGTGCATTGAATGATATTTAACAATAGGAACTTAACTAATTTGCTATAGCTATGCAATAGAGGATTCCACAAGGCACTTGTGAAGCCCTTACTTTATCAAGAAACCGGTTAGCAGAGCGACTCTAACGGTATTCATCTAGATTGAAAATTGACTCTCCAATGGGTATTCCGAGTGCCTCAAAGAAATCAGCATCCACTTCGAACTGAACTTCTTCAAAATACCTCATAAGCTCAACTCGGTTAAAAACGCCATATAGGACTTTCTGTCGGCCATACCCTTCTGCCGTGCAATAAAGCTCCCACTGATGTCCTCCGCCCACCCTTTTTATCCAATACTGAGTACTCCAAGAGCTCCCAGGCATACCGCTATAGGAATGAGCGCCTAGGTAATAGAGCTTTTTTCTTGGGCGCCTGATGCGCTCTACATGAGAAAGTAAAGTACGGTACTTTGAAAGTTCAAGGATAACGGCAGACATAAAAAAACCTCCAAGGTAATAGCCATGGAGGGTGACGCTTGAAGTTGCTGTATCAGCCACATCTTCCTTGCGGAATAACCACCTTGCTCAAACAGCAGGTTGGCGGGGCGTCAGCCCTCTCTTGATGAGTTGAAAATAATATTACCTGAAAGTTTTTAGTCTGGCAATACGAACAACACAATAGCCAAAGCACTTTTTTAATCAAGTGCCACTGTTCATTTCACACTCGCTAGTGTCGGACAAAAAATTTCCCTTATCGATTGCGTTGGTTGACTATAAAGCAACAGTAGAGAGCCAAGGTACCGCAGCAATCACCACGACACCCGTAATAAGTGCGGCTAAATAGGGCCAAATGGCTCTTGCGACCTGGTCTGGAGAAGCGCCACCAATGCGACATGCAATGTAGAAGCCCACTCCGATTGGTGGGGCCATCAGGCCGACGTTCATTGCAGTAACGATCACCATAGAGTAGTGAATGTCGTTGATGCCCAGCTTTTTGGCTATCGGAAACATAATAGGTGCCAGTAAAAGCACGGCGGGTAAGCCTTCAAGCAAGCAACCAAGTATGAGAAACACAATGATCGTTACCGCAAGGAAGGCCCACGCGCCGCCGGGCATTGACGTCAGGAACTCAGACAGCTGCTGCACGAAGCCACTCTGGGTGATCGCCCATGCCATACCTGCTGCGGTGCCAAGTATCAGGAGTACCGCGCCTGATAGCGATGCGGTCTCAACGAGCATATCGTAGAGCTTGCGGCTGCTGATACCCCCGTACATTAAATGGCCAATGAGCAGCGCATAAATCACAGCAATGGTGGACACCTCCGAGGCGGTGGCGACTCCCCCTGTGACGGCGCTACGAATCAGAAAGGGTAAAGCCAGAGCGGGTGCGGAGATCAAAAGTAACTTCCCGATTAGTCTTATTGGTGCGCGCCGCGTACCAGACATGTCCTCGTGACGAGCATTCCAGCGTGCCAGTAGCAATAGTGCAACCAAAAGCACCATCGCCACGACGATGCCGCTCTGAAACAGACCTGCAATCGAAACGCCCGCTACTGAGCCAAGCACAATCAACACGATGCTTGGTGGAACGGTGTCAGCCATCGCGGCACCGGTGGCGAGAAGCGCAGTCATTTCTGACGGCTTGTGACCTCGGCGCTTCATTTCTGGAAAGAGCGCAGGTGCGACAGTAGCCATGTCTGAGACCTTTGAGCCTGAAATACCCGAAACAATAAATAACGAACCTAGCAGCACATACGACATGCCAGCCTTGACATGCCCTATAAGTGAAGAAAGAAAGTCAACAATCGCCTTGCCCATACCCGTTGCATCGAGAACGCAGCCAAGCAATACAAAAATGGGGACTGAAATCAGCACAATGCTGGACATACCCTCATCCATTCTCGAAATAACCACCATCAGCGGCGCATTACTCGCGAAGGCTAGAAAGCTGAGCGTGCCGATGCCAAAGCAAAAAGCAATAGGCACGCCAGCGATCAAGCACACTCCGACAAAACCGACCAAGAACACCAATATTGCAAGGCCTTGGGATTGCTGTAAAACAGGCGAAGCCTGCCAAGCCAAAAAAACAATAGCCGAAATGGCAAGTGTTGCTGCACCTAAAGCTTTGAACGGCACCGTTCGGATCGCATAAATTGTGACGATCACCAGCATCATGACAATCCCAAATAGCATCGCTGAGACGCGAAACGTGTTCGGAATTTCCAAAGCGGGAGTGATGATTGCCCATTCATCGACAACGTATGTGTACGCTGGCTTTAGTAAAGACAGCAGCAGCAGCATTACTGCAACTAGCGCAAATGCACGCACATAAAATCGTAGGCGCTCAGGAACCAAATTAACGAACACATTAAGCTGGAGGTGTTCATTGCGATGCATAGCAATAATGGCGCCGATCATTGCGACCCAGACGAACGCCATTGACGTTACCTCGTCCACCCACACTATTGGTAAATTAAAGACGTAACGAGAAACTACACCGCCGAGTAGCAACAAAACGATTGCAACCACAAGCATGGAAGCAACCACTTCTAGAGGAAACATCCAGCGCGCCATAGCACCACGAGTGGCAATATCAGCAGGGTTTAATGGCTCGACACTCTCGCTTAATTCGTGAAATGGGTACTCGGCAGAGGCAGATACGTCAGTGGTAACTGGTGACATAAGTTCCCTATTTACAAAAAATGAAGTGGGACCTAATTAGGCCCCCCTTGTGATACTTAAGCCAGCTTTCCGGTAGCTTGCTCTAGCAACGGCCATGCATCCCCCATTTTTTGTTGCCATTCAGCATAAAACCCAGAAACCTTCAACCGCTCACGGAAGGCGGTTGGGTTGACATCCACAAACTGCACGTGCTTTTCTAGCGTGACACGCAGCTCATTATTCAGTTTTGCAACATCTGTGCGCTGCTGAAGGGCTGCATCATTGATGACTTTGCGGACAATGTCTCGGGTGGATGCGGGCATGGTCTCGAAGGATCGGCGATTGGCAACGAACCAAAAGCCGTCCCACATATGGTTAGTACTCGACAGATACTTAGCTACTTCATGCATCTTGGCAAAGTAGATTCCGGCTAGTGGGTTCTCCAGTCCGTCAGCTACCCGCGTCTGGAGTGCGGTGTAAGTCTCGCCCCAAGGTACCGTCACTGGCGCTGCCCCGATCGACTTGAATAATGAAGTCCAAAGTGCGCTCGGTGGAACACGGATTTTGTAGCCCTGAAGATCTTCTGGTGTCCTGATCGCCTTAGTAGCCGACAGAGTTTGTCTAAAGCCGTTGTCCCACATGCGATCAAAGGCAATCAAATTGGCCTTTTCAAATGCGCCAATTACGTGTTTCCCAAGCGCTCCATCCATCGCTTTCCAAACTGTAGGGTAGTCAGGGAAAGCGAAGCCGATACCGTTGATCGCAGCGACCGGTACGAGAGATGCGAGGATCAGCCCAGTCTGGGCAAAAAAGTCAATGCCACCCGAACGTAATTGTGACAACATGTCAGCGTCGCTACCAAGTTGGCTTGCAGGAAAAACGGAAATTTCTACCTGACCGTTAGTCTGCTTCTTGATTGTGTCTGCCGCTTCACGCATCCTTGTGTTCAGCGGATGGTCTCCCGGCATGATGTTGGCAAACTTCAATTTGAACTGAGCTTGACCCCATACGACAGAGGGAAATGCTAGAGATGTGCTGAGTGCAGCACTTCCAGCCAGAAGATTACGTCGATTGATTTGATTCATGAAAGTCTCCTTGGTGAAAAAATATTAACAAACAAAAAGGCGCTATGTGTGATCAAAGAATTTCAGCAATTCTTTAGAAATAAATTCTGGCTGCTCTTCAGTTACCCAATGTCCACTGTTAGGGACCAAGCCACCGCTTACATTTTCAGCAACACGCTGCAATGACTCCATAGTTTCAAGACCACGACCAAAGCTTTTGTCACCGCCAAGTGCGAGAACAGGCATCTTTAGTTTTCCGCGTTCGGCTAATAGAGACTGATTGTCCAGCGCGTCTTGGGGTAAAGCGCGGTAGATACTGAACATCGCCCGCATGGCACCAGGCTTGACGTAGGTGCGCAGGTATTCCTTACGATCCTCCTCACCAATGCAATTTGGTAAATAACCATAGTTGTCAAAAAGCCAGTTAATGATTAGATGCTCTCGACCACCTAGAAAAAGTTGCTCTGGTAAGTCTGGTGTCCTGAACAAAGCGTGGTGCCAACGACGACCATTTTGTGAAAAATCGGCACCGTCACCCGGTATAGCAACATCAAGAATGGCAAGTTTGATCACAGCCTCGGGATGCTGTGCTGCCAATGAGAATGCTGTGGGTCCTCCCCAGTCATGACCAACCAGATAAAAACGATCAATCTTTAGCAAATTCATGAGACGCCATATGTCATCTGACATTGTTTTTTTGTCATAACCATGTGTGGGGTGAGTCGAATCACCCAGCCCTCGTAAGTCAGGGGCAATGACGGTGTATTTTTCCGCTAACCGGGGAATTACATAACGCCACTCGTACCATGTTTGGGGTATACCGTGAAGCAGGACCACCACCGGACCGCTGCCTGCTTTGGCATAGTGGATGATTACATCTCCCAATTCGGCGTGATGGTGGGTAATATGATTCATTGCCCTTCCTTGCTCTTTCCACCAGGAGTAATTGGTCCCAAGTATGGGTCCTTGCTGTAATGGCAAATCACAGCTGAGTCGTCCCAGGAGCCCATACCACGCCCGCTAACATCAATCATGGCATTAAAGGCTGCACTGGCCAAGGGTGCAGAGAACTTGGCCTCCTTGGCAGATTGAAGTACCAAACCCAAGTCTTTGACAAAAATGTCAACCGCCGAGGTTACATCTGCAAATTGCTCGCCAGTCATTCGGGGACCTCGGTCACCAAGCATCCAAGAAAATGCAGCGCCGCTGCAAAGAACTTGGTAGGTTACATCCAGTGGCAGTCCCTGCCGTCCAGCTAATGCAAGAGCTTCTCCCGCGGCTGCCAGGTGCACCCCACAAAGTAGTTGATTGATGACTTTAAGTTGCGAGCCCGAGCCATGCCGTTCACCGACAAAGAAAAGGTTGGAGCCAAATGCCTCAAGCACTGGTTTGATTTGGTCGTAAATTGTTTTTTTACCAGCAGAAATGATTGTCAGTGAGCCCCTAGCGGCACCGGCTGCGCCGCCAGTAACGGGGGAGTCAATTAGTTCAATATTTTTTTCTAATAGACGTGAACCTAAATTGTTAACGTATGCTGGTGACATAGTGCTACACGCAATAAATACGGTACCTGGGGACACGCTGTTTACTAACCCTTGTTCTCCAAACAAGACTTCCTCAGTTTGCGCATCATTGACTACAAAGCAAATTATGGTTTGGCATTGCTTACCTATTTCCGTCAAGTTGCTAGCAAAAGCACCGCCTTGCTGTTTCATCCAATCTCGCATTTCGGGGCGCACGTCATAACCGACTACATCGAAATTCTTTGTCAAAAGGTTGACTGCGACACCGCGACCCATTGCGCCCAGGCCAATCAGACCAATCTTCTTTGCTTTCATTTAAGCCACCCTTTAACTGCTTCGCAAATTTTTTCTGTTGATATTCCGTATCTATCGTGAAGTGTGGGCAAGGCACCAGCATCAAGAAATGAATCTGGTAGACCAATGTGTTGGAAATTCACATTGATCCTGGCTTTTACAAGCTCCATTGCAACAGCCTCTCCCAGGCCGCCCACTACGCTGTGGTTTTCTGCAACTACAACCAGGGGGTTGTGATTACTGCACTCGCGAATGATGGTGGCTGCATCCAACGGCTTGAGTGTCGGCACATGCAAAACTGCAACATCAATATTTGATTTAGACAATGCCTCAGCTGCCTCAAGTGTGCGCATGGTCAATAGACCCGTAGAAATGAACAAGACTTCTTTTCCGGGTCGCAGTAATTGGGCTTTCCCCCATTGGAATTTATAGCCATATTCATCTAAGACTCGAGGAACGGCACCACGCAACAACCGCATGTAAACCGGGCCAGTATGTTCCGCCATGGCAGGGATCATTTGCTCGATCTCTAACGCATCACAAGGATCTAGCACTGTCATACCTGGCATTGCTCGCATAAGCGCCAAGTCCTCACATGCTTGATGGCTGGGTCCGTAACCAGTTGTCAACCCAGGAAGGGCGCAACAAATCTTGACGTTGAGGTTTTCCTCCGCGATAACCTGATGAATAAAATCATAAGCGCGGCGCGTGCCGAACACTGCGTAGGTTGTGACAAACGGCATTAGCCCAGTCTTGGCCATACCTCCCGCAGCACCCATGAGTAACTGCTCAGCCATACCCATTTGATAAAAGCGATCAGGGTAGGCCTGTGCGAACAGGTGTAAGTCGGTGTACTTGGCCAAGTCAGCGGTCATGCCAACGACGTCTTGACGCTTGGCGCCCAACTCGACCAGAGCTTTCCCGAAAGGAGCGGAAGTTATCTTTTGACCTTCAGCGGCAATCGAAGCGATCATTGCTGAAGTGGTCAGCCGAGATTTTTTTTCAGTGGTTGCTGTCATGTTTGTGAGTCTTACAAGGTGTCGGCTTCAAGTGCAGCAAGGGCTTGTTTCCATTCGGGTGGATCGACGCGAATAAAGTGGTTCTTTTCCCGCGTTTCCAGAAAAGGCACGCCCTTGCCCATCAGGGTGTCGCACAAGATCACGCGTGGCTTAGTCTCTTGAAGTTGGCGCGCAGTATCAAACGCACGCAGCAACTCAGTGAGAAGGTTGCCATCCACGCGCTGCACATGCCAGCCAAAAGAAGCCCATTTGTCAACCAGTGGCTCGAAGCCCAGCACCTTGGTGGACGGCCCATCGGCCTGCTGGTTATTGATATCGACGATGCAAATCAGGTTGCCTAAGCAGTGGTGTGCGGCGGACATTGCCGCTTCCCAGACAGAGCCCTCGTCTAATTCCCCATCAGACATCGAGTTGTAGACAAAAGCTGGGTTTTTCTGGTGACGTAGACCCAGCGCTATGCCGACTGCAATCGGCAAGCCTTGGCCTAGTGAGCCACCCGAGATTTCCATTCCAGGTGTGTAACTTGCCATGCCAGACATCGGTAGGCGACTATCGTCACTACCGTAGGTTTCCAGTTCAGACTCTGAGATGATCCCAGCCTCGATCATTGCAGCATAGTGTGCGATAGCGTAATGTCCGTGCGAAAGCAGAAAACGGTCGCGCCCATCCCACTCTGGATCGTTGGATTTGAATTTCATGGCATGGCCATAGGCCACGGCCAGCACATCGGCATAGCCTAGTGCTTGACCAATGTATCCCTGGCCTTGAACTTCACCCATGCGAACAGCAAAACGACGAATATTTTTCGCCATTTCTTTGAGCCGCTTGACCGCCAATGTATCTGCCTTATTGCCTGACATTTCGTGTTTTCCGATGTTGTTGATGACGATCATCAGCTATTGACATGACTTAATCAAACGAATAAAAATGACGAATTGGCAAATCTATTTCATCTATTTCCTTTTCAGTATCAATAAATGAGAAAAGTTCCACCCCTACATTGGGTTCAAGCATTCGAAGCTGCTGCTCGTCTAGGCTCTTTTGTACGTGCTTCACAGGAGTTGTATCTCACAGCGTCGGCCGTAAGCCATCGCATTCGTAGCTTAGAGGCTGCGCTTTCAACTCCCTTGTTTCACCGCATTCGCCGTACGGTGATATTGACCGACGCAGGTCAACGTTTTGCCAAAGAGGTCAGTAACGCACTTGGGCTTATTGAATCTGCAGTCCAAGAGACAGAACGTGTTGACAAAGTTGACCTGATAACAGTGCATGTGGTGCCGAGCTTCGCCGCACAGTGGCTGATGCCTCGAATTTCACGCTTTAGTGCACGCTATCCGGACATTGATGTGCGCATCACCGCATCTGTAGAGAAAATTGAACTGGAATCTGGTGCGGTGGACCTGGACATTAGATATGGTTCGGTCCTGCAGCGCAACGGTGTCGTTACTGAGATGTTCCCTCCAGAACCAATCGTTGCGCTTTGTTCCCCAGCACTTCTAAAAGGACGTAACAGAATTAAGCGTCTGAAGGACATGGAACAACAGGTATTGATCCACTCAGAGGCGAATTTGTATAGGTGGAAAGATTGGCAAGGCGACCATTCAGGTATCAGTTTGAAATTGGATCGTGGCCCTCGATTTGACCGATCTTTTATGTCTATCTTCGCGGCAGTTGATGGTTTAGGCGTATGTCTAGACAGTAAGCTCCTTGTAGAGCGCCAACTTGATTCTGGACGACTGGTTCTTCCTTTTGGCAATCAGGGACCTCGCGTTGTATGCCACAGCGTCAACTATCTTGCCAGTCGAGCTCGGTTACCAAAAATTCAGGTGTTTCGTGAATGGTTGATGCAATCACTCCACGAAAGTCCTGCCCTTATTGAATTTCCGTAATTAGTCTTTGATGCTTATTGGTAGGCTGGATTTACCAGCACAAGTACAGTAAGAGTGATTAAGGTACTTCCGCACACTTTTCGCGAACCACAGAATTCACTCAATAAGTAGACTGAACGAAGGGGGTTTAAGGGGGTAGGAATGCTATGGTTTTGAGATGTAACCACTGAGGCTCAAATCTTCGCTTCGATCGCCTGTTGTCTCCTTGCAACTCCAACGGTACGTTTTGCAGATGATGGGCTAGATGATGGGTAGAAAACAAAAACGCCCCGAAGGGCGCATAAATAAAGGGTGTATGGCGGAAGCTGTGAGATTCGAACTCACGGAGGACTCACATCCTCGCCGGTTTTCAAGACCGGTGCATTCAACCGCTCTGCCAAGCTTCCGAGTTGAAATTCAAGGAAAGATTGTAATAGGTT
>Ga0114959_10003726_pt1 | contig 11903 bp, 10 predicted proteins | sample C_130625_EF_Meta_FD_87317 | JGI IMG/M metagenome (GOLD analysis project Ga0114959, IMG submission 87317) | Freshwater microbial communities from Lake Croche, Canada to study carbon cycling - C_130625_EF_MetaG | ecosystem: Environmental > Aquatic > Freshwater > Lake | place: Lake Croche, Canada...
CAGCACTTTATGTGAATGGGCAGGATACACGTTTTAACCAAAAAAATCCTGATAAACCAGCGGTAACAGAGTATATGGATCCAGAAATTAAGGTAATAACACCAGGAGCAATTCCATCGGATGCGATTGTCTTGTTTGATGGAAAAGACTTGGATCAGTGGGAATCTACCAAAGATGGAGGTGTCGCAAAATGGAAAGTTGAAGATGGTGCGATGACCGTAGTAGGCGGTGCTGGGGGCGTTTCGACCAAGAAACATTTTGGCGATTGCCAACTGCACATCGAATGGCGTTCACCCATCGAAGGCGATGAAAAAAAAGGACAAGGAAAAGGGAATAGCGGTGTGTTTTTGCAAGGTATTTATGAAGTTCAAGTGTTGAATTCTTACCAAAACCGGACTTATCGCAATGGTCAAGCGGGCTCAATCTATAAACAAACTCCACCCTTAGTGAATGCTACTGCTAAAATGGGAGATTGGAACGTCTATGATATTATTTACACAGCTCCTAAGTTCACGGTGAATGGTGGCGTAGAAATTCCTCCTTACGTCACTGTAATCCATAACGGTGTGGTCGTTCAAAATCACACAATGATTCAAGGGGTTACTAATTATATCGGGCAACCAACCAATCCTGTTCATGGCAAAGCGCCAATCCATTTGCAAGACCATGGTAATGCCGTGAGTTTTAGAAATGTTTGGATTCGTGAATTATAATTACTATTCAATGGTTTTGACTCAATACAACCATGAATAATTAATTCCCGCACGAAAGTGCGGGAATCTTTTTTTAGCGCAATTCCTAAAGAATGGTCATGTGATGGATAAGTTTTTTTAACTTTGCAAAAATCATTACGAAAAAGAAAATAATTAGATGATTAAGCAAATAATTAGCTGGACTCTCAGGAATATTCCAAGAAAATACATTCAATTAGTAGGTCATTTAGCCACAAAAACCTATGGTTTAACCCTCCGAGGCAATTCCGTTGAATGTCCAGTTTGTAATTCAACATTTAGTAAATTCTTACCTTATGGCCGCTTAGAACCCCGTGAGAATGCTTTATGCCCCAATTGTTTAGCATTAGAGCGTCACCGTTTAATGTATGTGTATTTACAACAGAAGACAAATTTCTTTACTGCAAAACTCAAAGTCTTGCACGTGGCTCCTGAATATTGCTTCATTGAACGTTTTGAAAAATTGAAGAATTTGGACTATCTTACAGCCGATATTGAATCACCATTAGCGATGGTAAAGATGGATTTGCATCATATTCCATTTGCAGAGAATACCTTTGATGTAGTTTTTTGCAATCACGTTTTAGAACACGTGGAAGATGATATACGTTGTATGGAGGAAATGCGTAGGGTTTTGAAACCGACTGGCTGGGCAATTATGCAATCGCCACAAGATTGGAAATTAGCTACCACTTTTGAGGATAAAACCATCACCAACCCTAAAGAAAGAGAAAGACTTTTCAAGCAGGACGATCATTTTAGAATCTTTGGTCGGGACTATCATAAACGTTTAGCACAAGGCGGTTGGTTTGTAACCGAAGATAAATTTGTGATGGAAATGCCTGTGAATCTAGTCAATAGATTTGCCTTACCCAAAGATGAGATTATTTATTTGTGTGAGAAGAAGTAAAATAACCCGATAAGTTAATGAAATACTTACCCATTAAAACTTTACTTTTCAGTGAAAACCGTGAAAGGTTGGCACAGTTATTAAAGCCAAAATCACTGGCTATTTTCAATTCAAACGACCCAATGCCAACCAATGCGGATGGTACGATGGGATTTCAACAAAATTCAGATTTATTCTATCTTTCGGGCATCGACCAAGAAGAATCAATCCTATTATTATTTCCGGATTGTCCCGACCCAAAGCATCGTGAAATACTTTTTTTGAAGGAAACCTCCGAATTAATTGCGATTTGGGAAGGCTATAAATACACGAAAGAACACGCACAGGAAGTTTCGGGAATCCAGAAAATATACTGGACGAGTCAATTTGAGTCCATTTTGAATACGCTCGTTTACGAAGCTGATCATATCTGCCTTAATTCAAACGAACATCTTCGTAATCATTCTTCCGTTCAAACGAGAGATACTAAATTCATTATTTGGGCAAAAGAGCATTTCCCTTTGCACAAATTTGAGCGAGTTGCTCCGCTGATGCACCAATTAAGAAGTATCAAAAATGACTTAGAAATTGAATTGATTTCGGAAGCTTGCAGAATCACCGAACTAGGTTTTAGAAGATTATTGAATTTTGTAAAACCGAATGTGACAGAATACGAAATTGAAGCCGAATTGATTCATGAGTTTGTCCGTAATCGTTCAAAAGGTTTTGCCTACAGTCCAATAATCGCATCCGGGGCAAATGCCTGCGTATTGCATTACATCGAAAACAATCAAGTGTGTAGAGGAGGCGATTTAGTTTTGTTGGATGTTGCGGCAGAATACGCCAATTATAATTCAGATTTATCTCGCACAATTCCAGTAAACGGTCGTTTTAGTACTCGTCAAAGAGCAGTTTACAGCGCCGTACTCCGTGTTTTTAAATATGCGCAATCTATTCTAAAAGTGGGAATATTGTGGGAGGAATACCAGAAAGAGGTGGAAAATTTTATGGAAAGCCAATTAATCGATTTGGGATTATTAAATCGTTTTGAAGTTGAAAAACAAAACCAAGAAAGTCCATTACTAAAAAAATATTTTATGCACGGCGTTTCTCATCATTTGGGTTTAGATGTACATGATGTGTGGAACAAATACCGTAAAGTGGAAGCAGGCATGGTTTTCACGATTGAACCGGGTATTTATATTCAAGAGGAAGGATTAGGAATTCGTTTAGAAAATAATTTCTTAATTACCGAAACTGGCAATATTGATTTGATGGCAAATATCCCAATCGAAATTGATGAAATTGAGGATTTAATGAACCGATAATGAAAATTCTTTTTGACCATCAAGCCTTTACGGGGCAGCGCTATGGAGGAGTAGCACGCTATTTTCACGACTTAATGGAATCACTTCCAGCAATCGGAGTTGACGCAGCTTTGGCTTTACAGTTTTCCAATAATGAATATTTGAAGAATAGTACAATCCGTGTTCCAAAACAATTTAGGCATATATTAGGGTTTATGCCGACGAACATGTTGGTATCGAGAATTAATCGTATAAATAGCATTTTGCAAATTGAAAGGGGGAATTTTGATATTTTTCATCCAACGTTTTTTCATCCTTATTTCTTAGCAAGCCTCAATGATAAACCTTTTGTAATTACTTATCATGATTGCATTAAGGAAAAATTTAATCTCGATCATATCGACAATACAAGCAAAATACAGAAGCAAGAATTGCTGACACGAGCCTCAAAAATCATTGCTGTTTCTGAAAATACAAAAAAAGACTTATTAGAATTCTATGAAATAAAAGCGGATAAAATTGACGTAGTTTATCATTCAACCAATTTTACCCATCATATTCAACCCGCTGATTTTCATTTAAAAACCCCTGAAAAATATTTTCTTTACGTAGGAGCCAGAAATGATTACAAAAATTTTGATGGCTTGTTAAAATCCATGAAACCAGTACTCAAGAAGCACCCGGATATATTTTTATTGTGCGCAGGTGGAGGAAATTTTAATGAAGAAGAAGTATTATTGCTAAATACTTTAGGCATTGAAAATCAGGTTATTTATCAATATTTTGACACTGACAATACCCTATTTGCGCTTTATCAGCGAGCCATTGCCTTTGTTTATCCGTCTCTTTACGAGGGATTTGGTATTCCGATTTTGGAGGCATTTGCTTGCGCTTGTCCCGTAATTTTAAGCAATAGTTCATGTTTCCCAGAAGTTGCGCAAGAGGCCGCCTTGTATTTCAACACGGGAGATGATGAAGATTTAAGCCATAAATTAGAGGAAATTATTTCAAATTCAAATTTACGCAATTTATTGATTAACAGAGGGTTAGAACGACAAAATGCATTTTCTACCGAAAAAAAATCGCAAGAGACTTATAGAGTTTATAAAAGCATTTTGTAATACAAAGGTTGTAATTTATGGATATTTTTTTTACGGAAGACCAGCATTTTCAAGGAATTTCTTATACGGAGGTAGCACTCGCCAAAGGAGAATATGAAAATTGCATTTTTACAAATTGTATTTTTGCAAATTCCAGTTTATCTGGCATAAATTTCATTGATTGTGAATTTACTAATTGTGATTTCAGTTTAGCTAACGTAAAAAATACAGCCTTCAAAGATGTTATAATAAAAGATTGTAAACTATTAGGCGTGAAATTTGAAGAATGCAGCACTTTTGCTTTTGCTGTGAATTTTGAAAATTGCCAGTTAAATCTCTCCTCTTTCTATAAATTAGGGTTAAAAAATACAAAATTCAAAGAATGTAACTTGGAAGAGGTTGATTTTGGTGAAACAAATTTAGCCGGTATATTATTTGATAATTGTAACTTGTTGGGCGCAAAATTTGACCACACTTTTTTAGAAAAAGCTGATTTCAGAACCGCCATTAATTTTTCAATCGACCCAGAGAAAAATAAAATTAAGAGAGCGAAATTTTCATCCAACAGTTTAGCTGGATTATTAGAAAAATACAATATTGAGATTGATTAAATCAGCTATGGTAAAACCGAAAAATATACTAATCTTTGAACCTGACGCAAGCGGACATCATGCTGGATACCTTTATCATTTGATTATTAACTTCTTGCAAAACGATTATTCCTATAAACTAATTGTTTTAGTGAGTCCAGATTTTGTCGAAAAACACCCTCAAATCCTTCAAAAAACCATTTCAACGAGCGTTCAATGGGTAAAATTTTCGGAAACTGAATTTACAGAATGGCAAGCACCGAAGAGTGTTTTCAAACGTTCGGTCTTTGAGTGGAAGTTGTTTTGTCAATATGCGAAACAACACAATGCTGTATTGGGTTTTTGTATGTACATTGATTATTTACAATTAGCAATTCTATCACAATCACCGCACCCGTGCCCTATTTCGGGAATATTATTTCGTCCAACGCTTGTAAATTATACGGCTACCACTTGGAAAGAAAAGTTAAATTACTGGCGTAAAAATATCACTTTGAAGTATTTTGTAAAAAATAAAAACGTAGATTCTCTCTTTAATTTGGATGCGTACGCCACCCAATTTATTCAACAAAATTGGCATACTGATAAAGTAAAGTTTTTGCCCGACCCCGTTCAAGTGTACGCAAGCAAGCGAACGCCGGAGGAAGTAAAAAAAATGTTGGGAATTGAAGAAAATAGAAAGGTATTTTTGATATTTGGTTTTTTAGACTCACGCAAAGGAATTTCCGAAATATTGGAAGCAGTTGCTGCTATTTCCAGAGAAAAATCTCAAAAAGGTTGTTTATTAATTGTAGGTCCTTGGGAAGAAAATGAGCGAAAATTATTTGAAATTCAATTGCCAAAAATAAAGCAAAAAACTGATTTTCAGATCATTATCAAAGATACTTTTATAAAGGATGAAGATATTCAGCAATACTTTAAAGTCACGGATTTTGCTTTAGCTTTGTATCATAAACATTTTGGGATGAGTGCCATTATGGTCAGAGCAGCGGCGGCGCAAAAGCCAATAATTGCCCATAATTTTGGTTTAATGGGCAAGATTGTTAGCGAAAATGACTTAGGGATTACGATAAATAATGATTTAAAAGACAAAATTGAACTGCTGTTAGAAACTAGGAATAGTATCGGAAACAAAGTTAAAATGAAGGCTTTTGCAGAGTTAAACCAAGCAGAAAATTATGCGAGGGTGATTTTGGATCATTTTGAAGCAGTTAGCAGTTAGCAGTTGGCAGTTGGCAGTTGGCAGTTGGCAGTTGGCAGTTGGCAGTTGGCAGTTGGAAATGAAATTTTCGTTTTTCGAGTTCCTTAGAAACGGTTATTTTTCATCAATTCATCTAAAAAACTACAGACACAAATCATTCAAATCTTCTTCTGAACCCAAGAAAACATTATAATCTACGGTACCTTTCACCCCTTCACACCAGCCTTTCTGATTATGTTGCCAAAACCATAAACTTGATCCATAGCCTTTTAAAGTTTCCTTTGAATAGTCCGCCATCCAAAGGGGATAATCCTCAAAATTGCCTTTGATAAACTTCTTATAAAAGTTTGGATTTGTGTATATAATTGGCTTTTTCCCGTAATGTTTTTGCACGATATCCAACCAGATTTTTATTTCACTAACAATTTGGCTGTCCGATTTTAATGAATTTTGTTCAATATCTAAAACGGGGGCAAAATCACCTTTTTTAAGTGTCACAGCGTTAATAAAATTCATTGCCTGACTTCTGGGTTCACGCCAGGGAACGAAAAAATGGTACGCTCCTCTTTTAATTCCTAAACCTTCCAATTTTTTCCAATTTCTTTCAAATTGTTTATCTGAATGTTTCATGCCCTCGGTGGCTTTTAAAAAACAAAATTTAAGTCTTAGATTCCCATCAGAAAACTGCATTTTCTTTACGCTTTCCCAGTCAATTATTCCGTTGTGATGCGATACATCAATGCCGTGCAATGGGTATTTTAGCGGCATAGAAATCCCTAACTTCGATACATTTTTCCAACCATTTGGATTCGGACGAAACCACGTATAAACCCCAAATATTACGAAAATAAAGATTAAAACTTTTAAACCTTTCTTAATTAGTGGAGATAGAAAATCATATTTAAGACTTAAAATACTCAGGAAGTTCATAAAAAAATAAGGGATTAAAAAAATGTTTTATGCAAATTTACAAACATTTTCCTAATCCCTTATTTTTTGAAAATTAATTAGCCCACTAAGAAAACTGGTCAAAGTATAATTTTATTTATTTGGTTGCGGGGTTGTACGCAAATATGGTTTGACAATCGTAAATCCTTTGGGAAATTTAGCCGCTGCATCTTCTGCTTTTACGGCTGGTGTAATGATTACATCTTCACCATCCTTCCAGTCTGCTGGGGTTGCTACTTGATATTGAGCTGTTAGCTGCAATGAATCAATTACTCTTAAAAGCTCTTGGAAATTGCGTCCGGTGGAAGCTGGATAGGTTAATGTTAATTTAATTTTCTTATCGGGTCCAATAATGAACACCGAACGAACCGTTGCTTTTTCGGAGGCATTCGGATGAATCATATCATATAAAGTTGCCACGATCCGCTCTGAATCAGCGATAATTGGGAAGTTCATTTTTATTCCGTTAATTTCCTCGATATCTGGAATCCATTTATAATGGGAGTCCAAATCATCCACAGAAACGGCAATTACTTTTACACCCTTTTTTTCAAATTCCCCTTTCAACAGGGCAGTTTTTCCTAATTCCGTAGTGCAAACCGGGGTAAAATCTGCTGGATGGCTAAATAACATGCCCCATGAATCGCCTAACCATTCATGAAAATTAATGGGTCCCTGAGTAGTCTCCGCTGAAAAGTCAGGGGCAATATCTCCTAATCTTAATGACATATTTTTTGAGTTTTAAATTTATAAGTAAATGATAAACTCTTTTTTGAGCTTATACTCTAGTAGGTTACAAGATTAATCATTATTTAGTTTCATAATTGAGATTTTTTCTGAGCGTAAAAGCGGCAAGAAACCTGAGCTACTTTTAAACAGGTTTTTCAATCATAAAATTATGATTAGTATAAATACATATCTCGGCGGCGATTTCTAACCCTTCACGTACGATCTCCTCCGCTGATAAATGCGGAGCGTGTTTTTTCAGAGCCAAGGCTGCAGAGAGGGCATAATTACTGCCCGACCCAATGGAAGCAATACCATTTTCTGGTTCTAAAACATCACCTGTACCTGAAATAATCAAGGCTTCTTCTCGGTTGGTAACAATCATCATAGCTTCTAATTTACGAAGATAACGATCTGTTCGCCAATCTTTTGCTAATTCAATACTGGCACGTTTCATGTTTCCACCGTAGGCGTTTAATTTTTCTTCGAAACGTTCTAAAAGCGTAAAAGCGTCGGCCGTTGAACCTGCAAATCCCGTTACAATTTTACCATCTAACATTTTTCTGATTTTTTTGACATGATTTTTAGCAACGGTTGCTCCCATGGTTGCTTGCCCGTCGGCTCCAATGGCTACTTCTCCATTGTGCACTACTGCTAAAACAGTGGTTGATCTAATTTTTTCCATAATAATATTTAATTTTTGCAAAGATATTAGGTAAATATTAGATTTGATTTGCTTTCTGTAATCAGTTATTGATTAGCATCGTTCATTTCTTTATTCTCACAATTTAATTAGCGCTGTATCTTCGTTAATTTTGTAAAAAATTTCAACTAAATATATATGAAAAAAGCCCTTATTACTTTAAGTCTCTTATTAACCATGACTTACGCAAAAGCTCAGCAAGAAATGCAATTATATCCAAAAGAAGTTCCAAATTCAAAACCAGTTCCGAACACTCAAAAATCCGAAACGGATAAAAATGGAATTTTACGTATTTCAGAAGTAACAGTTCCTTCATTAACCGTATATTCTCCTCCAAAGGGAACCTCTAACGGAACGGCCGTAATTATTTGTCCTGGAGGAGGTTATAGAATTTTAGCGGCTTCACACGAGGGTTCGGACGTAGCCAAAGAATTTAACAAAATGGGTGTAACGGCATTTGTAGTTAAATACAGAATCCCAAACGACAATGCGCAAATTGACAAAACGATGGCTCCTTTGCAAGATGCTCAGCAAGCGATTAGGACGGTGAGAAAAGAAGCCATTAAATATGGGATAAACCCCAATAAAATTGGAATTATGGGCTTTTCGGCGGGTGGACACTTGGCGGCAACAGCCTCAACGCATTTTGCAAAACCAGTGGGCGAAAATGCAGATGACACCAGTGTTCGCCCAGATTTTTCTATTTTGGCGTATCCGGTTATCACCATGAAAGAATTTGGACACCCTGGTTCGGCAGATCAATTAATTGGCAAAAATCCTTCGCCTGAATTAATAGAATTATATTCTAACGAAACGCAAATTACGAAAGATACGCCACCGGTATTTCTGGTTCATGCGGGCGATGATAATGCAGTTCCCGTAAAAAACTCACTGGCGTATTACGAGGCTTGTCAAAAAAATGGGGTTTCGGCAAGTATGCTAATTTATCCAAAAGGTGGTCACGGTTTTGGTTTAGATAACAAAACAACCAAGGATAAATGGATGAATAGCGTTAAGAATTGGATGGATTCAATGGGTTGGCTTTGAATAATTGATAATTGATTAAAATACCGATTTAGAAATTTTATCTCCAAATCGGTATTTTAATAAGTGCCAATTACTCCTTATCAATTGTCAATTAAATTTCAAATCAATATTATCGGCTTCCGCAATTTTGTAGAAGCCTTTAATTTTGAAGAGGGTTTTACAGAAATATTTTAGGTAAACTCCTGTTTTTAGCGCAAATATCTTTTGGCTTCTTAATTGAAAAAATGGATTTCTAAGTTTTATTATATTCACCATAATTTTCCAAACGTAGAAAAAAATGACTAAAGTAAGGTAATGAAAAATTAAGAATAAATAAGATAAAACGCCGTATTCCTTCCGAATCCATAAAAGATTGGAAACTTGCATCTGCGTCCCAAATTTATTTATTGGGGTAATATTCGTTCTTCGGAAAGGTGAAGGTTTCTCTAAATGAATAAAACGAATATCATCAAAATAACATAGTTTACCCGCTTTTCTAAGTCGGCTAGCCCATTCAAAATCTTCGGCATACATAAAAAAATCTTCGTCCATTGCTCCTACTTTATTGATGGTCTCACGACTCATCATCATAAAAGCACCACAAGGTAATTCAGCTTGATGGTGGTCATCAAAATGAGGTTCTGGGAAAATTTTATCCATGTATTTATTAAAAAGATTCGGAACAACGTACAAAAACTTTCGAAATTCATTCCGATTTCTAAAATACGGCATTGGACTCAAATCGGGATTTACTTGTAACCCTGCAATGACCGCAATGTCTTTATTTTCACGTAAACGGTTAAAAGTCAATGAAATGGTATTTTCAAAAAGTAAAGTATCGGCATTCAATAATAATAAATAATCTCCTTTTGCAACTTTAAAACCCGCATTATTTCCCCGACTAAACCCTGCATTATAACCCGTTTGCATCCACACAATATCGGGATGTTTAGTTTTGATAATTTGCTCCGAGTTATCCTCCGAAAAATTATCAACGACCACAATTTCATAAGAAATTCCAACGGTAAACTGTTTGATAGATGAAATACAATTAACTGCAAATTCGGAGGATTTATAGTTGACAATGATAATGGAAACGTTCATTATAAATTCAATATTTGTTGTTTGATGAGTTTGAAAGCAAAAATACTTAATTAAGAGCGAAACAAAAAAGCAGAGACCGGATAAGCCTAAGCTTTCCCCACGCTATTCTGAACTTGATTTTCCCAATGGCACAAGCAGTGCATCGGCTCAAGCTTGCCTTAGAAAGCTTGGGACTGCCAACCGCTGCCAAAATAGGCTAATCTCCCGTAATTGCATTCATTAATATTCCAGCGGGATTCATTAAAAACACTTGACCAATACATCTTTACGGTCGCAGCCTCTAATTTTACTCGTTGTCCTATCCGAACAAATCCATGGACACGGCTAGAAGCAAATTTATTATAATTGAAAATGTTTAGGACAACCTAGCAGTTGACTGCATTTTTAATGGCAAAAACACATGTTCCAATAAGCAACAGGCCACTAAATTAACGTTTGTATCCAACATGGCCACGATTCACCTTGTTGAATAAGCCTATTTCAATAGTTGTTCTTGCGATTTCGGTGAATTGTGCCATAGAAACAGACGAACAGATAGTGAAATTATCACCCCCAATTTTTTTTATAATACAATATTACCATTTTTGTTCAGGTTGCATGATAACAATTAGGATTAATTACAGCTGTGGGATGAACATCTTCAGGCTTCGCTTTTGCATTCAATATTGAAAAATTTTGGGATGAGTTCGGTAAGTTCTTTAGTCTTGTTTAAGTATACCTGCTTCCTGCTAGAAAAATCGGTATCTTTCCACATCTACTTCATAAAATTTGAAGAGTGGTATTAGACAAAATTGTTTTTGGATAAACTGTAAGACTTGTTATGATAATTCATTAATATTATCCAAATCACCGCTTACTACAGTAATTTGTTATTTTATCAACGGTAAATTTACCTATATTGATCTGAATACACCATTTAGACGGGAGGGTTTATCTGCTGATACAACCAACCGGTTGAATGTTTTAGTAATTCTGCAACAGAAAGCAAAGCTTTTCACCCTAACCCCCGAAATTGGATTTACGAGCACGGTTCAATAAAAGAAAAAGGACAATAGTTTAAACTTGTAATTAAAAAAGGATGAATTCTTTAGATAGCCGTTTTTAGAAATGACAAAATATTTTCTTTTGTCGTTGCTCGAATTGAAATATTTGCATTTGAAGCTCAAACAAAAAAATCAAAAAAATGCTCCTCAAAACAAAACTAATACTTCTTTACACAAAAAAGCCCAACGTTATTAACGCCGAGCTTTCTAAATTATAATCCTTACTTTGTTTTTTCAACTTAAATAGCGATTTATGATTACGCATTCTTAGCACAAATTCCTCAACATAATATCAAATAAACCGTTATTAATTCAATTAACTAAAAATTTTTCTGTCATTGGACGTGCAATATAACATATAGCCTGAAAAAAAAACAAATATTTTGAATTTTTGTTTAATATTTAATAAAATATTCACGGAGCAATATTTAAAATGTACCCCTTAGTTAAAACAGTTATTAATTAAAACGAAACTATTAGTTGTTGTAATTTTTCTTTTTTTGCTTCTTTTTTTCTTTTGTTAACTGTGTTGATA
>Ga0114959_10003727_pt1 | contig 11902 bp, 9 predicted proteins | sample C_130625_EF_Meta_FD_87317 | JGI IMG/M metagenome (GOLD analysis project Ga0114959, IMG submission 87317) | Freshwater microbial communities from Lake Croche, Canada to study carbon cycling - C_130625_EF_MetaG | ecosystem: Environmental > Aquatic > Freshwater > Lake | place: Lake Croche, Canada...
AAGAGCGGGCGAAGGGACTCGAACCCTCGACATCCAGCTTGGGAAGCTAGCGCTCTACCAACTGAGCTACGCCCGCGAACGTTTCGAAGCTTAGCAGACATTTTCCATAGACACGAGGGGCCCTTGCCGCCCGCGTTTCACGGTCCGGCTGGCCCTGCCGGTGGTGGCGCCGGCTGGCCTGGCTGCTCCGGTTGCAACAGCCGACGCAGGAGCCGGCCACGGCGTGGACCACCACCGAGCGGCCCGGTCGGCGCACCCGCTCCCACCGGCCCGCCCGGCGCCTGTTGGGCTCCCGCCGCGGGCGCGGCTTGCCCCGGCTGCTGGCCATTGGCCGCTTCCGCCGCAGCCCGCTGGGCGCGACGGCGGGCCACCTCGTCGATCAACCCGCCCACCAGATCGATCACCCGATCGGTCTGCGGCGAATCGGCCATCTGCGGCGCCAGCCGATCCTTGAGCTCGTCGATGATCTGCGCTGTCCCCTGCTTCGGCGGCTGCGCCTCGGCAGGGGCGCCTGCTCCTTCCGCGAGCGGCCGGGCGTCGGCCCCACCGGCAAACTCCGCCGGCGGCTGATCCTTCGCCGGGGCACGATCACCCCCTGAAAACGCCTCGCCTGCTTGCGCCCCCAGCCCTGGTCGCTTGATCGGCGACCACCCCGGCCGCGGTGGCGGCGCGGGGAGGGCTTCGGCTCGAGCTGAAGCATTGGCACCGCCCGTGCCCGCGTCGTCCGCAGCGACGTCGGCCCCTTCCTCCTGCCCGGGCGACCAGCCCGGCCGCGGCGGCGGAGACGGTTGCCGCGGCGACGGAGCGGCCGCCGCGGGCGCCTGGCCCGGTGCGGCAGCGGGCCGATTGAGGAGGCGATCGATCGTCCCGGCAATCACGTCGGCAGCCATGCCACGAATCGATCCGTCGAAGTCGATCCGCGGCTCGCCGAGCTTGCCACCAATCCCGATCGACACTGTCTTGCCGGCGAGCGAGGCGAGCACAGGACGGTCGGCGGGCAGATCGGCCGGAAAGGGGAGCGCGAGCTTGAGGTCGAGCACTTTGTCGTCGAGCCCCACCGAGCCACTCGAAGTGAGGTCGAGCCGGCTCGCGCCGCGCGGCAGCGGAAACCCGAACTCGAGCCCCTCGTGCCACATCCGCCGGTCTTCCATCCGAAAGGAAATCTGCGAATCGTCGGCTACGCGGATCGACGTCGGCACCTGGATCCGCCCCGGCAGCGCCGCGAGGATCCCCGTCACCATCGGCCCTGGGCCGAGGTCGACGGCGTGCATCGTGAGCTTGCCAGAGAATGCCGACTTCTCCGGCACTCCCACCGGGAAGGTGCCGCCGTCGAGCGCGAGGGAGAATCGGCCGCTCGTCCGCGTGGCATCGGCCAACACCGGTGCGATGTAGGCGAGCACGCCTTGCGCCACCGCCGGCTCGAGGAGGGCATCTTCGAGGATCGTCGTCGGCTGAAGCGTCCACTCGCTCGCCTCGCCGGACGGCGTGTGGGCGAGGCGGAGCTCGACGTCGATCGGATCGCTGATCCACGGATCGGGGGACCAGGGCCCCTCGATCCGGACGCGGGCATCGACGACATCGAGCACCATGCGGAGGGGTGTCTTGCGAGGAGGATGGAGACCTTTGTCCGGAGTGCCCTGATCTTCCTGGTCGCTCGGGTCGACGAACAGACCGGCGGCATTGGAGTTGCGATCCTCGTCGAACACGAGGTGCGCTTCGAGCCCCTCCACGCTCACGTGCCCAACGTCGCCCCCGGAAAAGAGGAACGCGGCGATCCCGTGAGACGCCTCGATCCTCTGGATCACCACCGGCTCGCGGGCGCCGCTCTTGGGAACCACCACGACATCCTCGAACACGATCGGCCCGAGCCAGGTGAAGGTGGCCTTTGCCATCTCGACCCGGCCGTGGAGGTTGGGGACGTTGCGCGACACCCACGCGGTCACCCGTGAAGGCTCCGAGAGCCACCACGGCACCACCGCCCCGCCAAGGAGGATCAAGCCGAGCAACACCAGCCCCGCCGTGGCCAGCACGCCGGTCCAGGATCCCTTCGCGGCAGCGGTCGGCGGAGCAGCGGGCGTGTCGATCGGCATGGCACCAGCAGCGGAGGAGGGAGACGGGTGGGGTGCAGCGGCGTCGGGGGGAGCGCGATCAGTCATGGCGGTCAATCACCTGCGGGCGTCGCCGGGCTCGAATCGAAGGAAGTCGATTCATCCTACCGAGGGGGAGGAAGGGAAAAAGGAGGCCTGGAGCAGCGGCCAGAAGGCTGGCGGGAACTCCCCCGCGACTGTACGAGGCCCAGCGGAGAAAAGTTGGCGGGATCGCCACGCCTGCCAACAAAAAAACCGGGCCCCCCTTGCGGGAGGCCCGGTCTGAATTGAGACGACTCTTGCGAGCCATCGTTGAATCCCCGCGACGATCGACCCATGCCTCAGGGCAGGCATGCGAGGGACGATCGCCTGACGATTCAGGTGCCGACGGCGGCCGGAGCAGCCGGGGCCTCGGTCGGAACGGCCGGAGCAGCAACCGGAGCGGCCTCGGTCGGCACGCCCTCGGAGATCACGCTGGCACCGCTGCAGTCGCCGTTCGGGCAACCGCCGGAAACCATGCCACCCTCGACGGCGTAGCCAGCCGAGTCGCCACCGCAGCTCGAGCAACCGCTCGAGACGGCACCACCCTCGACGGCATAGCCAGCCGAGTCGCCACCGCAGCTCGAGCAGCCGCTCGAAGCGGGAGCCGAGTCGCCACAGCTCGAGCAGCCGCTCGAAGCCGGGGCGGCATCGCCACAGCTGCCGCAGCCGCTGTCAGCGGCCGGAGCGGCCGAAGCAGCGCCGTGGCAACCACGGGAAGCCTTCTTGGCGTGGAGCTTGGCGAGAAGGCCAACACGCTTCTTGCCGTGGCAGCTGGCAGCAGCGGCCGGAGCGGGAGCGGGAGCCGGAGCAGCCTCGCAGCCCGAATCACAAGCCGGAGCGGCTTCGGCAGCCGCAGCGCCGTGGCAGCCCTTCTTGGCGTGGAGCTTGGCGAGCAGACCGCCGCCCGACTTCCGGCCATGACAACCGTGGCCGGCAACCGCACCCGAATCACCGCCGACGAGGCCGATGGCGACCAGCGCGACGAGCATCGCAACCGCGGAACCGAGGAAACGCTTCATATCTGTTCTCCAGGAAGAAAAAATCGGACGCTACGCGACCCGAATCAGCCGTCACGAACCGCTTCCGATCCGGGACGGCCACCGGACCGCAGCAAAGACGTTGCCAGTCCGGATGGCGTCAGCCAGCCAGAGCGGAGAGCCCCTCGTCGGAACACCCCGACAACCAGCGGCACTGCCCTGTAAGTGCTGCGGGTTGGCGAAAGATTGCCGTCTAGGGAATCTGGGTAGAAGGCTAACAGCCGGGGGGGAGGTGTCAAGAACCGACTCCCGCTGCGGGCTCACCAGAAAGAGGGGGGTGGTGAGGTCGCCCGGGCCTTCTGTGCTGGGAATACCGGCGATGGAGGGGGGGAGTGAGGGTTCCAGGCCACCCTTTAAATGCAAAAAAAGGCGACCGGGGGGGGATCCCTCCCGGTCGCCTGCAAGGTTTTTTGGGCTCTTTAGGCCGGCGGGCAAGGCCTGCCGGGAACTCAGCGGCGGCGCTCGCCCCCCGGCTGGGCGGCGGTCGCGGCGGCCGGCTGTGACTGGGTCGCCGGCGCGACGGTGGTGCCGGTGGTCGGGGCGGGCGAATCCGCGTCGGCCTGCTCGGCGGCCTGGGCCCGACGCTGCATCTCGACGGCCACCATCTCCTGCTTCGCGATCATGTCATCCGGGTCTTCGAAGTTCAGCAAGAGCGGATCCATGTCGTCGAACACCTTCATCGCCATGCCCACCACCCGCCAGCCCTCCGGATCGAGACGGACGACCCAGACAATGTTCTCGTTGCTCTCCTGGCCGGTTTCATCGACGTCGGACCAGACCGTCCCGACATGAACGAGGTCGCCGGAGTCACCGATCGACTCGCAGGCCTTCACTTGGTAGCGGGCGGAGGGGTTCACCGGGGGCGCGACAGTGAGGCCGAGCTCCTCGGTCTTCGTCCGCGCTACCGTCGTCAGCATCGACGAGGCGGCCGTGTCGTCACCGCGTTTGATCGCCTCGAGGAACTCCACCACCGTCGCCTTGGCCGATTCGGTGCCCCCCGACTTCGCCCCGGCCGTCGCCGCTCCCCCGCCGCCGGAGCAGCCGGAGAAGACGATGGCGGAAACCGCGGCACAGCCAGCCAGGAAGCTGGCCGTCCAGAGGGACCAGCGGCCGACGTGCGAGGTGACAGGGGAGCAGGGGGTATTGAGACTCATCATGGACTCCATTCCGGCTTGAATTGAAGGGTCGTGTCGTTCCGGCGGGCCTCGATCGACAGGCGGCCTGCCGGCGGGAACGATCGGGACGGAGGGTGACGATGGCGGGAACGACGGTCAAGGTGAAAAACAGAGGGGAAAAGGGCAGCCGGCGGGTGGCGGCCCCCGGTCAGAGCGATAGGATGGCCCTCGGTGTGTGCCCCGTTGCAGAGATCCTTACTTCACTTCCGCTCCCCTCCCGTCGCTACCGGGGATCCGCTGCCATGGAGCCGGTCATGGATTCGGTCATGGATTCGGTCATGGATTCGGTCATGGATGATTCGGGAATGACTATGGATACCGAGACTGACTCGTCGCCCTCGGGGCAGCCTTTTCCCCCGATGGTGTCCCCTGGGCTTCGCTCTCCCCCGTCCTCCGGCGCTTCGCGGATGGTCCGCGGGTGGATCGTGCTCGTGGCGATCGTGCTGGCCCTCGGTGCCGCGATCAGTGACGCGGCCCAGGGGGGGCGACGTCCCCGGGAACGGCAACGGGCCAAGCCTCCGGCGGCCAAGGATTGGGACAAGACGTCGAAGTCGGCCTTTCTCGACGACGCCTTCACGACCCTCGAAGGGGAACGCCCCGACTTCGTCGCCACAACGGCCGCGCGGGTGGCCGGACCGAGCGGCAACGCCGTGGCAGCCAACGGGGAAAATGGCGGCGGCTTTCGCTGGTCGGGGCTGATCTCCCCCGACACGCTCACCGACGAGGTGAAGGAGCAGCGAAAGGTGGTCGCCGCGGCGGTGGCCTCCGCCTCGGAGTTCAAGGGAGGGGGCTATGACAAAGCCCGCGAGGCCTTCAGTGCGATCGCCCTGGCATTCGGGGTGATCGCCGCTCACGACGGCGACGTCCGCTGGAAGAAGGATGCCGAGAACGCCCGCGACCTCTTCGCCCGCGTCGGCTTCAACTGCAAGGTGGGGACCGACGGCTCGTTCGCCGAAGCGAAGGCCCGAGCCGCCGACCTCGAATCGCTTCTCGATGGCGTTTCCCCTGAGAAAAAGGCTGACCGGGAGGAGGATTTCGCTTGGAGCCAGGTGGCCGCCCGGCCGGCGCTCATGAGCCGGCTCGAGGCAGCCGAGCAGGTAGCCGGGGGGATCGTTGCCTCCAAGGACGACTTCGAAAAGCAGGTCGAAGCCCTGCTTCGCGAGGTGGAGATCGTCGCCGCGATCGGGGAGGTGATCCAGCAGAAGGCCTTCGAGTACCACGACGACGACACCTACCGGGCTTATGCCACCGCAATGCGCGAGGCCGCCGTGCGGGCCCGCGACGCCGCGCGGCGGGCCGACTACGATGCTGTTCGGGCTGCGGTCGGCGATCTCAAGAAATCGTGTGACACCTGTCACGGCGACTACCGCAGCTGACCCCAAGGACCTGTCGCGTATGTCGAGAGAACCAAGCGCCGGCCGCCGGCACACCCGCAGGACCGGAACCCGCGGAGGGCTCCGTGCCCGGCCCAGTCTCGGACGGGGAGGGGAGGTGCGACGCCGCCCTTCGGACCGCCCGAACAAGCGCGATCGCGGCGACGAGGAGCGTGGGCCACTCGAGATCGCGCTGGTCGGCGATCTCACCGACAACGAGGCCGACCTCACCGACAAGCTCCTCGGTGTGCCACCGGGAGGGGAGTGCACGATCTGGTTCGATTCCCCCGGAGGGAATCCCTACTGCGCGATGGCGCTTTCGACGCTCATGAAGCTCCGCGGCGTGCGGGCGACGGGGATCGTCGGCGGCGAGTGCTCGTCAGCCGCGCTGTGGCCGTTTGCCACCTGCGTCCGCCGGCTCGTGACACCGTTCAGCGTGTTTCTCTTCCACCCGATGAAGTGGCAGAGCGAGGAGCACATCGGGATCACGGAGGCAGCCGAGTGGTCGCGCCATTTCGTCGAGATTGAAGGGGAGATGGACCGGATGCTGTGCGACCTCTTCGGACGGTCGCACGACCTCATCGCCCGGTGGATCAAGACCCACCGCTACGTCTCCGGTAAGGAGATGGTGGAGGCGGGGCTGGCGGAGATGGTGGCCCTGGAAACCCTCCCCGAACTCCTGCCGCCCGCCGCTGATTGACCCTCTCACGGCGCTGTCGTCACGCTGCTACCATGATTTCATCGTCGATTCGACCGCTCGTTTCATCCCATCGCACCCTGCCCCCGTTCCGGAGCGCTTCCATGCACGCCCGTCCCCTCTTGCTCTCCCTGGTTTCCCAGGTCTCCTCGGTCGCCCTCCTCGCCCTCGTCGCGTTCGCGGCCCCTGCCCACGCCTGGCAGGCGGAGGCCGATGCGCTCGCCTACACGATCGCCGACGGCGGATTTTCGCTCGCCGCCCCGGAGGGCTGGAAGCGAGTGCAGCCGAAGTCGTCGATCGTCGAGACCGAGTTTTCGATTCCCTCGGAAGGGGAAGGGGTGCAGCCGGGGCGGATGACGGTGATGGGAGCCGGTGGGAGCGTGCAGGCGAACGTCGATCGCTGGTTCGGCCAATTCGCCCAGGCCGACGGCAGCGACACGAAGGACAAGGCGACGACGAAGAAGCTCAAACTCGCCGGCTGCGAGGTGACGATCGTCGACATCACCGGCACCTATAAGGATGCCCCGGCCGGGCCGTTTGCCGGCGGCAAGGCCGTCGACCGCCCCGATTACCGAATGCTCGCGGCGATCGTGGAAACGCCCGACCGTGGCAATTACTTTCTGAAGTTCTACGGCCCCGGAAAGACCGTGGCCGCGCACAGCGACGGATTCCGCGCGATGGTCGAAGGTCTCGTGCCCGCTGGCAAGTGATAGTTCTGCTCTCCCGATCCCGCCCCCGGAGTCGTCTGCCGACATGAAGATCCAGGACTTCCTCGACCACCATCGCATCGCCGGCAATCCGTTCGCGGAGGAAGACGCGCAGAACGATACCGTCTTCAAGCGCACCTGCCTGGAGTCGACCTTCCATCCGGCCTGGGACAAAATCTACGGCAACCCCGACGACCCGAGCACGGCGATCGTGTTCGGCGAGAAGGGGGCGGGAAAGACCGCGCTCAAACTGCAGATGGTGAGGCAGTTCGAGCGCCACGACGTCGATCATCCCGACCGGAAGACGTTCGTCGTCCTTTACGACGACTTCAATCCGTTCCTCGATCGCTTCATCGATCGGGTCGGCGCGAAGCGGCCGGTGGAGAAGGTGCTTGCCCACTGGAAATTGTGGGACCACATCGACGCCATCCTCGCCATCGGCACGACGCAACTCGTCTCGAAGCTCCTCGAGGGGGGCGGGCGAGAGAAGCACCGGCTCGCCGGGCCGCAGGCACGGGACCTCGCGCTCCTGGCGGCCTGCTACGACCAGTCGACCGGCGAGACGTTCCCTTCGCGCTGGGCCCGGCTCCGCCGCATGGTCGGCTACCGGACGTGGAAGTCGTCTTGGTCGTGGTGGCTCGGCATGGTGGCCACGGCACTGATGGCCGGGGCGCTCGTGTCGGGGGCCGTTCAGGGGAGTCTCGAATGGACGCGGTGGTGGTGGCCGTGGGCGTTGCTCGCGGCCGCGTGGGCACCTTGGCTGTGGCGGCGGGGGCGGGCGTGGTGGACCGCGCGGCGGATCGTCCGCAGCATGCGCACCGGGAATCGGACCACCGGCCAATTGACTCAGGCGCTGGCCCGGATGCCGGAGGTCGATCTCGCCGGCCAACCGCTGCCGAAGCATGCCCGCAGCGACGATCGGTACGAGTTGTTGGCGAAGTTTCAGGGGGTGCTTGGGGCCCTCGGCTACACCGGGATGGTGGTCATCGTCGACAGGGTCGACGAGCCGCATGCCGTCAATGGGCAGGCCGAGCGAATGCGGCTGCTTGTCTGGCCGATGCTCGACAACAAGTTCCTCAAGTCCCCCGGGCTCGGCTTCAAGCTCCTCCTCCCCGAGGAGCTGTACCGCTTCATCGAGCGCGAGGACGAGCAGTTCAATCAGCGCGCCCGCTTGGACAAGCAAAACCTCGTGCCGAGCCTCGAGTGGACGGGCGAGACGCTCTATGACATCGCCTCACAGCGGGTGAAGGCAGCGAGCGTCGGCAGCCCCCCGGCAACGCTCGCCCAGCTCTTCGACCCCGCGGTCGATCAGCGGCGACTCATCGATGGGCTGCGGAGTCTCCGTGTGCCGCGGCACCTGTTCAAGTTCCTCCATCGCCTTCTTGTCTCCCACTGCCACTCCCACACCTCCGAGCAGCCGGTGTGGACAATCCCGCTGGAGCAGTTCGAGCGGGAATTGGCCGTTTTCCAGCGCGATCAGGACGCCTTCGATCGCGGGCTCGCCCCGCGCTAGCTGCCCCTCCGTGGGGCGACGCTGCCGTCCTTCGCGGGCTGGTTTTCGGAGGAGGCTGGGGCCTGCGCCCCGGATGGGGGGCTCTCGTGCCCCGCGGCGCTTCGGGCGCCCTGAGTTCGCGGTCCCCCCCATAAAAACGACACCTCGAGTGAGATTTGGTTTCCCGGGGGGGAATCGAGTCGTTTGGGGCGATTTGCAATGGCTTGGATGTCTGGGTAATTTGCAGCGATTAACAAGCCTAGGGGGATCTTGGATCGCTTGCCGTCCCCCGCGACTCAAGGGAACCGTCCGTGGTGAATCGCAACATTCCGCCCGTCCACGCTGTCCTGGGAATCATTGAGGATTCCCGCACGCTCCCCGCGCAGGGAGACCTTGGTGACGCCTGGTACGAAGAAGCGAAGGGCCGGCTCTGGATCTGGGACGACATCCATTCCCGCTGGGTCGATCTGAGCCTGTGGCGCACTGGAAACTCGCTTGCTGGCGCCGTCGCGGCGGCCGGTTCGACGGGCCTGCCTGGATCGCAGGGGGAAACGGGAGTGCAGGGTGAGCCTGGCCCGCAGGGTGAGCCTGGCGCGATTGGTCCGAAGGGCGAGTCTGGGCCAGTCGGACCCAAGGGGGACCGCGGCGAGATCGGGCCCGCCGGGCCAAAGGGGGACCGCGGCGAACCAGGTCCGGCCGGCCCGCAGGGCAAACCTGGCCTCGACGGCAAGGCTGGTCCTGCTGGCAAGGACGGGAAGCCCGGTCCGGTTGGTGCAGCGGGGCCGCAGGGTAAGTCGGGACTCGATGGCATCGATGGCGTCAACGGCCTCAACGGCAGCAACGGCAAAGACGGGAAGAACGGCGCCGATGGCAAGCCTGGTGTCGCTGGCACCAAGGGTGATCGCGGCCCGGCTGGTGAGCCTGGCAAGCAAGGCCCTGCCGGTGCGCCTGGAAAGCCCGGAGCGGACGGGAAGAACGGTGTCGACGGCAAGCCCGGCGCCGACGGAAAGCTTGGACCGGTGGGCAAGCCCGGCCTCAATGGCAAAGACGGATCCAACGGGAAGGACGGCAAGCCCGGCGTCGCTGGTCCCAAGGGAGAACGCGGACCGGCTGGCGAGGCTGGCAAGCAAGGCCCTGCCGGTGCGCCCGGAAAGCCCGGAGCGGACGGCAAGCCCGGAGCCGACGGAAAGCTTGGACCGGCGGGCAAGCCCGGCTTCAATGGCAAAGATGGATCCAACGGGAAGGACGGCAAGCCCGGCGTCGCTGGTCCCAAGGGAGAACGCGGACCGGCTGGTGAGCCCGGCAAGCAAGGCCCTGCCGGTGCGCCCGGAAAGCCCGGAGCCGACGGGAAGAACGGAGCCGACGGCAAGCTTGGACCGGCCGGCAAGCCGGGCCTCAACGGTAAAGACGGATCCAATGGGAAGGACGGCAAGCCCGGTGTCGCTGGTCCCAAGGGGGAACGCGGACTCGCTGGCGCGGCTGGGAAAGACGGCCTCAACGGGAAGGATGGCAAGGACGGCAAGCCTGGCGCCGTTGGTCCCAAGGGGGAACGCGGACCGGCCGGCGCGGCTGGAAAGAACGGCCTCAACGGCAAGGACGGATCCAACGGGAAGGACGGCAAGCCCGGCGTCGCTGGCCCCAAGGGAGAACGCGGACCGGCCGGCGCGGCTGGGAAGCCCGGCCTCAACGGCAAGGACGGATCCAACGGGAAGGACGGCAAGCCCGGCGTCGCTGGCCCCAAGGGAGAACGTGGACCGGCCGGCGCGGCTGGTGCGAAGGGAGACGTGGGGCCGATGGGGCCGGCTGGGCCGGCGACCGGCCTCCGCGCTTCTGGTGCCCGCGATCTGACCACATCGATGAAGCTTCCCTCTGGCGGCGGGCTCGACCGTGCGGTGCTGAAACGTGTCGGTGATACCGTTGAGCTGTCGCTGATTGGCCTCCGTGGCAGCCGCCAACTCAAGGGGCTTCTCGGCAAGATCCCGGCCGGCTTCCGGCCGTCGCTCCCGCAGAGCCTTTTGACCGCCGACGAGGGATTCCGTCAGGTGCGGGTGAGCGTCGATGCCGGCACTGCCGCCGTCGCCGTCGCCCAGCCCGCCGAGACCGGTGGCCTTGGCAAGGTCTCGACGTCACTCGTCTGGCTGACCCAAGACGCGTGGCCGACAACGCTCCCCGGTCGTCCGTGGAACCGGTGATCAGGGTATCCAACTGGTAGGCTTTGGAGCCCTCGACTCCTGAGATCCTCCATGGACGACACCGATCCTGCCTCAACCTCGCAGCCTCTCCCCGAACTCCACACGCTCGTCGTGGGGCGCGAGGCGATGGCCTGTCGGTTCGAGGTGGTGTTCAACGTTGGCGAGGTGCCTGACGCGACGGAGCTCGGCCTGGCGGCGCTGGATCTCGTCGACTCGATCGAAGATCGGATCACCGTTTACCGGGACTCGAGCGAACTGGCCCGTCTCAACGCCACCGCGGCGGAGGGATGGCAACCGGTCGCCGGGGATGTCTTGGCGCTGCTCGCTCAGGCGCGGCGTCTCCATGAACAGACCGGCGGCGCTTTCGACCCGGCCGCCGGCAGCCTCGTTCGCGCCTGGGGCTTCCTCCGTCGTCAGGGCCGCACCCCCGACGCGGCGTTGCTCGCCGACGCGCGGGCCCGGTCGGGGATGGTGCATGTCGGGATCGACGAGGCCGCAGGACGCGTGCGTTTCAACCGCCCCGGCATCGAGCTCAACCTCGGGGCGATCGGCAAGGGATGGGCGCTCGATGCCGTGATCGGGATGCTCACCTCCGCCGGGGTAGGGAGCGTCCTTGTCCATGGCGGATCGAGCAGCGTCCGCGCGGTGGGCGTGCAGGGCCCCACGCTCCCCGGCCGTCGTGGCTGGCACGTCGGCGTGAGGCATCCGCTCCGGCCGGGACGGCGGCTGGCCACCGTCACGCTCGTCGACGCGGCACTCGGCACGAGCGGCTCGGGGACCCAGTTCTTCGTCGACCGCGGTCGACGGCTCGGGCACATCCTCGACCCGCGGAGCGGAGTGCCCGCCGAAGGCGTGCTCTCAGCGACGGTGATCACGCCGCAGGCCGCCGACGCCGATGCCCTTTCCACCGCGCTCTACGTGCTTGGCCCGGCCGGGCTCGAACGGATCGCACCGGCCGGTGGCGACACGGCCGCGATCCTCGTCGTCCCCGCGCGCAATCCCGCGAGCGTCCGCGTCCTCACCGCGAACCTCGATCCCGATCTCGTCGAATGGGATCCAGGGGAGGGGCTGGAGGTGGTGCGCGTGGTGTGAGGCGCGTG
>Ga0114959_10003729_pt1 | contig 11889 bp, 12 predicted proteins | sample C_130625_EF_Meta_FD_87317 | JGI IMG/M metagenome (GOLD analysis project Ga0114959, IMG submission 87317) | Freshwater microbial communities from Lake Croche, Canada to study carbon cycling - C_130625_EF_MetaG | ecosystem: Environmental > Aquatic > Freshwater > Lake | place: Lake Croche, Canada...
CGAGCTGCAACCGATGCAGCTTTAACATCTTTGTTCCGTTGAGTCCAAACGCGAACATACTCTGCGTGTTTTGCTCTATTGCTGTTTATTCTTTTTTTGGCAACATCGTGTGCGTGTTGTTTGTTTGATTCGTACCATGCCTTACTACGCAAACGGTTTTGTTCTCGGTGTGCCGCTCCGTAAACTCGCTGTTTAGCCAAAACCTCAGTTTTGTTTTCAGCATAAAAAGTTCTATTTCTTGCGAGAATGCGTTCTTTATGTTTAACATAATCAGCAGCAGTTTTAATGCTTACGCACGCTTTGCATTGAGTATGTAACCCGCTTTTTTTCCTGCGGTTTACTGAAAACTCTGCTTCTGATTTTTCAATTAGGCATTTGGTACAGATTTTCATATCAATTCCAAAATGTTTCTATTGTTCCCATTAATGGAACCCCTGATAGGGAAGCATTTGGACAAACCAGAAGGTTCAAGTACGCATCGTTTTCAATCACGGGCAAGTCCATAAAGTCCACCACAGGAACTCGCTCCATCGGCGCGTCAATGCTTCGCTGGGCAATGTTCTCTAAGGGGTACACCAGCACAAAGGCAATCAGCCCGATGTCGCCCTGCACAAAGGTCACGCTGTCAATCTTCTGCACACCTGTGTCGCCGTCTTGCAGCGGTAGGAACGGGCCTGTAGCTTCTCTGCGCCCGTTGACCTGAGTTGGCTGGGAATTGATGATCGTGCCGTTCACCACTTGGGTGTTGCAAGACACGGTTTTGGTGGTTCTGCCCGATACCCCGTCCGAGTTCGTGTAAGTCACAAAGAACTGAGGGTTGCCCACCCCCGTCTGACCCGCCACCTCTACAGCCATGATCTTGACGTTCTTGCCGCTGGTGTACCTGCTCAAAGTCACCGTGTTGTCCAGTGCTTGCGGGTCGGTGATCGACATGTCCACAAAGGGGTAAAACAACAGGTAATCACACAGCATGTAGCTCATGGGAGCCGCCGATGCGCTGGTCGTCATCACCGTGAAGCTCTTCAAATACTTCTTGCCACTGACGTTCGACCCGTGGGGGATACCCCCGTCTGTGCTTTGGGCCAATCTCACTGCAATATTCGGAGAGGCTGCGTAGTAGTTCGGTACGGGGTTGCCCGGTGACATGGACAGATCAAACCAAATCCCTGCACCTGTGGTCTGTGTCGGAGTCTTTCTCCACGCACTGAAAAAGCTCTGCCCTGCGTTATCCGCATCGACCATAGCTTTCCAGTTGACAAAAGGCATTTAGTCTGCCGACACGCTGACGCTGCCGATTCCGAACTGTGGCTGGATGCCCGAACTAACGTTGAGCGTAGAGGTCAAAGCGCCAGAGATCATCATGTTCACAGCCGTGCCGCTGGCGGGGCCTGTATCGACCACAGCGAAGTGGGTGATGGCGTTGGTTCCGGCTGTGCAAGCACCGAACTGAATCAGGTTGGCATTGGTAAACGCAGCGCCATTACCGCCACCGTTGTTCCATGCGCTCGCCTTGGTGAGGGCTACACGGGCATAACCTGTGTAGTTGGCCTCTGCTGCCAAAGAAGCGGTCTCGCCGGGGTCTGCGGTAAACAGGGCTAGGTACTGGGTAGCACCTGCGCGATAGCTGGGGTCTGTACCTTGCAAGAAGGCTGCGAGTGCTGCTGTTTCGGTGGTGTTGGATAAAGACATGTCTACTCCTTTGGTGTCGCTTTGATGGACTTAATAGTCCCATCGGGGTTACGGTTAAATTCAAACTCCCAACTGCACTTTTTCGCAGCTTGGACAACGACTTGTGGGGCCGGTACGTTGATCTCCGGCATCCTGATTTCCGGTACAGCCTGAGGTTGCATCTTGGCAACCATGTCTTGCAGCACCTTGAGAAGTGCAGTGTTGTCTGAAACTGGCGCAGGGGGAGCCGCCGCAATTTCGGGTACAGGTGGCTTAGGTAACCGTCTAACACCAGCTCGCCCTGACGAATTAAAAACCGAGCCGTCTAGCCTGCGAACGGTCGAACCCAGCTCAAGAGCCAAGTCCTCCATGTCGGAGTCATTAATGTTGACTTTACGGGCTAACATGTTAGATATATTTTACCACTATAACAAGCAAGTGGCTAGGTTCTCTAGCTTCTTAATCTTGGCGTCCAGCCCTTTAAGGAATGATCGCGCATCAGGAATGTCTATAGTTGTACCGCTGGCTAACTGGACGGAGACACCGACTTTTTCTGGGGCGGCTTTCAGCTTTCGAACCCCTTCGTCGGCAGGTGGGGCTTTCTGCATTTCCGCAATGACATCTTCCCGAGTCCAGTTCTTCTCCCCATACCCATACCAAGCAGCTCGCGTGGCTGTCGGCAAATCGGCAAACTTTGGAGCACCGGGGGTGTTGGCCGCGTGTTTATCCCAAGCGGCAGCGGCTTTTTCTTTGTGGGTTAGGACTGGCTCGGTCTTGGGGGTTACGTCCGTTACTTCTGCGGCTGCGGGGGTCGGGCTTTTTTGCGTTTTAGGTATTCGTTCACTAGGCCCCGTAAGTACGGGCTGTTCTGTGCGGCTAATCTGCGGCGTCGAGCTTTCTGCTCGGGTGTTTCCATTTGCGGCGTTTCGTTTTTCATTTGCACTCCGTAAGTCGTCATACGCGTCATTCAGGAAGTCTACGCCATCTCCGACTCGGGGGTCGAAAGAAGCAATGAATTTTCCGACGAAAGCCGCCTTATCTGCCAGTGGCAGGTCATTAAATTTCCAGTCATCGTGCTCGTTTAGACCCGCTAAGTCGTCAAACTTTTTACGGGCATCGCCCACGTCCACTAATTTAGCTTGCGCCAGTGTGGGAATACGTCGCAGGACAGCAGCGTCTTCCAATTCTTCACCGGGGGCTGCATCGGCGGCATCGGCTTCTTCCTCCCGCTTGGCGTCCACTTCGTCCATCACCGCGTCTTTTTCAGTAGCTTGAACTGCAGTGGCCTTACCGTCGTCGTTCACGTCGAACGCGGTGGGGGCTTCCATAGCGGCGGATGCGTTGGCTTGGCGCACTTGGGTTTTGATTTCTCTGAGCCCGAAATCGCCCAGCTCGTTGAGCGTCTTGGTAACCGTTGAGCGGCTACCTTTACTGATCGCACCGGAGGCAACAAGAACATCTGCAATCTGCGGCCCTGTCATGGGGGTGCGCGTCAAATGCCCCTCCTCATCGACACCGCGAGCCATGCGCAAGATGTCCCACTGGCTGCGCTTGACTGCTTTCAGATCACCCTTGTCGTTACGAATAAGAACAATGTCGTCGCTGCCTTTGCCAGACTTGACCGAGGTCAGTGCACCCATGACTTCATCAGACGCGCCGTCCAAACTATTGACAGGTACTAGCCCGCCGGAGGGGTTCAGCAGGGAAACTTTGGCAGTACGGTCGGCACCTTTTGCGGTCTTACCAATAACAACCGGGGTCTGAGCTGGTCTTGGGGCTACTGCGTTCGGAGCTTCATCAGACGAACCAAAAAGAACATTCGCCGCTTTCTGCAGCGTGGGCACTTGGGGGATAGGCGCAGCGGCTTGAGCTGCGGGTAAGGTGACGGGGGTAGTGTTGGCTGCATTGTCGGCGAGAGCCTTCTGGGTTACCGCCTTGTCATCAGCTTTGGGGTTCACCACCCCGTCAATGAATTTCTTAACTTTACCTGCGGAACTTTTAGAAAGGTCAGAAACCTGAGCCACAAAATCCCCGTCGCTGATCTTGCCGCTGTCTTTGAGTTGCTCCAGTTTGTCGTAAAGTTCAAACGCGAATTTGCCTTTTAGGCCAAACCCTTTGGCGCGGTTTTCTACCTCGGTGAACCTGTTTTTCTCCTCAACAACCGACCGCTGCATCTGAGCCAGATTTTCTTTAGCTTGCTGCTGTTCAATCGCCCGCCTTCGGGCTTCAATCGCGCCGTCCGTAGCCATCGCAACGGCTGTGTTCCGGTCAGCGGCAACACCCCCAAAGGCATCGGCCACAGGATTTGTGAGCATGGGGTTTCTAGGCTGGTTCGGACCTTCCGGTAGAGACTCGTTGCCCGCGCTAAACAACCCCATCTGTCCTTCGGAATTCTCCACCTCGCCTCGGCGGTAGGTGTTTTCCAGAGGCGCGAGCTTTGCCTCTAGCTCTTCTAGAGCGTACTTGGCGGTGAGACGCCCCCGCAGGTCACCAGAAGACGCGGCGTTGCGCATCGCGGTCTGAAGCGCAGCCTTTTGGTTCATCATCTCCGAGAACGAGCCATCCTCAAACGGATTTGCCTTGGGTTGAGGCAGTGCTGAGTATTCGCCCAGCACGAAGTTGTTGGTGTCCGCCCCGGAGAGTAAATCGGCGGGTCGCCCGGCTTCCGCTTCTTCTGAACGTGCGCGGTCTTCTTGGGCTTTGTAGTACCCACTAGACCTCCTACCCCCGCCAATGCCACCAAACGCACCGCCCACCAAGGCACCGCCAATAGCAGAATCCTTGTACCGCTTAAGTGCGTCGTCGGAGAACATGGTCTCTTCGGGGTTGACCGCCATGCGCCCGAATCTCTGGTTGATCATCTCCTGCCCGGTCTCGCCAATACCCTCCTCCACGCCGCTGCGCAGCATAGACGCACCAGTGCGGGCAGCAAAACCTTTAAGGCCCCCGGTGTTGTCAAGTGCCTGAACCGCGTTACGTACCAAACCGCCTTTTGCCAGTGCGCCACCGACACCAAGCGCGTTCAACCCGGCGTAGCCGACACCACCCACACCCGCAGAGAGAAGGTCGGTTGGGCCGTCAGAGTTAGCCTCCCGTTGGCTCGACAGAATGTCCCCCACCGCAGAAGGGTACGAAGCGGCGACGCCGCCAACCGTACCTCGTAAAGCCAGAGATTTTTCAGCGGCTCGCCCCGCTTGGACGGCAGCTTGCGTTGCACCTTCGGCTCTACCTGCGGAGGCCAAACCCCGAGCCCCGGCGCTCAAACCCCGGGCAACAACGCCTCCGGCAATCATCTCGCCCATGTAGGGTAAGGAAGATATTGCTTGGGATTTAATGAAGCTGCCGAGGTCACCAGCGCTGTTAACGTCGTCCCAGTTGTCTACGGCACCATAAGACCGCGCCCGCCCGAGGGCTACATCCGCTTGAACTTTATTGTCTTCCCGACCGCGTTGCGCCCAACGCTGAAGACCCTTGAGCCCCACCGCCCCTGCGGCGGCCTCTGCTGTGCCGTACAGATTAGACTGGTAAGAATCGAAAGCACCTGACAACTGCTCGCGTGAGATCGACCCACGCCCCAAGTCGTAACCCACATCGTTGGCAATATCCGTAACAGGCATGCCAAACTGACGCGACGCAAACCCTAAAACCGCTTCGTCGGACCCAGCTTGCGGGAACAGCTGGCGCAGTTGTTCAAGAGTAGCCACGCTTAGAAAGCTTTCATCTGCGGTTCTTCAGCATTGGTACGGCGCAGGTTCAGCTGTTGCCTAGCCTCGTTGGCCTCTTCAGTTGACACACCCTTCGGTTTACCTGCCAGCCTGTTCAGTTCAGCTGTAGACATATTACGCAACCCAGCTGCAGGTGGTAGTGTGTTTTTAATGTGCGCGTCTATTGCATCGTCAAGCTTGCTGCGTGGCGGGGCAGCTCCATAAATGGAGTCTATGTACGCTTTCTCATCGTTCCACTGCTGGCGTTCTTTTGTGCCCTGTGCACCCCTAGGAGCACCCAGTTGCAGTAGAGCCGCTGCGTGTTCTTTGTTGAAAGGTTTAGGTTCCGTCTGTTTTCTAGGGAGTCGCAGTCCTTGCGGCAGTACCGCCCGACCATCCTCGTCGTACTTGACTTTTTTCGGGTCAAACAAAACAGGTTCTCCGCTGGCGGAGTCTTCTAGCGTCACCAACCTTCCGACCTCGTCGCCCCTGCGTGCCTCACGACCCGCGTAAATACCCTCAATAGCCCTGTTGTGACGGCCTCTCTCCATAGAGTCTCGTTGTTGGGTGTCGGCAGTGCTCAGGCCCGTGGCCTGTGTGAACGACCTCGTTGCGTCGTTGATGCGTTTGTTACGCTCGTCGTCGGTCATTTTTGCCATAGCGGCAGAGGCTTTTTCCGGGTCACCGTACTCTTTTACCAACGACCGCTGCGCAAGCAGGTAAGGCATGGCGGTCTCAAGCGGGATAGAAGATGGAGCTCCGTAAACTACCTGACCAGTCTTAGGGTCTTTCTGGCCGTAGGGTGTAGACACAATCTGCCGGGTCTTAGGGTCATAGTGAAAGTTGGCAGGAATACCCTGAAACTCTGAAAAGGCTTTGAGCGCGGGGGCTATTTCAGCCTGAAACTCCCCTGATTTCTCAGGGTCGTTTGCCAAAGTCTGCAGTCGGGTCATGAACTCCCGCTGGTCCGCTATACGTCCCAGTTCTTTCTGATTGGCTCGGGAAGCACGAATTCCAGCGGCGTCACGCTTGGCTATCGCCACGCGCTCTAGTCCACGTTCCATGTCCAGCTCGCTGAGTTTGGCCGGTTTTACCGGTGCGGCAGTAGTGTTAGGTGTAGCCACTGCAGTTGGCGTGACCGTAGGGGTGCCCCCCGCCTCACCCGCGCCCGAGTTGCGCTGCAACCCACCCGGAGTTTGGGTTTGGTCGCCAGAGCTGACTCCGTTCTGCGCACCATCTAGCGCTGCATAGGCTTCGTTCTCGCGCTTTTGTGCGTCGCGCTTCCATCCAAACTCTTCCAGTTGGGCTTTGTGGGTTTCAACTTCCCTAGCGTCACGGGCTTTTTGCCGGTCGAGTTCCTCAAACTTCAAGTAGAGGTCTTGCCCTCTATTCAACCCCTGAACAAAACTGTTTCCAAAACTCATACCGCCTCCTAGAGCATTGCGTAGTCAACGGCATCAAATTCACCGTCGGCACGTTTGTGTACAGCCGCTGGCATAACTTTTTCAACCTCGTCGGCCATAACACCCATGACGGTCGGGCCACCAGACTTGTACTGGAACGAGTAAATGTTTAGACCAGAGTCGGTCTTACCAACTAACTTAATGTTTTTCTTGAGGCGGCGGTCGGAAAACGCCATATTAGCGCCGGTTTTAGCCGCAAACGCGCCCATACCTTGCCCAAGAATCGCACCAAACGGGTCACTGTTCTGAGAGTTAGCCTGACGTATGCTGTTGTTGTTGCTGACCTGTGCGTTGGTCAGTCCGACGTTCTGAGAAGCCTGAGCCCCGAACATGCCGGTGGCGTTACTGCCCATACTACCGCCCATACCACCCGCTTGCGCATAGCCCGCGTTCATACCACTGAGCCCGCTGTTGGCAAAACCAAGTCCGCTGCCGCCAAAAGTTGCACCTGCTCCGGTTAATCCGGCGAGCTGGCCTTGGAAACCCATACGTGAGTTTGCCGCCCGGTCGGTCAGACCGTAACCTTCTTGGCGGGCCGCTTCGCGGACTTTATTACCGGCGTTGGCTGCAGCTACGGCTTGAGCCAGTGCGTTGTCGTTCATTGCGGACATCGCTGCGCCGGAGTTGGGGTTGATACCTCGGGCCATCATGGCTCTACCCGTCATGCCCTGTGCATTGGCGAACGAGTTGTTAACACCCTGCATAGCCTCTTCTGCAAGCTGGTTAGCCCGGTTGCCCACGTTGAAGTCGTTAGCGTCCTGCATTTGGCGGGCTTGTAACCCTTGGAGTTCGTCGCGTCGGGCTAGACCCCATGCGCGGTCTTGCTGGGACTGGGTGTAAGCATCTTTGCTACTGTCAATGGCGAACCGCATCTGCTCTTTTTGCAAGGGCATGAGGTCGTCTGCAGTGCGCATCATCTGCTGGGTGGCCCGATCTTGGTAGTCCATAGATCGAATTTGCGCCTCGATCAGTCGTGGGTCTGGGGGCGCGGAGCCGCCTTGGTTGATTGTGGTTGTAGGGCCACCACCTTTTCCACCCCCGCCGGGGTATATCCTTTGACCGGCGAAGTAACCGCTGAATTTATTTGGAATCAACATAGGGGCAGTCTTCCTTACGCATCACATACAAAATAACGTCGCCGCCATCGGACGCGGCACCTTGAAGCACGGCCTCCTGCTTGAAACCCAAATGCTCGTCGAACTCACGAGCCACCATGTTGGAAGCCTCCACGTAACCGCTCACACGTTTGCAGCCAAGCTGCACGAAGGGATACACGAACGCTGCGCGTAGAAACGTCTTGGTCATCCACCGTTTGCCCGGTGTGGCTCCGACGTGCATCCATGCATTGACTCCGTTGAACCCCTCGTACAAGACTCCGGCAACCAGCTCGCCATCTTTCTCCAGCCCAAGCCCCTGCATTCCGCCAGTTGCGTAGATCGGCACGTGCTGCTGCACGAAACCAAAAACCCGGGCGGGGTTGGAGATGATTGTCCACTCGCTCATATGCGTATTCTACTTCTTTAGAAGCTAACATGTTAGATAGTTCCTTGCATACGGGCAAGTATTTCGTTGATTTTGGCAATCACCTGCGCGTTGGTAGCTGTGGCGGGTAGGGGTTGCACGATGGGCTGCGCTTGAGCCGAGATGTAGGACACCACATCCACTAGCCCGCGTAAAACTTGGGCTTCGTTGCTGCCCGTGAAGGGTGGTACGGTTTGGAACTTTCGGGAGGCCATCAGCTTGCCATCAATTCTGCAACGGTGTGCGCCATCTCCACCCCCAGCACTTCGCGCTGCCCGATCAACACAATCTCCCAACCAAACGAGGTGAACCCTCCGGGCAAAGCGTAGACCTCATTGAAGTTAACCGTCTGGGCAAACTTAAGGTTACCCCCTGCGTAGACGTACAAACCCACGGTACTGGTGGTGTAGGGTATGGAAGGAGCAAGAGAGCTGCCGTTTAGCGGGAACCCGTTCAAAATAGGTACACCCAAAGCGGATTGGTCTGCGCCCGTTGCGAGCAGTGTGGCGTTGGCGGCGGCTATGCTTGCGTTCTGGTTGTTCACCGCTGTGTTTTGAGCCAGCTCCACGTCGCTGTACTCTTTGGCGAGCACTTGGATGTACCCGAAGTTCGTAGGCAGCGGCATCTTGAAATACTTAGACCTCCAGTAGTAGGTCATGGGTAGCGTTGAAACGGGGTCAAACGTGTAGAGCTTGTTGTCGGTCTTCTGAACGTAAACCATGCGGGCGGAGTAAGGCTCCACAGTCACCGCTGTAGCGGGAACCTCCAGTAAACGGAAAGAGCCCTTATCGGCTCGGTCGTACACCATCGCACCGGCTATCGACCCTGTGTCATAGAACCCGTAATACTGGCGTTCGTACACGATGCCCATCAAGCTCGACGGGTTGTACGCGGAAAACTCTTGGCGGGTAATCACATCGGCAGTGGCTAAATTGTCGCCGTCCAAACCAATGGACACCAGCCCGTTGTTACTGGCGTAAATTGCCCCCAATTCGTCAGACGCCATCGACCGCTTGGATACGCAAGGCTCCAGTCGGGGCACCATCTGAAAGGTAAAAGAGTCGGGGTACACGCCGGAGCCCACAAACGGACTGGTCTGGGTGGCAATAGCCAAGTTGTTACCGAACGCCCGCATCGCCACAATCTGACTGGAGAGCGCCTGCATGTACTTAGCAGGCCACGCGTGGGGGTAACCCGGCTCGCAGAACCAAACTTCGTTGTTGCGAAACCCCGCCATAACGCCGGATGGCATGGACACCAGTCCTTGAAGATTTGCCGGTGGCGGGAGCCAGCCTGTTGTAAGCAGCGTGTCGCCCGGTATAGATGTCGCTGACAAGTTGTCCGTGTAACTGGTGGTGGCTAGGGGCAGCTGGGCTACAAGTTGAAACGCTGTACCTGTCGTGCGGTAGATTCGCTTGTACACGTAGTTGTACCCGGCGGTCACGCTAGGGCTGGCGATACCCGTAAGCAGCACGGCTTGGTTTGCACCTGCCGTTGTCGTGACGGTTACAGATGGGGATGGGGCGGACTCCTCCAGTAAGGCCGTGCCGAACTGCGTGACGTATGTGTACACGTAGACCCAAATATTGGGTGCAGGTAGTGCTGTTCCTGCCGCCGGAGCTGCTGTCATTGCCGCAGTGGGTGCGGGCACCCCCATGTTGTATTCCGCAACAGGGTACGGGGCGTTGCCGCTCGATGCCATTGCGTAGTTGGTTTTTTTGGGTGCAACACCGTCGGTGTAATAGACCCTGAACTCCGAGTCCGACACCGGGCTTGTGGCGACGTTAGTGTCTCTCGTCCAAGACAGCGGAATTTGCGAGCCCGGGGCCCCTAACATGTAAATAGACTTCGCCGCAGAGGCCATGATGATGTCTATAAGTGAGCTGGTGTTAACCGGGCGCAAAGTCCCTGAGCTCAGCCGCACATTACGCGTGTCCTGCGCAAAAGAGTCGGGTAGCAAGTGCGGTGCCAGTTTGGGCACCATGCCTTGGAATGAGGTGACGGATACTTTCACGGGTTACTTCGCTGTTTTTGAAACAGCTAACAGTTCAGTCTTAGCCTGAGAACCCGAGCTGGACCCCATGTAGTAGTTCAGCACAGTGCCAAATCCTGTAGCCAGCGCACCGATCAGGATGAGCAGCACTTGGTTGTCTGCCACCGTCAAGCGACCCAACATCAGGCCCAGCAAGATGCCTAGGTAGCCCAGCACAATAATCAGCCCCAGCGCAGCGGGTACAAAGCTGCGGGTGGCTATCTGCATCTCTCGTGCGCCTTGGGTGTTCTCTACGTCCAGCTTGGCCATGTCCAGCTTGTGGGTTTCGATGAACTTCTGAAAGTCAATCTCAGCCAGCTTGACGCTTGCAATCTGTTCAGGTGTCAGCTTGCCTGTAGCAACAGCCTCAGTCACCGCCTCTACGGTCTTTTCAGAAAGACCCAGCTTGTCAGCGAGAAAAGATGCCGCAGCACCGCCGAGTGGGCCAGCCAGTGCTGTACCCAATAGACCACTGATAGGTTTGATGATGTCTTTGAGTTCCATCACGCGAGTCCTTCCGTGTAAGTAGCCCTACCGTTTGCAAAATGAGCAGTTAAAACTTGACGCTTGGCGTCCTTAAAGCTGATATGGCACCAAGTTCCCTCGTAAATACATTGGGAAAAGTCGATGTCTGAGTCCATGATGGCGCGGCACACGTCTTTGGGAGTCCCGAAATCAGGGCACACAAAATCTACTGCCCAGCCATCCACATGGTCAGACCTTGCAGAGCCACCCACTGCTTTGTTTAGTGGGATAGACCTGTAGCCGGAATTGACTTTGATGGGGTGGCCCAGCAGCGCCCTCACCTGCTCCATACACTCTGCCGTCTTTTGCAGGTTTGCAAGCACGCTGGGGGGTGGGGTTTGGTCGATGGACAATCGAACTGCGGTGGGGCTGTAAGTCAGCTCTTCAAGGGAAAAGTGTTCGGTCATTTTTTGCTTTCCTCAAGTACCCTGACCTTCACTTGGAGGTCGTGGATGTCTTTGTAGATTTGCTCTTTCATTGCATGGCGGCGCTCGGCAGAGATGGGAGAGTCCGTGGGTACGCCTTCTTTGGTAATCAGGGATGGCATGGCCCCTTCAATTTTGGTAAGTCGGGTGGAGAAGTCATTGACTTGCCCCAGCAGCCAAGCCAACGCCATGACGATGATGGGTATTACTGCTTTGAGTACATCGGCCCAGCTCATACCAAACCAGCTTTCTTCGCCACGAAAACAGCAGCCGCAGCAGCAGCCGCCCACATGGCCTTGCCTACCCACTCGCTTGTTTGCTTGCTGGTCACCTGCGCTTGCTCTAACACGGCCACACGGGCTTGGAGCTTTTCAGCGTTGGCAAAGGCACGTTCCACGGCGGTATCAGAATGCTTGACTCTTTCTTCTAGCAGGGTCAGTCGGTTCAGCCCCTCTGCCAGTTTTTTCATGCTGGCCTTCATGTCGCTGACATCTTCAGCCATTGCATCGAGCTTGACGCTCATAGGCGTGGGGCCTGTGCGGCGGTCTATA
>Ga0114959_10003732_pt1 | contig 11887 bp, 11 predicted proteins | sample C_130625_EF_Meta_FD_87317 | JGI IMG/M metagenome (GOLD analysis project Ga0114959, IMG submission 87317) | Freshwater microbial communities from Lake Croche, Canada to study carbon cycling - C_130625_EF_MetaG | ecosystem: Environmental > Aquatic > Freshwater > Lake | place: Lake Croche, Canada...
AGTTCTTCAGGCGGCTGATGCGGTGCATAAAGCGAAAGTCGATTTAGTTACGCAAGAATCGTTTAGTGGTTTTGAGCGCAATGTGATGTTGCAGAGTGTTGATTCACATTGGCGTGAGCATCTGGCTGCGCTAGATCATCTGCGTCAGGGTATTCATCTGCGTGGTTACGCACAGAAAAATCCTAAGCAAGAATATAAGCGCGAAGCCTTTGAGCTGTTTTCACAGATGCTGGATTTAATACGCAATGATGTAGTGCGTTTAATCATGACAGTGCGCGTGCAATCGCAGGAAGAAATCGCCGCTGCCGAAGAACAGCTCTCACATTCACATCTGGAGAACGTCAACTACCAGCATGCGGACTTTAATCCTAATTTGGCACCGGAAGAATTATTGGCGCCCACGGCGATGGATGAGCGTTCTACTTCGCCACTGAGTAACGAGCTTCATAAGGCCGGTCGGAATGATCCTTGCCCCTGCGGCAGCGGTAAGAAATTTAAGCAGTGCCACGGCAAATTGGCTTGAACGTAGTCCTTAGCTGATATTCAGGCGGTTGCGCCAACTAGGGCCCCGGCATTGACTGGGGCCTTAGTTTTTTATGCTCTACAATTTTAATTTTATACAGAGAGATATTGGATCATGGCTGTCAATTCACCTCCTCCTATTCGTGATCACCTGACACCAGTGCCAGGTTTGCAGCTAGGTTATGCGCAGGCCGGTATTAAAAAACCAGGCCGTAAAGATTTATTAGTTTTAAAACTCGCTCCGGGTGCATCGGTGGCAGGGGTATTCACCACCAATCGATTTTGTGCTGCACCGGTGCAGGTAGCGAAACAACATTTGGCAGGTACGCAGCCTATCGTTGCTTTAGTCGTTAATACGGGTAATGCGAATGCAGGTACCGGTGAAGCAGGTCTGACGAATGCGAATGCTACGTGCGCTGCTTTGGCTAAGCTACTTGGTTGCGAAGCGAATCAGATCTTGCCGTTTTCTACTGGCGTGATTCTTGAGCCACTGCCATTAGAAAAATTAGTGGCAGGCTTGCCTGCAGCCATAGCGAATTTAAACGAAGACAGTTGGTTGGATGCTGCGGAAGCCATCATGACCACCGATACCCAACCCAAAGCGGCATCGCGCGTTGTGACGATTGCGGGTAAGCGCGTCACGATGACAGGTATCTCTAAAGGTGCGGGCATGATCAAGCCGAATATGGCGACCATGCTGGGCTTTATGGCCTGTGATGCAAAAATTCCTCAGCCAGTCTTAGAAACCTTAGTTAAGCAAGCTGCCGATGCTTCGTTTAATTGCATCACGATTGATGGTGATACTTCAACCAATGATTCATACATGTTGATCGCCACAGGTGCAGGTGAACTTGAAATTACCGATACGACGAGTGCTGACTACCATGCATTAGCTCAAGCAGTCATCGGTCTGTCGCAAGAACTGGCGCAAATGATCGTTCGTGATGGTGAAGGTGCGACAAAATTTATTACCGTGCGTGTTGAGCAAGGGCGTGACCTCGAAGAGTGCCGCAAAATTGCGTATGCTATTGGACATTCACCATTAGTTAAAACAGCGTTCTTCGCTTCTGATCCCAACTTGGGCCGCATACTCGCAGCGATTGGCTATGCGGGTGTGAATGATTTGGATGTGAATCAAATCAATTTGTATTTGGATGATGTGTGGGTTGCCAAGCAAGGTGGCCGTCATCCTGACTATCAAGAACACGATGGTCAGCGAGTGATGAAGCAAAGTGAAATTACTGTAAGAGTGACGCTCGCGCGTGGCGAGGCCGCAGCGACTATCTGGACCTGTGATCTTTCACACGATTATGTATCCATTAACGCTGACTACCGTTCCTGATTATGAAAGAACTAGAACAATTTTTACAACGAGCCGAATCCGTATTGGCGCGCGTTGAGGCCATGCTGCCAGCGGCTGCTCCCGAGATTGATTGGTCCGCCACCGCATTTCGTTGGCGTGTGGGCCGCGATCAGCGCGGACACTTAAGTGCGGTTGCGCATCCTTCGCGTATTCGTTTAGACGATTTGCATAACATCGCGCCACAAAAACAGCAGATTGAACAAAACACGCGGCAATTTATTAGTGGTCTACCGGCTAATAATGTGCTGCTAACGGGTGCGCGTGGTACAGGTAAATCATCGTTGATTAAAGCGTGCCTGGTGCAATTTGCTGATCAAGGTTTGCGTTTAATTGAAGTCGATAAAGAACATTTAGTCGACTTACCCGATATCGTTGATCTGGTGGCTGCGCGTCCTGAGCGTTTCATTATTTTTTGTGATGACTTATCGTTTGAAGAAGGCGAGAGTGGTTACAAGGCGCTTAAGGTTGCGCTCGATGGCAGCATCTCTGCGCAATCAGATAATGTGCTGATTTACGCTACCTCGAATCGACGTCATTTGCTGCCTGAGCGACTGTCAGATAATGAAGGCTATCACCACGTTGATGATGGCGATTTGCATCCCGGTGAAACGGTCGAAGAAAAAATTTCATTATCAGAGCGATTTGGTTTGTGGCTATCGTTTTATCCTTTCCGTCAAGACGATTACCTCGACATTGTGCGTCATTGGTTGCGTCACTTTAGTGTGGCTAGTTCGCAATTTCCAGAGGCTGAGCCTGAAGCTTTACGCTGGGCGTTGCAACGTGGTTCGCGTTCAGGCCGTATTGCTTGGCAATTCGCGCGCGACTGGGCGGGTAAGCACGCTAAGTAGATGAGCATCACTCACCCAGTCTCTGATCAGGCTTCCACTCATAAGTCTGCACCCGTTGATGTCGCGGTGGGCATATTGATGAAACCGAATGGGGAAGTATTACTTGCGTGCCGGCCTGAGGGCAAGCCCTATGCCGGTTATTGGGAATTCCCCGGCGGTAAAGTCGAATCAGGCGAAAAAATTTTCGATGCCTTAAAGCGCGAGTTCGCAGAAGAAATTGCGGTCGACATTCAATCAGCCGAACCCTGGTGTGGCGTTGAGCATGTCTATCCTCATGCGCATGTGCGACTACATTTTTATATTAGTCGTGACTGGCTAGGTGAGCCGCGTGCACTCGAAGGTCAACAACTCGCATGGCAAGGTGCTGTTGCCCTGACTCCTTTATTGCCAGCCACCATACCGCTGATTGAATGGTTGGATCAACTGCGCTTTGCTGATTGTGGTTAAGGCTCCCAGCGTATCTTGATATTTTGTGTGTTCGCTGCTCCTGATATTTGTGATAGTTCAGCGGGGATCACGATCTTGCCTGATGGAGTTTCAATTTGATTTTTCACTAAATTGTAGGCATTAGTCAGTGTGGTTGATGTCTGATGTCCAGATTGCAAATAACTCTGAAGTAAATTTTTATCTCTAATCGTATTACCCACTAGATTTAATTTTTTCCCTGCGATGAATTCATCGGCTAATTTTTCGCCTTTATGAATGCCTTGCATTTTGTCCGATAAGTGTTGTCCCGTATCGCGTTCGCCTTCTCGTTGAAATAGTACGAGTGACTTTTCACCCGCCTCATTTTTTTCTATTTTTCCATACCACACTCCATCGGGCTGTAAGTCGCCGCGAAATACTAGATTATTTACATTCATGTGATGACTCTCCGATCGTTGTAGGTTTCGAGATCAGTGAGTGTAAAAAAAATGACGAATGTTCCGTCGTAAACGGGCTAGAAAGAGCTAGCTGAGATACTAGGTCGGTGTGGCGAAAAAGCGTACGCCAACGTTAGTGGATGTTATCGGGATCTAGATCAAGATCATCTGTGGGAGCTGCACCGGGGATGATGTATTTTTCTTCGGCCCAGGCGCCTAGATCAATTTGCTTGCAGCGGTCGGAACAAAAGGGGCGCCAACGATTGGATTCTTTCCATTCGACCTTGGCGGCACAGGTCGGGCAATCAACGACGGTAACCATTGCCGTGATGGATTAGAAATTACAGAGCGTAAGCTCAAAGGGCACATCGCCTTCGTAGGCTTTCGGCTTCATATCGCCGCCCTGGCTGGTGAAGCGTATCCAGAGGACGTATTTATTCGCTGAAATTTCAGGAATAGCGCATAGGCTTTGTTCGATGCTGACGCGAAGCAGCTGATAGGTACGGCCTTGCAGCATTTGCTGAAAGCTACCTGCTATGGCCAAGGTAGTGGTGGTTCGTCCGGATTCACGCAGCAAGCGCAGAATAATATTGATCGCCGCGAACAACGGCTCTAGAGGTGCGAACCATTGATTGATATCAGCGCGACGTTGTTCTGTGGATTGCTGCTGCCAAGCGTAGTAAGAGGGCAAATCGAACTCGCAAGCGCCACCGGGGATGATGGTGCGACCACGTATGCTCATCAACCACTCGTTTTCGCGGATGTGTTGCCCCGTTTTGCCTTGAATAGCGATTAAAGCAGCGCTAGTTCTTTCTATGTCCGACAAAATTTCGTTGAGCCGACTGCTTTCAACGTTAGGGTTGGATTTGAAGCCCAACAAGGTTTGCTTCTGACGTTCTAATTCTTGCAACAAATCTGATTTAAGATCTGCCCGACCCGTGACTTCGAGCATTTCATAGATAGTCGCTAGCGCCACATGATGTTGCAGTGGATTGTCTTGAACGACAAAGAACTTGAACTTGGCGTACAAGTCCTCAAGTCGCAACAGCGTGTGAATGCGCTCATTGAATGGGTATTCGTAAACGATCGAGGCAGCGTTCATCGCGAGCAGTTCATAATTGAATAATGCGATTCTGACCGAAGCGCTCCGAAAATACAAACATCCTGCTATTTATTGTTACGCTTTTTGTGAGTGAGGCTGCGATTGTTTTTCATGAGCCAGCCCCAGATAGCGCTGATGCAGCTTCTCAAGCTCCGCACGCAGTGCTTCCAGTGACGTTTCGTTGACTACGACGTCGTTCGCCGCCGCCAGTCGTTGAGCGCGGTTGGCTTGAGTGGCCATGATGGCCTGTACTTGTCCAGCAGAGAGATTATTGCGGCGAGTAACGCGTTCAATCTGAAGTTGTTCGCTGCAGTCGACTACCAAAATGCGGTCGACGCGATCCTTCCAGCGGCCGGATTCGACCAGCAAAGGCACAACAAAAATTAAATACAGGCCATTGGCCTGGTTGGCTTCGACTTGAGTTTTTTGTGCAATTAAGGGGTGCAGCACCGATTCCAGTTGCCGACGTGCTCCTTGATCTGAAAACACCAGCTCACGCATTGCAGCTCGATCTAAGGCACCCTCCGATGTTAAATATTTGCTACCAAAAAGGGTTTCAATAGCAGGCATCGCAGCGCCACCTGCCGCAGTCAGTGAGTGGGAAATGGCATCCGTATCAATGATGCTGGCGCCTAGCTCACCCAATAATGTCGCTACGGCGGATTTGCCACTGCCAATACCGCCAGTCAGCCCCACAGAAAATCGTGTAAATTTTTCAGTCATCGTGACGCTATTGTGGGGCGAATTTTCAGAATGGCGCAAGCCAGCTATTGACGATCGGTTGGCCTATCAACAGGGCGAGTAAGCCAGCCGCGGCCAAAAAAGGTCCAAAGGGGATGGGACGATCGCGCTGATGACACTTAAGTCCAATCATCAATAAGCCAAATGTCGCTCCAACCACCGAGGACAGCAGCACAATCAGGGGCAGCATCATCCAGCCCATCCAAGCGCCCAGTGCGGCCAACAGCTTAAAGTCACCGTAGCCAATGCCTTCCTTGCCTGTCGCTGCAAAAAACATCCAATACACCAGCCACAGAAAAAGATAACCCGCCGCTGCACCGATCACGGCGTCGCGTAGCGGAACGAAGGTGCCATCAAGGTTGATTAACAAACCTAGCCACAACAAGGGTAAGGTCAATTCGTCAGGCAGTAATTGCGTATCCAAATCGATGAAGCTCATGGCAATGAGCATCCAAACTAATATCAACCCACAAAGCCCCGCCATACCGCTACCTAAATGCCAAATGACGAGCGCCGACAGAACGGCTGTTAGCAACTCAACGCTAGGGTAGCGCCACGACACGCGAGCTTTGCAATAGCGGCAGCGTGCTTTGAGCCAAACAAAACTCAGCACAGGAATGTTGTCAGACGGCGTTAGCTTATGCGCGCAACTGGTACAAGCAGACATCGGGGTGATTAAGTTGTAGCGCTCCGTGTGCGGTGGCAGCTGATCGTTTTCCAGCGCAAGATAATTTTCAGTTTCGCGCTGCATCATGATGGGAATGCGATAGATCACCACATTTAGAAAGCTACCTATCACTAGTCCAATTACAGACCAGCAGAGCGTAGCGGTAATATTGGCAGGGGGCGTCGCCCAAAAGGCTTGAAATGATTCGATCATTATTTTTATACCCCTCGTTACACCACAGAGCCCAACTTGAAGATGGGAAGATACATAGCAATCACCAGACCGCCTATCAATCCGCCCAGTATGACCATGATGATGGGCTCCATCAAGGAAGAAAGTGAGGCCACCGCCACATCAACTTCGTCTTCGTAAAACTCAGCCACCTTACTCAACATCTGGTCGAGTGCGCCAGACTCTTCGCCAATAGCCACCATTTGCGTGACCATCGCTGGAAAAATCTGAGTGTTTTGCATCGCTGTGGTCAGACTAGTGCCACTTTTAACAGAGGCGCTGATGCGACGTGTTGCTTCGACATACACCACATTACCCGAAGCCCCGCCCACCGATTCGAGGGATTCTACCAAGGGTACACCTGCAGAAAACATTGTCGAGAGTGTTCGCGTCCAGCGCGCAATCACAGCCTTGCGCACGATTTCACCAAACAGCGGTAAACGCAGCATGAGTTTGTCGGTGCTGGCGCGCATAGTCGGAGAGCGTTTCCAAGTGCGCACCAACATCATCGAGCCTAGCGATAGGCTACCAATGATCAGATACCAAAACTGCACAAAACGATCAGAAAGCCAAATAACGACTTGCGTAGGTAAGGGAAGTTCAGCACCAAAGCTTTCGAACACATTTTTAAATGCTGGTACCACCCAAACCATGATCGCGGCAGTCACGAGAAACGCCACCACTAAAATCGCTGCCGGATAAAACATCGCTGAGCGAATTTTTGCTTTGATCGCCACCGTCTTTTCTTTGTAGGTAGCTAGTCGTGATAAAACTTCTTCTAAGATACCTGCCTGCTCACCAGCGGCGACTAGGTTACAAAATAATGCATCAAAATAGGCGGGATAGCGACGCAGTGATTGCGACAAACTAGAACCTGTTTCAACTTGTGCGCGCACGTCCCAAAGTAAGCGAGATACGGCAGGGTTGCCATGGCCGCGTGCCACGATATCAAATGCTTGTAGCAATGGCACACCTGCTCTGAGCATAGTGGCAAGTTGACGTGCAAACACAGCAATATCTTTTTCAGTGATTTTGCGTTGTCGTGAGGCGGCTTTTTTCTTGACGCTTATATCGGTTAAGCCTTGGCGACGCAGCATTAAATTAACTCGTTCAGCGCCAGTTGCACGCATTTCACCTTGAATCACTCGTCCTGCTTTATCTTTGCCTTCCCACGTAAAAACCATTTCATTCGTATTACTAGTCTGAGCGGAACTAGATGGTGTCATCAGAATCTCCCGTTTGGTGATGTACCTTGCAATGAGCAAGGCGATCAATGATTGGTGCAACTGATAATTTCTTCGAGGGTGGTGTAGCCTTGCTTCACTTTCAACAGACCTGCTTCTCTTAGCGTGCGTACCCCTTCACGCTGGGCTTGCGCTTCGATCTCTAGTGCCGTGCCATGCGCTAGGATGATGCTTTCTATTGCCTCAGTAATTGGCATTACCTGATACACACCCAGTCGACCTTTGTAGCCGCTGCCACTACACAGTTCACAACCGACTGCGCGATATAAAGGCGAGCCATCGAGTTGAGATTCATGAAAACCCGCATTCAACAGCATGTCGATTGGAACATCGATAGCTTGTTTGCAGCTACATAAGCGTCGTGCCAGCCGCTGTGCAGTAATCAGGTTGACCGCTGCTGCAATATTGAAAGCGGCAACACCCATATTCAGTAATCGAGTTAAAGTTGAAGGGGCATCGTTCGTGTGCAGAGTCGACAGCACCATATATCCCGTCTGTGCAGCTTTGATAGCGATGTCTGCTGTTTCTAAATCACGAATTTCACCCACCATAATGATGTCTGGGTCTTGCCGTAAAAATGCGCGCAGCGCGACTGGAAAAGTTAAGCCGGCACGATCATTAATATTGACTTGATTAACACCGGGAAGATTAATTTCAGCGGGATCTTCAGCCGTTGCAATGTTGATACCCGGTTTATTTAAAATATTTAGGCAGGTGTAGAGCGAGACCGTTTTTCCTGAGCCGGTGGGGCCTGTGACTAACACCATTCCGTAGGGGCGTTGTATGGCTTCTAGTAGCAGATTTTTTTGATCGGGTTCATAGCCGAGCGCATCGATACCTAGCTGCGCCTGACTACCATCGAGTATGCGCATGACGATTTTTTCACCAAACAGCGTCGGTAATGTCGATACCCGAAAATCAATGCTGCGGGTACCTGAGACTTGCAGTTTCATGCGTCCATCTTGAGGAACGCGTTTTTCTGATATGTCGAGTCGCGAAATTACTTTGATGCGCGAAGCCAGCTTTTCTTTGATAGCAAGCGGTGGTTGCGCTATATCGCGCAATACGCCATCAACGCGAAAGCGTATTCGATAAAATTTTTCAAACGGTTCGAAGTGCAGATCGGATGCCCTCACATTTATGGCATCAGTCAAAATCTTTTGCAGAAAACGCACTACCGGTGCATCATCAATTTCGCTGGCACCAGAGTCTGATTCGCCGACACTATCGTCTTCATTAATTAGCGAGACATTTTCAAAATCATCGCCGATTAAGTCTGATAAATTTTGTTCAGCACTTTGCGATAGCTGTCGTATTAATTCCATTAACTGTGGATGCAGTACAACCACAGGCTCCACGGGCAAGCCGGTTTGAAATTTAATTTGATCAATAACTTGTTGTTGTGTTGGGTCAGCCATGCCCAAAGAAATTTTGTCGCCACGTCGCGAAAGAACAATCACGCGTTGACTTACCATCAGTTTTTGATCAATCAATTTTTGCGGTAGAGCGGCGCTATCGACAGCAGAAACATCTAACAGTGGATAGCCGAATGTTTTCGAGCAAAATTCACCCAAGCTATCTGGGCTGACTGCACCACTTTTAATTAAGGCATCAACAAAAGGAATTTTTTCTGAAGCACTGGTTCGGTATATCGAATCTAGCTGCGCATCGTTAACTACGTTGGCGTGTAATAGCACGCGAGCCAGACCGGATGAGCTTCCGACATTAGGAAATCCGGGAGGGATAATGGTTGACATAAAAAACCCTAACGACAAACTATCTGAGTAAGGTTCGCATCATGCGCGAACGCAGGCGCAGATGGTCGAGGTCGGTGATGTCGGAAGGTGACTAGGGTCGAGAGTCGCCGATGAGCGACTGAGCTGATGCGAGGCTACAACAGAAGGGTGATACGCAGTGAATTAAAAAATCACAATAACTTAAGGCCGGTAGAGTTTGACCATGCGTATGGTGTGCTCTTGTACTTGCACAATTTCAATAACGATACCGGTAATTTTTAGACTGACACTGGCTTCGGGTATGTCTTGCAGAATTTCCAGCAATAGGCCATTCAGAGTTTTTGGGCCGTCAATGGGCAGATCGAGGTTGAGACGTTTATTGACCTCACGTAGTGAGGTACTGCCTTCGAGCAGGCATTCGCCTTGTTTATCCCAACCGAACTGATCACCGCGAGTAGCGCCTGGTGTAGAGGTGGTGAATTCACCCACCATTTCTTCGATGATGTCATCAAGTGTTACCAAACCTTGTACTTCGCCGTATTCATCAACAATGATACCTAGACGTTCGTAATTTTCTTGAAAATACTGCAGCTGAGTAAACAGATTCGTTTCAGCGGGTATGAAATAGGGTGGCGTTAACAATTCACGAAAATGATCGACCGTGAGTTCATCATCTTGGTTCAGCAAAGCCATCGCTTTGCGTACATGCAGTATTCCAACGATATGATTAATCTCACCTTCAAACACCAGCAGCTTATTGTGATAACAAGTAGTGAGCTGATGCTTAATTTCTGCCACAGGGACTGCTAAATTTAATGCTTCAATTTGCGCGCGCGGCGTCATGACATCTTCAACGGTGACTGATTCCAAGCCAAACAAATTCAGCAAAATACTTTTGTGCTTAACCGGAATGAAGTTACCACCTTCTAAAACCATGGAGCGTAGTTCTTCAGGTGATAGACGTTGATCGCGCACATCCTTACCCGTACGTAGTCGCATTAAGTGCAGCAGGCCACGCACAAATAAATTCACAAACCAGATAATGGGTCGAGCTAATAGTATGAGTGGTTTGATGATCAGTGAAGCAGGTAGAGCGATTCGCTCGGGATACGTAGCACCAATGACTTTAGGTGTGATCTCTGCAAACACAATGAGAAAAAAAGCCACTACAGCAGTGGCGATAGTAATAACTTCTTGATTGTTACCAAAGGCGGAAATAGCAATCGATGTCACTAGTGCTGTGATCAACGCATTCAGCAGCGTATTAGCAATGAGTATGAGCGACAACATGCGATCGGTATGATCGAGCAACCACAACGTCATTACGGCCAGCCGCGAACCGCGGCGTGCGAGATGTTTGATGCGATGTCGATTCAGCGATAGCAGTGCTGTTTCAGAAATCGCAAAAAAAGCAGAAATAAAAGTCAGTGCAAGTAGCGCTGACAGTTGCACCCACAAGGGTACAGAGTCCATGATTCACCGTTGGAAAAGAGGCGCCGAGAAGGCGAAAAATTCGATACGCAGTATAACGCACCGCGGCTGCATATTCCTGAAGCCTGGTTAGTCGAGGTACACTGAGGCTGTAACAAACCACGAACCCACGAACTACACACCATGCCTAACTGGAGTTACCTGATAGCCCGCTTGATTAGCGCTGTGGGCTCCTGGCTTGATGCCAGCAATTTACGCAACCGAGTTTATGCGCTTGAACAGCAAAATGAACTTTTGCGCGTGGCCTTGGATGATATCGCTCGTATGGATCCTGAAGGTCGTATCGGTTGGTATGCGCAGCAAGCTATCGAGCGCGCCGACTCGCGCGAATAGTTAGGCAGTCAATCGTATATTTTACGGCGTGCGATTGAGTATGCGACAGCGTTGAATATCGCAAGCAGTGGGTAGTGTTGAACGATATTCAGGGTATAGCTTTAACTGACTAGGATCGCGTGAATAGCATTGCCCCCCCTTGCCATCATTGTAGTAAGACAAAACATCAACGCAGCGCCGCGAGTGCGCCAGCATTCCATAAAAATGTCCCATCTCATGCGCTAATACCATTTGCAATGTTTCGAGTGCATTGTGTTTTGGGTTTCGTTGATTGAGCAGGTAAAAAGCCTGCGCTCCCAATGACAATTGGTTTTGCGAGAGATCGGCCTGTCCAAAATTTCCACCGCTGCCGCTCGCATCCCATTGAACAACGATGATGCCTTTAGTGTTTTCAACTTTCCCTTGCCATAGCGTGACTTGGGCTGGAATGCCGCACTTAGACCATTCAGCCGAAGCACGCGTCAGAAGATTCATCACCTGTTGTTCTTGAAACCAGGGTGGTGCACCGCTGTGCTTATAAAAAAAAATGAGGGACGATGCAGGGATAGGGCGGTCTTGTCCATCACCCCAGGTCGCAAGTTCAGCTTCCGTGCATTGAGCAATTTCTTGATTGCGCGTACCCGCATCAGCGAGTGCTATTCCGGATAACGAAATGATCAGCAGACCAATCAGATACCCAATGATGGTCTGTTTCATAAGGATTTTTTTTCTAGGTAAGCCCATCGCACTGCGTAGGGTAGATCCAA
>Ga0114959_10003733_pt1 | contig 11885 bp, 10 predicted proteins | sample C_130625_EF_Meta_FD_87317 | JGI IMG/M metagenome (GOLD analysis project Ga0114959, IMG submission 87317) | Freshwater microbial communities from Lake Croche, Canada to study carbon cycling - C_130625_EF_MetaG | ecosystem: Environmental > Aquatic > Freshwater > Lake | place: Lake Croche, Canada...
ACGTGGCACCAATGGCAAGCGCTGTAGCCAACACTTAAAAAAATCGGAACATCTCTAGTTTTGGCAAGTTCAAATGCTTCTTCCGACCAGGGGTACCAGTCAACAGGATTTTCGGCATGCTGCAATAAGTATGGGGAAGTTGAATCTACGAGTCGATTAGGCACACCTTATTCTTGCACCCATTGATCATGGAGGGAATTCTTAGTTTTTTGCGGTCGCGCTGATAACACCAGGTCTGGAAATTATAATTCCAGAAAATAGCTGAACGATAAGCGCCACTCCCAAAGCAACAAACGATGCTCCCCAGGTATGCGTGATGTCTTTGAGCAGTCCAAGCGTAAGTGGCCCAAGCGCTGAAATAATGTAACCGCCACCCTGCATGAAAGATCCTAAATCTCGTGCAGTTTCGTGACTATCCGAACGAAGTAACACCAAAGTTAAAGCCAATGGGAAGGATGAGCCTAATCCGATTCCAAGTAAGGAAACCCAGAGCCAAGTTCCATTTTCCCACCAACCAGTAGTTGCGAATAGATAAATTCCAATAAGTCCAACTGCAAAAATAATTACAAAAATTATGCAAAGTGTTACTTGGGATTTGAATTTTGCGGCAAGTGGTGGAACAAATAGGCCGGCTGGAAATCCGAGAAGAACTAAAAGAGCCAGTTGATTTCCAGCCATTGTTGGATCAATACCCGAATCTCGCAAAATTGATGGCAGCCAGGCATTCATTGAATGGTAGTTCATGGACTGGAAACCGAAGTATAAAACTAGTGCCCAAGCTAACTTGTTATGGAATAGCGCTCGCATGTCACGAGGTGTTGTCAAAGTTTCATCGACTGTTCCCACGTGGCGATAAAAACGCCAAACTGCCCAAGCAATCAATGGCAAAATTGCCCAAACTTCTAACGCGCCGCGCCAAGACCCAATCGCCTCAGTGAGCGGGTAAGTAATTAGTGCAGCCACGGCGGCAGAGATTGAAATCGCACCCGCAATCATGCCCATTACTCCACCAATATTTTTTGGAAAATCTCTGCGGGTAATGATCGAAGGGACCACGTTTCCGACTGCCACGCCAAGGCCGATAACTATCGTTCCTAAATAAAGAACAACAACGGATGGCACTAGGCGCAAGGTTCCACCGACCGCAAGTGCAATCAACGCAACTGACACTGCCTTATTTGGAGTCACCCGGTGGAGCAACCTGGGGACAAACATCGCGCCGATTCCAAACATCAGGATCGGTAAGGTGCTCAATAATGATGCTGCGGTAGCACTTAGTCCAAATTCGGCTCGAATTTCGGGAAGAACTGGGCCAACAGATGTGGTTAGTGGTCGCAGAGTCATACCAACAAAAAAGAGTGGCATCGCTTTCAATATAAATTTTTGCTGGGACTTAACGTCTAAATCTGACACCAAAACTCCCTTAGCTGATGATTCAAGCCTAGTGTGTCAAAAGTTCTACAAAATTTTGGTAGTTAGATGAACACCCACCCGTCCGACCTGATTTTCGACCCCACATTCGCCTGCTGGAGCTTTTGCAGCGTCAATCGCTACTACTAACCCTCACTGTTGATTTTGACCATCTGGATCAAAGAACAGGCAGGACTTACTTCTAAACCGCACCGTGCTCAACGACCAAAAGTCGTCTTACGTGGACCGCTTTGCCTGCGGCTGGCATCGGCTTGTTGCAAACCAACTTCGAAGAACTGCTTTGCAACGCAATCACGGACCCGGGTGGGTGCCGACCTTAAGGCTATCTGGTTTTTGGATTGCCACACAAAGCAATCCCTAGGATCCGTTGTGCCCCAGCGAATCTGAGAGCTCTAGCGGCACTGTTTAAAGTTGCACCTGTAGTTATCACATCATCAACTATGACGACAGTTCCATTTATAACTCTGTTTACCCCAAAGGCGCCTTCTAGATTTTCAAGGCGTTGGACTGCAGACAATCCGACTTGGTCGAGAACTGTTCGTCGCAAAAATAGATTTGACGTATCAAGCATTATTAAGTCATTTTCACGGATCGCAGTTTCGCAAAGGTTTGCAACTGCATTAAATCCACGTTCTCTAATTTTTTGTTGTGAACTTGGGACTGGAATCACAGTCTGAGGAAATGAAAAATCAAGTTTTTCAAAAGTTTTGGATAAAAGCTTTGAAAGCGACGTGGCATATTTGGTGTCACCATTTTTGTACCTAATAATCGAATCTCGGAGCCAGCCAGAGTAATCGCTAGCGCAAAACGAAGCGTCGAGCTCACTCAAATCTTTGGCTCTGAACGGCCGGACTTTTTCAAGGCATGTGTTGCAAAATTCAACGCCTAGCCTTTTGCAAGCTAAACATTTAGGTGTAAAAATTAATTCGCTTAAAATTGACATATGTAAGCATTTAAATAAAATCGCCGCTTACCTAGGAAATTAAATTACTGTTGATAAATCCAACTTGTTAATTTATTCGGTGAAAAAACCGCCGACTCCTGATGCAATTTGACTCCATGATCCAGAACTTTGTTGATAAATAAGTTGATCTGCCCCATCTACTGCCGAAACGAAAAGTCTTCCGGTTCCGTCCACAAAGAGCTGCTGAGCGCCAATTGGCGTACTAAATGACTTGGATTTTCCATCTAACAAGGAGATCTCAAAAAGCAGATCACTTTTTGATTCATCTGTACCAAGCGCGGCAATAGAAGTGGACGAACTCCAAACAATTTCCCGAACGGATGTAATCGTTCGCTCAATTCGATGAAGGCCAATGATTCTGGTTTCGGCATCTGTCTTAAAAATAGCCCCAACTGCAATTACATCTTGAATACCATCTGATAAAACCACGGCAACTCGAACGCCATCGCTTGATATTGCAACCTGCCTTACTTGGTCACTAGTTCCGAGAGCGGAAACGTCAACAGGAACGACACGAAGTGAGCCATCGCTCATTACTTCACGAACCCCTTGACCAAAATCTGAGAAGTAGATGCGTCCTTCTCGATCCCAAGTTGGCTTAGAAATCTGTTCACCCTGCGCAACCAATTTAAAGTTAGATTCTGCTGCATCCGAAACTTGAACAGATTTACGATCGGCTGAGACGGTTGCTATCTGGGTATTACCAATATTTGGCACCGCATAAGCCAATGGAGTTGGCGCGATGAACTTAATGATTTCAACATCATTAGCGAGAGAAATAATTTTTTCGTTCCTGATTACATTCAAACTCAGTTGCTTGGTATTTGGTAGCGGTGATAAATTCTGCCAATCTTTTTTGGTTTGAAGCGAGCCTAAATTAGCGAGTTCAAATGGCTGTCCCGAAACTGAAATCTGAACAGCAGAAACATTCGCCAGTGAACTTAGCGTCCAAACCAACTGGGCTGAGAGCGCACGTCGAGTGAATTCATCAGCTCCCAAAATCTCCTTGGAAAAATCTACTTGTGCAATCCCGTTTGTTATCGGAACCGAATCGTATGTCAACGTCGTGCCCACGGGAAAAGCGCTTGTGGCCACTGGTGATAGATATGGTGAAGGTCCGTCTAGAAGTGATCGCACTAGCGAGGTTGCTGCCCCCGAATTACTAACAGGTACCAATAAGTTGTCAGTGACTAATGAAGTTAACCCGGTGTTGAAAAAATAAATTGGGAAACTTCGAAATGATCGGTCAACATCGCCACTCGATAACAAAATCCCATCGCTTGCTTTCGAGATTCGCCATTGCCCAGCAGCATCTTTTTCAAGCTGAAAATTCTTGGAGATCTGGGAACCAGGATCTCCACTTTGATATCGTCCCAAATCCGAAATTGTTCCTAGCTTGTCTGCGGTTACTGTAATGTCCGCAGCATTTTCTAAAATCTCAACGGTAGAAGCTTCATAAACCTCGATACCAATTAGTGGATTCCATTTATCAGCCGATTCAATTGCCAAGTACTTACGAGCAATTCCATAATTTTCAGATGGATCCGCGCAGGCATCTAAAAATCCACGCACTATCTCTGCTTGACTCATACCCAGACTCGGTGGTCGCGCAATAACTCGCACAAACTGCGTTGACGTGTCTTCAGAAATTTCATCTCCATAATGCACTTTGCTAGAGGTAGGGATTCCAACACAGCCTGACAGCGCTAAGACTGCAATTATGATTCCGCTAACAAGTTTTGCTCTCACGGCGCACCAGCCGCAATCGCTACGTTGGAAATGGTGCCTAACTCAATACGAGGCAAAGTTAAAACAAACTGCGCACCTTCATTTGGTGCCCCCCAAACATCAATAATTCCACCATGAAGTGCGGCATCCTCAGCAGAAATTGAAAGTCCAAGTCCAGTGCCTCCAAGTGTGCGCTGGCGCGCAGGATCAGCTCGCCAAAACCTGCCGAAAACTCTTGAAAGATCTTCGACCGCAATTCCTTGACCGTGATCTCGAACCGAAATCGAAACACATGTTTCATTTCCTGCAATTTCTACTTCAACTTCGGTGCCATCACAATGTTCAATTGCATTCACGATTAGATTTCTAATAATGCGCGAAACTCTTCGCATGTCTGCGGTAACTACAGAATCGCCAAAACTCACGAACTTAAAGTTAGTCGAGTGTTCTGTAGCAATTTCGCTGTTGTCTCGCAAGATTGATTCCGTCAACTTTGCTAAATCCACAGGAGCACTTTCTAGAAGAGATGCCCCCGCATCGATCTTGCTCATCTCAAGTAAGTCGTTAAGCAATAAATCGAATCTGTCGACTTGGTTTCTAAGTAATTCAGCAGACCTGGCCATGTCAGGATCAAAATCAGCACGAGCGTTGTAGATCATTTCACTCGCCATTCGGACAGTAGTTAACGGTGTGCGCAATTCATGAGAGACGTCAGATACAAACTGCTGCTGAATCTGAGATAACGATTCGAGTCGGATAATTTGGCTTTGCAGACTCGAAGCCATTTCATTGAATGACCCGGCAAGTCTTGCAATGTCATCTTCACCACTTACTTGCATCCGACGATCCAAATCTCCAGCAGCAATTTGGACTGCAATCTCAGCTGCTTCTCTAACCGGGTCAGTCACTCGCGCCGTCACAAACCAAGCCAGCACCATCAAACTCACTAACAAAATGATTCCGGTTGCGGCAACGCCTTGCTTAACCAAATCAATGGTTCGTTGCTCGCTGTCTAGCGGAAATAACAAATAGAGCTCGTATGCTCCAACTCGAGGGATAGAAACCGGAGATCCAACAACAAGTCCTTGGGTTACCACGCCATCTTCATAAATCAATTTTGAGTATGCCCATGCCTGTCGATCGCGTTCTCGAATTGCAGTTCTCAGTTCCTGCGGAATTGAAGCCTGTGAAATCAATTTCGTTCCACGCTCAGGTACTCCTGCTAATCCTGGGTCACCCAGAAAAAGAGCGTCGTAAATCCCTGGAGATCCTGCGCGAACGGCCAGTGCAGTAATTACTGAATCCACAAGTCGAGTGTTATTCGGGGCTACCAGACCAACATCTGAGGCATCGAGCAGGCGTTGGACCTCAAGGCGCGCGGCGGTTGACTCTGTCAAAGCACTCTGTTGCTTAGCTTCCAGTAATCCGGATGCCACCTGATTTACTAACAAAACGCCAACAATACTTAGAACTGAAGCAGAAATTATGAATGTCAAAATTAACAATCGAAGTTGTAAATTTTTACGCCATCGACTTCTAATCGAAATCTTTTCTTGAGTTAATGAAGACACTGCTTAACTTTGCCCAGCTTTGTAGCCAACGCCCCGCACTGTGACGACAATTTCAGGTCTTTCTGGATCAATTTCAATTTTTGCCCGAAGTCTTTGAACGTGAACGTTTACAAGCCTGGTGTCTGCTGCATGCTGATATTCCCAAACGTCCTCTAATAAGACTTCGCGAGAAAACACTTGCCATGGTCTCTTGGCAAGAGTTACCAGAAGTTTAAATTCCAAAACGGTAAGTGGAATGTTTACATCACCACGTTTCACGCTGTGCCCTGCTACGTCGATAACTAGATCGCCAATTCTAATTTCATTAACTACTGGTGCTTCTATGTTTCTTAGTCGCGCCCGAATTCTCGCTAACAATTCCTCATTCTTCATTGGCTTCACAATGTAGTCATCAGCACCAGCTTCTAAACCAGTAACTACGTCATTTGAATCGCTTCGCGCTGTAAGCATTACGATTGGCACTCCGCTAAATTCCCTAATTGCGCGACAGATCTCCACTCCGTCTTTACCCGGAAGCATCAAGTCAAGCAACACTAGATCTGGAGTAACTGCTTGAAATGCAATTAGCGCTTGATTTCCATCAGCACAATATGAGACTTCAAAACCCTCGGCACGCAGCAAGATGCCTACGATCTCAGCAATTGATTGATCGTCTTCTATGACCAAGATGCGCTGGCTCATTTAGGCACCCCCTTTTCAAGGTATTTGAACGTCAATTTACCTCACGAATGAGAAACCTTGATACCGATTGCATTATTGCTTGGAAACGTTGGCTAATCTAAGGGGGTGCCAGCAAAAGATTTCGCTATCAAGATGCGCAGAGAGCTCGGCAAATTTGGTGTTGTCGGATTAATTGCCTACGTAATTGACCTGACAGTTTTCAATTTGTTGAGATTTGCAGGTGGCGAGGGGCCACTTTATGACAAGCCGTTAACTGCAAAAGTTTTTAGCGTCTTGATCGCCACAACATTTGCCTACTTTGGAAATCGAAATTGGACTTTCAAAGACCGAACCCGAAGTTCATTCCGACGGGAGTATGCCTTATTTTTTGTTTTCAACGGCGCTGGCATGATTATCTCGCTTTCATGCCTATGGCTAAGTCACTATGTTCTTGGATTTGAAAGCGGACTAGCGGACAACATAAGCGCAAATGGGATTGGACTCGTACTAGGTACAACATTCAGATTTTGGGGCTACCACAATTGGGTTTTTCCCAATGACGTATCAAGTGTTGAACAGAACAGCTAACTAGATTTCTCAGTCTCCGATCGGACTGACATGAGGAAAATACCAAACACTGCTGGTTTGAGACTTCGCAACTCTAGTCGACCGCCATCTGATGCGACTTGATTCCTCGCCCAGGCCAAACCTAATCCGGTACCACCTGTTGTAGCACCTTGTGTCATTAAAGTACTTTCCACATCTTGAGAAATTCCTTTACCTTCATCTTTTACTTCAATCAAAGTCCAGGATTGAAAATCTCGTCCTGAAATCTGAATTGTTCCCTCGCCATGTTGCAGAGAATTTTCAATAAGGACTGAAAGCACTAGTTCTTGAACTTCTTGGGTACCTAATGCAGCCAAATCAGATGCACATTCAAAAATAATTTTTCGTCCAGCAGCATGTACTCTTGCCTGCCATCTCTCGGTTACATTTGTAAGTAATTCAGGGATGTTAATTTCAGTAAGATCCCGATCCGTTGTGGATCTCCAAGTCGTCAGAAGTCCTTCGACCAACTTAACCAGCCGATCCACTTGTCCAAGAGCTGCAATGGAATCCTCTTGGACCTTGGTATCGCGCGTATCTTGCGAAATCTGTTCTAAGCGCAATGAAAGTGCAGTAAGTGGGGAACGAAGTTGATGAGATACATCGGCTGCAAGCGTGCGCTCGGCATCTAGTCGACGCTGCGCATCAGTAGCGGCCAAGTAAAGATTGGTGACCGTCCCATCTACTTCACGCAGTCCGGTTTCTTCAGGTGCAGAGACAGACTTACCTGTTGTGATTAGGTTTACTTGCCCAAGGAGCATTTCAAATGGGCGGACTGTCGCCTTAGACAAAACTTGCGAAATCAATACAACAAGTGTTGCTGCTAGTCCAACAATGGCTTGGATTCCAAAACTAACTGGAGAAAAGTTTGCGAACAACGCACCAGAATTTGAAGATTGATGCGCATCCAAGTACCAAAGGTTTGCAACTACGGCTAACAAAATAACCCAAGGAATCATTGCGATAACAAAAAATCTAAATAATCTTTGCTGCATGCCTAACTCCGATCGAATCGAAACCCAAGTCCACGAATTGTCGAGATGTGTTCGCCTTCTTCTCCAAGCTTTCGACGCAATGCAGAAACGTGCATGTCCAAATTCTTAGTAGAGCCTGACCAGTCCGTATTCCAAACATCTCGCAGAATCTGCTGACGACTAACGACCCGACCTGAGTTGCGCATTAAAAGTTCCAATAATTGATATTCAGTTGAAGTAAGTGCGACCTCAACTTCGTTACAGCTACAGGTGTGTGCTTCAGTATTTAGAACGATGCCATTGCCAATAAGTTCTGTTACATCGTGGCCTTCAACTCGCCGCATCAAGGCACGTAATCTAGCTAGCAACTCGGTGGACCTAAATGGCTTCATAATGTAATCGTCTGCGCCGGCATCTAGGCCAACAACCAAGTCAAGTTCTGCGGTTCGAGCAGTAAGAATCAAAATTGGCATTTCGAATTTCTGGGCGCGCAAATTGCGGCAAACATCTAGGCCATCCATATTTGGAAGTCCTAGATCCAGGATGATCATGTCCGGTTTTGTCGATTTAGCTTTTTCGAGTGCGCCTAATCCGTCACTAACAAGTGCAACGGAGTAGCCATCGGCTTGGAGTGTGCGCACGAGTGGTCCGGCGATCTCAAGATCGTCTTCTACTACCAATATCCGCGTCACACTTCGAAGTTTAGTGTCTTAAGACAGAGTTGATCTTACCTGTATGACATCACCTGAAGTTATCTCAATCAGCCCATTCTCAGTGTCAAGAAGAAGCTCTCCTGATTTCGATACATTTAAGGCGAACCCATTGATTGTAGATTCCGCTTTCCGCGCAACTGAAACTTGAGTGCCAATCGTTGAACTGGCCTCGGTATAAATCGGCAGCCAGTCGTGTGAGGCTAAATGAGTTACTTGCTCAAGTTCAAAAATTATGGCTGCGATTAGGGATTCGCGAGATGCGTGGATACCTAAAAGCCCGAGTGAAGTTGCCTGATCGGTAGGAAGTTCGTCTTCGTTAAGGTCCACATTGATTCCAATTCCAATTACGACATAGTCATCTTGCCGTTGAACCAGAATCCCACCAATTTTCTTAAGATCTACAGATGTTGTTGCAATCATCAAATCATTGGGCCACTTTAATTTGGTGTTTGCGCCGAGACGCTTCAAGCACTTGTTTGCCGCAATCCCGGATAGAAGTGGAATTGCAGAAATTTCACAACTAAAAAATTTTGTCGGTACTGCAATACTGAGGGCAATCCCAGCACCAAAGGGACTATGCCACTCGCGTTGAAGGCGACCGCGGCCCTTTAATTGCTCGTCAGCAGTAATTGCGAAAATTGAATCCTGGGAAGCGTTGGCTAATTGGGATATGGCTAGGTCATTAGTTGACTCAACTTGCTCAAGGACCGTTATATCGAGCCATTTCGATGAAGTCTTGGATAACTCACTTAATATAAGAGCAGGATCAAGCGCTGGACGCCTGCGTTTCACATCTTTTATATCCACATCGCTAGGGTAGGCGAAGGACTAGTACGGAGGAACAAGTGAGCGCCGAAACCGCCAATGATGGGATCGACATCCATACAACTGCTGGAAAGATTGCAGATCTCGAAGAGCGGCGCAATGACGCTGCCAACCGGCGTTCCGAAGCTGTAGACAAGCAGCATGCTCGTGGCAAGCTAACCGCAATGGAGCGCATCGAACGCCTGTTGGACGAAGGGTCATTCCAGCAAATTGACGGACTTGCGCGGCATCGTTCTCATAACTTTGGCATGGAAAAATCGCGACCATATGGTGATGGCGTAATCACAGGATACGGAACGATTGATGGTCGCCAGGTTTGTGTGTTCGCACAAGACTTCACTGTTTTCGGTGGTTCGCTGGGTGAAGTATTCGGCGAAAAAATATGTAAAGTTATGGATTTAGCACTCAAGACTGGTGTGCCAATGATTGGCATAAATGATTCAGGTGGCGCACGAATTCAAGAAGGTGTTGTTTCGCTTGGTCTATACGGTGAAATCTTTAAACGCAATGCGCATGCATCTGGGGTTATTCCACAAATTTCTTTGGTGCTCGGTCCATGTGCTGGTGGCGCTGTTTACTCTCCTGCATTAACTGATTTCATTGTCATGGTTGATCAAACCTCACACATGTTCATCACTGGGCCGGAGGTTATCAAAACTGTTACCGGCGAAGAAGTTGCTTTTGAAGACTTAGGTGGCGCTCGCACCCACAACACCAAATCAGGTGTGGCTCACTACATGGCAACAGACGAAGATGATGCTTTGGAGTATGTGAAGAATCTATTGTCCTTCTTGCCAAGCAATAACATGGACGAGGTTCCGTACCTAGATGTTGAAGCAGATTTGGAAATTTCAGAAGCTGACTTGATGCTTGACACAATCATTCCTGATTCCCCGAATCAGCCATACGACATGCATAAAGTCATCGAGACAATTGTCGATGATGGGGAATTCTTAGAAACTCAAGCGCTATTCGCACCAAACATAATTTGTGGCTACGGCCGAGTTGAAGGCCGACCTGTCGGCGTAGTAGCCAGCCAGCCAATGCAATTTGCCGGAACGCTTGATATCGATGCAAGTGAAAAAGCCGCTCGCTTTGTTAGAACTTGTGACGCCTTCAACGTTCCAGTCATTACTTTGGTGGACGTTCCAGGATTCCTGCCTGGAACTGACCAAGAGTGGCAGGGCATTATTCGCCGCGGCGCTAAATTGCTTTACGCATATGCAGAAGCCACAGTTCCGTTGGTAACAATCATTACCCGCAAGGCTTACGGTGGCGCTTATGACGTTATGGGCTCAAAGCACTTGGGTGCCGACATCAACTTGGCGTGGCCAAGCGCTCAAATTGCTGTGATGGGTGCACAGGGAGCTGTCAATGTGTTGTATCGCAAGGAGCTTGCCGAGGCTAAGAACCCAGAAGCTGAACGTGCGCGCTTACTTCAGGAGTACGACGACAAGTTTGCAAATCCTTACATTGCAGCAGAACGCGGCTACATTGATCGAGTCATCGTGCCAAGTGAAACTCGAGTCATGGTTGTTCGCGCGCTTCGTTCCTTACGTGGTAAGCGTCAGATCTTGCCTCCTAAGAAGCATGGAAACATTCCACTGTGAGTCAAGAAATTAGAGTCGTTCGCGGTCAACCAACAGACGAAGAGTTGGCTGCGGTACTCATGGTGATTACCGCGCAGGCTGCTGCTGCCAACCTGGCAAATAAGCGCTCGCAGTTGCGTCCGGAGTGGAATGCAGCCCATCGAGGCGTTCGCAAACCATTCGAGCACGGTGCAGGCACATGGCGCCGTTCCGCACTTCCGCATCCTTACTAAGTTTTCTTGGCATCGAAAAATGTCTCGCACCGTATTACTAGCATCAGCGTCAACTTCTCGGTACTCGCTATTGATGAATGCCGGAATCACTCCCCTAGTTCAAGTTAGCCAAGTAGACGAAGAAGAAATTGCTGCCAAGTTAAGCCCTATCAATACCGCTGATCTTTGCATTGCACTTGCGGCTGCCAAGGGTGAAGCTGTTGTTAAGCAAATTACGGTCACAGACAATCGCAACCTTTTAGTCATTGCAGCAGATTCAATGTTGGAATTTGATGGGCAGTCGTTTGGTAAGCCAGGTAATCCTGATGCAGCTATTGCGCGCTGGAAAGCTATGCGTGGAAAATCTGGCTACCTACATACTGGTCACTGGATAATGGATTTAGTTAGCGGCCAGATTCGAAGTGGAGTTGCTGGCGCCAAAGTTGAATTTGCCGACGTGTCCGATGCGGAAATTATGGCGTACGTAAAAAGTGGTGAGCCGCTTTCAGTTGCAGGCGGCTTCACGCATGAAGGTAAATCTGCGGCTTTCATAACCAAGATGACAGGTGATAGTCCTGCAGTTGGTGGGATTTCCTTGTCTCTACTTCGAGA
>Ga0114959_10003736_pt1 | contig 11877 bp, 7 predicted proteins | sample C_130625_EF_Meta_FD_87317 | JGI IMG/M metagenome (GOLD analysis project Ga0114959, IMG submission 87317) | Freshwater microbial communities from Lake Croche, Canada to study carbon cycling - C_130625_EF_MetaG | ecosystem: Environmental > Aquatic > Freshwater > Lake | place: Lake Croche, Canada...
ATACAGCTGGACGTAATAATCAAAATCCGAATGCAATTGCTATTGGAAATAGCGCTGGAAATTCAACCCAAGGTACAAATGCAATTGCTATTGGTTATTATGCTGGACAAAATACTCAAGGTGAGAATGCAATTGCTATTGGAAACTATGCATCACCTAATGGACAACCGCCTAATTCAATTTTTATAAATGCTACTGGTAACTCTCTTAATATATCTAATGAGAATGCTTGTTATATTGCTCCTATAAGACAAGAACAAGTGCCACCACTTTATGGATTATTTTACGACTTATCTAGTAATGAGGTAACTTATTCATCAAAATCCTTCATTATTGACCACCCATTGGATGAAAATAAGTACTTAGTGCACGCTTGTTTGGAAGGCCCTGAGTCAGGCGTCTATTATCGCGGCGTAGGTGAAATTACAAACAATAATTCTACAAAGATTTTATTACCTGATTATGTTGAAGCATTAGCAACCGATTTAACAGTTCAAATAACACCAATTTATTCTGAAGAAAGAACCACAACAAAGATATTAGAGGCATCCAGAGTTAAAAATAACAGCTTTACGGTTCATGGAGACAACTGTGAGTTTTATTGGATTGTTCATGGAAAACGCATGTCTTTAGATTCAGAACCATTAAAGTCATCTGTTGAAGTCAAGGGCTCTGGACCTTATAAATGGATTTAATCAGACAAATGAGAAAAAATTGAGAAAATGTAGGAAAAATATTAAAAAATAATTTATAAAAAAATATAAATTATTTTATCTGTATCTCCAAGAATCATTGCTTGGTGGAGTTGTATCGGATTTTTTGATATCAGGAATTGCTGCGGTAAATTGAAGTTTATTATTTTTAACAGGTTTCTTTTTTGAAAAAGAATCCATTCCTATTTTCATAGAAGCCACTTTTTGACCCTTTTCACTAATATCCCATTCAAGATCATCAATAGAAAAGGGTATTTGTACAAGATGAAATGTATTATCCTCTTCATCATATTCAACCCCATTGTATGCATATTTTTTAGAAAGAATCATGGACATTTTTGGCAGCATTGTATCAACATATAAATCAACTGCATCAACAATAAACTGAGTATTTTGCGAAGAATTAAACTGTTTTATTAATGTATTAAAATGTTCAATATTGCGATAAAAATCAATTTGTAAAGACCTTAATTCTTCTTTTTTTTCATCGTTGTCCACCACTTGTAAATAATTTTCCAATGTAAATTCATATTTCTTTGTGGATTCTGCAACCGCGTCTTTAATATTATCAAATTTAGAAACCGCATTTTCAGCTGTTATATATCCAAACAATAAATCATTCTTATCAAAGATAATTGAACGTTTATATTCATTGAGTGTCTCTTCGTCTTCTCTTAAATCATCTGCTAAATTATAAACCATTCCGAGAAATATTTTAATATCCAACGGACATGGTTCTTTTCTATCTCCACATAAAGCAATTAATTGTCTTTCATGATTATCTATTTTTGTTGAGAAAATAGAACCAACCGGACGTTTGCAATTAATACACTTATGTTTTATTTTAGATAATTCTAAACGTTTTTCTTTCCAGCTAAGGTCTTTTAATTTAGAAATTATTTTATTTTGTTTTTTAACACTCTTTTCATACTCTTCTTTTAGTTTGAAGTAAGTTCGTAATCCTTCAATAAATTTTTTTTTCTCCTCGTCTTCTTCTTTCTTATCGCTCATTCTATAAAATAGTTTTATATTTATTTTTGCAGTCTTTGCACTTAAATCTTGAAGGAGTATAAATCTGTGATAATATAAAAAATATATAAAATATAAGTATCATACATTATTTGATATTATAACAGGAATCATATCGGGTGTACTTTTTGGATATATATATTATAATTCTCTACGTTTATTTATTAAACCTTGTGCACATGACTAAATATACACCTTCTTTTTACTAATTTCATCATATTCATTTTCCCAATGAGGTAAACCAGTAATTAACTCTTGATGAGCTCGCTGCTTTGATTCCTGAAAATTCTGTATTTTTGATAATATATATTGCTGTTTTTGTCTATTCTTCATTTCTTTTTCAGCGGGTGTTAATTTTCCTTTATACTTAAAGAGTAATATTGTTCCTAAAAGAACCATAAAACCTACTCCTAGCGCAATATTAAAAAGTAAATTATGATAGTTGTTTTTGAATACCCTACATTGTTTCAAAGTTTCACTTAAAAAATATTTTACTCCTGGTTCAATCAAAATAGGTTTAGTAAAATGTTCCATAGTGATAATATATTACTTATAATTTACTTTTATAATATCAAAATAAATTATACACAATATCTATATGGATAGTTCTTATTTTTCTTTATTGATTTTTATATTGATTACTATATTATATTATTTATTGGTCAAACCCAAACTAACCATTCATGACTTAACAAGCGAAGCGTATACTGCTTATAGCAGTAGAAGTAATACTCTTCTTGCATGTTATTTTCTGCTAGTTGTTATTAGTCAGCTGTTAATGAATTCCATGGTCATCATAAATACGTGCGGTGGTAGTTTAACGCAAAATTTTGGAGCAGCCTTTTTATTAACAGTAATTCCATGGTTTTTTATCTTTGGAATGGTGATAATTGTCTTGATAATGTTTCCAGGATTTAAATCGGCCTTTTCTAATGTAATAGGATATTTTGCTGTTTCCAATTCGGCAAATAATACACTTACTACATTATTAATGAATACAGATTTAACAAAAACAATTGATGAATCAACCTCAGGCGACGAAGAACAAAATAAAAATTTAAAGAGCGCTGCAGAAGCTATTATTAAGCTTTGTGGAAACATGTCCATCTTGATAAACCAAATAGTTCCTGGAAACTTTACAGAATATTGGTCCATGTTAACGCCCTTGATGAAACCCGAGTATCAAAAAGATGGTGATACCATGTTAAAACAACAATTATTGGATATAGTTGTTTTGAGAGACAATATAGGAGAGGCAATGTGGTATGTCTATACAGCAATTTTGCTAATTTCAATTACACAATATAATATCATGAAGCGGGGATGCGTTGGAGACCTGGCAACATTACAAACAAATCATGACCAGTATTTGGAACAAGAAGCAACTACACAAGCAGCCAATGAAAAAGCAAAGTCTACTGTCTACACTTATTAGATTGAGTCTTTTTATAAATTTTATATGCTAGCATAATTATTTAATATTTGATTATATTAAATAATAAATATGAAAAGATATTTTTCTAATTCATTCTCGTATTCTCTTAATATTTTTTTAATACTAGTTATTTTGGCTTATTTAGTATACTTATACATAAACCATGCACAAAAAAATAAATATAGTGTTGAAGGAAAATATACCCGAGTTTATGGTGATAATCATCAACCAAAATATTTAGATAGTATTAAAAATGGAGGTTCTTATAATTATATTTACTATGATGATAATAAAAATATAATAGATAAGGGAATTGAAGAATCCTCTCTGTTTAAAAAAGAATCTTCAGTAACTCATACAAACTCATTATCTATTTGCAAAAAAATGTATTCATTCAATGATTATTCAATCGGGAAATGCATCGGATATGCTACAAAAAAATTTAACAAACATAATGTAAAATATCAATCATTTCATAATTATTACAGTATAGATAATGACATTTATTATGAAAATACTTATTTTTTTGATGATGGAGATATTTCGTTCGCTATTTATAAAAGAACGTAACTTAGAGTTCTAAAAAATATAGTGTTTTGATAAATAATACAAAATAAATAAATAGCACAAAATGCCTAGAAGAATAGCTAAAAGCCATACTGGCATAATGGTTTTATTGCGATATCCTATTCCAAAATTACGTAAACTTCCATCCGAATTATATAAAAAAGATGGCTTAGCGAATTGAATTGTGCCAAATAATACTAAAAATAATAAAATACTCACAAGAACAGGGTTTTTTGCTATATAGGAACGATACATTAATATAAGATGCTATATTTTTTTACAGAATGATACTATATTTGAATTGAATAGTATCATTTACAAAAGAAGGGTTGTTTTACTTTTAACTATCGTTCTCATAAATGTCATCGTGGTCATGTTCAGCACCAAAATAATCTTCTCCCGCATCATCTCCTTGGAACCAACTAATATCTCCTTCTTCTCTTTCAATATCTGCAATAGTGTCTGCATTTTCCAAATAGTCTTCTAAATATTGGTCCATATTTTCGTTGGTAACATTTTTATTTTTGCGTAAGGTATTCTCAATTTCCCCTATTTTCTCCATATAATCTCTCTCTTCATCATATGTTTCTTTCACATAAGTGGTTAATCCTTTCTGCAATCCTTTATTCCAGGTTCCCAACTTATTTATTTTTAGAATAGTATCTGCATCTCTTTCTTCATCTGTCATTGATTTTAATCTATCTGTAAAGGTATCTTTCTCACGCTCTTTTGTTTTGAATACTGATTCCATTACTTTATCATAGCTTAAATCAACGATTTTTTTATGGTCTGATATGATTCCTAAATAAGTAGCCAACAATTTAGATGTTCTTATTTTCAAATCTTTAATATTTCCAAGTATTAATGTAGTTACGGGTTTTGCAGATAATTGAAGTTCGGTATCTTCTAATTCTTCTACAGTAAATTCTTGAATGTCGTCGGAAGAACCTCCTTCCTCGCGGACAAGCATACTTGGATTATCCGAGAGATTTTTATATTCAGTAAGTATTTGCAAGAAGTAGAATTCATACAGCATACTGGTAGTTCGTTTATCAAATATAGAATACGTTTTATTCCCCTTATATTCAATATCACTCATATATGGCGTTTGCGTTGCTAATTCAAAAATAACTCTAAGTTTGTTTGGTACAGTTTTCAATAACTTTTTTAGTACCTTATCACCATAAAATGGTCTTAAATCGCGATAATAACTGCTGATAATTTCTTTGATATCATTTGCATGTTTCTGCGATAAGTCCCAATATTTTTGGATAAGAATAGAATGTTGATAATCAACTTCATTTAATATCATATCTGGAAAAATTTCACACAATGAGTGAATATAATTTTTTATAAACTCAATAGAGTTATAAGTAGAATCATCTGAAATAGATTCCCCCCTTTGCATTTCTTCCCCCCTTTGCATTTCTTCCCCCCTTTGCATTAAACTATTTAATAAATGTTCAATAGTAGTGAGTGCGCGCTTGCTACTTGAACTATTTTTACTGATAAATCCATATATCTCAGTCTTCATTTCTTTATTCACGCGGGCTAAATAGTTTTTCAAAGTTCTCATTTCTTCCGTATCTTCAGTTACTGCAATATCAAATGTATCCAGTATATTCTCCACATTTTGCACAAAAACTCTGGGTATAACATCATTATCTTCGCTAGCCAATGTATCAAGAATATTGCGAAGGTTTTGCACTTGCGTTATAATTGGACTATCAACTGTAATCTGAACAATATTTCTTCTATTCACGTATTGCATCAAACGTAAAAAAGACGTTTGGTCGTAGTGTTTCCCGTCTTGTTTTAATTTTCTAATCTTTTCAGCAATAGAATCTAAATTTGAAAAATACTCTGGTTTTTCTCCACAAATGCTATTTAATTCGTCACCAATAGGAATAATAGAATTAAATCTGCAGAATACAATAAATGCGCGATAGATAGTATCATCATTGTATTGATCACTCAAAGGTGCGTATATATTTTTTGAATTTTCTGCACAGAATAAGAGAGGTGCCTTTGTCACAGTGAAAATATCCTCTATAATGTTGGATAATTCCTTTACAATAGTATTATATACCACAATCTCGGGTTCTTCTTCAGCAAAATACGCAATTGCTGTTTTATTACTTTTATCATTACAGCAAGCATTTTCTAAGAAAGGGTCATTTGCAGAGTTTACTAATAATAAGCTCTTTTTATTGACCACCTTTTGGATTTGTTGTTGTATTGCAAGAGAGAAAAATATTATCTTAGACTGAATCACCAAAATTTTATCTCGTTGACAGGTTGCACCACTTTTAAAATCTCTTAAACATTCTCGTTTAAATTCTTCTGAAATATTTGTAATTGGTTTTAACTTAAAGGGAAGAAGTGGTGGAAGAAAATTTATCCATTTTCCAATTGCATGTTCCTCGGGAATACCTTTTTCAGGATTTGCTAGTAAATATTCTAATTTATCTTTGCATTTTTGCATAACATCTGAATTTGTAATAAAATAAGTATCAATAAATGATTTGATTTTTTCTACAACTGTTGATTCCTTTGTTTTCATTAATACAGACCATGGCTGAATAGAAGCATTTCGTATTTTGTAAGCAATACATGCAACATACGTGATACTTGATAAATCTCCTGAACCTTCAAATGGAAATCCTGTAAAGGAACGAACACATCCCGGATACGTTTTTCTTGTTTTAACAGAAGGAATAGATGTTTGAATTCCATAAATATAAGCACCTAAGGTTAAATAAAGAATAGTCTTGTTGAAAACTGTAAGATAAGATTCCATTTTTTTGCCTTTTTTTGCTTCTATCTCTATTTTTTTTTTATACTCTGACTCAGACACAAGTGCACCATTATTAAGCGTATCAGATACTATTTTTATAATAAATTCTTTTTGGTCGTTTATATTTATTCCCATATTTTCAGATAATACAGTAATAATATTGGACATCATTTTTGTTTCGGGTGTAGTATATAATTTACGAGGTGCAACGGAAGACGCCAACGACTTTGCAAAAAGAACACCAGCATCCTCTTCCATGGCCTCGCGCGTTTTAACCTTGTAACCTTCTTCATAACCCTCATCAACATCAAAATCAATTGTTCTTATGATATAACCACTATTTTCATCTACCCAAGAATCTCCATCATCGCTAAGTTTTCCGCTAGTTTTAATGATTTCATCCATAACATTCATGTAGTTACCAGGATTTTCTGTCCAACAAACAGCCAATGAATATAAAAAACTTGGTAAAAGTTTTGTATTTGTTTTAATGCAATAACGCCAATATTTTGATTCATCTGCATCAGTTGCTTCGCGAGTAAAACGTATTGAAAATCTGACAATATTAAACTGTTTTTTTTGCATAGATTTTTCGCCTAATATTAAGTCTCTCAATTTGATGTAGGGTGAAAGTTGAGCACTTTCGGCTGATTCATCTTCGCCAGTATCAATAGATTCATTAAGTCCTAGCTTAAATTTTTGAGAATTATATTGATAAACACGTTGATTACGTATGTCATGTAACTTTTCCATAATTTCTAAATGATAATCTAAATTTTCATGTAATTTTTCGCTTAGATCGTGTTTTGACATGCTATATTTTTTATCAAATTGTTGTATAATATCTTTTAGTGCATTTTCAGTGATGTGTTTTTTGTTTACATCTTGAGATTCGCATATAGCATTATATTTTTTGTCAACTTCTATACAATCTTTCTGAAAGTCACACAATAATGTTTGATTATTCGCAATTACTTTTTTATCAATTGTCTTATCTGGTGTCCATTTATTTCCAACACGCTTAAAATAAAGAATGGTATCTTGACTTATGTCATACATCATTGCAAAGTCCCCATCAACAACACGTTTCATTCCATTAATTAATGTTTCGGACATTTGTGGCGCGATACTTGCTGGAATTTTATGTTTACTAATTAATTTTTGTAATAAAAATTCATAAAACTGTTCAGGTTGCATAGATATTTGTTCCTTTTGATATTCATCCAATATTCCATACATTGTATCATCAAATTTCTTGTCATAATATGTAATTTTATCATTATCTGCTGCAATTTCTTCTAATGTTTTATATTGTTTACTAATAACAATGGTTACGCATTTATTATTGGCTTCTTCTCTCTTGATATCTTCTTCTAATTCATCCTTTCCTTCTTCTATCCGCTCAATAATTGACCCAATATTCTCTGGCAACATTGTTTTAATATTTTCCAATGCAAGTGCATTGTCAAATGTATTTGAAAAATCAGTAATTTTTATTTTTCTTAACAGCTCTGAATTGGTATACTTCACTTCACTTGCATCATAATGATACGAAGAAATGAAGACCTCATTGTTTATTTTTTTGTCTCTAAGTAAAGATATGATATAGTTGGCCGATGGTTTAAACCCTGAGTTCATAACTCTCTTTTTAAAAAGTGAAAACTGTTGTTCACGTTTTTTAAACTGTTTGATATATTCAGAGATTTTTTCTTGTAAAAAGGCGTCAATGTCTTTATATTGCATAAATGTTAAATCGTCTGTATATATCATAAATGGTTCCAAATAACTAACTATATCGTGCAATGATAGTCTTCCATGAATATATTTTTTCATAATATTGAATAAAACACGCGTTTGTGGAATAATCTTTTGTAAAAAATTATCATATATTTCATATCTTGATAGAGCTGACATGGATTCAGTTTTTGTTAGAATATAATTTTTTATATTATTTACAAATTGTTCTTCTTTCTCTTTTTCTTTCTCTTTCTCTTTCTCTTTTTCTATTTCCCCCTCTTTACCAACATTTCTTCTCATATCTTTATTGGAAGCAAAGTCATCAATATTTACAGTATCAATGCGACTTGTATCATTTAATAGTTCCCAGTATTGAATAAACGTAAAATGTAAGTTCGCTCGTTCAAGAATAGATGTATTTGGTAAATTAATTTGAGAAAAACGAATCGCTGGTTCAGGCAGCGTAACAATAGATTTTAGTTCAAGAGTATCAGGTGATGTGATATTCACACGATGCGCAATCATTTTACTTCCAGTTATTTGTGTCGCATCTAGTCTATTTATCCCAAGGTTGTAACGCTGTATAACAAACTTTCTAGTTTTAATAATATCATTTTCAACAATAGACGAGTAAAAGTCGCCCAAATTATCAATAATTGCATTTATATCATTTGAAACTTCAATATCTTGAATAATATCTGAGGACGATTCAACGTCGGTTTCTTTAAAAGGTGTTAAATATGGATTTAGTTCAGCCATCAAATGAAAGTATTTATTTTGCTCAGATGGGGTATCATTTGATTTATACCTATTAAAAATAGTTTTTATTTCATCAATATCCTGGTCAATTAATAAAGGCGTGATATCAGAAAAATCGCTAGTATCTTCGGTTTGACTAATATTGTATACCTTTTTAATATTTTTTGCAACGGGCAATAACCAAAATAGAAGCATTTTAAAGTTCATTAATGTTTTCACTAAAGGCTTCCATGAATTTGACTTTGTAATGGGTCCAATAATGTTCCCATATTCATCCACAGTTGAAAACTCGGTTCTTAATTGCTTAAAACGCTCAATCATAGTGTGTATATTGTTTAGTACCGCTGAAGTTCGTTGAGTATTTGGAACATTAGATAATAACTCATTTAAAAGGTCATCTGTTTGTGAATGAACATTAAATCGTTGCTTTGATTCTTCCACATCAATGACTTGTTTAATAGATTCTAACTCCTTTCCAATTGTTATTTCATCTGCACGTATAAGAAGTTCGCGTATAGTATCCTTCACTGAAATAGGTTGGGGTAGACCTTCTTTAGCTTTAAATTGTTTAGAAATTTCTGATTCGTTCAAAGAATCAAAAGATTCATCTGAATAGTCTGTTTCAGTTGTGGGTTCCACAAGTCCTTCTAGTTTCTCTTTTTCTTTTTCTTTGATGGGCTCTCTTATTTCAATCGTTTCAATCGGTAAATCTAAAGGTATACCTTTATATCCAAAATTAATATACAAAATATCATTATCTGGATAGGTTTTAATTTCAATCATATCTTCTTCTAGATTTGTAATTTCACCTGTGATAACAACTGGCGTATCTCCTCCAAAATATATATTAACCCATGTATTTGGTAGAAGATTATTTTGCCTGGCATAACCAAGTTCACTACTACGGTCCAACAGTTCAATAGAACTAATAGAACCATCACCAAGAGTTCCGTCTTCATGTATTTTTAATCTGGTTTCTGTAAAGTCATCAATGTTTATAAGGTTAATTTGATGTTTATCAATATATTGAATAATAAATGTTTTGTTATTTAAAATAGTGTTATTTGGAGCTTGAAAAAGTATGACATCAGACAATTGAAGATGTATAGATTGTACCTCTTCTTTCTCTTCTTTCTCTTCTTTCTCTTTTTCTTCTTTTTCTTCCAATGCATCTATATTTTGTGAATAAGTAGATGATGACATGATTCCTATATTTATAATAGAAATTTTTTATCATAGCTATAACTAAAATAAAACTTAAAATTAAAATTCAAAATTCAAACTCAAAATTCAAACTCAAAATTAAAACTTAAAACTCAAATTAAAGTTAATGAAAATAATATAAATTTAAAGATACAATTATATCATTGTACAACAGATGTATAGAGTAAATGAAGTATTAGGATTTGATAAATTACTACTAAATGAATCCACTGAATTAAACAAGTATTTTAAAAAAAATCACTATACAAGAAATAATAATACTTATAGCATTATTCAATATAATAAATCATTTTTATCAATTGATTTGATTCATACCATAGGTTTAGTGCGTTCGGTAATAACGAACAAATATGGACGCATCATATCTTTCGCACCACCTAAATCAAGTCAATATGACTCTTTTATAAAAAAGTTTCCAAACCCAACCAATGATATAATTGCAGAAGAATTTATAGAAGGAACTATGGTGAATATATTTTGGGATGAAACAATTGGACTATCAGGTGACTGGGAAATTGCAACTGTAAATACTGTTGGTGGAGATATTAATTTAATAAATAATGAGAAAACTGTTCGCACTATGTTTCTAGAAGCCGCTGAAAGGAATCATTTAAATATTAAAAATTTGAATCCACATTACTGTTATAGTTTTGTATTGCAACATCCTGAGAATAGAGTTGTTTTACCGATAGCGCATCCACAGCTTTATTTAGTTGAAATATATGAGATTACGCAAACCGAAGGCGGTAAAACAAATATATTTTGTGTTAAAAAAGAAAAAGAAAAAGAGATAATGAATTCCTTGTCTGCAACAAATGTTAAATTTCCAAAGAAATATACATTTTCAAGTTATGATGATTTAAAGAATACATATGCGAGTATAAATACTTCTTATGATAGTATGGGAGTTATCATAAAAAATCAGTTTACTGGAGAGAGATGTAAAATAAGAAATCCAGTATACGAGTATATAATATATATGAAAGGAAATCAGTCAAAAGTTCAGTATCAATATCTGGTCATGCGTAAAGAGGGAAAGGTCTGTGAATTTTTAACACAATACCCAGAGTATAAAAGTGATTGTTCTTATTTTAGACAACAAATACATGCATTTACTTCGGCACTTTACCAAAACTACTGTAGTTGTTATATAAAAAAAGAAAAACGATTGAATAAGATTCATGATTGTTTTATAATGCATGTCTGCATTCTACACAAATTATATGTAGATGTTTTAAAACCAAAGAATGAATACATAACAAATACGGAAGTAATAAAGTATGTAAATAATTTGCATCCTTATTTTCTTATGAATTTATTAAATAAATGCATTCAAATACGAGCAAATGACATAGCTAGATGTCAATTAATAAGATAATTAATATATATGTTAAACTTTTATTTAGATAATTATTATATATTATAGTTAAAATTTGTCACGAATAGTCGTATAAACAAGAATTGCATCAGCAATACATTCCTTAATATTTTGTTTGATAACCGCTTTATCAATATCTTCTTTGTAAGCAACTCGCACGATGCTGTCAGCATCGTGCGGATGAACCTTTTTAAACCCGCAATAGCTTAGTGTATTTGCACCTTCGTAAAACTTTGAA
>Ga0114959_10003737_pt1 | contig 11876 bp, 9 predicted proteins | sample C_130625_EF_Meta_FD_87317 | JGI IMG/M metagenome (GOLD analysis project Ga0114959, IMG submission 87317) | Freshwater microbial communities from Lake Croche, Canada to study carbon cycling - C_130625_EF_MetaG | ecosystem: Environmental > Aquatic > Freshwater > Lake | place: Lake Croche, Canada...
AGCCAAATACATCAGGGGTGTAGCTCACGTTCACCTGCGCCGTGTGCAGGTTATAAATGTACTGTGTTGCGTTAGTGGATAAAGGATTGGCAAAAAGATCTAGGGTTTTGTTTCTCTGAAAACTATAGCCCGTATTGACCTGGGGAGAGAACAAACCCTCTTGCGCCTTCACAGCTTCTGCAGCAGATCGTAATGCAGCCTGACCCGCATCAATGCTGGGGTTTTGCTTAAATGACTGCGCGATCAGTATATTCAGGTCTTCTGAGCCGAATAGCGTCCACCAATCTGATTTCAAGGCTCTATCTGCGGCAACTTCTGGTCTTTTCCCCCCCTCAGAATATCCCCCAGGTAGTGAGAGAGCAGGTCGCTTGTAATCGGGCCCCATCATGCCGCAAGCGCTCATCAGCACCACGGCAGAAACAGTTAAAAGATAGGTTGATCTCATCGAGCTCTCCTACGCAAACTATCAAAGCCACTCTTGGCAAAGAAACGTTCTACTGAGAAGTAAAGTGTGGGCAAAATAAACAAGGTCAAGAAGGTAGACACAATCAGGCCTCCCACCACCACCGTCGCCAAGCCGCGTTGCACATCGGTTCCTACCCCGGTAGCCATCGCAGCCGGCAGCATACCAATCGAGGCAACGGTCGCCGTCATGAGAACAGGACGCAAACGCTCTGTGGCGGCCGTGAGTACGGTTTGATCTAGCGGCAAACCTTCACCACTCACACGTCGGAAGTTCGCCACCATAATGATGGCGTTCTGAACGGATACCCCAAACAAGGCAATGAAACCAACGGCGGTTGCTACGTTGAGTGTTTCGCCTGTGAGGTGAATCGCAATTAAGCCGCCTAAGGTTGCCAAGGGAACCACGCCCAAAATTAGCAAGGTTTGGCGTACCTTGCCAAATTGCATGAATAGCAACATCGCCATCACTAACATGACAATTCCCAGAATGACGATCAGACGGGATTGAGCTCGTTGCTGGTTTTCAAATTGCCCGGCCCACTCTAAACGAAACTTACCGTGGTCGTACTTCACTTCTTTTTCGATACGATCGCGAGCTTCATCTAGGTACGACATCAGATCACGATCACGGTTATCCACCCGAACAGTGATTTGTCTTTCATTTAATTCATGCGAAATGGTGGCTTCACCGCTTCGCAAACTGATTTTCGCCAATTGCGCCAAGGGGATGGTTGCACCTGAGCTAGAACGCAATAATAACTGTCCCAGCGCCTCAGGGCTGCTCTTGGCCTCCTTAGGAAAACGCACACCCACGTTATAAGTTCGGTCATCGACATAGACTGAAATGACAGGCGCGCCCCCCACACCGGTGCCAATCAGATTGGCAATGTCCGCTACATTCACCCCAAAACGTGCTGCTGCCTCACGGTCAATATCCACCACCAATTGTGGAATAGGCGGCGCTTGAAATACTGAAGCAGAGGCTGTTCCGCGAACGGTATGCAGAATATCGACGACCTGGTCGGCGATCCTTCGGTCTTCCGCCAAATCCAGCCCATATACGCGCAACACCAAGGGACTATGCGCTCCACCCACTGCATCATTTACGCCATCGATAATCGGCTGACTGATCCCCACTGACATCCCTGGCAATTGTTGTAACTTCGCATTCAGCCTTCTTACAAATTCTGCTTTGGATTCTTGGTCAGGCCACTCTTCATAGGGGTTCAAGCCCACTGGGGCCTCGATGTGAGATGGAGTCCATTGATCTGTTCCACTATCGTTACGACCGATTTGAGTCACGATATGTTTGACTTCAGGAAACTCAAGTACCGCGCTTCGCAACTCCGAGGCGAGTTCGTTAGATTTCTCGATCGAGATACCGCTGGGTAAATCCACCTGTAACCATAAAGACCCCTCATCGAGGTCGGGTAAAAATTCGCGACCCGCTGCCGAGCCTAGTATGACCACCGCAACCAGAACTCCGGCACTAATTACATAAGCGATCCAGGGTGCCTTTAAAAAGTAGGCCAAAGTATCGTGGTAGCGATTGGTCAACCAGACCAAAGGGGCATTGTGAAAGATCTTCCGCGGTTTACGCAGCGCCACATAGGCTAAGCCGGGGATCAGCGTCAGCGCGCACAACAGCGCGCCAAACAAGGCATAGCCCACTGTCCAAGCCATAGGAGAGAAGAGTTTTCCCTCTGCGCGCTCAAACGCAAACAAGGGGCAATAAGCGGTGACAATGATTAAGGTTGCGAAAAACATAGGTTGCGCCACATGCCCTGTCATTTCCAACACATCCTCGCCCGACAAGGTCGCCTCTGAATCCTCTTCGCGACGACGCAAAATGGTCTCCATGACCACAATTGCACCATCCACAATAATGCCAAAGTCAATTGCGCCGAGCGACAACAAGTTTGCCGGCATTTTGGTGAAGGTCATCAAAATGAATACCGAAACCAAGGCAATTGGAATGGCTACAGCCGCCACCATGGCGCTGCGGGGGCTCCCTAAAAATAGGATCAACACTAATGAGACCAACCCAATCCCCTCCAGCACGGTATGGGTCACTTTATGAACGGTGAGTTTGACCAAATCATCGCGATCAATATAGGGCACGATTTTTACGCCCATGGGTTCTAGACGCTTTTGCAATTTAGCAAGCTTATCGTGAACCCCTTCTAACACTCTTGAGGGGTTTTGATACTTCAACATCAGCACAATGCCTTCGATGGTATCGGGGTTGTGATTCATGCCCAATACCCCTTCGCCCTCTTGGTGCCCGATTTGCAGTTTCCCCAGATCTCTTACCAGTACAGGACTGCCCTCTTTTTGGGTGACCACAACCGTTCCTAAATGATCTAGGTTGTGGATTTGACCAATTGCTCGCACCACATAGCCCTGCTCACCTCTCACAATTCTGCCGCCGCCCGCATTGACACTGTTGCTATTCACCGCAGCAACCACATCATTGAGAGTAAGATTAAATTGCTGCAACTTAAGTGGATCAACCTCTAGCTGGAATTCTTTGGTAAAGCCGCCAAAGTTATTCACGTCCACCACGCCTTGAACTTCTTTAAATCCGGGAATCACGATCCAGCGCTGAATCTCTGAAAGCTCCATCAAGTTCTTGGTGTCAGACTCAAGGGTATAACGCAGAATTTCTCCACCCGGACCCGATAAGGGGCCAATCCCTGCTTGAACACCTGGCGGCAAAGTCACCGAGGCGATTCGCTCCAGCACGCGTTGATTCGCAAAGTAATCTTCTATCCCGTCCTTGAAAACTAAGGTGATCAGTGACAGCGCGAAGGTACTGCTGGAACGAATGGTTACCAAACCCGGGGTATTGCGTAAACCTCGTTCTAGAGGGGTGGTAATTTGCTGTTCTACCTCTTCTGCCGCCAAGCCTGGCACTTGGGTGGTGACCACCACGGTCACGTCGCCAATCTCCGGATAGGCTTCTACGGTCATATTGATCCAACATATGTATCCGTAAATACACAGTAGCCCTGCGACCACCCACATCAAGTGGCGGCGCTTAAAAAACAGGGCAATGAGTTGATTAATCATTCAGCAAAACCCCGCCTTTCACGACAATCCGCTCGCCTGCTTTTAAACCGTTTCGAACCCGCACACGCTCACCCTCATCGCTGCCTAGTTCCACAGATCGCGCTTCAAACTGCCAGGGCTTGATTTCAACAAATACCAGAGTGACGTCATTCGTCATCACAACCGCTGAATTGGGAATGATGACTTGGCTAGGTTGGGCCACATCAAACTGAATGGTCACAAACATATTGGGGCGAAGCCACCCACCGCTATTGTTGATACGCGCACGAACACGGGTTCGGCGGGTATCGGGATCAAGATTGGATGCAATGCTTTTAACCGTGGCGCGCAGGGGGCGATCGGGAAAGGCCGCGGGGGTTGCAAGCAGAGCCTGACCTACGCTGATTTTTGAAAGCGCATGCTCAGGCACTTGAGCAGTAAGGAATACTTGATCTAGGTTAGTGATCGTCATCAAGGCAGCGGTGGGGTCGTTAATGACCGATCCTGTTCCTACATTGAGGGCTGTAACTGTGCCGCTAATTGGGGCCATCACTGGCACACTTAGTCTTGCAGATTCCACATTTTCTGCTACGCCCAAACCTTTTAATCGATTCACTGCACGATCTAATTCAGCTTTGGCTTGAACCAGAGTGCTTTCAGCTGCTTCCACATCTTTTTGTGCGTTGCCTCCCGCCTTATTCACCTCTAAGGCCCGAGCTCTGGCTTTAGTAGCCAGTTCATACGCATCGCGAGCCTTACTGGCGTCAGAACCCGCTTGCAACAAATCTGCGGATTGAATACGTGCCAACACTTGCCCGGCTTGAACGGTGTCGCCTAAACGCACAGGAAGATCTATAAAACGACCCGTGAGGGGAGGTAAAACATTAACAGTATTAGCGGGGTCGGCTTCTACAACTCCAGGCAGGGTCATGCTATGGGCGCCTGACTCTTGTTTTGCCACATCCATCTGAATGCGTTTGCGGTAAGGCGAAGCCTCCGGCACTTTAACTGTTTTTCCCTCATGCACTAACATCTCAGGGGGAGCCGAAGCCTCGGGCTTTGCTGCATATACAAAAGAGATCGACATTACGAATGCAGCAAGGAAACGCAAAAGAAATGCGTAGGAAAAGAGCCTGAGCATGGATAAACGTCCGAGAAAGGTAACTTTTAAAAGTCTAGTCGATCGAGAATAACAGAACCCTTTGGTCAAAATTATGAATGTCAGTGTCAGGAAACCCACATAGAATAATGGTTTTGGCATGACTGGGGCGAGACAGCCTTAATGCTCGGTGGTCCTGTTTTAAGGAAAATGAAGATCTTAAAATGCTGCGCGCCATTGGGCGGCCATGAAAAGATGGGATTCAAGAATCAGGGGAATTTGATCCAGATCAGCCAGCGTTCTGGCCACTTTTAATAGACGATGCGCGCCTCTTGGGCTGAGCCGATGTGTTTGAATGATGTGATGCCAAGTCGCCTCTACTTGACTGCTTAATGCAGCAACATTCATTAAATTGCGCGCAGAGAGCCTCGCGTTTTCACAACTCTGTCTGTTTAGCTGGATCTCGCGGGATTGGATGACCTTCTCGCGCGCTTTCTGCGACGTCAGCGCTATTTTGGGGCGATTTTGGCCTGCTCTATGCAGAATCGCTTCTTTACGCACCGGGACCCATAGATCGATTCGATCTAAGATAGGAGCAGAAACGCGCGCGCGGTAGGCTTGGATTTTAGCTGCAGTACATCGGCAAGGTTTTGGATCATCTTGCCCTCGACCGCAGGGACAAGGGTTCATGGTAGCCAATAATTGAAACTTGGCCGGTAAGACTTCTGCCCCTGCAACGCGTGAGATATACACCTCACCGCTCTCTAGTGGCTCACGCAGCGCCTCTAAACTTGCGCGAGAAAACTCGGGTAATTCATCCAGAAATAGCACCCCTTGATGGGCAAGGCTGATTTCACCCGGTCGAATCGGATTCCCTCCACCGGTAATTGCAAGCGCAGGGGTTGTGTGGTGAGGGCGACGAAAAGGACGAATCTTCCATGTTTGATGATTCAAAGGAAGCCCGGCCAGCGATCGATTGACCGCTGAGGTGAGGGCTTCCTCATTTGTCATGGGCGGAAGGATTCCGGGTAATCTTTCGGCAAGAAGGGTCTTCCCACAGCCAGGTGGGCCATAAAAGAGTAGGGAGTGCCCACCTGCCGCCGCTACAATAAGCGCCTTACAGGCTTGCTCCTGACCATAGACATCTGCTAAATCAGGCAAGGTCACCTCATTGTCGTATTCCTCTTTGCGTTCAGGCGCATCTGCAAAACTTAAGATTTGCTTACCCGTAATATGGGCACACACAGCCGCCAAACTTGGCGCGGAATGAATTGAAGCCGCAAGGTGCAGCTTGGCCTCTTGAGCAGAACTGCTTGGCAAAACTAGCACCCGACCTTCAGCATGCGCCGCCACCGCCATAGCAAGCCCTCCTCGAATGGGTCTGAGTTGCCCATCTAAAGCAAGCTCCCCCGCAAATTCCAGGTTTTTAAGTGGAGGCGGAATTTGTTGTGAGGCGATTAAAATACCTAAAGCAATTGGCAGATCAAATCGACCCGATTCCTTGGGTAAATCAGCAGGGGCGAGGTTGACCGTAATGCGCCGCTGCGGGAACTCAAAACCATTTGCCAGCAAAGCCACTCTCACCCGCTCGCGACTCTCGCGTACTTCGGTATCGGGGAGCCCCACCATGTTGAATTGAGGTAAGCCATTCCCCAAATGAATTTCTACACTCACTGGAATGACTCGGGCACCCAAAAGGGCGCGACTAGATAAAATGGAGAGATGAGTTGCGGGCATCTTTCAAGAATGCCAGCTTCCATCTCAAAACCTCGTCACGAGAAAGCGCGTTTTTTTATCTTAGAACCTAAGCTCTGAGACAATGTCAGATAGTTATAATTAACAGTTTGAAAGGCCCATTTGAATATGCTCGCTCAGTCTCTTCGCGCCGCTTCTTCTCGGTCACCTCAATTAAGTTCGCCTGTGATCCTGTCGGGAGGGACCTTCTCACCGCATTTTGCCCCTTATCATCGCTTTGCTGTCCTCATTGCTCTTGTATTTGCAGTTACAGCTTGCGGCAAAATCGGCGATAAGCACAAAGAAGCGAATTCAAGCCCACCGGAGGGGACGGCCGTAAGCAATGGTTTGGCTTTAAATCGTGAACCCCTCATCCCGCCAGGCACACAACTTCCTGACTTCACCGTACTGGTAGATAAAGCAGCTCCGGCAGTCGTCAATATTAGTATCACCCAAAAAATTACTGCACATCGTCCGTCCGAAGAAGAGGAACAACCCTTCGGAGAGTTCTTCCGCCGTTTTGGTCCACCTAGAGGGGTTCCTCATGGCGATGGCGGTCCATCTGACGGAGAAATCAAATCATTAGGCTCGGGATTTATTGTGACGCCTGACGGCTACATCATGACAAACGCTCACGTAGTCGCCAATGCTGAAGAAGTGGTCGTGAGACTTGCAGATAAACGGGAATTTAAAGCCAAAGTAATTGGCTCAGACCGCCGGACTGATGTGGCTTTAATCAAAATCAAAGCAGAGAAACTTCCCACCGTCTCCGTCGGGGACCCTAGCAAGCTCAAAGTTGGAGAGTGGGTTATTGCGATTGGTTCGCCTTTTGGTTTTGATAGTACGGTCACCAAGGGCATTGTGAGCGCGATGGGCCGATCTTTGCCCGATGAAAACTACACGCCATTCATTCAAACCGATGCGGCAGTGAACCCCGGTAACTCAGGTGGCCCTCTGTTTAACTTGCACGGCGAAGTAGTGGGGATTAACTCTCAAATTTATAGTCAGACGGGGGGGTTTATGGGCATATCGTTTGCTATCCCGATCGATCTCGCCACGAATGTATCCAATCAGCTAAAAGTAAATGGCAAAGTAACAAGAGGTCGCTTAGGTATTCGCCTTCAGGAAGTCACCAAGGAACTTGCGGAGTCATTTGGCATCGATCGGCCAACGGGGGCTCTGGTTGCTCAAGTTGAACGCGGCTCACCTGCTGAACAAGCAGGCCTGCAAAGCGGGGATGTGGTGCTGAAATATGCGGGGCGTAAGGTTGAGTCATCGCGTGACCTACCCGGCATGGTAGGTTCTACCCAGCCTGGAAAAACCATCACCTTAGAAATTTGGCGCAAGCACCACAGTCAAGAAGTAGACGTGAAGGTAGGAGAATTACAGTAATTCCCGCAGTGACTAAACCGCTTCACCAGCGATCGTCTTGAACCTGAATCACCCCGCCCTCAACCCTTACAGCAAACATGGTGAGCGGTTCGTAGGCGGGGGCGCAGAGGGCCTCACCATCTTTAAGAGCAAATTTTGCCCCATGATGAGGGCAAACTAACATCCCCTCTTCGAGTTGGCTGCCATTCAATTCACTGCCATCGTGTGAACAACGATTTTCCATGGCAAATATGCAGCCGCCTTGTCGGGCTAAAAGAACCGGCACACCGTCCATATCGACTGCGAGCGTTTCTCCCTCAAGCAGGGCTGCATCGCCTTCTACCGAAATCCAATCACCCATTCTAATTACATCATGCCTAAATCAAGCATGGCGGCTTCAGTCATGCGATCTCGCGTCCAAGTTGGCTCCCAAACGAGCTCTACTTTACATGTATCAACAAAAGGGAGTTCCATAATGCGGCCTTCTACTTCTCCCGGGAAAGTCTGAGCAACTGGGCAACCCGGCGCTGTTAAGGTCATTTGGATATCCACATGTTTGCCGTCTTCAGCGAGCACCACACCATAGATCAGCCCCAGATCATAAATATTGACGGGGATTTCTGGGTCATACACGGTCTTCAACTGATCGATCACCGCTTGCTCCATTTCCTCTTGGGATTGGGGGGCAGGCTGCTCAGGTTCTTTTAACCATTCAAACATGTGATCTATCCTTATTCCGTTGAGACTTGCTGTTCGCCGTGAAGCGCAGCATGCAGGGTATGCCAAGCCAAGGTGGCACATTTCACGCGTGCGGGAAATTCTTGCACACCCGCTAGCACTTGTAATTTGCCCAGCAGAGTAGGATCGATGTCCGAGGTTCCCATCACCAAACCATGAAACTGTTCAAATAAGGCTTCCGCCTCACCTTCGGTTTTGCCTTTCAGCGCTTCGGTCATTAATGAAGCACTGGCAGTAGAAATAGCGCAGCCTTGACCTTCGAAACCGGTATGGCTGATCCGGCCGCTTTCATCAAAGCCAATATAAAGTGTCAGACGATCTCCGCAGAGCGGATTAAACCCCTCACTCATGCGGTCAACCTTGATGGGCTTTATGTTATTCCGCGGATTGCGATTGTGGTCAAAAATGACCTCTTGATAGAGTTCTCTTAAGTCACTCACCGCATTAACCCCTAAACATTTTTTGAACACGCTCAAGTGCCAGAAACAGCGCATCCACTTCTTCGATTGTGTTGTAAATTGCAAAAGAAGCGCGCGCTGTGGCCGGAATCTTGTAGCGTTCCATCACCGGCATAGCACAATGGTGACCCGTCCTAATTGCTACCCCTTCCATATCTAGAATAGTGCCAATATCGTGTGGATGAATCCCTTCCAAGACAAAGGACAAAATACTCACCTTACCTGGTGCTTCACCGATAATGCGCAGACCTGGAAACGCTTTGGCGCGCTGAGTGGCATAGTCCAGTAGTAAGGCTTCATGGGCGGCAATGGTGTCTAAACCAATTGCATTGACAAAATCGATGGCGGCTTTTAGGGCAACCCCACCTGCGATGTTGGGCGTACCTGCTTCAAACTTATAAGGCAGATGATTCCATTTGCTGCCCGAAAAACGCACCAAGGAAATCATGTCTCCGCCACCTTGCCAAGGAGGCATTTGCTCGAGTAAAGATTGGCGGCCATACAACGCTCCTACTCCCGTTGGGCCATATAGTTTGTGTGCTGAGAAGACATAGAAATCACAATCAAGCGCTTGCACATCAACGGCAAGGTGTGACAACGCTTGGGCACCGTCCACCAATACCAAGGCCCCCATGGCATGGGCCTGTTCGATCATTTCTTTGACAGGATTGACCGTACCGAGGGCATTAGAAACATGGACGACCCCAACCAATTTGGTCTTGGGGCTCAGCATGGAGGCATAGGCTTCCCTATCCAACACACCTAGATCGTCAATGGGGATCGGTCTTAGAATCGCGCCCGTTTCCTCGCAAATCATTTGCCAAGGAACGATGTTGGAGTGGTGCTCCATGTGAGTAACAAGAATTTCATCACCCGGCTTCAGATTGGCACGACCCCAACTTTGCGAGACCAGATTGATCGCCTCGGTTGTGCCGCGAGTAAAAATAATATCTTCAGTCCTGGGTGCATTCAGCAGGGCGCGAACAGACTCCCGCGAGGCCTCGTAAGCATCAGTGGCTTGCTGACTGAGTTGATGTACACCTCGATGGATATTGGAATTGAGGTATTCGTAATAATGCTTTTCAGCCTCAATCACCACCTTGGGCTTTTGGGTCGTCGCAGCATTATCGAGATACACCAAGGGGCGATCGTGGACGTCACGAGTTAGGATAGGAAATTCAGCACGAATAGCTGCGAGATCTAACATGCTTGCTCCGCCTATAAAGGAGGGATGATTCATAGTGATAAGTCCTCTAAAACAGCACCGCCCGGAAGATGGGTAAACAGTGCTTTACGCAAACCTGCGTACAACGCTTCTTGGCTTTCCAGACTGGACAATACCCTTGCTGCAAAGGCAAAAGTGACGAGTGCTCGGGCGGCGGCTTCATCAATGCCACGCGAACGCAAATAGAACAGTTCTGCAGGATCGAGTTGACCTACGGTTGCACCATGGCTGCACTTCACATCATCCGCAAAGATTTCAAGTTGGGGCTTGGTGTCGATTTCTGCATTATCAGAGAGCAGTAGGTTGGCATTCGATTGCTGGGCATCCGTATGTTGCGCATCTTTTTCCACGACCACGCGTCCGTTGAAGACGCCTCGCCCTGCTTCATCCAAAATACCGCGATAACTTTGCCGACTTGTACAATTGGGACTGACATGACGCACTGTGGTGTGATGATCTAAATGCATACGTTTGCGCGGTAAGTAAGCCCCATCTAAATCTGCATGGGCCCCACTCGCGTTTAGATTGATCCGCAAATCTTCACGACCTATTGAGGCACCTAAGGCCAAGACTACGGAGTGATATTGCGCCCTTGCAGCCACATCCACTTCCGTATCCGCCAGATGAATGGTGCGTTCCCCCTCCACTTGCAACTTTACGTGGGTGAAGTCTGCATCCTGATCCAAGGTCACTCGCGTTAAGACTTGAGCAAAAGCAGCCTCGTTATGAAGAGCAACGTGCTGCTCTATTAGGGTAACGCGTGCACCCTCAGCAAGGTGAATAGCGCTTGCAGGAAAAACACTATGTCCGGCGGAAGCTGAAACAAACATGACCAGAATGGGGCTTTGGATTGAAACGCCGGAAGGAATGGTGAGATCAAGGCCATCCTCGCTTAGGGCCAGCCCCAGAGAAACCAATGCGCTGGGATAAGGAGAAGACAGCGGAAGCCCCTCATCCGGTCGATCTGCCACGCGCGAAGACAAGGCTCCTGCTCTCACTCCAACCGCTAAAGCGTGCTTGGACAGTGCGGGAGCAAAACGGCCATCGACAAAAACCAAACGATGTTCCGCCTGAGGTAATACTGCAACCTCTAAAATCTCGGCGAGTGATGGCTCCGCTTGATCCTGCTCTTGTATCAAGGGGAGCGGCTTTTTTTCAAGCGCTGCAAGGCTGGTATATTTCCAGTTTTCCTGACGCGTCGTAGGTAGGCCTTGCGCTAAAAAGTCCTCCAAGGCTTTTTTGCGCTGGTCATCCAGCTGAATATTGCCTGCGCCTGGGAGTAGGTTTTCTACTCGCTCAAACTCATCAGCATAAAACCGGCTGGCTGCATCGCTCACTGCGCCACTCCTTTGCTGGGTGCATCTTTTTGATCTCCGGTCAGCCAAGCATAGCCTTGGCGCTCGAGCTCTAATGCCAATTCTGGGCCACCCGATTTAATAATGCGGCCAGCCGAAAGTACATGCACGTAATCAGGCGTGATGTAATCGAGCAAGCGTTGATAGTGGGTAACCAAAATCATCGCGCGCTCGGGACTGCGCAAGCTATTCACCCCTTTTGACACCACCTTAAGTGCATCAATATCTAAGCCGGAATCCGTCTCGTCTAACAAGGCGAGGGTGGGCTCCAACATAATCATTTGTAGAATTTCATTGCGCTTCTTTTCGCCGCCCGAAAAGCCTTCATTGACGGCGCGATACAGCATCTTTTCGTCCATCTCCATAAAGCGCACTTTTTC
>Ga0114959_10003738_pt1 | contig 11875 bp, 12 predicted proteins | sample C_130625_EF_Meta_FD_87317 | JGI IMG/M metagenome (GOLD analysis project Ga0114959, IMG submission 87317) | Freshwater microbial communities from Lake Croche, Canada to study carbon cycling - C_130625_EF_MetaG | ecosystem: Environmental > Aquatic > Freshwater > Lake | place: Lake Croche, Canada...
CCCGTGTTCCCCCCGCCTCCGGCAGCCGTCGCACCCGTGTTCCCCCCGCCTCCGGCAGCCGTCGCCCCCGTGTTCCCCCCGCCTCCGGCAGCCGTCACACCCGCCTTCCCCTCTCCCCTGGCGGCCGTCCCCCCCCCTCCCCCAGCGACCGGCAGGCGTACGCGGACGCGCCCGTCGCCGACAGCCGCGAATCAATCCCTGCCAACGGCAACGCCCCAGCCGCCTCCGGTGTTGCCGCCCATGCCCCAGCCCGCACAGCCAGCCTTTGTGCCGCCGGCAGCCCCCCAGCCCCCTGCGACCGCGCCTCGCCCTGGCCGCTACGAGGACGTGTCCGGCATCACCGGCGCGCTTGCCGCCTGGACCGGAGGCGCCATGCTGCCCGTGGAGTGGCTGGAGCCCATCGTCTTCCAGGATGCGGACACGCTGCTCGCCAAGCCGGGCGTCAACCCCAAGCGCGCCAAGGTGGCGGTGCTGCTCAAGGCGGCGCGCGCAGCTGGCGAAAACGTGCGCGTTGAAGACGTCCGCGCGGCACTTTTGTAACCTGTATATTTACCTTTTAGCACACGTGTGCGCATAGATGTCTGTCGCGGCTCGATTCGGCGCAGGTTCGGACGATGAGCAGTTTTTCTCAGACGATGAAACTCAGCCGCAGAGTGACACCGTGAAGGCAGGCGTCAAGGTGATGAAGTACCATGATAACTACATCCCCAAACTCAAGACAAGAATTGAGGAGCTCGAAGCGGAGATTGCGGCTCTCAAAGGCGGCAAAACGAAAGGCGAAGAGGAATTGCGCGAGGAACTCGCCAAGACGAAGCGAGAGGTTGCCGAGCTCACGGAGAAAAACAAAAAATTGCCGCAGCTGGAAGCCGAACTTGCTGCTCTGAAAGAGGAGCTCACCACCTCAGAGGAAAAGGTCAAGGGTCTCGAGACCGAAAAGCAGGAGCTCGTCAAAGAAAACGTGCGCCTCAACAAGCTCTCCAAAGAGCTTGACGCCCTTCGCAACAAACTTATTGAGTATGGCGAGCTGGAGGTGGCCAAGCTCGTGCTTGACTTTCAGCAGAAGAATGCGGTAGACGACTCTGACAAACTCATGCTTCAGAAAGAGGCAGGCCTTGTTGGCAAAAAGCTGGCCAAACTCGCCAAGGAGTCTGGTATTATGGCAGAGTAGACTTTCGAATATATTGACGCCGTGTGAACGCAAGCGTATGTCCGTCTTCCAGCGCGCCATGGACAGAATAGTTGCGCGTGAACGCGAAGAGGCTGTCGCCTTGCGCGTGGCCCGGGCGCGCATCGCGGCGCTTGAGGCGGACGTCGCCCTTCTGCGACGGCGCGGCGACGGCGCGGCGCTTGAGGCGGACGTCGCCCTTCTGCGACGGCGCGGCGACGGCGCGGCGGCGTACGAAGACGTGTCCGCGATCCAGGGCGCGCTGGACGCCTGGTCGGGGGGTGCCACCATGCCCTGGTACCTGCTGGAGGGCATCGCCCTGCAGGACGCGGACACGGTGCTCGCCAACCCCGCGGCGCACCCGAAACGCGTCGCCGTCATGCGCATGGTGCAAGCCGCCAGACACGCGGGCAGAGACCTGGACGTCGCCAGTGTTCGAAACGCCTTGACAAACGGGTAAACGGTTGCGTTCGAACACTTTTCGTCACAACCAAACCCTCCCCTCGCCATGGCTTCCCTTGCAACCCCCCTGCGCGTGACCCGCGTCGCTCGCGCCCACGCTGCCAAGGGCGGCGTCCACGAGATTGTGGAGGTGAACGGTCTGCGCTCCTTCCGCACGGGCACCATCGCCGGCGCCTACCCCACGGGCGCGACGCGCTGCGGCCACCTGAACATGCGCGTCCCTCTTGAGGACAACACGCCCGCCGCGGAGACGGCGCTTGCGTTAGACCTGAACGATGTGCAGCGTGCCCTGGGCAAGGCACTCACCTCGGCTCCCCTGCGCTCCGCCGACGGCGTCTACAGCGCCGCCATCATCTTCAAGGTGTGCGAGAGCACGCAGCACTACACCGTGGGGCGCTGCGGCGGTCCGCGGGCGCGAGGCGCGGACTGGGCGCGCGCCACGCACGGCGACGCCTCCACCACGCCCGTGCAGCTGGAGTACACCCTCCGCTACTGCGACAACGCCTCCGGCGGCCACCTCCGCGCCGAGGTGACCCGCGTCTACTTCCTGGAGCCTGGGGCGGATCAGAAGGCGACCTACACCGTGGACCAGCGGGCGTCGCCAGAGCCCGCAGCCCCCAAGTCTCCAGACGAGCCTGTGCCGCGCAAGCGCAAGGCGGACGACGACGACCTCCAGCTCATGCTCGCCGCCGACGTGGCGCTGGCGCAGAAGGCGTTTGACGACGCGCAGGCGGCGCGCAAGGCGGCGGAGGCGACGGTGCTGCCTCTCATGTACGCTGAGGCGCTGGCGCACGCGGCGCTGCAGGCAGCCACGCGCCGGCTCTAGAGCCTGATGTGCGGCACGCCCGCCGCGGCCCCGCCCCGGCCGAGGTCGGTGGCGACATCCTCAAAGTACTCCCCATAGTTTGATATTCCAAGCGTCTCCAGCGTCGCGGTGTCCATGCCGAAGAGTTCGCTCCAGGTGCTCAGCCGCAGCCGCAGCGTGCGCACGTGGCGCTTCGTCAGCCCGTCCCGCAGCAGGCGCTCCATCGTGAGGCCGATGCGCGCGCACGTCGCCGCCTCCAGGTCGCCCAGCCAGGGGCCAAGCAGAATATCCAGCGACCGGAAGCGCTCGTCAAAGCGTGCCAGCATGTCCACGTGGAACATGTTGAGCTGCTCGTCCCGGATGCACATGTAGGCATAGTGAAAGGGCAGCGAAAAGAGGCGCTCAATGGTGAAGCGGCGGTCAATCAGGCGCTCCAGCAGCACCACCCGCCCCGGCGCAAACCAGCTGTCCACGCGGTCGTCGTTCGCGGCTGGCGCGCGGGCGTTTTCGACGTAGACGCAGACATCCTTCATTCTTTCGGGGCGTCGTCTCTACAAATACTATCGCCGCCTAGGGATGGGCTTTCCGAGCGCGGCATCCATGCCCCACTGCGAGTTGTTCCACTGCGGCCCCGTCACGGTGGCGCTCTGGGGCTCGTAGCCCACGCGCTTGTACGTATCCGCCCCGCCGTTGATGTACTTGGACACGCTGTAGTACACAAAGAGCTGCGCATCCTTGGGGATGGGGCACATGACCATGTAGAGCAGTCGGCACTCAGCCCACGACGACGTGCGCGGCGGGTCAATCGCCTCGTAGTGCGGCACCTCTGGCTCCCCGCCGTGCAGGCCCGCGGCAACCTGTGCAAAACAGGCGAGCTCCTCCGCGTTCAACAGGTAGGACCGGCAGTTGTAGCGCTCGCTCCCAGGCCCCTTGCTTTTGCCCTTGGTCGCCTCGTTGACTCGTCGCGCGATGCAGGCGTCGCACCCCTTGGCGTCCACGACAGCCTTGTCGCCGTCAAGCTGCGAGGAGTACGCATACTCGTCCGCGCGCTCGTCATCCACCTCTGGGCGGAGGCGGCCCAGGTAGGGAATGAGCAGCCCCGGCGCCAGGTCGCGGCTCGCAAAGAGCCCCACGTTGCCGGGCGCCACCTCCTTTTCGTAGACGCCGTCCCACGCCCACTCCGCCGGCCCGCGCCGCAGGGGCAGTGGCATGAAGCGCGGAAAAAACCTGAGCCGCCTGCAGCGATGCACACGGGCCAACACTTCAGACGGCTGCCGCGTGACCTGCGTCACAACCCCCGTCTCGTCGTCGTCGCTGTCCACGGCGACGGTGCGAGCCAGGCTCGCATCCATGGGCACCGTGGGGGCGAGCGACTCTGCCGGGCGGCGCCCCCGCGCGGAGCGGGGGCGCCGGGGCACATGGCCCTCAATAGGATTGTCTGGCGGTCCGAAAACGAGGCTCATACCTCGCACGCACGCGCACGCGGGTAAATATCGCGCGCGCTCTACCGCCCCCGTGTCCGCGCGTCGCTCTGCGACGGGACCAGTGTCGTCTTTAATAATTTAGCGCAGCGCCGCCGCGAGCCGGGCGTGCGTGCGGACCCAACTGGCCAGCAGGGCCTCAAAGACCTCTGTGCGCGGCAGCATGTCCGTGAGCGCGACCATCATCGCCTCGGGCTCGGCGTCCGCGACGGCTGGCAGCTCCACGCGCTCGTCCGCCGCCCGCGCGCCCAGCCGGAAGCAGGCGAGCGCCACCACGTCTGCGCGCGTGCTGTGCGAGAGCGCGATGTGCGCCGAGAGCAGCGCTAGAAAGAGCGCCCCCTCGTTGGTGTTGGCGCTGCCCCGCGTCCTGAAGCGCTCCAGAAAGTCAAGCGACGTGGGCAGCCCCACGCGCCATTCCAGCGCGTCCAGCACCAGCAGCTCCGCGTCCAGCGTCACCCCGTGGCCCAAGTCGGCGAGTCGCGGCGACGACGTCTGGCACCACTTGCACGCGATGGACAAGCAGGCGCCGCAGATGGCGTCCAGCGCGCGCGCCGTCACGCGCCGGACAGAGAGGAAGCGGGCGGCGAGCGTGGCGGCGAGGACGAAGCTGGCATCCTCCAAACGGAAGCGCACGAGCTGGCGGTACAGTGTGTTCACCGCCTTGGCCAGCGCCTCCGCATCCACGTGCTGCTGCAGCGCAAGAAAGTCCATCGGCAGCGCGGCGCCGACGGCCCGGGCGCTCAGCACATCCGGCAGCGGTTCCGGCGGCGGCGGCGCGGCGCGGCGACGCGCCCGGGGCTTTGGCGGCCGTGCGGCGGAGGCGCGCTTCGCCATGCGCGCGGGTCAGTATTTAGGAGAGACGGAAGCGGCACATATGGCGCTGCTGAGCAGCGTCTTTTGTCCGTTTATCAATGCAGTCGCGGGGCTGGGCCCGGACGTTTCGGACCCCGGCGATCGGACGGTTGCCGAATTTAACACGTCGCCGTTCAACAATCTGTCTGGGCAGCAGGTGGTGCAGCGCGGCGACGCCGCATCGCGGGCGCGCGCGGGCTACGCGTGGCCACCGCTGCCGGGGGCGGCGCCGGGGGCGCGCGACGCGCGTCAGTTTTGGGCGCAGAGTCTTGTGCGTTACAGGCGGTACTACCGCAACGATATTCAGGCGCTTCGAGATCGCATACGAACAAGCCAACCAAGCCCCGGGTACCTTGACGGTGGAGAGCAGAGAGAGTTTTTTGAGGGTGTGCTGATCAACGTCAACGCGCAGGTGATTGGGACGGACCAGAACGGCGCCCCGCTGCGAGGCTTTGGCTACGTCTCCACCGAATTCTATGACCTTGCCCAAACCTTGGAGCGGTGGGGACAAAGCCTCGTGAACGCTGGCCTCGCCGGCACGCGCGCCGGGCGGCGCTACGACCCACGCGTGACGCCTGCTCCCTCCATCGCCAACACGCCAGCGCCGCTGACGGGGGGGCGCCAAGAGGCTGGCCGTCCGCCCGGCAACGCGGCCCAGGCGAACGCGCCGCTTGTTGTGCCTGCCGCCCGGCGCCAGCTCCTGCCCAGCGGCGTGCGCAAGGTGAAGTTTTGCTTGCGCGTGGACGAGGGCGGGCGCCCCGTGAAGCGCTGGCACTACGGCACCGCAGCCTCCGGGGCTGCGACGCGCTATCGCGACGATACCGGCGTGGTCGTGGAGCGCGTGCTGGCACCCAACGAGTTGGTGGCGCCCGTCGCGCCTGCTCTTTTTTTTTTGAGTGACGGCGCTCTGCCGCCGGCGGCCAGGGACCGCGACGTGATGACGCGTCGGGACAAGGACGGTCAGCGAGGGCCAGCCACCGCTGCCCAAGTGGACGCCGCGCTGGCGCGAGTGCAACAGCTGGCTGCGCAGCCCCAGCCGCCTGCGCAACGGAGGCGGCGGGGACAACCCGCTGCGGCGGCGGACCCGGCGTCGTGGCACCTGTACAACTTGCTGACCGCGGCGCCAGAGGCACACACGGGTATCAAATCCGTCAAAGCGCCCCCCGTGCCAACCCTCGTCCCCGTGCCCGCACACAGGCGCGACGAGCTCCGGTACGAGATGGAGCGCTGGTTGGGCGCGCACGTCACCTATGTGTACAGGGAGCCTATCGAAAACGGGACGCTGGCTGGGTACGAGTTTTACCGGTACACTGGCCAGATTATCGGCGTCTTTCTCGCGCGGCGGCAGCCGAGCAGCTTTGTCGCCAACATGCCGCCCAACCTCATTGAGGTGGACGACGACGGCGACCCCGTTGGCCGGCGGGTCATGTACCGGAGAAAGAATGCCAGCGGCCTCAACAGGTGGAAGCCGTACACGGTAGAGGCGCGCATCTCTGAAGGCGTCTACCGCCTCCGCCCGCTGGGCGTGCCGCCGGGCGGTGGTGCGGCAGAGGAGGAGGAGGAGGAGTCCGATGACGACGAGGAGGAGGGTCTTCGCCGAGAGCTCCGTGCGCGCGCGCCTGCACCGGAGGATGGGTGGGCACTGGACCCAGCGAACCGCGTGTTTCATGCGCACGACGACGAGTGGGACGCGGAACCGTACGGCTCGTGGGTTTTCATTTCAGAAGGACAGACGGTGCGAGATTCCGACGTCTCCGTGTACTTCACGCACAAAACAGTCTACCTTGGCCCCAACGGCCAGCAACTTACGGACGTGGAACTGGTCGCGGGCGGCCATGGCACCCGGTTCTATCTCAACAAAACGCATGACGCCGTCGCACAGCCGCCGGCACAGTCTCGCGTTCCGGCTGGCTCAACCGTGGGGGCGCCGCCGCCGTGGAGCGAGCAGCGCAACATCATCGACCCGTGGCTCGCGCTGTACCCACAAGCTGCCCCGCCTGGCCGCGGTGGTGGGGGCGGCGGAAGTGGTGGCGGTGGTGGGGGCGGCCGCGCAGACGGTCGCCCCGGCCGCCGCGCATCAGGAGGCGGCGGCAGCGGAGCTGATGGCAGACGCACCAGTCGCCGCGCAGCAGGCGGCGGTGCCTCTGGTGGCGCAGCGGTACCAGGAAGAGCCCCGTCAAACCGCAGAGCGGCGCGTGTTGGTGCCAGGCGCGCAACGGCAGAGCGACCCGTCACGGTCAGGACGGCACTGCGTGTCTCGCCCCGTGCATCTGCTCCCCGCCGCAGCTCCAGGGGTGCAGCCGCCCCTGGCCGAATCGCCAGAGCCGCAGCAGCAGGTGGCACCGCCAGGGGTGCAGCCGCTGCGCGCCGCGGCTCTGGCGGCGCAGCCCGCCAAGCGGCAGGTCGCGGCAACGCCGGACGCGGCGGCTTGCGAGTTCCTCCCTTTGTTTCGAACGCCGTCGCCTCGGTGTTTTTCGATCCCTCGATGTACGCCCGTGTGTACGACGTCGTCTTTAACGCCGTGGGCGGTGTCAAGGAGGTGGTGCTTGACTTTGGACCGCACTACGCGGAGCTTCACGGCACGTCATGGCGCAGGTTCAACGCCCGGGAGTGCCTGGATGCGAAAATTACCGTGCTCACAGACCAGCGCGTCACTGACCGGTGGAACGAAGTGACGGGCGGGCGCCCGTTTATGGAGACGTTCAATCAGATGCTCGCCGTGCGCTTCGCGGACACCAAGGCGTTTGAAAGGAGGAAGTGGCTGACTCCCAACCCCGCCACGCACTTTGAGGCTGTGTATCCGGGCTACGGTACGCGGTACGCGGACCTGTGGCTTCACCGCTGCCTGCTTGACAGGCTCCCGCGCGAGCGGCGAGGCGTCGTGCGTCTGGGCAGGGACATGTCCGCGGCGCGCATCGTGGGCCGAATCCGCCGCGCGTTGCGGGCGGCGCGAGACGTGGTCCCGTCGCAGCTGCTTGAGGTGCTGGCAGGGCGCAAGGCTGGCCGCCGGCGTGTCGCGGAGGTGGTTGAGGAGGATGATGATGACGAGGACCAGGAGGTTGCTCTTGAAAACGAGCATCGAGGCATCTACGTCGGGTACCCGGAGACGTGGTTTGTTCCGTGGAACAAGATGCGAGCCGCCACGATCAAAGGCGCTGAGTGGGCCACGTGGCGCAGCAACGTGTCCATGGCGGTGGCGCGCTACAGCGCAGGAACAGTCACCTACGACAGCTCAGACAACTTTGCCGACTTCAAAGACGACGAGTTTTCCGGCTGGACCGGTCCCACGGATGGGCTGGACCGCGTCTTTCACAGCTCGCTCATGAATAACGTCCAGCTCTCATCGCTCTACTCAACCATTGGCGTGCGCGTGCACTTGCGCCAGGCTGCGCTCGCGCTCGGCGTGAGGAACGCGCCGGCTGGCGGCGCCGCCTTTGTCAACATGCGCGCAGAGGTGGGCAGAACCATCTACTTTGCGCCGCTGGATGTGGTGCGGCAGGACACCTACTTGCGAAACCCAAACAGGATTGAGGTGCAGTGCGCGCGCTTCTGCCTGGCGGACTATGACGCGGACCTGGTGAGCTACGCGCAGCACCTGGAGCCAACGGACCTGGCGGCGGCTGCCTTTTCCCAGAAGCTGGCGGCGGAGCACACGTGCGAGCTCATCGCCGTGGAGCTGCCCGTGCTCAACCCCTATCTCATGTTTTCCAAGGGCATTGGGCGGCGGTTTTTCTTTCAGCAGACGCAGGCAGACTTTGTGGCCCGCCTGGTGCCAGTCGGCGAAGAAAACGGGCCCATCGTCGTCGGCGAGTACAAAACGCTCATGGAGGCGAACAACCCGTCCGCCCGCGTGGACAACACCAACAACTTTCGGCAGGTGATTGCGGTCGCTCGCCTCTTTGAGGCCATGACCAACCTCATCGTTGAGTACGGCGTGGTGATTTACTACACCCGCCAAAACACAGCCTACGTGCTCACGTTTAAAATTCCGAGCGGCCTCGGCGTCAACGAAGCGGAGACAGAGTTCAACGGCAAGCTGTTTGAAACGTCGCTCCTCGCCCCGCTGGATGTGGGCCTTCGGTCCCTGTACACGGACTCTGCGCACCGAGCCGCCTTCAAGGTTGCCGGCGGGGCTGACGGCTTTGACCGCATGCATGACGACGACGACCGCACGGCGGCTGAAATTGCAGATGTGAACGACGACCCGGGGGCGCAGCAGGTGGCGCCGCCAGCAGTCTTCCCGAACCGCGTGCCGGCTCCCGCCGCCTTCCCTGGGTATGAGCGCGTCACTTTTCCGGACGCGCCGGTGGGGGCGCCGCCCGGCCGCGGGCGTGCGCGCGCGCGAGACAATGCATCCAACCTTCCGCTCATCCTGGTGCGTGCGCAGCGGCCGCAACCCGCGGATGACCCCGATGAGCAGAACGACGATGCACGCGCAGCTCTCCCCGCAGCGGCGGCGGTGCCAGCAGCACCAGCACCAGCAGCACCGGCGCCGCCGGCGGCAGCGGCGCCGCAAGCAGCGCCACAAGCAGCAGCAGAAGCAGTGGCGGCGCCTGGAGACGAGAGCGACGGCGACGGCGGTGGGGGAGGCTTTGAGGAGGATGACGAGGGCCGCGATGCGGCAGGCGCCTTGCAGATGCTGCAGGCAGCTGCGCCAGTCCCGCGTGAGCGCCGGCGAAGCGAACGCCGTGCCAACCGCCAGCCCGTGGGCGCCCCCTTTGTTGGCGCTGGTCCCGTCAGTTTTACGATGCGCGCGCGCGCGCCGTCCGGCGGGCCGCAGGGGGAGCTCTTTGCGGCTGTTCGCGACCGAACGGAACAGATGGTGGACGACCTGTGGCCCCAGGCGCCGAACCGGGCACAGCGGGCGCGAGGCCGCGCGATTCTTGATGACGTGACGGCTTTCTTTCGATACCTGAAAGCCTTTGAGTTTGACCCGCCGGGCGTTGTGCCGCCGGCTGGCTGGGACAACCGCGTGGTGGCGGAGGAGGATGGTCGCTTTGGCCCCATGCACGTGGGCGGCGGCCGCGTGCCGCTGAGCCGCATGGCGCGGCTGACCCCGCCGGCGGATGAGTATCCGACGTCAGACGAGGATGGCCACCCGCTGGGGCGCGGCGACAAACAGCGGCAGGTGCTCGTCGTCCTGGCGCGCACGCTGCACCGCCTCGTCAACGAGCGGGTGCAGCGCCAGTTCATCTTGCCGCACGCGGATCAGCGGCGCCGGAACGAGCCGCTCAACCCAGCCAACCGGCTGGTGACGGTGCGCCAGACGGCGGAGGACTTTTTACACGTCTCGCAGCGGGCGCTGTGGCAGCCAGCGACGCTGCGCTGGGCTATTGACGTGGCGCTTCCGGAAGAGGGGCAGACGCTGTGGGCCAAGGTGCAGGCGTACGAAGAGATTTAATAAATGATCAACACCTCCTCCTGAACGGGAACGCACGTTTCTTGGACAGCAGGCTTGGCTAGGCGCGCGGGCGCCTGCTCCTCCGCTTTGCGCTGGTGGTGGACAGCTGGCCTTTCCGCGTGGTGTGGCTTTGCAACGTCCTCACTCGCGTAAGGGTTGCAGCTGGCATCGTTGTAGCACATCTGCCGGGTCGGAAAACGGCCCCCGTCATCCTCAACGCATCGCTTGGCCGGTGCCGCTTGAGGGTTTGCACACGTCCACGCACCGAACTGCACGGACATGGATGCAGGAGCGTTCGACCACGATATTATACGCGGTTCCAAAAGTTACTCCCGTAATGCATCGCGCTCGGGCAGCTCGCCACGCCGCCATGGCGCGCCGCGCTCGTGGCCCCCGCGAGCCTGTGATGTACCACCTCATCACCAGCGTGGACACCCCCGCCGGGCTCACGACGCTCAAGCTGGCCACCCTGGCTGACCACAGCCACGCCATGGAACTCATGCTGCAGGTGCAGCAACGGGCGAGAGGCGTGAGCGGCATCTCCCCGCCGCCGTGGCACTGCGGCGTTGTCCGCGAGGTGGCGACGGACGCCGCCCTGAACGACCTCTACGAGACTGGCGGCTTTCCGCTCTTCAACATGACGCCCGCGCTGCTGAACTCGCTCTCGCGGCGCCTGGCGCTTGTGCTCGCCAGCCTCAACATGGGCACTCTCGCCCCTGCGTTGGCAATCGCACACGACCTGGCCGGCGCGGGGCAGGCGGTTCTGGCGCGCCGCCCCATCGCCAGGTGGAGCGACGAGGACATGGAGGCGCTCGGAAGCCTTGGGGCGGTGGGGCGCTAGGTTCCTTTGTATTTGTGTCCGCTTCAAAGCACACACACATGCTTGCAGTCCTATTCTCTCTCATTGCCGCCAGCGCTTCCGTCACCTCGCTGCTCGTCGTGCGACAGATTAAGCGCGACCACGAGGCGGCGGTGGCGGCACTCAAGCCGCTCGCGGACGGGCTCGCGGCTGCGAACAAGGTGCTCAACGGCGGCTGAGTAAAACGGTCGCTCGCATACTTTGCCACGCGTCACACACGGGCTCTCGTCGCATGCTTGCCGCCCGCCCCCTTGCGTGCGCGCGCTACGAAACGACGGCGAAAACGCGGCGGGACAAGAGCACGCGGCCACAGTTGGCAGCCGCCGCGTCAGCTATGGACGCGGAGTTGTTGGAGCTGCGCGCCAAGGTGAAGGCGGCCAAGGCGGCGTGCTTTGCGGAGACGCACGAGCGCTGCGACGCCGCGTGGGAGCTGACGGAGCTGCTTCTGGTGACGCTGGCAACGCTGAACGCAGAGCGCACGAGCGGCGACCCCTCCCGTAAGTGATGGCTGTTCACGTCAGGTGTAAGACACGTGCCATATACTCACAGCCTCTCACTGTTCTAGACCGCGATTGACTTGCGGCCCTGTGCGACTCTCCGCGGCGCAAGGGGTGGCAGGGGGCGCCCGGGCGCGCGTATGAATACAGTATTCATACAGCCTCGGGCGCGCGCGACAAAAGTTGCCGCGGGCGAGAGTCGCCCCGGGCAACCACTGAACGGCGTCGGCGCACTCGCTATGCCAGGCCGCGGTTTGGTTGCGGCCGTGCGCGACTCTGCGCGGCGCGAGGGGTGGCGGGGGGCGTCCGGGCGCGCGTATGAATACAGTATTCATACAGCCTCGGGCGCGCGC
>Ga0114959_10003739_pt1 | contig 11874 bp, 13 predicted proteins | sample C_130625_EF_Meta_FD_87317 | JGI IMG/M metagenome (GOLD analysis project Ga0114959, IMG submission 87317) | Freshwater microbial communities from Lake Croche, Canada to study carbon cycling - C_130625_EF_MetaG | ecosystem: Environmental > Aquatic > Freshwater > Lake | place: Lake Croche, Canada...
GCAGATTGTCCATTGTTAATATTGGCAGGAGTGAATCCCTCTACAGCGGGATTGCTCATTACAAGATCATATTGGTGTTGGTTAGGCGTCAACTTTTTAGCAACACCAGACATAAGACCATTGAAGTCAACTCTTGCACAAGAGCAAAGAAGATGGCCCCATAAAACAACAAGCGCAACAACAATTAAAATAAGAATTTCAACTCTGAAAGTGATTTCCATAATTATACATATTTATTAGATAATAAAATTTCTTATAGTTTGTCTAAAAATAACTCAATAGCAGAATTATAATCATTAAACAAAACATTATTTATATAAAAATTTCCAGAATCTGTTAATAAATGGTACAATTTTTCTTCGGATTTTTCAAGGTTTTCACAGAATTTATCTAAAGTTGATTCACTTATTCTGTCCAAACTTTCACTACCTAAAACCAATGATTCATGGTTTCCTCCTAAATTAAAAAAGCGCTGATTCAAATCAGATCCTTTTAGTTCAACCAGACCGTATACGTAGGAACCATTTTTCAAAAGCATTCCTGGTTTTATATTTTTAATACTTACATCATCGCCGATGATCATTTCAATCTTTGTATCTCCACTTAACCCAACATCAAATACATTATGAATATTTTTTCTTGAGAGACAAGGCTCTCCAATAACAGAAGCCAATTTAACAACAGTTTCATTGTCATAAATCTCATCCCAATCATTGAATACCAATCCAAGATCAATATCTAATGCTTCAATATGAATTTCCTTACTTTCAGTATTCAAACAATAAATATATTGTTCATTGTATTTACTAATTTTAACTGCATCAGGATGATCTTTTATGTATACCCATTTACCACTATATTTAACCTTATGCGTTCCACTAACAATTAATCCAAACAAATCATACATAGTTATATCATCCGCGCTCAATAGCATTTTTGCTGTCACCACTCCGTCAACTTCTAAAATATCACCAACAACAATATCTTTTATTTTTTTAGTGGTTCCATCTTTCATTTTTAATAATGTTTCTCCGTCAAAACAAGCAGGTTTTTTGGGTGGACCAGGCATACCAGGCACTGGAATATGTAATGTATCTGTACAAAATACCAAAATAATTATCAAAAATGCTGCAACAATTGCAAAAAAACTAGTACCTGCGATGGCAACTGGAAAAGCTAGACAAAGCCACATAATAACAACTAAGATCGCCAACGCAATTAATATAATCACAACAATTTGAACAATTGCACCCATAATGGATTTCAATGTGATGTATGTCCCTAAAAACGTATAGACGCTAGTAGACATTACTGCCTGACTTCTTTGCATTGCATCTTTAATTTTTATAATAATTGGGAAAAAGGTGAACATCACATTGGATGCGCGACCATATAATTCTTCACTTATAGATGCAAATTTTTTACGAATACTATCAATTAGATCACGAATGTATTGGAATGCCGCAGCGATTTCTTCAAAAACCACAGTTATAGTATGCATAATATATGTAAGAGGTGCCACAGCAATTCCAGCAATATCTTTTAATACATTTTGGGTACAGTAAGTGAAATTTTCTTGTGTAAATTCAATCGGAGAAACGCCATCAGGTGGATTTACGACTCCAGCAAATGGGATGACTGCTGGGTTACAACGTTGATTGACCCAATCATCTTTAATAGGTTGAATATTAATAATGACTTTTGAATAAGCCCAAACAAGACATACTATTACTGTTGCAATTAAAAATAATAATACTGAACCCCCATATTGATCAAAATAAGTCAACCCTTCATACATTTTATTGATTTTGCTTATACTTGTTATTTTTGCATCCATTGTTGTTTCAAAACTTATATTATCAGGATTGGAGTTAGACATATATAGTAAGTGGATAATATTCAATTATAAAAATACTAAATACTATCCTAATGTTGTCTAGATCCCTCACATACTCTCATAAGTCAATTATTTATAATTTAAACATATAATCATCCCAATCCCAGAAGTCCTTGTCTCCTATTTTGATTTTGTGGTCATCCATAACTAAACAACTGAACCATTCACATTTGACCTCATCTTGTTTAACAGCATCTGGATAATCTTTCACTTCCACATACTTGCCGAGTTCATTGCATATCATATGTGAACCAGTGACATAAATATCGCTTCCATCAACACCAGAACCAACAATTTTGTATAAAACCTCTTGGTTATCAGGATTGTTTACTTTCATTGTGGCTTTGACTCTACTTCCATTTTCTAAATAGTCTCCTAATTTCAAATCTTGCATTGAAACAACTGATCCGTCTTTTAATTTCACTTTGGTTTCTGGGTGGAAACAACTACCCATTGCCCGAACCATTTGCCCAGGAGGCCCATTCCATCCACTTTTTGCCGATTTTATAATTCCATCAATGAAATACATAATCACCAATACAATACCGACTGTTTTTCCTAATATATCCTTCATTTTAATAATAATAAGCTGAAATTGAATAATAATGTTCAAAAACACACCATAAACAGCTTCAATAATATTTGTTATAAAAGAGCGAATATTACTCACTATATTTCTTGCATATTGCAATGATTCTGTAAAAGATGCTCCCATTTCGGTTAATGAACTGGCAAGATATGTGAGTGGTTGTAACAAGTAACCCATATAGTCCATTTGCATATTTTGAATACAATATGTAAAATCCGCAGACATATCATCTGATAATGGCATATACACTGGATTACATCTGTATTTTGGCCAATTCTCTTTGATCTCTTTAATTTGCCCATAAATATACATAATTAGTATTTGGGCAACAAATCCTAAGTTTACATAAATAAAATTTAACCAATCTTGTCCCTTCGGCATAACTTATATTATTAATATATAATTCTTATATTATGTATTCTAAATAACTTATTTCTTGGATTTTCTGGATTTCTTAGTCTTCCTAGCTTTCTTGGATTTTTTGGATTTTCTGGATTTTTTTGAGTTATTGGCTTTCTTAGATTTAGATTTTTTGCCACCAGAGTAACAGGAAGCCCAAGGTTGACCCGCTTTAAGAATTGTTGTGCTTCCACCTTTTTGTGATGCTGGTACAGAGACGGATGAAGCCTTTGCATCTAGACTTGCTTGTTCAGTAGCTCTTGCAAAAAGTGCTTGGTTGCCTACTTGTTGATTTACAGCACTTTGATTTCCACCAGCTGTATCACTATAAACAGGTTGAATTGTGTTGACTTCTATCGCTCCTCCTTTTGTATAATATTTTCTGTTTTTGTGTTTTCTTTTACCACCACCTTTTGCAGCTAGTAATAAATCTGATTGAAGTTGACTCTTTGCAAGACCTCCTTGGCGAATTCCTTGAGGAGATGTATCTTGACCAGTAGACTGAGGACGTGAAATACTATAATTGGTTGTTGTAGACATTCTTATATTATAAAAATATATTATTCGTTTTAAAAATAATAAATTACTATCTTAATTACTTATATGGACGATAAAGCAAGGCTTCAACTTCAAAAAATGATTAAGGCGAATGACGTAGAAGATCAAACTGAATTAATACGCGAATTGAAACACAGTCATCAGCTTCAAGACGACATTAATACTCTTCTCTCTTTAAAGGCTAAATACAAGAATGATCAAGACCTCATCAGTCAAAATGCTCCAATGGAATGCAATTTCTTGTTCACCTATTACACCGACATTTACAATAAAATACGCAAAGATGAATTGGACCTCACCATTTTGAACCGTTTCTTAAATGTGTTAAGACAGATTGAAGACGGACTTTTGGATCAACACGAGGGCGCATTTGTTGTTGGAACATTACTAAAGGAACTCTATGTGGATAGTGCCCTTAAAAAAGCGGGTAAGTTGGACGAACAATATGAAAAAGAGAAAGAGAAAGAACAAAAAGAAGAGAAACGTGGTCCTTCTATTGAGATCTCGTGGAAGCAGTTCAAAAAGACAAATCTATAAATATATGAATCCACTTAATAATGCATATTTGCATTAAGACTTAAATATATTTCACTAGTATTAAATATATTTAATATGCAATATTCACTTGTCATTGTAGAATCACCCGCAAAGTGCAAGAAAATAGAAGATTATCTTGGGGCTGGTTACAAATGCCTTGCCAGTTTTGGTCATTTGAGAGAACTAAAATCACTCAAAGATATTGACATCCAAAATAATTTCAATCCGAATTATTCTCTCTGCGAAGAAGATATTAAAGTGAAAAATGTAAAGGCGCTCCGAGTAGCGATTCATAGTGCTGAAGAAGTATTATTGGCAACAGATGATGACCGAGAAGGAGAGGCCATTGCGTGGCATATTTGCAAGGTATTTGACCTCCCAGTAGAAACAACCAAGCGAATTATTTTTCACGAAATTACCGAGTCCGCACTTCAAAGTGCTGTAGCACATCCAAGAACCATTAATATGAATCTTGTTCAATCACAACAAGCCAGACAAATTTTAGATTTGGTCGTCGGGTTTCAAATAACGCCTACATTATGGACGGCTATTTCAAAGAACGCTAAGACTGGATTATCTGCAGGTAGGTGTCAGACTCCAGCGCTCAACATAATTTATGACAATTACTTGGAAATAAAAGATAGTCCTGGTAACAAGGTGTATAATACTACAGGTTATTTTACGAATCACTGTCTGCCATTTGAATTGAACAATCAATTTGAGTCAGAAGAAGAAGTTTCACAATTTTTAAAGGCTTCGTCTATTTACGAGCATATTTATAGCAGAACTCAACCCAAAAAAATATTGAAGTCACCACCTCAACCATTGACAACGTCAAGGATTCAACAAATGGCAAGTAATGAGATGAAAATGTCACCAAAAGAAACTATGAAGATTTGTCAGAGTTTGTACGAAGCTGGATATATTACCTATATGCGCACAGATAGTTCCAAATATTGTGACGAATTCATCAACTCTGTCAAAGATTTTATAGTGAAAAAATATAATGATGATAAATATATAAATCCTGATATTGATCTTCTGTCTAATGCCAAAACTGATAATGCCAAGACTGATAATGCCAAAACTGATAATGCCAAAACTGTAGAATCAGAACCAGAGAAAAAGCCAAATTCCAAAAAATCTACCAAAAAACCAACCAAAAGACAGTCTCAAGTTCCACCACCTCAAGAGGCACACGAGGCAATCAGACCAACAAATATTTGTTTACAAGATATTTCAGAAAAAGCTACTGCAAAAGAAAAGAAACTCTATAAACTGATTTGGCAAAGGACATTAGAAAGTACAATGGCTCCAGCAGAAGTATATCAAATTGTAGCAAATATTTCAACACCAATTGAAACAACCAAGTATGTTTTCTCTAGTGAACTAATGGACTTTCCAGGATGGAAAATTGTAGATAATAAAAATATCAAAGACTCTGAAAAGGCAGCAAAAGAATATAATTATTTGCAAAGCATAAAAGAAAATATTGTAGTTATTTATAAAAAAATCACATCATTTCTTACATTAAAAGATTTAAAACATCATTACACAGAGGCAAAACTAGTTCAACTCTTAGAAGAAAAGGGAATTGGTCGTCCTTCCACTTTTTCATCATTAGTAGATAAGATCCAAGAACGCGAATATGTTAAAAAAGAAGATGTTTTTGGAAAAGAAATAGAATGTGTTGATTTCTCTCTTGAACAGCGAAGTATTACTAAATTTATCACTAAGAAGACTTTCGGAAATGAAAAAGGAAAGCTTGTTATTCAACCCTTGGGGATTCTGGTGATTGAATTTCTCCTCAAGAACTTTTCCAACATTTTTGATTATGAATACACAAAACAAATGGAAGATGAATTGGATAGCATTTCAAAAGGATCCAAGGTTTGGCATCAATTATGTGAAGAATGTTACAATGAGATAGAACAAAATATAAAAGATGCAGGAGATGATTTAAAAAAGAAAGATATTGCCATTGATGCAGAGCATTCTTATATTATAGGTAAAAATGGCCCCGTCATCAAATGTTTCAAAAAAGACGCACAAGGAAAAAAAATTGTCTCCTTCAAGCCAGTAAAAAAAGATATTGATATTCAGAAGTTGGAAAATGGAGAATACACACTAGATGAAATAATAGATAAATCCAATTTGTTCATTATTTTGGGGGATTATCAAGATAATCTATTGACAATTCGCAAAGGAAAATATGGATTATATGCTACTTGGGGAACTAAAAGCAAGAATCTTTCTTGTTTTGGAAACAGACCTATGGAAAACATTAGCTTTGAAGATGTGAAGGAAATATTGGATAAAGACGTTTTTCTACAATCAAGAGAAGAAAGCAATGTTGGATCAGAGTCAACATCAGATTCAACATCAGATTCAAAATCAAAGTCAAATATTATTAGACAAGTTAGTAATAATATTAGCGTAAGAAGTGGCAAATTCGGCGACTATATTTTTTACAACACGCCAAAGATGCGTAAACCAATGTTTTCAAAAATAGGAGGTTTCAAGGGGGATTATAAAAACTGTCATATTGATATTTTAAAAAACTGGATCAAAGAAGAATATGGCTTTTCTTAAAATGACAAATTTTGGAAATTAGACATTATTAGGTACATATAAATTAAATTTTCTGGCAATCTGAGGATTAAATATGCTAAATTCCAATGTAATAGAAAAATTAAAGTCTCCAAATTGCACAAGAAGACCATTATGATATCTTAATTTCAACTTCAATTTGCGAATACGCTCAGCTGGCGGATTATACCATTTATAACTTTCCATAGAATTATCAAACCATTGTGATATTGGTGTTGTTGGAACCGCAATTTTAGCAAAAGCTGCATTTACAATTCCATTTGTGCCATTTGTTTGTAATGTATAAGGAGATAATGCAAATGGCATTGTCTCATCCATATTGTTCATTCCGTGAAGTTCTAGATAAAAATATGCGTCGCCCATCAAATTAATTTTCTGAGGAGCCTCCAAGTAATAAACAGTCGCTCCAGAAATATCTGGAACTAACCAAAAACCGTTATCTCCTGGTGAAACATCTCCATAAAAAAATCGTGGAAATCCACGCACTCCTGTTAAAAAATTAACTTCTGTTCCTGGGGTAGTAATAGCGTTACATCTAGTAAATCCCAAGTAATCTGGAAGACCCCAACTGGTAAATTCCGGAAATGATTTACGACTACACTCAAAATCTTGAATTTCTTTTGTAGCGGCGCTTATCTCACCATTTGTTAGAACAAAATCAGAACTTTTATTTCCAAACCACAGCTTTTGTCCAACATTATTATAAGCTATAACAAATTGATTATATCCTCCTTGTGCAATAAATTGATCCTCTAATTCTTTACGGTTTGGAATTTCTTGATGTTCTGAAAAATAAAGAGTAATATAATCTGAAACAGCTGAATTGAACCGATTTGTGAGTTCAGTTGCCATTTGTTCAGGTGTATAAAATCCCTGTTCAATAATTATAATGTAATTCTTATCTATATGTTCATATAATGCTGAAAAAATAACTTCCAACAATGGACTATTAGACATATGATCTGGGTCTCCTGGGTTGTATGGTTTTGTTATTTTAAAAGTCATAAAAATATTGCCTCTCTCTGGTGCAAATGTATCATAGTTTGCAGGAAATGTCCATTGAGTCAATCTTACAGCTTCTACATTGCAATAATCTTGAGGTAGCTCAATTTCAAATTCATTAGAATTTGGAAAACGAACTATATTCCTATCTTCTGAGTGAATAGACACATACTTTTTTTCATACATGTAATCTTGGGCATTTGGTATAATTGGGTGATTTTGAGAAACATTCATTCTGCTCATCTTATGAATAATTATAATATTTTTATTATTTTAAGTTATTAAATTTTCAATAACTTAAGATATTTATATAATTAATAAAATCTTGGAATCTAAGTACAGATTACAATGTTTTTATATATTTCTATATTAAATGAGTGAGTCAACATATGGAAGACAGCCAAACAGAACAGCATATGTGAAATTATTTTACAATAATGTTGGGACAAATTTGACAACTTGGAATAATATTCAATACAATGGGTCCAATGTTCTTGCACCTGTAAACAAAAAATCAGATGTTTATGTATACAATAATTTAATTGTAGGTGGATCTATTGTCAATCCGTCTGATGCTACTTTAAAAACAAATGTGGAAACAATCCCTCTAAATATTGCAAATCAATTAATGGATGCTGTTCCAAAGAAATATATATTTAAGAAAGATATTGAAGAGCAAGTCCATTATGGATTTATTGCACAAGAATTGGAAGAAACTTGTCCCCAACTTGTTCAAAATATTGAAACTCCTATTGATGGAAAAATCAAATCGGTCAATTATATTGAAATGATACCACTTTTATTATTAAAAATTAAGGATCTTCAAAATCAAGTAGATGAATTGAAACAAACCCAAAATCAAAATCAAAATCAAACAAAGGCATAATCACCTTGATAACAACAACAAAGTTAATAAAATAAAAATAATATAAATACAATGTATGAGTTGTCAAATTGATTCAAATTTACAATTAGTTTCTGATGTAGTTATTGTTGTTGGTGTAATCTTATTGACTATTACTATCAGTATTTCAAATACATACAGTGGAATGTGGGGGCATATTTTAGGTTACTCATTTTTAGCAGCTGGTTTTATTTTTAAGGCGGTTTCATTAGGAATGTTATTAGGTAAAGATATTGGCACTTCTGATAAAGCTAGATTTATTGGTCTTTCAATAATGCCATTTATTACAGTATCGGGAATTATTGCCTACATTTTATTCATTTTGACCTTTTATTTCAATAGAATTATAGGCGGCAAGGTGACACATAGTTATCGTCTTTTTTCTAATATGTTTATTGCAGTTATTATTGCACAATTAATGCTTTTTTATAATGGCACAAAGGATGAGAAATTTAAAGGAAGTTGTATGATGTCTTCTGCATATGGCATGGTTATTTATCTTCTTGCTCTAATAAATCTGGTTATTGCAATTACAATTCATATTATATTGGCATTCTTTACTACAGATGGATAAAAAGTGAAAACGTTCATTAATGGCCAGGAGGGACTGTCATATAGTTGCACACAAATATTATAAAACCTGAAAAACATATAACAATTAATAAACCAACCATTTCATGTTGACCGCAATTTGCAATGTTACAACAACAATCGTTTTTTGATCTATATCTGGATCCTGAGCCAGAGTTCAAAGCAACACTTCTTATAGTACCGTTTACATTAAGCTGCAGTGGAATAACTGTTTGCATTGATAATGGCTCAGCTGTATTTATTATGATAGCAGTTGGCAAAGGTTCAGCATCAATAGAATTAGACATCTCTTCTTCTTTTATAAGTCCTTGTTCAATATCTGACATTTTAGTCTTTATAATAATAAATAATTATATTTATGTTGTTTATTATTAAAGTTAATTTCTTATTATTGTTTATTAATACATAACGCTTCTAATAAAATGACAAAACCAATAAAATGTTTTGATGAGAATGTTCTTGATAGTCTTATCAAAAAGGCCAATCACAATTTTGATTGTTTCAATATTATTTTAGAATTTGCAGGTTATAAATACCGTAATGGAAAATATATGAAACGTTTAGAAAATGATGATCCTAGAATTGCTTTATTGAATTCTATGCCAAAAATATGTAGGATACCTTCATCCAACAATAATAAACCTAACTTTCAGGTAATCATAAATAAGCCACGACTTAGTATACCATATGTTCACGTTATTTCAACTTATATTTATTTTGATACTGTACACTGGCATATGGATTTGGGAACAATTAAGTATAATATAGAAGGTAATAAAAAAATAACATACATAGCTGATATACATAAGTATATTTACAGAAAACATACCAAGGAAAATAGGCCAAGCAACGCTATTTTAAAAAAAAGATTAGGTATTTAAAATTTTCATAAATTTATATGTCAAACCATATTGAGTGTCATTCTCCCAAATTCCAGATATTTTCAACATAAACAAACTATTGTTAATTTTATCACCATTTTCAGTAATAATTTTAATATTTCCGTTTCGTAACTGCTCATATATTTTGTATTGCGGAATTTTGCCGCGTATATTTACATTTTTAAGAAGACCTTCTTCAATGACTTTTATTCTTTCTATAGTATCACGATGTGTTGCAATATTAAATATACATTTGTATTTATTATAGTATTTTTCATAATATACATCGTTCAATTGCACCAGTAATGTAATTCCATTTAATACAAAGTTGCTTGTAGAATAAATAATACGAATAAAAAATCCTTCATTCATTATATTATTTTTAATAGGATCGCAGTAATAAACGCAACTGCTGTCATATTGTTCCATATTTTTTACAATATTCATCATTATAGATGGTTACATTAATAGAGCGTTTTCTTTTTATATATTAAAAATAATATATGAAATATAACAAAAAATATAACAAAATATAAGTTATAATCTAATAAAGAAATTATACAATTCATATATATTCAAATAATGAAATTTCACGAAACCCATTTTGATGAATACATAAATGTTAAAAATAATTTACATCCAAAATTGGAAAAAATTTTTGCCAAATTTCCGAGAGATCTAAAAGATCTCAAAAATGTAATTTTTTACGGACCAAGTGGAGTGGGTAAATACACTCAAATGTTGAAATCCATAAGCAAGTATAGTCCAAGTGAACTCAAATATGAAAAGAAGATCAGCATTACTTATAACAAGTCACAATATTATTTCAAAATCAGTGACATACATTATGAAATTGATATGTCTCTCTTAGGTTGTAATTCCAAAATGCTTTGGCACGAAATCTATTTGCAGTTCATTGATATTATTAGTGCTAAGACCGACAAAAGGGGTATTATTGTGTGCAAATATTTTCACGAAATTCATAGTGAATTATTGGAAAACTTTTACAGTTATATGCAGCAAAATAATGCGACTAAAGTAGATCTAAAGTTTGTTTTACTTAGTGAAGAACTAAGTTTTATACCAGACAATATTTTGAATTGTTGCGAAGTTATTCATATTGCAAGACCTACCAAAACAGCTTATAATAAATGTTTACATCCAGGTGCAAATAAGTTACCTACAAGTCTGGAAAATATTACAAATATTAAGAACTTACATTCATCCATAGATGAACTGATGCATCCTTATAAAATCATATGCGACAAAATATTAGATTTTATGTTATACATTGAAGATCTGAAGTATTTGAAATTTAGAGATATGTTATATGATATTTTTATTTATAATTTAGATATTAGTGAGTGCATTTGGTATATTATTTCTTCTTTAACAGAGCGTGGGAAAATAAAGAAGGAGCAAATTTCGGAATTATTAATCAAGACCTTCAACTTTTTTCAATATTACAATAATAATTATCGCCCCATATATCATTTAGAGAATTATTTATTTTATTTAGTCACGCTTATACACGGTTTTGAAAAATAACATTGATTTATTTTGAATAAAAAATAATAAAATAAAATATTATTTTAATGAGTTCATCAGATAGATCATCAGTTTGGAGACACGTTTCTAGTAAAAGTCCTGAAAAAATCCAAGGGGTTGTAAGTATTATAAAACCAAAACCAATATGGGAAGATGAAAAGTTGATTAAAAAATTTAATAAAGAAATGGCTCTTTTGAAAAATGGCAAAAGATCAAGAACGTCAAAAAAAAATAATGCGGCAGGGATAAAATATTCAAAAGGGAGAAAAACAAGACATAAAAAACAAAAAAAATCTAGAACTTATAAAAAATAATATTTACTTTTATTATGTCTAGCAGAAGGCATAAATCAAGTAAA
>Ga0114959_10003742_pt1 | contig 11869 bp, 10 predicted proteins | sample C_130625_EF_Meta_FD_87317 | JGI IMG/M metagenome (GOLD analysis project Ga0114959, IMG submission 87317) | Freshwater microbial communities from Lake Croche, Canada to study carbon cycling - C_130625_EF_MetaG | ecosystem: Environmental > Aquatic > Freshwater > Lake | place: Lake Croche, Canada...
AATCGCAGCATCTTCAGCCTGGGTAAGAACTTCTGAGTGATCGCCATTTACCTGCCATGCAGCCTCAACTTCAGCCTGGGCGTCGTCGATAACCACGAGGTTTGGGCGGCGGCCTTCCATGCGGAAGTAGTCGATGCAGAGGTTTTCGATCGTGCGGTGCAGGTAAGAAAGTGCGTGATCAGCAGATTCAAGCTCAGGCGCCGCAAGCATGAACTTAATAAGTGAGTCTTGGGTGATCTCTTCAGCCTTAGCTGAATCCTTCAGGACCCGATTGGCATGCGCAAGCAGCTCTGAACGGTGCTCAGTGTAGAAAGCCCCTAGTTCAGCAACTGTCCATACGCTAAGTGCCACTTTATTGATCCTTCATTAACCGGTTTTGTCCTGCAGAGCCAGCCGTCGCTTCCTCTATCCCCTACTACGAATCCCAGTCTAGTTTGTAGCGGCAAGGGGGCAAAACGGACATTTCGCTGAATCTTGACTCCCATATGCTTCAATCTTGCTATGTATATCAACCGCGTTCTGCCAGGTAGCCTTCATACAAAATTCGACAAGGTATTCCGACAGAACTTATTTCATGGTCAAAGTTCAAAATCTGGAAATGGGTCGTCACTACACCAGACGCAGGCGATTGCAGAAGCCATTCCGCGGCTTAATGCACAACTTGAAATTCGAAGCATGCTCGATATTCCGTGTGGTGATTTAACCTGGATGTCACAGGTTGATCTCGGACCAATTAGATACATCGGTGGGGATGTAGCTCCTAGCCTGATTGCACATCTGACAAATAGTTATCCTGATAAGGACTTCCAGACATTAAATATCGTCCAGGATAAACTCCCGAAGGTTGACTTGATTTTTTGCAGAGATTTATTTGTCCACCTTTCAAATAAGGACATTGAATCAACAATTAGAAATGTTAAATCGAGTGGCGTCCAATATCTGGCAACTACGACTTTTACGAATAGATTATCTAATCAAGATCTACCCATAATCACAAGAGGTGTCGCTTGGAGAACTTTAAATCTCGAGATGTCTCCTTTTAATTTTCCAAAACCACTTATTCTGATTGACGAGAAATGTACCGAAGGTGACGGTGCCTTTTCAGACAAGGCGATTGGAGTTTGGAAGATTTCTAATTTACCTTAGCGTCGACCAGCCCAAAAGTCCCGCACGTGATACGTGGAAAGAATGAAATTTAGTACCCTCTCTGATGAGTTATCGATTAGGTAGTCATCCGGAACTCTACTGATATTTGGTAACGTATCAACATATTCAATTGAGTTGATGACGTGATTGGCATTTAAGCCTGTCATTAAAATCACGCCGGTCTCTAGCGCTTCCGGACGCTCCATAGAATCTCGAAGAGTAAGTGCTTTGAATTGGAGAATCGCACATTCTTCTGAAATCGAACCACTATCCGAAAGCACCATTCTTGAATTGATCTGAAGATTACAGTAGTCAAAAAATCCTAGAGGTTCTATAAAATTCACTAGTTCATGATTCTGGTAGTGAGCCTTACTCAACATATTCCTCAAACGCGGGTGAGTAGTCACAATAATTGGTAACTCAAACTTCTCTGCAATCCCATTTAGGGTGTTTACCAAATCTCCCAAGCGAGCAGGGTTGTCAATATTTTCCTGACGATGGGCGCTGACTAAGAAGAATTCTCCTTTTCGTAACTGCATTTCACTCATTACGGTTGAACTTTTAATCTTTGAAAGATTGCTGATGATTACCTCTCGCAAGGGCGAACCGATCACAATGGAGTTGCGAGAACTTAAACCCTCCTTCAGTAAATTTAATTCGGCATGCCTACTATATGGAAGATTAAAATCAGATATATGGTCAACAATTTTTCGATTGATTTCTTCGGGCACGTTTGAGTCAAAAGATCGGTTGCCGGCCTCAAGGTGATAGATGGGAATGCCAAGTTTCTTGCCAATTATTGCTGATAGAGAAGTATTGGTATCACCAAGAATCACTAAAGCATCCGCTGGATTGGCCATCAATTCCTGCTCAATTTCTACAAAAAGTTGCGCCAGATATCCCGCTGTTGAGGTTGATTCATTATTGATTATCGAATCTGGACTTCTAACACCAAGCTCTGAAAAGAAATTTAATCCAACAAATGATTCGCGATTTTGACTGGTGAATATTAAACGGTGCTCAAAGTGACTATCAAATTTTTTCACAATTTCAGAGAGTCTGATTACCTCAGGTCGTGTGCCCAGAATTGTCGTTACCCTAATTTTCTTCAGTGTTGACATTGCTAGCGCATTATTTCTGCGAGAAGTAGTGTGAAATTGGTGTCGCTCATAAGTAAATCGGCCACCTCATCAACCGACAATTGTTTAGTGTTATGAGAGGTATAGGGTTCTGGAGTATCAGAGATTTCATTACCGCTTTCAAAAAACTTGCTATAGTCCAAAGTCCGAGTATCCAATGGAACCCGAAAATATCGTCCCTCACTGATTGATCTCGAAGAATCCTCAGAACTAAGCAAAGACTCAAATAATTTCTCGCCGTGGCGCGTGCCAATAATCTGGTGCTTGAAGCTAGATTCTTTGCCAACGATTTTTGCAATCGCAGATGCCAAGTCCAGGACAGTTGAAGCGGGTGCTTTTTGGACGAACAAATCACCATTTGAACCCTCTAAGAACGCATGCTTGACCAAATCCACCGAATCATTTAAAGACATCAAAAATCTAGTCATCTGCGGGTTCGTTAGGGTCAATGGTTTGTTGTTAACTATCTGTTCAAGAAAAAGTGGAATTACCGAACCGCGCGACATCATTACATTTCCGTATCGAGTGACCGTAATTCTCGTTCTAGAGTCCAAATTATTCCGCGCTTCGGAGAGAGCTACTTTTTCCATCAGGGCCTTAGACATCCCCATAGCATTAATTGGATATACAGCCTTGTCTGTACTCAAGCACACCACGCTCTCCACTGAGTTCGCTAGGGCTTGTTTGATCACGTTAGCACTTCCACCAATATTTGTTTGGACAGCTTCCATCGGAAAAAAATCGCAGGAAGGAACTTGTTTTAAAGCTGCAGCGTGAAAAATGAAGTTTGATCCTTTTACAACTCTACCCACACTGTCTTCATCTCTAACATCTCCAAGATAAAATTTGAGGCGATTATCGCTAAATTTACGCCGCATTTCATCTTGTTTATTTTCATCTCTGCTAAAAATTCTTAATTCGGCAGGATTACTTTTCAGGATTTCCGCCGCCATGGTCTTACCGAAAGATCCAGTGCCTCCCGTAATCACAACTGTAGATCCTGCAAAGTCTTTAGATTCCACAGTCAGCCTCCTGATTTAATAGTTCTAGAATACTCGAAAACCATCTCTTTGATAGAAAGTGGCTCTTGATATCCCGCCAATTGCCAGAGCTTAGTGTTGAGATGCTCGTTCACCGTCGCCAGTGTCATATTCAGGTTAGCCCCTGAATCAACCGATCTAATCTCAATGTCTTGCCTCCCAAAAGCGTCCGCAAAATACCTAAGTAGAGACTCTTTTGAGACCGTATCGGCTGGCACCACATGTTGGACACCCTTCAATATTCCCAGCTCGTCGCCATCAAGGATTCCTTTGAGGAATTGTGCAAAATGAAAAACAGTCACACCGTTCCATTGCTGATCTCTGAACCCATTGATTACTTTTCCTTTAGGTTGGGACAAAAACCAACTCAAAAGTGATCTCGTAGTTTCACTCTCTAGCCCTACTATTGAAGCTCGAATGACGCTTAAATTTTCGTGAGGGATTTCACCCAAAGATTTGGTTCTCCCGTAAAGATCCTTTGCATCATGAACATCGATTTCTAAATAACTACCTTTGGTCCCTGAAAAAACACAATCCGTCCCTATCTGCAAAATTCTAAAATCGTATTTTTCACTTAGCGACAAGAGCGCTTGCGGCAGTTCATAGTTTGCTGCCATGGCTAAAGAGGCTGACTCTGGGTCGTCCTCGATTATCCTTTGTCTAATTAATCCCGCACAATTAATTACAACATCAACTTCATTAAGGTCGACGCCCTCCTCAAGTCCCAATAAGTCTGAACTAATCTGAACATGTTGATTCCATGCAAAAACGGGACTTGAGGTTCGATTTACCTCGATAACTTCATACTCTTTGAATTGAGTGGCTGAAACTGCTCGGCCCAACATGCCAGTAGATCCGATCACGGCAAGTTTTGGCATTCGAACTTTCTCTTTCCTGTAGATGCGATGTCGTCGCTGATGCCCACTATAATTAGGGCGTGAAACATCAGACTCCGCTCTCGGTGATAATCCCAGTCTATAACGGTGAAGAATTTCTAGAAGAAACCATCGACTCTGTATTGAAAAATTCTGACCCTACTATGACTGAGTGCCTGGTCATAGACGATGGTTCCACTGATTTAACAGCGCAGATCATTGCATCCTTTGGGGATCAGATTCGACCCTTTCGTCAGGAGAATGCCGGTGAAGGTGCAGCAGTTAACAGAGGGATACATGAGGCTTTAGGGGAATACATCGTCGTGGTTTCCGCTGATGATCCGGTTTTTACACAAAATCTCTTTTTAGGTGTAACCGATTTCTTCGAGACAAATCCCTCTGTTGTAGCTTGGTATCCTGATTGGAATCTAATCAACAGCGCTGGACGGGTCGTAAAAACTATCCACTTACCCCCGTATGACTTCAAAGATTTATTTTCGCGCAATAAAGTGCTCCCAGGACCAGGCACTTGGTTCCGTAAAAAAAATGCTTTGGCTATCAAAGGTAGGAATGTGAACTGGAAGTATGTTGGAGATTATGATTTTTGGTTGAGGCTTTCAACACAGGGCTTGCTCGAGCACCGTAACGAGATAGTTGCTCAGTGGAGAAGCCATGAAGGTTCGACATCAATTTCACATCGCGGGCCGAGGATGGCGCAAGAGAGAATTGATGTAATTGAGGAGTTCATCAATGTTTCTGCTGAGTCAGTTAGTCAAAATTTAATTTCCCTAGCTCGTGCGCACTCTCGTTATTTAGCAGCAAGACTCGGCTTCTTCTCAACAGAAGTTAATTCAAGAAAATTATTTCTTAGCGCAATAGAGGCCAATCCAAAGGTACTGTTGTCTATAATGCCTCATGAAATTCTCTTCATGCTGACTTTCCCAATGAGTAAAAATTTGGTGGATAGGTTCCTAAGGTCGCGAAATTAAATGCGGAAAAAACGAGTTTTAATCATCGGTATGTTGGATAGTATCCACATCGCTAGATGGGTGTCACAATTCCACGACACGGAGGTTGAAATATTTCTCTTTCCTTCGACGCATTTCAAATTTCCCCATCGTCAATTGTTAGCGATAAGACGGCCGAACATTCGTGTCTTGGGGCTCTCTTTTTTTGGTAAGTACCTTGGATATCTCGACACTATCTTTACTTTCAGGTTTATAAATAATCAAATTAGTTTATTCCTGCGAAGACTCTACTTGCGGATTGCAATTCGATTAATTCGTCCAAACATTATCCACGCAATCGAAATACAGCATGCTGGTTATTTGGTTTCTTCTGAAGCCGGTGGCGCTGATAGAAGGATCCTCACTAACTGGGGGAGTGATATTTACTATTTTCAACACAAACCCGAGCACATAGAGAGAATACGAGCTTCCTTAAAATGGGCGTCCGACTACTCAGCAGAGTGTGCGCGTGATTACCAATTGGCTCAGACTTTCGGGTTTGAGGGTCGGCAGCTTCCCAAAATTCCAAACGCGGGTGGTTTCGAAATAAACGCTCAACAGCTTAAATGTAGTCAGCGAGACTTAATTATCGTAAAGTCTTATGGTGGCGAATTTGGTGGGGGACAAACCGCAATTGACTCAATAGAGCTGTTCCTTGAGGAACATCAGAACTTCCAAATTTTCTTCTACTCTGTAACCCAGGACCTTCTTAGTCAAGTCCAAGCCTTGCAAAATAAATTCCCGATGCTCATCAAATACTCAACTCTTGAGAAGTCGATACCGCACGAAGAACTAATGGAATTATTCAGTCAAGCAAGAATTTATCTCGGGTGCTCTCAAAGTGATGGCCTGAGTACATCATTCTTACAGGCATTGTGTACTGGCGCTTATCCAATTCAGACAAACACTTCCTGCGCTGATGAATTAATTGTAGATGGTGCTGTGGGCAGTATCATTCCACTCAATAAAAATGTAATCTTATCTGTAATTAAGAAAATCATCTTCGACGATACGACTCTAGATCAAGCTCAAGAACTTAATGCACATTATTCAAAATCGAAGTTAGACGCAAATAAGATTTCCGAATTAGCAAAATCCTATTATTTCTCCTGATATCGTTTTCGTAAGTTCACAATTATTGCGTCTAAATCAATTGTTTTCTTGAGCAGAGGAGCACTTTTCATTTTAGTCATCAACTCGGGGTCATTACTAATTCTTTGTACTTCTGTTACGGCATCAACAATGCTCAATCCGGTTACATCAACAATTGCATCATTGTTTAAATATTGTCCGGCGTCATTTCCTCTCCAAATGGGTATACACCCCGACAAATAGGCTTCGATGGCTTTTTCGGTGACATATCCAGGATAAAGATCGTTTTCAAAACAAATATTAAAATTAAATTCGTTCAAAGTCTCATCCTTATTGGTTATCCTCTTCCCAAGTTTTCCAAATATTTCTACCTCTTCTTTCCTCTGTAAGCTTGTGATGAAATAACCTCGGATTTGTTCGGGATTGCTGACTACCGCCGCAAAATTTTTTGCTCGGTGTTTGGGAGTTTGACGCTCACTCATCAAGGCCAATTGATTTTCCTTCGCGGCTTTTACGGTGGGACCTAATCTGCAAAGCCAAAGAGGCAAATAGTAATTAGCTCCCATGAATGGGTCCAAATCAAAAGACAGAAATGCATCAAACCCAGAATCCAGTAAAGGTCTGATATTTTCAGCTGTGTACCAAATATTGAAACTGTTTTTAAGCGGCTGAGACGAAAAATTACCCTGATAGAGTTTTTTTTGTTTCGAGTTTTCTGAGCTTATAATTTTTGTGAACAATTTCGTAGCAAGTGATTGTGTTTTGTATACTGAGGTAATCACGACTGGGCGCTTTCCAGGAAAAACTACTTGGTCAGCTAAATCTTTCAAAAACTCCTTGGCCACATCTCCGGGAAAATCAGGAAAGTAATCACTACGGTGGCTCGGCCAAAAATCTCTGAGTAAAGTGGTCATTTTAAAAACCCTATCTTGCGGATTGTTTGATAAAAAAGCCGCAATAGCTTCATCGCAATCTCCTTATGATAGACCTCGCGAGGAGTTAACCCAATTCTTATTCCTTCTGTAATTCGTAATAAATTTGGGAATTGGTTAATAAACTTCGCGTCCGCGTTGATCCGTTCACCGATTATGGACATTGACATATCTTTTGGATGTGTAAAAAAAACTATTCTTGATTGATAAAATTTCATATCTGGGGGCCATAAATACGGCCAATCAGGTGTATCTATATAGGAGACAACTTTAGATTGTAATATTTGTGTGACCGCTGCTCGATTCAATAGATAGCCGTACGCGCCATATTGCGGGTCTAGCCGTTGAGTCATCGCCAACTCACTTAACGGGTCATTTTTCGCGTTCTTGAGGTTCAGGTTCGTGCCAGGGCCGTCATGAACGAAAACATGACGGGGTTCCTTCACGATTGGCAGCGCTTCCAATAAGTGTTTTGGATTCGCGATACAGATTGCATCATCTTCCAAGAACAGGCCCCACTCTTCCCCTGAATCAAAGAATTTTGAATACATTCTCAGGTGACCTAAGCAACACGCAACTTCTTGTGGTTTGATATTCCTTCGGATTGAGAACTGAGCATAAATCTGATTTGTAAATTTTTGTATGAGCTCTTGATCAGAGACAACTTCGGGGCCATACACAATTTCTGGATACAACTCGAATTTATGTAAGGATTTGCAAAGAAAATCGCCTCGAAAATTGTTTCGCACTCCAAGAATATAGATTGAGTAGGGCAAAGCTATAGCCTTAACAAATTAACATTAGTTTCAAAGTCTGTGTTCAACTTGCGAAGTTCGTTAAATGTCCCAAAAGAAATAATGCTCCCATTCTCCAACCAATAAAGACAATCTGCGTGCTGTACTGTGCTGAGTCTATGAGCGACTACAACTACGGTCACTTTCCCCTGAAGAGAGTTCAACAATTCGCTCACCACACTTTCCGTTTGAGCGTCAAGTGAACTAGTAGCTTCATCAAGTACTAAAACCCTCGGGTCAGAGACTAACGCTCTTGCAATTCCTATACGTTGAATTTGCCCACCGCTTAGCCCACCCCCAAATGTTGACATTTTAAAGTCAAGTCCCTGAGGGTTCGAGAGTAGGTCGTGCAGTTCAAGGCTCCCTAATACTTCACAAATTTTTAAATCCGAAATTTCATCTTGGGTATAACCCAATAAAATATTGTCTCTTAAGGTCCCTTCAATGAGCTTTACATTTTGTGGAACATAGGCGACTGCGCCGGGCCATTGATTAAACGTTAAACTTGGCTCTTGGCCAGATATTAATATTTTACCTTTCTGAATGTCTTCAAGCCCAAGAATTAGATTAATCAAGGTAGTTTTTCCACTTCCAGATTTTCCAACCAGGGCTACAAATTGGCCGGGTTTTATAATTAGATTTAGATCTTGAATCTTAAAGTCAGAGCCGTCTGGGTACTTGAATTCACAATTCTCTATTTTTATCTCAGGTAAGAACTTTTCATGATTGAAATTTTTTATTGGTTTTTGTTCCATTACGTTTGAGGCGGTTTGCAATTGCGAAGCTAGATTAAGCGTATCCTCAGACGCTGATAGATTCACCTTAATGCTCATGAGTCCCTGCTGGGCCCGTAGTAGAGCCGGAATTACTCTGGATGCAGACGCCAAAAATAAGGTCAGGGATGCAATAGCCGTAGGTGCATCGTATAAATAAAATTCTACTCCAGCGAAAATGAATGCGCCTAAAAGAACCGTCGATTCGAAAACATACTTGCTGATATTTGGTAGAAATACCAGTTGCCTATTCGTCTCCATTAATTTCCCTCGTATCCGGGAGATTTCCTTGGTAAATATTTGTACTCGGTTTCTGATATAAAGATCCGGGTGAAGGGCTATCACTTCGAGGATTAACCGGTCACTTTGGACATTCAAATTCGCGGTTTCAGTCCCAAGTCTGACAGCACGGCTATGCAAATTCCGTGAGAGTAAGATGGTGCTACATCCAAACAAAAAAAGTGAAAGTGTTGCAATCAAAGGGTCAAAAAATAGAATACCAAAAAACATGAGAGTAATTAATCCCAAATCTCCAATAATTGTGACAAAAGTTCCAACTATTCCAATGGTCACAAAAGTAACACCTTGAGTAAGTGCATAAAGAACTGCCTGGGGTTGCACGCCTAAGTTTTCAATTCTGTTTCTATTAAATACTTTTGACAGCAGATTAGATGATATTTCAGAGCTAGCGGTACTAATACCTCGCAATGATCGCTGGATCAGCCAAATAGAAACGAATGACTTCAAGAGCAGTAGCGATAGCGCTAATGATCCTAGGGTGACTGCTTGTTGTTGAATCGTGAGATGTTGTATGCCGAGGAGCCTAAGCAAATATTCAACCTTACCTGTATTGATGCCCGATTGAACTCCTACCGCTGCTAACTTGCCCAGTATTGCAAGAATTCCAACGGCCACTAAATCAACCACACTAAGAAAAAATTGGATTATTCCAAGAATTATAATTTTATATCTTTGACGTTTGCTGAATAGAAAAAGCGACTCCCTAAATCGGCTTGTAACAATTGTTTTACGCAATGTCTTCATGAAGGCAATCATAAGATCTTTAAATCGTAAATGAAACCTAAGTCTGATCATTTTGGGCCTACTATTTGCACAAGCTTTTTTAAAATCCTCTCAAAAACCCGGAGAAGTCTTCCTAAGAACCCAACCTCATATAGCGGCACAAAAGATTTGTTTCTCGAAGTCCATATTGGAAATTTATGTCCTTTTGCCCAATCGGGAAAGAAATAAACCTCCTGCAAACTGTCGAGGATTAAAATCCTAGGGTCCTTTTTTATTAAAAGGCTAAATAAACTTTGGTCATGACGGTGCTCAATAAATTCAGATACTTGAATCGTTCTGTCAAACTCATCATTTAAGAGGGAGTAATTCAAAGTTCTCATAGCTTCCAACCATTGATTGCAAAAACTTATAGCAAACTCTCTTTCCATAATAAATACTGTGGCGAGCAGTTGCTCGGTTTTTCGAAAAGCATCTAGCTCTGGGAAATAGTTGAAAACTTCCTGTTTTGTCCAAGCGTTTTCGAATAATTCCATTTTGAATGCGATTCCACTATTTGCTTCTAGAAAACTTAAATATTTTTTCCATATTTTCTTCGAATAGTCATTGAAGTTGAGATCACATCCTGTATCTGCATACAAAATTCCCTCTATATCTGGATTCTCTCGCAAAAAATCTAAAATGATTATTGGTTTCCAGATCCAATATCCAAACCCTCTCCTGTTCGAAGCAATAAACTCAAGATCAGAATTGCACGCAATTTTCCCTAAGTCCTTTGGAGAATAAATTCGTAACCGTGTGAAGACTCCAGCTTCATTTGCCTGCTTTTTTATCCTGCTTCTTGCTAGTTTCCAAATTGGATCACCCCCGGCAAAGGAAACGAATCCGACGTTCATAGTTAGACACCTACAATCAAATAAATTTAGTGGGCCCCTATTGGAAAATCTCTCAATGAGATTACCGTACATTGATATCGGTTACAGTCATGATTTTACTGACTCTTCTCCAAATTCAATTAATTCCAGGCAATTGGTGGCTCTATATTATACCTAGCAGATAGACTTAGGTGGTGAAGAGTACAGGTAAGCGCATTGTCGTTGTCGGTGGATGTGGACACGTTGGGCTACCTCTCTCTGTGGCGCTTGCAGTAAGTTCAAACATTGTCACTGCGTTTGATATCTCAGAGGCAGCAGTGAATTCTGTAAACGAAGGGCTCCCTCCTTTTTTGGAACCAAACCTGAGCGATAGTCTTTATTTGGCGCAACTCGAGGGGTTTCAGGCAACTAAAGACCCAAATTCAATTGGAAATGCAGATATTGTTATTGTAATTGTCGGAACACCTCTTGATGTTCACTTAAACCCTGATCCAAATGCAGTAATTGAAGCGATTCGCAATATTTCTCCCTTTTTAAATGACAGTCAAATGTTGATCCTTAGAAGTACTGTCTTTCCTGGTGTTACACAACAAGTAGAACGATTGCTAATTCAGCTCCATTTAAAGACCCGAGTAACTTTTTGCCCAGAGCGCATTGCTGAAGGTTTCGCTATGCAGGAGCTTGTTGAACTCCCGCAAATTATTGGTGCCCGGAGTGATGAGGATTTTCTTCGTGCCTCAGAGCTCTTTTCAACGCTTGGGGTTAAGGTTGTGCGCACAACCCCAGAAGAGGCAGAATTGGCTAAACTCTTTACCAATACTTGGCGTTACATTAAGTTTGCGGCTGCGAATCAGTTCTGGATGTTGGCAAATGATTCTGGTGTTAATTTCGATAACGTCCGTGATGCAATTCGCTTTGAATATCCTCGTGCCTCAGATTTTCCAGCCGCTGGTTTCACGGCTGGGCCCTGTTTATTCAAAGACACTATGCAGTTATCTGCATTTTCCAACAATACTTTTGCTCTTGGAAATTCTGCAATGATGATAAATGAAGGTCTGCCCTTGTATTTAGTGGAAAAATTGAGTCTCAAATATGATTTGGTTAATACCAAATTTGGATTACTCGGAATGGCTTTTAAGGGAGAGTCAGACGACAATCGTTCAAGTTTGGCTTACA
>Ga0114959_10003743_pt1 | contig 11867 bp, 4 predicted proteins | sample C_130625_EF_Meta_FD_87317 | JGI IMG/M metagenome (GOLD analysis project Ga0114959, IMG submission 87317) | Freshwater microbial communities from Lake Croche, Canada to study carbon cycling - C_130625_EF_MetaG | ecosystem: Environmental > Aquatic > Freshwater > Lake | place: Lake Croche, Canada...
ATAAGTACCACTTCCAGAAACCGCAATCGTTGGTGTTGTTGCACCACCTGTCCACTGATAATTTAGGCCAGAACCCGTAACTGCGCTAAGAATAACAGGAACTCCTGAACATGTTGTAGTATCAGCACCAAGTTCAAGGGAAGGACTGCCAGAAACCTGAATTAGTACGCTATCAGCCGTTCCAATACAACCCGGCGAAAATGCAACTACCTTGAAATATCCTGATTGTGAAAGGCTGATTCCAGGAATGTTAACCTGATTTCCAAGTGATGAGAAACCATTTGGACCAGTCCAAGAAACATTTACTCCAGTTTGAAGACTTGCCGCAAACTGGGCGTTCTCTCCTTCACAATAGATGAAATCACCAGAAATCACAGGCGTAGCAGGCTGAACGAAAAACTCAATGTTGATTGTATCACGCGTTTTACAAATCGTTCCGTTGCTAACTTCAACTGAATACTGTCCGGTAGAGTTGACATTGATGCTGCTGTCACTTGACCCAGTGCTCCAGAGGTAAATATACCCGTCTCCGTTTTGGGTGGGATCCAAAGTAATCGTATTGCCTTCGCAAGACTGAATATCCTGACCCAGATTCACTTGTGGACTTTGATAAACTGTAATGTCAAGACTGGTTGGAGTTCCAAGGCAAGTTCCTTTAGAAGGCGTAACCTGATAAGTTCCCGAGTTTCCTAAACTAGCCGAAGAAATGTTTATGCTGTCTCCTGTCTGGCTTAAACCAGCAGGACCAGTCCACAAATATTGAACCCCAGCTTCTGCTCCCTGAATGGAAAGATCAATCGATGTTCCAACACAATATGAAGCATTACCACTGATTGTAACTGTTGAAGGAAGAGGAATAAAGGTAAGTTCTACTGAATCAGTCTTAACGCAACCCTGGTTCCTGACGGTAACTGAATAAACGCCTGACTCAGTTGCCAGAATAACCGAATCGTTAGACCCAATATTCCATTGGTAAGTGTACCAGGCTGCGCCATTCAATGGATCCAGAAGCACAGGTTCATTTCCGCAAATTGTGTCATTGTTTCCAAGATTGATTTGAAGATCTGGTCCAATAATCAAGTTGATAGAACTTGCAGCACCCGGACAATTGCCCAAAGTTGGAATAACTGTGTAAATTCCAGAGTTTGCGGCAGTTACATTCGGAATTACGAGTGTATCTGAATCTGAAGTGAATCCTGCAGGTCCTGACCAGCTGTAGGAAATTTGTCCAAGGTTTGGCATCGCAAAAACGGCAGTTGAACCAAGACAATAAACCGAGTCACCTGCAATCGGAATTGAAGGCGGAGGAACACCATCGATTACTTCAATGCTATCAGTGGCAGGACAAAATCCACCGTCTGAAACAACCACCGAATAGATTCCTGCAGTCGAAACAACAATGGAAGAATCTGTTGATCCGTTGCTCCATTGGAAAGTCAAACCTTGAGCACCCACAATTGGATCAAGTGTTACCTGTGAGCCATTACAAACTGCAACGGTTTGGCCCAGTTCAATTTGAGGACTGGATTTAATTGTAACTAGAATAGAATCTGATTCGCCTACACATCCATTGTTTGAAGGTACTGCAAAGTAGGTGCCTGCCTGATTGGGTTGAGCATTGGTGAGTAACAGACTGGAACCTGTAAAACTAAAATTAGAAGGGCCAGTCCAATTTACAGCAACGCCTGCACTTGCATTTGTAGAAAGGGTAATATCTGTTCCCTGACAAGCTTCAGGAGTTCCAGAAATTACCATTGGAGCTGGCGTTGTACCAATTGAAACCTGAATGGTATCACTTGATTGACAAATTTGATTTGAAACTGTTACAAAATACTCGCCGGTTTGGTTAACAGTAATCGAAGAATCACTGGAACCATTGCTCCATAGATAGGTAAACCCATTTCCAGAAGTTACAGGATCGAGAAGAATTGGAGAACCATCACAAATTGAGGCATTTTGACCCAAATCCGCCTGCGGAGAAAGCAGAACAGAAATGTTCAGGGTATCTCCTGTTCCCGGACATCCATTCAAAGACTGACTTAAGATATAGGAACCAGATTGGGCTGGTTGCAGATTGGTAAAACTAATGCCTGGATCATTGGATATAAAGCCGTTTGGACCAGACCAAACCAAACTCACGCCCGCTTGCGCATTGCTTGAAATTAAGGCGTCGCTGCCTGAGCAATATGTTGTTTCACCAGAAATTACAATTGGTGATGGCACTTCGCCAAGTGTAACCAAAATAGAATCTGTAGAGGAACAAATTCCATTGCTTACAACAACAGAATAAGTACCTGATTGATTTACTACAATGCTGCTGTCGGTAGAACCTGTATTCCAGCTGAAACCATAACCAGAACTACCAAATGCCACCGGATCAAGCAATACTGGAACTCCGCCGCAAATAGAAACATCAGCCCCAAGATCAGCAGATGGCGTATTTAGAACCGCAAGAACCAAGGTATCTCCAAGGCCATCACAGCCATTCAAGGATTGATTTAAAATATACTCACCAGCCTGGGCTTGTTGAACATTGTTAAGTGAAACGCTGAGGTCTGTTGAGCTAAATCCGTTTGGACCAGACCAAACCAGACTGACACCAGCACCGGCATTGCTTGAAAGAACAATATCAGCACCAGCACAAACTTCAAGCGGACCAGTTATTGAAACAGCTGAAGGAGTCTGGCCAAATTGCACCAAAACAGAATCTTTGCTTGAACAATTGCCATTGCTTACCGTTACAGAATATGTTCCGCTGGTGCTCACATTGATGGATGAATCCGTAGATCCTGTATTCCAGATAAAGGTATAACCCGTATTTCCTAAGCCAGAGTTAAGCTGCACAGGTGTTCCGTCACAAACAGAAACTGTGGCTCCCAGATCAAAAACTGGTGATTCGAAAACCCCAAGAACCAAGGTATCGCCAAGGCCATCACAGCCATTCAAGGATTGATTTAAAATATACTCACCAGCCTGAGCTTGTTGAACATTGTTAAGTGCAACGCTGAGGGCTGTTGAACTAAATCCGTTTGGACCAGACCAAACCAGACTGACACCGGCACCGGCATTACTTGAAAGAACAATATCAGCACCGGCACAAACTGCAACCGGCCCAGTTATTGAAGCTGGTGAAGGCGTCTGGCCTACTTGAACCAGAACCGAATCTTTGCTTGAACAATTCGCATTGCTCACGGTAACGGAATAAGTTCCGGCAGCGCTCACAATGATGGATGAATCCGTAGAACCTGTATTCCAGATAAATGTGTAACCTGAATTTCCTAAGCCAGAATTAAGCAGCACAGGTGTTCCATCACAAACTGAAACATCACCACCCAAATCAGGCTTTGGAATTGGGTGAACTGTAATGTTGATGGAATCTCCAATTCCACCACAGCCATTAAGTGACTGTTCAATGATATAAAGACCGGATTGAAGAATCTGAATGTTGTTAAGGCTTATGCTGCTCCCTAAGGAAGTGAATCCTGCTGGTCCAGTCCAGTTAACATCCGTTCCCGCCGAAGCATTCGAAGTAAATACAACATTACTTCCTTCACATGCCTCGCTTGGACCTGAAACCACAATTGTTTCTGGGTTCTGGCCAACAATTACATCAATGCTGTCCGTGCCACTACAAGTGCCCTGGGTTACAGTCACAAAGTATTTTCCGCCCTCAGAAACCGTAATAGAAGAATCTGTTGATCCTGTATTCCAGAGATAAGTAAGATTACTTCCATTCAAACCTGGATCAAGTAAAACAGGTGTTCCTGAACATACAACTACCTGATTACCGAGATCTGGCGCGGGAGTTGGGGAAACAACTATGGAAATAGAATCACCAATTCCTGGGCAACCCGTAAGTTCTTGACTCAGAATATACTCACCGGCTTGATTTGCCTGAATATTGTTGATGGTAATGCTGCTTCCTGTTGCTGTGAAACCATTCGGTCCAGTCCAGGAAAGCGAGGTTCCCGCCTGCGCATTTGCATTCAAAACAACATCTGTTCCGGAACAGTTTTGACTTGTACCTGAAATGGTCGCAAGGCTTGGTGTTTCGCTGATGATGATCTGTACAGAATCACTGGCCGAACAGAATTGATTAGAGACTGTTACTTTCACAAGGCCTGCAGTACTTACAGAAATTGCAGAATCTACAGATCCAGTGCTCCAAAGATAAGTGAAGCCTGCACCTGCAGCGATTGGGTCCAGTTCAACCGCAATGCCATCACAAACCGAAACATTTTGAGGCAAATCCGGAGAAGGGATAAGCAGGATGTTCACAACCGCAGTATCTCCCTGACCAATACATCCAGCCAATACCTGAGAAGCAATGTAATTGCCGGATTGGTTAGGCTGAAGGTTTTCCAAATTGATGTTGTTTCCTGTTGCTGTGAATCCATTTGGTCCAGACCAGGTTACATCAACACCATTTTCTGGGTTAACACTTAAGTTAATGGAAGACCCGGCGCAAACATTAGGATTCCCAGAGATTACAAGAGGTGAAGGTGTTGAACCAGTTTCTATCTGAACCTGGTCTGTGGCTGAACAAGTTCCGTTTGATACTGTTACGGTTACCAATCCAGGTTGAGTTACAAGAAGCGTTGAATCTGTACTTCCATTACTCCACAAGTAAGTGATTCCGCTTCCAAAATTACCGGGATCAAGCAGAACGGAATTGCCGCTGCAAATGGAAGCTGATTCCGGAAGTTGAATTTGAGGCGTAGAAAGCTGATTCAGTGTAAATGACGAACTTGCAGAAGCGCAATTATTCAAAATCGCTACAACCGAATAGCTTCCAAATTGAGTATTGTTGATGTTCTGGAATCGGATTGTATCACCGATTAAATTGAAACTTCCAGGGCCTGACCAAGTATGCGTTTGGCCAAGTACGCGCTGAACACCAAATTCAACATTGCTTCCAAGGCAAGCCTGGTTGTTTCCAAAAAATGTTGGGGCCAATGGCAAAGGTCTGCTTCCTACCAAAACGGTATCGTAAGCCTTACAAAAACCATTGTCGATTATAACAGTGTATTTTCCAACTGTTCCAACCGCCAAGGTGCTATCGGTAGAACCCGTATTCCAGGTATAAAATGTTTCACCATTGCCAAAAGGCACAGGATCAAGAATTACTGTGCTTCCAGCGCAGAAACTTGTGTCTTTCATTCCTGGGATTTGAGGCACTGAATTGATTGTTAAATTAGTCTGGATTTGAGTTCCTGGACATCCTGGCAAAGAAGGCGTTACAAAATATATGCCTGCCTGATTCAGTGCAACAGAAGGAAGATTGATGCTCGCTCCGGTGGCAGTAAAACCATTTGGTCCTGTCCAAGAATAGGTTTCACCTTCATTTGGAACAACACCAAAGCTTGCGTTCTGACCTTCGCAATAAGTACGACTGCCAGTGAAAGTAACCGTTTGAGGTCCAACCCCGAATGTAATTACCATTTCATCAGTAGCAGAACAAGTTCCATTGCTCACTGTAACAGAATAAGGTCCCTGTGTTGTTGCGGTGATGGATGAATCTGTTGATCCATTACTCCACAAGAAACTCAGTCCCTGACTTCCACCATTCACAGGATCTAAAAGAAGAGAGAATGCGCCACAGGCAGAACTATCTTTTCCCAGATTAACAATCGGGAAAGGATTTACTGTAATTGTTTTGTTTGCTGAATTCCCCAGACAAGCATTTAAACTTGGAGTAACTAAATATGTTCCAGCCTGGAAGGTCTGGATTAAGTCTATTGAAATGGTTGGACCTGTGAATGAAAATCCGTTTGGACCAGTCCAAGTATAAATGGTTCCCGGAGATTCAATTACTCCGAAAACAGCTGGCTCATTTTGACAGAAATTATTTGGACCAGTCAGCACAACATTACCAGCAGGGCCCTGAAAAATGACATTGATGGTATCAAAACTTGTACATCCTTGCAGGTCAGTTACCCTAACTGAATAGGACCCGGAACTTGTAACTACCAGGTTTGTATCGGTACTGCCATCATTCCAAAGGTATTGAAATCCGGCTTCATGGGCTACCGGGTCTAGCAACAGCGATCCACTTATGAAACAAAGGACTGTATCTTTTCCAAGATCAACAGGAATTCCATCTTTTAAGCCAACATATGCGGTATCGTAAAAGCTCTCACAACCTTTTACTTTGATTGCTCCTTTGTAAGCCCCAACCGGTTGAGTAGCGGTATTCACCACAATATTTCTTCCTGGAATCCGGTTGCCGTTAGGATCATACCAATTATAAAATGCATTGGAAACCAAATTCATGGAAAGCGCAACCGAATTGCCTGCGCAAACCGTATCGCTTCCACTTGCTGTAGGAGTAATGGGTCTCGGAGATGCAAAAATATTAACCGAGTCTCTGACAGAACAGCCCTGAAAATCAGCCACCTGAGCCCAATAGAGGCCGGCTTGAGTAACTGTGTATGTGGTTGCTGTGCTTCCATCCTGCCATTTGTAGGTAAAAACTCCGTCTGGCTTCAATAATTTAGAGGCTCCAATACAAATTGTATCATCGGCACCTAGGTCAAAATTTGGGGTATAAAACCTTACGGTAACCGTGTCGGATTTTGGACATTCAGTTCCACTAAAAGTAGTTACCCAATATCGGCCAGGGATCAGGGTTTCGATGGTGCGGCTTGTGTCGCCGGTGTTCCACAGGTAATAAGTTTTTGCAGGACCTGCGTCAAGTAACGCGGTGTCACCGGTACAAACATTTTTAACTACGCCCAAATTCAACTTGGAGAAATTGGAAAAGTAACCGTAGTTACTACCTACACCTGCTGCATAATTTGTAACACCCAGATGAAACAACTCTTTACTGGAATTTTGTAATAGCAGGGTTGTACCAGCTGGTACCTGCGAGGTACTAAGCGTGATTCTTGCGAAAGCCCAACCATTTCCACCTTGAATAGCAGTAAATGCTGAAGCTGGCACCAAACTGGGGTTCCCGTTCAATGTAAAACTTCCAATTGCAGAAAGCTTTGTGATTACATTGATGATAAATGTATTAGAAGAAGTTCTTGTAAAACCAATTCGGTTTGTTCCTGTGCAACTAAGCGCAGGGATCACGGCGCCGGCCAATTGGTCGCTTATTCCGGAAAGGTGCAGAACCGCTACTTTTTTTCCATTGGTGGATAGAAAATAACTTGGATTTGTCATCACCAACTCAAACTGCTCACCAGCATTTAAAGTATCGGCAGCTTGCGCACTTCCATTAAATCTAATGACAGTCTCGTCTTCAGTTGCCAGAATATAGCAGCGGTCATTATTTCCATTCAAACCTCCTTTTACAAGCACATAATCAGTACCCAAAAATTCTACCGGTATCAACTGATCACCGGCAATGTCAGCACCCGCAGCCTGTTCAGTAATATCAAACTGAAGCATGTCATCCTTCATGGTCACTGCAACAGGTTTGGTCGACTCAATTTGTGAACCAGCTGGGTGGTTTATCCCAAATCGATCACCTGCCCGGCAAGAATAAACCTGACCACGGTTCAGCATAAAAGTAAATGGCTGTCCTGCGAGATGACCAACCAAATCCTTACTTGGCGTAACGGTTACATAAGTACTATCATCAGTTGCAACTATATCAAAGGATGCGTAGGTTGTTGGATTGTAAAAGCCACCACCAGGACCCTTTCTCAAAGAGTTATTCCAATGCGTTTGGAATGGGACAAAAAACTTCTTTCCGTTTGCATTAAGGCCTTTCAATGCAAAAAGATCGGTGTTGTTGGCCGACTTAATTTCATAATAAGCAGAAATCGATTGCGTAGATCGGATAAACAAACCCGTATTAAGAACTGTATTTTCAGGCTTACTTTCCAAGCCGTTAATAAAAGGGGTCAGGTTCACTATCCTTGTGCTGTTGGCAGGGATATTCTCAACTATTGTGACAAAAGAAGCATCTGCCGGCTTTAGGATTTCAACCTTGGCTGCTTTCTCAAGCGTACTAATCACCAGCTGAATTGGCCTGTCTCTTGGACCATCAGTTCCCGGATTTAAAGCCTCTGTAAGTTCAGGAGGTGCAAACCAGAATTCGGTATCCAGCTGGGCAGAAACCCGTCCACCTGCGAAAACGAAAAGTACTGCCAGCGAGGCAAAAAATTTGAGGAAAAGGGATGAAGAATAGCGTGACTTGTACAGGTTTTTCATACTGTTTTTATAAACACGGCAATTAAGGACTGATAGTGGCATATGCTTAGTTAACTTTCAAACAATTTATTACCAATTAATTGAAGTCAGGAACTTAAAGTAAATCCAATAAATCGCCTTCAATCAAATCGGTAAAATTCAATGCAAATCTATGAAAAATAATATTTCATACCCTAATTTTTAATAACACTACTTATTAAGCGGATTTTACATTAAAATGAAAGAGGCCAAATAGATTCCAACCTTACACGAACCAATCTATTTGAAAGGGAGAAAACTGGATTGATTGAAATATCGAATTTATGATGCTGCTGGTCCAAAGCTGATTCATCGGAATTTACTTTCTTTGCACTCTTTCAAACAAAGCGTCAGACCAATATTTTTTAAAACAATGATGAAATCACTAATCGAAGGTTTTCCTGCCCAGCTGAGGGAAGCCATGAATATTTCCGCATCTGCCAAACTAAATCCACCTACCAATCCTATCCGCAATGTTTTAGTTGCTGGAATGGGTGGATCCGGAATCGGCGGTTCCCTGGTAAAGGCACTTTCGAATGATGAACTTAGCGTTCCACTTGATGTTTCCAAGTCTTACGGAATTCCAGGATATACAGATGAGCATACCTTGTTTATTGCTTGCTCCTTTTCCGGTAACACGGAAGAAACCCTTGCCGCTACAGAAAAAGCCAGAGAAAAAGGCGCTATGATTGTCGCCATCACCTCCGGCGGTAAAATGGAAGCCTTTGCAAGGGCAAATAATTATGATGTTATTATGATTCCGGGCCACAGCAATAGCCCGAGAGCAAGTATAGGTTATAGCTTTGTCCAAATATTTCACATTCTGGCGCATTTTGGCCTGATACCAGGAAACCACTTTGAGGAACTTCAGAATTCAGCAAACCTGCTCGAATCAGAATCAGAATCAATCCGCCAGACTTCCCTTGAAATCACAGGATATTGCAAAGACAAACTGCCCATCCTTTATGGAGATTCTTCCTTGGAAGCAGTTCTTGTTCGGGCCCAGCAACAGATTGCTGAAAATTCAAAGCAACTCAGTCATGTAAATGTATTTCCGGAAATGAACCACAATGAACTTGTGGGCTGGAAATTCCCTGATGCTGTTTTCAACAACGCTGCCACAATTTTGCTTCGTACTTCCTTCGACCACCCGCGTACCAGCATGCGTCTGGATGTTTGCAGGGATATTTTCCGGGATGTCGCCGGTTCTGTCTGGGAGCTTGAAGCCAAAGGGAATACACCTTTGGAGCAATCCATTTACCTGATTCATCTTCTGGATTGGGTTTCCTTCGATCTTGCAGAAGCAAATGGTGTTGATCCATTCCCTGTGGATGTAATCAACTTCCTGAAAAACGAATTGGCAAAAGTTGCCTGATTCACTTCAAAGCCTCCTGTTCTCCGATCTCGGAAAAAGGCCTTATGGGGAAACCTGGGACCTGCAAGAAGTTTGCATGCAAAAAATCGTTTCTCAAAAATTGGCAGCAAGAGAAAATCCTTCCCTAGCGCCAAAACATGAACTATTTTTTGTTGAGCATGAGCCGCCTGTATTTACAATCGGGAAAAGCGGAGACCAGGGCAATTTACTTGCCGCTGAAGATTTCCTGAAGAATCAGGGAATTGAGTTCTTCCGGACAAACAGAGGCGGTGATATCACATTTCACGGTCCGGGTCAAATTGTGGGTTATCCCATATTAGACCTGGACCAAATCTATACCGACATCCACCGATACCTCAGAGAAATAGAAGAGGTTGTCATTCTCACTTTGGCCGACTTTGGCATTTTAGGTGCAGGCAGAAAAGAAGGCCTTACAGGAGTTTGGCTTGGAGATGAAAAATTATGTGCCATCGGTGTCAGGACATCCCGATGGGTAACAATGCATGGCTTTGCACTCAATGTGAATACAGATTTGCGTTATTTTGACTTTATTGTACCCTGCGGAATCCGAGACAAGTCGGTAGGATCCATGCAGAAAGTTTTGGGGAAAGAATGTAATCTGGAAGCCGTTAAACAAAGCTTGCTTCTAAACTTCTGCAAAGTATTTCCATTCAGAATTGAACCAAATGAAATCTGATATCAATTTTCCCGAAGTCGTTGGGGTATCCATTGTCATTGCCCGTGAACAGATCAAATCTGGTGGTATTGAATGGAAGGTTTTTGTGATGAACACCAACGAATTCAGTCTTAGAAATATTCTGGTTACGAGCAAAGGATATGGTGAACTGGACGGCAGACCAAAAACAACCGGTTTGCTCAGGCACCATGTGAAGGGACTTCCCCCCCACTCTGCCATGCCCATCGAATTGATTCAACCCGAGTTATTTGACCTTTGTAATGAGTTCTGGGTCAGCTATTACCTCGATGACGATTCAAACCGGATTTATGACAAGAAATTTCTGTTTCTACCTGGATCCATCATTGAGGAAAACATGAGTTTTATTCCAATGCTCCAATTAGAAGGCGTTATTCACGGATAATGTACCAAAATGCAGCTCATTGGGCATCCTGTTCTTTGTAATTACTACCTCACCTATCGCTGCAATGCCACATGCAGCTTCTGTGATATATGGGAAAGGCCTTCTCCATATGCTAAAATTGAAACCATAGAAAAAAATCTCCTTGACCTGAAAAAACTTGGGGTTCGGGTTCTGGATTTCACTGGCGGCGAACCCTTACTCCATCCTGAAATTCCTGAAATTCTTCGAATGGCCCGCAGCATGGGCTTCATCACCACATTAACCACAAACTGCCTTCTGTATCCCAAAAAAGCAGAATCAATTCGTGGTTTGGTGGACATGCTGCATTTTTCGCTGGACTCGCCAATTGAGGACGAGCACAACAAGAGTCGCGGTGTTGATTGCTTCCGGTTTTTCAAGGAATCACTGGAAATCGCCAGAAACCTGGGCGAAAAACCAGACATCCTCTTCACGGTTTTTGGCCATAACATCCATCAAATCAAGGAAACATGGGCCGAATATTCCTGTAAGCAGGATTTGATTTTAATCCTGAATCCTGCTTTTGAGTATAATTCTGTTGTAACCGGACCGCCACTTTCAGAACAGGATTTGAATGTCTTAAAGTCTTGGGGCAAAAAGAAAAATGTTTTTCTCAACCAGGCATTTATTGCCTTACGCATGTCTGGTGGCAATCAAACAGAAAAACCGGTTTGCAAGGCAGCCAGCACAACCATTGTAATCAGTCCCGAAAATGAACTTGTGCTTCCATGCTACCATCTGGGAATGGAATCCATCAAGATTGAAAATTCCCTTTTTGAACTTTACCACAGTGAAAAAGTTCGAAGCATTCGAAACCTTGAAGGAAAGTTACCTGCTTGCCAAGGATGCAGCATCAATTGCTATATGCAACCATCTTTTACCACGAACCTGAACCGATATTGGTTTCTGGCGGCACCCTCCGCAATAAAATACAACTTGAAAAAAGGAACCTGGAAAGCACTTTTTCGAGGTTAGGGCAAAAAAATCAAGGCTTAAATTGAGCTTTAGAAAGCTGGGAAAAATTCGACTTCAAAAGTAAAATGATGGAAGTAATGAAGTCAGATTCTTTTATTTCCCGCCTTTCATTTCTACTACTTTCTGAAAAGTTTCAGCGTTGCGGCTTGGTATGATTCTTTCTCCATGTGAAATGGTCAAAACCTTGATTATTTCTGCTCCTAGGAAAAAGATCCAGG
>Ga0114959_10003748_pt1 | contig 11862 bp, 9 predicted proteins | sample C_130625_EF_Meta_FD_87317 | JGI IMG/M metagenome (GOLD analysis project Ga0114959, IMG submission 87317) | Freshwater microbial communities from Lake Croche, Canada to study carbon cycling - C_130625_EF_MetaG | ecosystem: Environmental > Aquatic > Freshwater > Lake | place: Lake Croche, Canada...
CAACCAACCTCGTGAGCAACATGACAGTCCCCCCACAGCGCTTCGTGTCACACCGTAACTCTGATTCCATGCTGTAAGGCCTGGTTGAGCCTTCATCCGCCAGAAATTTCCGGGGTTGTTCCGCTGGTTGCGCTTGATGGCACTCGGGGTGGGACTCACCGAGAGATAGCAGCATCTGCCATGCTTTCAACATCCGACGTCAGGTGAAGTCGGGCAGACCCCCCGAATTGGGCTGAGGATTGGATCAGACACCCCTGAAGCTACTGAGTTTCTCGCCCCAGGAGGGGTTCGAACATAGTCCCATCACCCCTAGGGATCATCGAGGGTGACAGTCACCGATGTTGGGGATAGAAGAATCTCCCCATTTTTGAATTCAACCGGTCGATCATCGACGCTCGGCCTTCGCTTGCTTCGAGCATTTAGTTGAGCAGTACTTGACTTCGTCAAAATTCTTTCGCCACTTCGCACGCCACTCGAAGGGTAGGCCGCACATTTCGCAGAGTCGTGGCGCAATACCGTTCTTCGTCTTAGCAACACGGGGCGCTTTGGGCACCCTCACACATTATGGGCGTCGCTTGCTTGTGCAGCGGCTTCCTCGATGAACGAGTTGAGGGTACCAATCAGACGCATTGCCTCAATCGTTGATGCCTTTGTTCCAACAAGTGCATCGGTGCACACCAGATAAGCAAGGCATCGGGCGCGACTCACCGCCACATTGAGGCGACTCCGGGAGAAGAGAAACTCTGCACCCCTCTTAATTTCCTCCCCATCGGAAGTGGTCATGGAGAAGAACACCACCGCAGCCTCTCGGCCCTGAAATTTGTCGACGGTGCCAACGAAAGGTGCAATGGGTGCAGTCTGAGGATCCGCCAGGAGAGCCTTTCGGATTACTTCTTTTTGCTTGTTATACGGAGCCACCACCATAAAGTCCGAGGTAGTCAGCGGCAGTACCTCTCCGTGTTGATTCGTCCAGTTCGTCCCAAGTAATTCCACGATCTTGGAATAGATAATTTCAGCCTCTTCGACAGAATCGGTCGAGTTCCCGCTGTGGGTGGCTTCCAGCCAACGTAAGCCCGCACCATGGCCTTCCACTACTTGCTGAGCACAGGACTGATGACTGTAAAGCCGATCCTCATAGATCTGAGTCGAGATGAACCGACAGATTGATGGGTGCATCCTCCAGGTCTCTTCAATAAAGACACCGCTGTTCGCGGCCACGGTTTGCTCCCCGTTCAGTAAGTACTCAAGTGAGCTCTCACCCGAACCATCGGGATGTACCGCATTTGAGACCTGATCTAATTGGAGGGGATCACCGAGCAAAATCACATTCTTTGCATTCAGGGACATCGCCGCTACATCAGCAAGTGACACCTGACCTGCTTCATCAACGATGAGGTAGTCCACTGGATTCTCAATGAGATCCTGGCTACAGAAGAACCATGTGGTACCAGCAGTCAATCGATAGTGAGGCAGTGCCGCTTTGTCATTCTTGATTGCGTAATCGATGTAGTCCTCAAAGGGCTTCGGAGACTTTGACTCCCTAATCCGCTGACAAGCATGCAGCGATTCGATATCTCCTTCTTCGAGATATAACTTCACCACTGCTTCCATAAAGTTTCCGAATGCTGAGTAACTCGGAGCGGTAACGCCGACTCGCTTGCCTGACTGCAGGAGCTTGCGAACCATCCGGGCCCCTCGATAGGTCTTCCCGGTACCGGGCGGACCTTGCACGGCAACGGCGCTTCGGTCCAGGTGGTCCGCCCACGCAACCATCTCGTCCTTGTCATCAGAGAAAATCCCTCCTTTGGGTCCTTCCCCTTCTTCGAATCGAGGCGTAGCTCTCGTGAGGATCTGACGTGTTAGCTCAGGCAGGGAAGTTGGATCGGTCAAGAGTTGGCGTGCGGCCTCGACCAACACTTCTTGTTTGACCCCTGGTCCAATCCAGTCGTTAACAACCGCTGAAACGGGGTCGCAGGAAGAAGCATCCGCATCGTGTTTCCAGGAAAGCGTGATCCGGCGCCCATCGAGCTTGACCTGCGACGCACTTCCAAAATTACTTTCACCAGCAGCATCACCGACGTAGACGTTCGATCCACTCCACGAAGGGTCAAGATCTTGCTCATTCCAAGTAAAGACAGCCTTTTCGGTCACTACTCCGGTTTCCTCGTTGACCTTTGACTCAAGGCGTTCGACAAGGGAAAGCCCCGTGACGACTTCAGGATCATCAATGAGATCTGCAACGGGCTTCTTCACCTTCTCGCGAAGCGGCGTCAGATGGGCTGAATGCTCACGCCGCCAATAGCCAACAAGATTTCCCATCAAGTGTTCCGTCGTTCCTGGTTCGAACTGGAGCAATTGGAAACTGAGCTCATCAAGTTCGAGGTTGCTTTCGTATTCCTCGAATCGGGCCTCTCGCCATTGAATGCCTTCAGGGCGGTTGGCGAGGAGCCAGTCTCGAAGCACCATCGTTGACCGAACATCATTCTGGTTATAGAGAGCAATCTCTTCGAGCAGACGTTCATTGCCAGTCTCTCGGTATTCCTCATAGAGCAACACGGCTCCAGAACCAGCATGGATTTCGCCGGTTCGATGAAAACCCGTGACGCGCTCGATGTCTTTAAGACCGTAACTTTCAATTCCAATTTGATAGCTGTTGTGGATAACCGTGAGGAGGTCGACAAAAAGTCCTGTTGCCTCAAGCCGAGAAAGCAGAATCGATCCTTCGGTATCGGCCACCATCGCTCGGAGCGAACTCCGCTCGGTGTGGTTGTAGTGATACACGTGATAGTCGGGATACTCCTCCCGGCGCTTGGCGAGAAACTCCACCACTCTGACGGCTTGCACGGTTTGTGCCTCAAGATCGTGGGCCCAAATCGCCTCGTACTGCCACTCACCCTCACGCTGATACCAGAGGCCGAAGAGGAAGAAAATGCCTGCCGCTGCGGTAAAGAGGGGGTGACCTTCGAGGTCGAAGAACACATCGCCTTCGTTGCTCCGCGGGAGATGGGCATAGCCGTGGCCCCAAATTGGGTCATCGCTGGGAAGCACCCTCGTGAACGGTACGGGTTGGCCGGGCTCGTCACGCTGCTGCTTTTGAAGCTTGGCCTGGTCGGCCACTCGGTCGAACCGCTCAGCTGGCAAGACTCCAGGAGTGTGATCAGCGGTTGCCAATGCTTCCAGGGTGGTAACGCCGGCCTCCACCAACAGTTTTCGGTCTGCCTTGAGAAGATTCGCAACGAAAATAAGGGAGTCTTCGCTTCGCCATTCGTCTTCACACACCTTTTGAAAATCGCAGTATTCACAAAACCGACATGGTTCAGGCTGGGTTTCCCTGTTCGGACCAGATTCGTCAGCCACGCGACCAAGTTCAAACTTCATTCGACGCCAGTAGGGTCCAAATTCCTCAAATCGAAATGACTCTCGGTCGCCCGAGCCAAGCTCCACATGGATTCGCTTCGGTGCTGCTCCGGTCAAGTCAGTGACGGCATCTGCATAGAAGCAGAGCTGGAGGAGATGTCCCGGCTTGGCTTCCTTACGGGCCAACTTTGCGTCGACGGGTTCCCATGTACTGAATCCAGGTTCCGCTTCAATCCTGATGAGGAAATCAGCAACTCCCTTAATGCCCTCGAATACGACTGGCATTTGATAAATGACATCAGCATCTGTCGTAGCGAGGAGAGAGCGATGAGCTCTCGCCCATTCCTCAAAGGATTGGTCTCCCTTTTCGGCGACCCGGTGAATCTTGAGCCCCTCGGACTCATAGCGAGCAAGGACCTCTTCTTCATGAGCGACGCCCTTCGCCCGCACGAGATCAGCAAACGCTCCGAATGCTTGCGGTGCTGATGACCGCTTGAGTCGGAGCGTGAGTGAGTGCTCGCACTCCAACCACCCTGTAATGACGGTGGGACTCAGTGCGTCAAGTGCCATAGGAACTCACCCTAGGAGTTGGGTATGACTTGAACAGGTCGATGGACGCAAAAACTTCAGTTCTCCCCTAAGGACTCAGGCTCATGACCAATCTGAGGTTGAGAAGGAATTCCGGGGGCCGGAGCACTCGAGCGTCCAAAGGCCACGAACAAGGGACGGAGAACCACGACCCGAGGAGGGTCGATGAGCACCTAACGAGTTATCCGATCGAGGAGTTCCTAGGTGATCCCATTCATTTTGTCGAAATAGCAAATTAGTATTTGACAATTAGATATGGAGTCTATATGCTCAACTTATTTTTATTAAGTAGGAGTTCGGAGGGGATTCTATTCAGCTCGCTCCGTAGGATCCTCGGCTCGTTGGTCGATCGAGTGGTTCGATTTCGGGGTCCTTCCGTCAGTGCGAATGCCATTCTCTTGTGTTTCAGCCCTTTTATAAAAGTCGGGTGAGAATATTATTCTTCAGTAAGCACAAGGCTTTTCAGCGATCTAATAAATTTATATTTTCTATTTTCCCAATCTGACGCACCCACCTCCTAAAGTTTTCTCTTGTACCCAAACCGGGATGACCATCTCGGGTAACCAACGGTGCCTACCGGCCTCCTCGCAGTGAGGACTCCCAAGGGCCCTCAGGAGAAGCAGCATCAAGGACCAAATGGACATTGGAGCAGAGGGCCAGAATTAGCCCTCCTGATGTCCACGGGTTCTCCCGGCCAATCACGCTTGCGTAGGGGCGATCACACTCCCCGGTCTCCGTTTCGGCGAGGGCCCGCAAGGTCACTGAACGAACGGCCGAGTTCCCGCACACCGACCAACTGACCGATCGACCTGGATCCCATTGGGACCAGACGACCTGAAGGAAGGAAGGACGCGGAATATGCCCCGTCGATCCCTCATGCTGGTAGCCCTTAGCGGGTTTCTGGCCATCACTATTGCCCTATTCAGTATCGGGATGATCTCGGCCACCTCGGCCGTCGCCAGCCCGACCACCCAGCCTGTTGCTGCCTCGCCGGCTACAGCGCTCTCCTCAGGACCTCAAGTCCCTGGTGGGATTGCTGCCGAAGCGGTGGCCGCTGCCTACACCATGAACAATCCAATGTTCACCTGTATTCGCTGGGCGGAATCAAATGATCGCTACGAATTGGTCTCAGGTGCCTACGGCATCTTGATTTCTTCGTGGCAGGCCTACGAAAGCGTCTGGCACTGGTTCGGTGACTATCCGACCCCGGGCCAAGCGCCCAAGCAGGTCCAGGACCTCGTGGCGTACCACCTCTATCGAGTCGGTGGTGGCTACGGCGGTTGGCACAACTACTGCACCGGTCGCGCGTAGATCGATTCCCCTCGGCGCTGGTCAACAGAGCGCCGAGGGGACTCAGATCCTCGTTCAGCGAGTTGGCGGGCGAGTGATCGAGTCGAGTTGTGCAAGCGAAGCGTCGAGCTCAGCCGCTCGGCGTCGTCGAGCAACGTCGGCTTCAGCGAGCTGAGCAGCCGTCGGAGCGGCCGTCCCCGATCGAAGCAGGTGCTCGGCCTCAAGGCAGAAGATCACCCCACGAAGTCCCTCAGCTACTGAAGAAGCAGCCTGGCGTCGAGCCTCGTCAGGAGCGACGGTCGCCACTCGATCCAAGGCCCGAGCGGCATCTTCACCCTGGGCTCGAACCTGCGTGACCTGCGCATCGCCCCCGGTGGGTTGCGCCATCAGCATGGTGCGGGCCAATGAGGCGTTTTCGAGACCAGCTCGTGCTTGGGGCACCCAAGCATCTCCAGCCTCACGGCGCTTCTTCGACCCCATGATCGCCGCGACCCCGGCGATGATCAGTGCAACAAGAGCGACGCCACCGAGAATCCACGCCCAGACGGCTGCGTTGGACTTCGCTTTCGCTGCGGCTGTAGTGGTGGTGACGTGTGCCGTCGTTGTGGTCACCTTGGCCGTCGTTGTAGTCGCCAGTGCCGTCGTGGTCGTGACGGGCAGCGTGGTGGTGGTCATCGGGGTACTCGTTGTCGGGGCAACCGACGTCGAGGTGGTGGTCGGATCAACCGCACCAGCGGGGCTCGCCATCGCCAAAGCAACCCCGAAAAGGGCGGCAGAGCAAAGCGTGGTGCGGATCGAAGTAGGGGCTCGCATGGTGGATGAGTCCTCCGGTAAGGAACATGCCCCGATCAGGGCGTATGAGGTGGCCTCATCTTATGCCAGCGGCGCTTTGCTTGAATTCCAAGCACCTCAGATTGTGGGAGGACATTGAGGGCTCCGCCGTTGAGCGAATCGCCGGATCAACGTCAGATCAGGTCAGTGGTGGCGATCCGACCCGAGGAGATGGCCTCGGTAAACGTCGTGTGGTCGGCTCGATTGCGCTCGACGTAGGCCAATGCCCAGTTGGTGATGGCCTTATCGAATCCCGGAGTATTGCCCAGATACGCCGCTATGGCTGCTCGCTGACCTCCGCGGGCGTGTGCTCGAGCAAGAGTCCACGAGCAGATTCCAACGTAAGAGCTGAAGTTCTTGATTCGAGACACCGTCGAGAGGTCTGCCGAGGCCTTTCCGTCATGGAACTGACGAAAATAAAAATCATGAGACTCCGTTGGGGTGTACGCAGCGCGCACATGGCCCAAGAAGAGGTCGGGCGTGGACTGCATCATGCGCTGACCAGCTACGACCCGTGCTCCGTGATTATCAAAAGTACTTGGTTGGGTGTAGTCCTCCAGGACTGACGGCATTGCCTCTTTCAGTTGAAGGACTAACGGATCATCAAGATCTCGCCCCAACAGCAGAAGCACGAAGCAGCGCGTGCCGACCGACCCCACGCCGACCACCTTCCGAGCCATGTCAACTTGCTCATAGGTGGACAGCAACTCGGCGTGACTCGTCGACAATGTGCTGGCGTATTGAGCAAGTGAGCGCTCAATAATCTCTTCAGTGGTGTAACCCGTAAACGAGGTTCCTGATTCGACCAGCTCATCAAGAGGAACGACAAGAGGGGGGTTTGAACGGAAGCGAATCCGCCCGGACTCAAAAGTAGTCATTTTTCGGAAGGCTCGAGTCGAGGTGGACCGCTGAGCCTTCGCAATGATGTCATCCACGGGCGAGCCGTCTTTTGTCTTGAATAATTGTCGCAAGGTGTCGATATTCGAGGACAGATCGAGATGCTGATACCAAACGTCAAGGTGACCCATTCGGGCGAATTCCAGAATCGATTCTCGGTAGCGCTGGACCGAGGTCCGAAGCACCGCGGCAATCTGCGCCTCGTCATAGCCCTGTTCTGAGAGCGCCACTGCCGCCGAGGCCGCAAGCCGCTTCACGTCCCATTCGAAGGGTCCGGGATGGGTCTCGTCGAAGTCATTGACATCAAACACGAGATGTCGCTCAGGGGAGAGGAACACCCCAAAATTCATGATGTGAGCGTCGCCGCAGAGCTGCGTGATGATGCCTGAGTTCGGAACAAGCGACAGGTCATAGGCCATCACACCGGCCGCTCCGCGAAGAAACGCGAATTCAGTGGCAGCCATTCGGGCATGTCGAAGGGGTGCGAGCGTCGGCACTCTTGAAGCTTCCTGGGCTTCCAAATTAGCAACCACATCAAAACTCGCAGGGCGGTCGGCAAGGGTTCCGAGGTCCTTTCGAGGAACGACGTTACGTCGCTCACGCCCCTCCGCCTGTTGATCCGCTGTCCGCTTCGTTAGTGGTGCGGTCTCGTCTGCAGTCATCACTTTTCCTCTCGTGCACGCAGTACCCGTTCAAGGGGCACTGTGGGGAGCTCTTGGAGTTCATCTCGAAAACGTGGCCCGATCTTCCCAGAAATAAGCGCCACGAGGAGGAGGTCCATCAGCAGGATTTGAACGGGAAATGCCACATTGGCACTTGTCCATGCCGTCACGGTGGCCAACGTAAGTGAGCTCGAGATCAACGCAGTGGCATAGGGCCAGACCGTCTCGGTTTCGGGAGCCAACCAGGCCTTGCGGAGGGTGGGTAATGAGGCGAGTCCGTCCGCCATCATGAAGGATCCCAAGGCCATCGTGTCATTTGCTGTCACCAGCCAGACAATGAGACCGACGATCGAGGCCAGGCCACATGCCACATCGAACGGACCCAGTTTCCAAACCGCTCCGTGATTAGCGAACGAGGCGATAACCACAATCAGTGGGCCAACCCCCACACTCAAGGTCATCACCCATTGCCAGTCGGCATGACTGTGGATCTCGGAAGAGAGTGCCAGGAGCGGTGCAACGGTCCAGAGGGTCCATGACACCCGATTGGGCTGCGTCAGACCGCGATAGGTATCGCGGGCGTAGACCAAGGTGCCCATCATGCCGATCGCCACACCGATGAACACAAAGTGGACAGGAAGCATGGTTCCCAATGCTCCCACAGCACCCCTGAGATGACCTCGTTGGCCCGCTCGCCCATGGGACAATTGGCCTCATGTCGGGCCCTCCCCCTTCCCCATCACCACGAAGCGAACGTCGCCGAACAGCGCAACGCCGAGCGCGCCGCCGCGCCGCCATAATCTCCCTCGTTGTACTTATTGTCATCGGGGGGGCGACCGCCATCGCTCTGAGTTCACCTACCGCCTCACCACCCCATCAGCGCGTGACAGCCACCGCTCCCACCACAGCTGCACCAAGCACCACCACTACTCAAGCCCCGGCTCCGGGGTTTGTGGCCGGCAAAATCACGGCCATTGGTGACTCAGTGATGATCGACTACCAGCAGCCTCTCGAACAAAGTCTCTCGGGCGTCACCGTGGACGGCACGGTGAGTCGTCAGTGGTCGCAGGGGGTGGATCTCGTCAACCAGCTCAAGGCCTCGGGCCAACTTGGCGCCACGGTCATCATCGGACTCTCCACCAATGGACCAATCACGGCGGCCACCTTCGCCCCAATGGCGGAGGCCCTCACCGGGGCCTCAAAAGTCATCTTCGTGAACATCCACGTTGACCGAGAATGGCAGGACCCCAATAACGCAGTACTTGCTGCGGGGGTTGCCTCCATGAAAAACGCTGTGCTCGTCGATTGGAATGGCCTCGCCCTCGAGCACCCAGAATGGTTCGGCTCTGACGGTACCCATCTTGCGATTAACGGGCCTGGCGCCCAGGCCTTGGCCCAATTAATCGCAGCACAGGCTTCCTGAAGCAGGCTTGGAGGACCCCCCGGGTCCTCGGCTAGAGTTTCTCGTTCCCGGGGCTATAGCTCAGTCGGTTAGAGCGCAGCACTGATAATGCTGAGGTCGTAAGTTCGATTCTTACTAGCCCCACCATCCCGTCGAGAACGAATCCTGGACTACTTCGTTGCGAGGAGCCGTGACAGCCGGTGCCGATTTCGGGCGACGGTCAGGTATCCGAGTCGAGCCAACCAATGCATGACTGGTGCGGTGATGACCCAGCCGAGAAAACGCCAGCCTCCGCCACATTTTCGAAGGGCCGCAGCAATTGCTCGCTCTGCACTGACTGACTCGCCCGCTTCGACCCACCACGCCGCGGCACTCACCCGCTGGCGATCAAGGCCCAGTGCTTGCAACATGGCATCGTCCAAAGATTGTGAGGCCACCGCCTGGGCGGTTCCCGGTGCCCAGCGCTGCACTGCAAAACCTGCGCACCGAGTGCAAAAGAGACAACCCCCGTCGTAGATCAAGAGTGCTGAAGTCTCCACCATGACCATATTCTCCTACGGACACTGGCCAGTGCTCGACACGGGATTGCTGGCGTGTCCCCTGGTCTCGATGATGCGTCCGCCACGAGGGACCGATCGGGCGCTTTAGCCCTGGTGGCGCTCCGCCCACCACCGATCGAGATGCCTCGTGGCCTCCTCCTCGCTGCAGGGGCCTTCGTCCAGGCGAAGTTCGAGCAAGAACTTCAGCGCTTCGCCCACCTCTCGCCCTGGACCAATGCCCAGATGCTTCATAATCTGCTCACCATCAAGATCCGGTCGCAGTGCGTCGAGCTCCTCTTGAGCCCTGAGCTCGGTAATGCGCTCTTCGAGCTCATCCATTCGCCGAGAGAGGGCTCGAGCTTTGTTGGCATTTCGCGTGGTGCAGTCACACCGCGTGAGTTCGTTCAAACGATCCAGATGCTCACCAGCGTCTCGCACATAACGGCGGACCGCCTTATCGGACCATCCCAGGCGATAGGTATGGAACCGAAGGTGGAGTTCAACGAGCGCCACGACCGTCTCTCGATCTTCGTTCGAATACTTCAGCGCCTTCATTCGTTTATCAGTCATTCGAGCACCCACCACTTCGTGGTGGTGGAAGCTCACGCCTTCTCGCGAGACATTTCGAGTCCGAGGCTTACCGACATCGTGGAACAGTGCAGAGAGGCGCAAGAGGCGATCCGGCGAGGTCTTATCAACGACCGCCAAGGTGTGGGCGAGAACGTCCTTGTGCTGATGGATGGGATCTTGTTCAACCTCAAGGCCCGGGAGTTCCGGCAGGAAGTACTCGGCAAGACCTGTTCGCACCACGAACCACAGCCCAATCGACGGGATCGGAAGCAACAGAAGCCGGTCCAGTTCATCTCGAATCCGCTCCGCCGAGACGATCTCGAGACGTTCGCCCATGGCCCGCACTGCATCGAGCAGCGCCGGATCTGGTTCAAGGGAGAACCGAGCGGCAAAACGAGCAGCCCGCAGCATTCGTAATGGATCGTCGTCAAAGGAGACCATGGGATCAAGTGGCGTTCGAAGCCGCTTACCGATGAGGTCGGCAAGACCGTCATAGGGATCAAGCAACTCCATGGTGGGCAGTTCCAGAGCCATGGCGTTAATCGTGAAGTCTCGACGAGACAAATCGACAACCACATCGTCCCCGAACGCCACCTCGGGTTTACGCGAATCAGGGTGGTAGTGCTCGGCCCGATGCGTGGTGACCTCGTAGGTCCGACCCGCCTTCTTGGCACCAATGGTTCCGAATCGCTTGCCCTGGGTCCAGAGAGCATCCGCCCAGCCCGAGAGCAGTTCCTCGATCTCGTCCGGGCTGGCGTCAGTGGTCAGATCAAGGTCCGACGGGCCCGCCGGATCGGCCTCGGCCTCAATCAGCGCATCTCGAACCGAGCCTCCGACGAGGTAGAGCCGCTTTTGAGCGGCACTGAAGCGCTGCCCGAGCTCTTCAGTCGCCTCGACGAGAGGAGCAAAGCGCGCTGGGTAGGAAGGGGCCGCCACGGAATCTGACGCTACTTCCCCCAGTGCAGCGAACTGCACCGTCTAGCGTCGTAGAGGTGAGGTATCGGGCATTCGCAGCACTGCTCCTTGCGTCGTTGTGCGTTGCGGGCGGCCTTGACGTGGCTGCGCCACGCCCCTCTGGCGCGGTGTCACCTCCCCCTCTCCGGCTGACCTACCAAACCCCTGCGCTCTCGGCCTCGCTCGCCGGGCAGGCTCCTCTCACCATTGGCCTTGAATCGATTGCTGCGCCGAGCGATGCCAAGGTCTCTGGACAACTGTTCTCCCGCCTCACCACTCGTTCAGGTCTTTCGGCAGCACTTGGCGCTCAGGGACCAAGCTCCGCGCTCGGGCCAGCGACGACGCCGCTGGCCCTCAACTGCCTTCCCGCTTCGAGCCATGGGGGTCGCTCCCTTGTTTTTAATGTGGTGACGACCACGACCATCACACCGACCCTGAGTGGTGGCTGCGCAGGGTCGAGTCACGCGCCTGTGCTCAACCTTTCCTGCGTGGTGGGCTCAGGTCGCTGCAACGGTGTCTACCCATTACTGCTCACTCTCTCCTCTCAAGGTGCCGTACTTTCTCACCTCGTCACCCTTGTGGTCTTCTCCGAACACCCTGCTCCGGTCCCGTTGCGCGTGGGCACCGTCCTTACCCTTTCTCGTGGTGCCACTCCGGCACTCATCGAGAGTGTGGCGAGAGCGATAAAAGCCTCGCCCACCACCTCGCTCGATGTCAGTATCGAGCCCGCTCTCATTGCAACCTTGAGCGCCACCAGCAACGGCATGCAGGC
>Ga0114959_10003749_pt1 | contig 11862 bp, 10 predicted proteins | sample C_130625_EF_Meta_FD_87317 | JGI IMG/M metagenome (GOLD analysis project Ga0114959, IMG submission 87317) | Freshwater microbial communities from Lake Croche, Canada to study carbon cycling - C_130625_EF_MetaG | ecosystem: Environmental > Aquatic > Freshwater > Lake | place: Lake Croche, Canada...
CCGTTCGTCAGCACCACCTCGATCATCGCTGTCGCCTGCGGCGAGCCAGGCGAATGAAAGGGCGACATTTCCTTAGGTCGGGGCTCTGCCACGACGCTGACCGGGACCATGGCCGGACTGCCGTCCACCTGCGTCACGCCTGGCATCAGCCCCTCGCGCACCTGCCGCCGCCATTCGAACAGCAAGCTCCGGCTGACCCCGTGTCGGTCCGCCAAGGCTGCAACCGACACGCCAGGCTTCGATACCTCCGCGACCAGCGCCAGCTTCTGCTCCGGCGTGAAGCGCCGACGACGAGAAATCACGCTGTTCACTTCGCTCACCCGACCGTCCGGCACCGACCTTACCCCTACGCTTAAGGACGGTTACGGACACCGCACCACCCAGCAGCCCCAAGGTCAGCCGATCACCAGCCCGCCGCGCAAGGCAGCCTTGAGATGACGCTTACGCAGAACCGGATGCGCCTTGAAGAGGGATTGGCACAGAGACGGCATCATCGGGTCTGGGCCAAATGGAGTGCCTCACCCAGCTTCAGACAAGTTCTCCATAAGCCGAAGCCTGTCCCCGCATCCAGCTTAACTTGCACCATGAACGCCCTGGCAACACCGCCAGGGCTTTTTGCGTCTCTGGCCCCCTCCGCCAAAGCAAGGATGGCGCCGAGCGCGCCGCGCACCTCAATCCGCAGCGCGCCGCCCTCAGGCAACAGGCGGATCGCCTCAACCAAACCCCGGATCTGCTCGCGCGCCTCGGTCGCGTCATCGCCCTCCAGGGCCTCGGCCAGGCGGGCGACCCGCTCACGATAAACCTCCGCCAGCGCCGGGTGCAGCCGCGGGGCGGGTTCGGTCGCCTCGGCGAGTTCAGCCGCGAGGCTCAGCCGCCGCGTCTCCAGCGTTGTCATCCGGTCCCTGACGGCCGCCGCCGGTGTGCCCTCAGCGATGGCGTCGACCAAACGTTCGATTTGCTGCGTGACGCGGCCGAGTTCCTGGCGCTTGCCCTGTGTCCCCGCGGAAGTCTCGGCCTGCAGCCGGTTCCACTCCGCGGTAAAGGCCGCGACGAAGGCCCGAAAGAGGTCCGGGTCCATCAGCCTCGCGCGGAGCGCGCCAAGCACGGTCTCCTCCAAAAGGTCGCGCCGGATGGTAAGGCGGTTAGTGCAGGCCGTCTCACCCTTGTTGCGCGCTGTCGAGCAGCCGAAATGCGCGGCGCTGATCTTGGAAAACCCACCGCCGCAGGCGCCGCAGACCATCAACCCCGAAAAGAGATAGCGCGGCCGTTGCTGCGCCCAGGACGGCGCCGCGGCGTCGGACGCCGTGGTCGGAGAACGGGCGGCCCGGCTATCGAGCAGGGCCTGCCGAGCCCGCGTCAGGCTGCGCAGAAACTCGGTCCAAAAGGTCTCTGCCTCTGACGGTCCGACGACCAGGCCGAGCACCTCGCGCCGTCCGTCAACCTGGCCGATGCCGCATTCGGCGCGTGGCGGGCTGACCCTGGGTGGCGGGCGCCGCCGCCACATGGACGCGGCTGGGTTGCTGCGCGATCCGCATGGCTCCATCTTCCGGCCGCTCCCACCAGCGCAGGATTCCAACTCCAAACACACCGCGCTCTCATTTTGAACGTGGGACAAATGGGGGGAGAGGTGATCTCGACGCAGGATTGGGCGCTGGATCAAGCGTTCCAACCCTACTCATGTGATCGTCCGGGAATTACAGCATCCCGATCGCACAAGACCCACGTTTATTGAGAATGTTGCTCAAATAGCCGAGCCTTCACGCTGTATTGCAACCCACGCAGTGATTTTTTTTCCAACCTTGATCGGCAGAACACGCCAAAACATGATGAAAGGCGTGCCATCTTTCTTGTAGTTGATCGCTTTTCCTTCAAATTTACCGCCTGTCTTTAGTACGACAGAAAGCCTTTCAATCACTTTGGCATCGGTCCCTGGTCCTTGAAGAATGCGTGGCGTTTTGCCGATAATTTCAGACGGTTCGTGGCCTGTGAGTTTCTTGAAGGCCTTGTTGGCGAAGATGATTTTCCCTTCTGCCGACCCATCCGTGATCAGCACCGAATCGAAGCTGTTTTCGGCCAAAACCTGAAGCAAGGCCAACCCGCCAGCTGCTCCATCCATCAGTTTCTCAAACGTTGCTGACATTCTGGCTTCCTCGTGGTTGTAAGTTGTTAGGCGACATCTGCGACCAAGCCATTTTGAGCTATCCAGCTCCGCTTTATCGCAGATTTCCCTGATCGGCGCCAACGGGCGCGAATTCCTGCCGGTTTCGCCGTACCACGGCGCAGCGCAAGCCCGCCTAAGAATGAGGAGGAGGACAAAACAGCGACGTTGACGGTCCTGGCCGGGCCGCGGCCCGGCCAGGACCGTCAGAAGCGGCAGGTGGGCCAACATTCATGGACACAGCGATTCGCCGCCAACGCGGTGCGGCTGCAGCTGCACGCCTTGGCCTACAACCTCGCCAACTTCCTCCGCACCCTGGCTCTGCCTGAGGTGGTCAAGCATTGGTCGCTGACCACGCTGCGCGATCGGCTGGTCAAAATCGGCGCGAAGATCGTCCGGCATGGCCGCTCGATCGCCGTCCAGATGGCCGAGGTCATGGTGCCGCGTGCGGTGTTCCAGCAGATCCTGGACGCCGTCGCGGCGGTGCGGCCGGAGGCGCCACGCCGATGTTGAGCCGAGCCGAGCCGGGGTCGGAGGCTACCCGGGGGCAGCGGGCGGGAGATGTGCGTTCGCGTGGCCGCAAGAAGGGGCGCGCAGGGCTCGAAAGCGGCGTTTTGCGGAGAAAGCGGGCGGCTGGGGATGCCATCACGCATTATTGTAACTGCTCCTGGTTGCGCAAGGCGCTGCTGTGCGGCCGAATCCGTTCCGGAAGGGGGAATCGTCCAGCCATGTGGCGTGTGTTGCTTAAGGACGATCGACACCAATACCCGTCGGGTCGGTGAAATCCCGGGCTGCGTGCCGCCGAAGGGCGTCGGCGCCGGCCTCTATTCCACCAAGATCGAAAATGGCCAGGTCAAGTTCATGACAACGCGGCCGCTCAACTACGAAGTCAGCATCGAACCCCAGGATCCGCTGTACCCGCCCATCAAGCCGGTGTTCTGATGGCGCCTGAGAGGGAGGCACGACCATGAGCTTTATGAACACCTTTGACGGTCTCGCCGACCCGGCGGCGCGCACCAGGCTGTTTTTCGAGGCGCTCCGCACCGATTGGCGCGCCCTGTTTGCCGAATTGCGGGAGACCAGGCCGATCCTCGATCTACCGGTCATAACGGTGGTCACGCGTTGGACGGATGTCGTGGATATGTTGTCGCGGAACGCGACCTTCCGCGTCACCTATGCGCCGCACATGGACCCCTCGGTCGGGCCGTTCATGCTTGCGCGCGACGGCGCGGTGGAGAATTGGCGCGACAAATCCGCCATGCGCACGCTGCTGCGCTGGGATGACCTGCCAGCGATCCGGGCCACGGCGGGCGAGGTTGCCGCCGCCGCGCTCAAGGCCGCAACGCTGGGGGCTGGCGGCAGCTTTGACGTGGTCGGGACCGTCTCGAGGCTGGTGCCGCTCAAGATCGTCCAGCGCTGCTTCGGCTTTCCCGGACCCGATGACGCCACCATGCTCGCCTGGTCCCGCGCCACCCAGGCGGACATGTTCCACAATCTCACGAACAACGCCGCCATGCTGCAGGCCGACATCGCGGCCGGGCAGGCGATGCAGGCCTGGGTGGCGAAATTCATCGATGCGCGACAACCCTGGGCCGAAGTAGCGGGAGAGGACACCGTCTCTCGCCTGCTGCGGCTGACCGGCACGGGGCTCTCCGGGCTCGACCGGCAGGGCGTGATCAGCAATATCTGCGGGCTGCTGGTTGGCGCGATCGAGACGACATCCCAGGCGATCGTGAATGCGACCGAGCAGATCCTGCGAAACCCAGCGCAGGCTGTGCTGGCGACCAAGGCTGCGCAGGCCGGTAACAACGCCGCCCTCGATCCCATCGTCTGGGAAGCCCTGCGCTTCAACCCGATGACCACCTTCGTGATCCGCGTGGCGGCGGCGCCAGCGGTGCTCGCGCCCGGCACCACCTATCAGGTTACGGTACCGGCGGGGCGCGTGGTGGCGGCGGGCATCGGCTCGGCGATGTTCGACCCCGCCGTCTTCCCCGGCCCCGACGAGTTCCAGACCCGTCCGCGGGACCTCTACCTGCATGTGGGCTTTGGCGCGCATATCTGCCTTGGCCAATACGTTGCCTACGAGATCATTCCCGAGACAATTCGGCAAATCCTGCTGCTGCCCGGCCTCCGCCTGCTGCCACAGGACGGGAGCACGGTGGACAGTGCGGGGGGGCCTTTCGCGGAGTCCTTCAAGCTTGGCTATGGAGCAGCCTGATGGCGGGCCAGCAGCGTGACACCAGCCGCGATGGACTGCGCAACAAGATCGAGGAATTCGTGCTTTCCGGCCTGCAGCCGCTGTGGAAATTCATCAACGAGACACCCTGGTTGGCGCGGATCGCTAATGGGCTGATCATCAACAATGCCGTGCTGAAGGCGCCGACCAGGCCCTTGCCGCTGAGTACCCAGGCGCCCACGACGAACTGGTCGACCCTGACCGACAGGAGCTGGTTCGCCCGCTACCTGCCGCCCGCACCGCAGGACAAGCTGCCGCCGGTGGCCGAGGTCGCCAGCCTCTTCAAGCTGCGGCCCGACCGGCCACCCACGCTTTCCGACCGCTCGACCCTACTGTTTCCGAGTTTCGCGCAGTGGTTCACCGACGGCTTCCTGATGACCGACAAGGACCGCCGGCGCACCCGCACCAACCATCAGATCGACCTTTCACAGGTCTATGGCCTCACTCCCTCCGTCACGGCGGTGCTGCGGCGACGCAGCGAAGCCCCTGGCGAGAAAGGTCGGCTCAAATCCATTAGGACGGCCACGGGCGAGTGGGCACCACTGCTTTATGACGCTTCCGGCGCGCGGGATCCGGCCTTCGCGCTGGTGCCGGAGCCGATCAACCTGTCGGCGGATTGGCCGGTCGAACAGCGCGCCTCGATGTTCGCCTTCGGCGGCGAACGGGCCAACTCGACTGCCTTCACCGCGGCGGTCAACACGCTGTTCCTGCGCGAGCACAATCGGCTCTGCGAACTGCTCGAGCGCGATAACCCCGGCTGGGATGATGAGCGCGTGTTCCAGACCGCGCGCAACATCACCATCGTCCTGCTCATCAAGGTGGTGGTCGAGGAATACATCAACCACATCTCGCCCTACTGGATGAACCTGCTGGCGGACCCGACGCCTGCCTACGCCGCCAAATGGAACCGGGAGAATTGGATTCCGGTCGAGTTCAACCTGCTCTACCGCTGGCACAGCCTGGTGCCGACACATGCGCGCTGGGGCGCCGCGACTGTCGAGCTCGCGGGCTTGCGCATCGACAATCGGCCGCTGCTGCAGGATGGGCTGGTCACCGCCTTTGCCGGCGCCAGCGAAACCCGGGCCTGGCGGATCGGCCTGTTCAACACGGCCCCCATGCTCGAGCTGGTCGAGGCCGCGTCGATCCAGCAGGGGCGGGACAATCAGCTGGCTCGCTACAATGACTATCGGGCGATAATGCAGTACCCGCGTGTAACCCGCTTCGAGCAGATCAACGGTGACCCGCTGGTGGTGAGCGAGCTGCGACGGATCTACGGCGACGTCGATCAGATCGAATATTTCACCGGGCTCTTCGCCGAGGAATTGCCGCCGCGCTCGGCGGTCCCGCCCCTGATCGGTCGCATGGTCGCGGCTGATGCGTTCTCCCACGCGCTGACCAACCCGCTGCTCTCGCCGAAAGTGTTTAATACGGTGACGTTTACGGCCGCGGGGCTCGCCGTGATTGCCGGCACCACCACGCTTGCGGAGCTGCTGGCACGCAATGACACCGTGCCCGCTGGGACGCGCATCTCCATGGAGACCGAGGGTTATCAATCGGTGGCGTGAGACCAACTGCCGATCGGCTGCCAATCGGTTGGGTCGGACGATTCGGCAATGGCGGGCGCGTCGTCGGGCGCGGGAGGGAACCGGCTTGCCGCCATCATCAGCACTGCCAGCGGCCTCCGGCCAGCGCCGCGCTTCGGAAGCGCTCCGCTCAGCGTGGCGCGGAAAACCGCCAGGAGAATTCCGGTTTATGTGAGCTACAGCCTCGCCAACTTCCTCCGCACCCCGGCACTGCCTGAGGCGGTCAAGCATTGGTCGCTGACCACGCTGCGCGATCGCCTGGTCAAGATCGGCGCGAAGATCGTCCGGCATGGCCGCTCGATCGCCCTCCAGATGGCTGAGGTCATGGTGCCGCGAACGCTGTTCCAGCAGATACTCGACGCCATCGCGGCGGTGCGGCCGGAGGCGCCACGCCGATGTTGAGCCGAGCCGGGTCGGGTGAGAGATTACCCGTGGGCAGCGGGCCGGCGAGGTGCGTTCGCGTGCCCCCCCAGAAGGGCCTTCCTCGGCCCGAAAGCGCGTTTTGCCGGGGAAGCGGGCGACTGGCGGCGCCGTCACGCATAATCCTCACGGTTCCGTGTTGTGCGCGGCGCTGCTGTGTGGCTGCATCCGTTCCAGAAGGGTGGATCGTCCAGCCATCTGGGATATGTTCATTAAGGCCGGGGAGGGCGCGCCGTGGCCGACACAGCAGGGGAGCAGCAGGGGGCCACGCCGCGCCGGCTGGTCGTCTTCGCCGACGGCACCGGCAATGCCTATACCACCCAGGAATCCAACATCTGGCGCCTTTACCAGGCGCTTGACCAGTCCGGCTCCGACCAGCTGGCGCGCTACATCAAGGGCGTGGGCACCTCGGGCTTCCGCCCTATCGCGGCGCTCGACAGTGCCACCGGCTTCGGCGTGCCTTCCAACGTGCGGGAGCTCTACCGCTTCCTCTGCTGGAACTGGCAACCGGGCGACGAGCTCTTCGGCTTCGGCTTCAGCCGGGGTGCCTTCACCATCCGGACCCTGGCCGGGATGATCGCCAGCGAAGGCCTCGTGCCGACCGTGATCGACGACCAGCCGGTCACGGCCGCCGAGATGGAGCGCAACGCCATGGCCGCCTGGCGCAGCTATCGCGCCAAGGGCACGTGGCGGCGGTTGTGGCCGACCATCTACGTCGCCCGGATGATCCGCGACGCCTTCCTGTGGGTCTGGCACGGGGTGTTGCGGCATCGTCGCTATGGCGACGTCGAGAAAGCGACGGAGAAGCAGGGACGGGACGCGGTGGCGATTCGCGTCCTCGGCCTGTTCGATACTGTCGAGGCCTATGGCGTGCCGCTCGACAGCCTCCGCGGTGCGATCGACCGCATCGTCTGGCCGATCTCCTTCCACAACCGCACGCCGAGCGACAAGATACTCGCGGCGCGCCACGCCCTGGCGCTTGACGAGGAGCGCGCGACCTTCCGTCCCGTGCAATTCGACGTGCCTGATGCGCGGCTCGACACCATCCGCGAGCTCTGGTTCGCCGGCGTGCATTCCGATGTCGGCGGCGGCTATCCGGATGCGGCCCTCTCCTTGCTGCCGCTGCTGTGGATCGCGAGCGAGGCCTCGCAGGCTGGGCTGCGGTTTGCCGACGACGCGGTCGAGCACGTCCGCGCGGCCGGCTCCTTCGTGCCCCCGATCCATGATTCGCGCGCCGGCCTCGCCGTGCTCTATCGCTACGCGCCCCGCGACGTCGTCGGGCAGACGGGCGAGGGCGCGACCCGGCCGGCGGTGGTGCACCCCTCCGTGGTCGAGAAGATCGCGCGCGGCGGCGATGCCTATGCGCCCGTGATGCTCGGGGGCGAGGCGCTGGTCCGGCTGCCCTCCGGCGCCGAGCTGCCGCTGCGCCCGGCCGCCGCCGGGGCGGCAGCGCCCGAGGATGCGGCGGCGCTCGCCGCCCTCGCGCAGATCGGCCAGCCGCCGCCCGAGGCGCTTGCGCGCGCTGCCGACTACGCCTGGTGGCGCCAGCTCGCCTACGTGTCGCTGGTGCTGCTGCTGGCCGGCTTCGCCGTGCTGCCCTGGGCCACGGATTGGCTGCCGGCCGTGCCGCAGAGCCTGCACCGCGGGCACGACCTGGCCGCCATCCTCTATGGCGGGCTCGTCGCGTTGCTGCGCGGGATGCTGCCGGACTTCATCGCACCCTGGCTGGACGTCCTGCCGCGGCAGCCCTTCGCCAGCACCATCTTGCTGGGCCTCGCCTTCGGCGCTTGGTGGTGGGGCGGCGACCTGGCCGGGCGGGTGAAGGCGGCGGCGCGCGTGGCCTGGCTGCCGCGCGCCCGGGACGCGGCGCTGGTCCGGCTGGCCCAGGCCGGGCGGGGGATCGCGCCGGGCTTCTGGCTACGGGTGGCGCGGGCGATCCGCACATCGCCGCTGCCGCGCCTGGCCAGCGCGGCGCTGAACGAGGTGGTGCTGCCGGTCCTGCTGCTGCTCGTGGTGCCGGTTACCCTACTGCTGTTGGCCAGCCAGAGCGTCGCCACCTTCCAGGCCGCGGGCGATGAGGTCTGCACCGGCAGCCCCTCGCCCAAGCCATTGCAAGCCAGCGTCACCCTGCAGGATCCCTTCCCCGCCAATTCCCCCTGCTGGGCGACCGGGCTCGGGCTCCGCCAGGGCGAGCGTTACCGGATCGTGCTCGAGGAGGTCGAGCCCTTCTTTGACCGTGGCGCCCGCGCCGGGCTGGGCGGCTTCTCCAGCTGGCACCGCCCCTACGGCTTTGCCGTCGGGCTGCGGCGCTGGTGGAGCGTGGCCTGGTTCCGGCCGATCGCCCGGATCGACGATGGCATCGGTGCCGAGACCCCGCTGCTGCCGCTCGATGGCACGCCGCCGCGCGCGCTGCTCGCTGTGCCCGCGCTGCCGGAGCCGCCGGGCCTCGGCCACTTCGAGCCGATGCCGCCGGCCTGGCGCGCCGAGGCGGCCCGCCGCGACACGCCGCCGCCGCCGCTGACCCGGCTGGAGGCCGAGTTCACCGCGGCCAAGGATGGCGAGCTCTTCCTCTACGTGAACGACGCCATGCCGGGCATTCCCGTGTTCGGCCCGCCGCGCTGGTTCTACGCCAACAATGCCGGGACGGCGCGGGTGACGGTGGAGCGTCTGCCGCCGCGCTGAGCCTCACCCCGCCAGGTGCGGCCTGCGCCACCAGCGCGCCAGCAAGCCATCCACCGGCCCGCCCAGCACCGACAGCGCCCAGAGCCCGCCGGCGCTGAGCACCGCCGCCGGGCCCGCCGGCGGCGGCTTGGCGGTCCGCCGTGCTGCGCTCCAATGTGAAAAAGCGCCAAACTGGGACCCTTATCGAATTTGGCCACAAGCGCTTGAAATGGCTAGGGTATTGGTGGGGCGGTGGGGTCCCGATCTGCGCCGATCGGGACCCCACCCAGCGGAGGAGTTTGCCTTATATCTCAAATGGCTAGATCGGATTACGGGTGGGGTCTCGCTTCGGCGCTTAAACACAGTCGACCACCTGGCGGTTGCAGCGGGTCACTGCGGGTCCACGCCTGCGTGGTCGGTGAGATCGCCGCCTGAGCCGAAGGGGCGCGGCCTGGTCTAATTCAGGCCAAGCTCCGCCGCCTTCACCTGCACGGCGATGTAGCGGGAATACATCCGGCACTGCGAGAAGCTGCCGCCGGTGAACCACAGCCCGCGCTGGCCGGTGGGGGTCCACATATTCGCCAGTTCCTGGGTCGCGTCATCGAAGCCCCAGACCTGGCCGACGCGCGCTGCCACCTCGGCACCGAAGAACTCGCCGACCATGTGCGCCGGGCCCTTGTAACCGGTTGCCAACACCATCAACGCGCTATCCAGTGCGCGGCCGTCCTTCATCAGCAGGCCGGCGGGCGTGAAGCCCTCGATGTCGTGGTACTGGATCAGCCCGACCTCGCCGCGCACCACCAGGTCCGAAGCGCCGACATTGAAGTAGTAGCCGCCGCCGCGCGACCGATATTTGATCGGCCAGCCGGTGCCGTCCTCGCCGAAATCTAGCCGAAAGCCAACGCGTTCCAGCCCTTCCAGCAGCGTCTTGTCCAGTTCGCGCGACTTGTCCGTCAGCAGCTTATGCGCCTGCTTCATCACCAGCAGCGGGAAGCTGGTGTTCACGAGATCGCGGTCTTTCAGTGGCGGGCCATCGCCGTAGTAGACGCCATCATAAAGCTGCGCGCTGGGTTCCACATTGGTGATCAGCGTCGGGCTGCGCTGCACGATGGTGACGCGGGCGCCGCTGCCGTGCAGGTCCTGGGCGATGTCATGCGCGCTGGTGCCGGTGCCGAACACGAAGACCGGCTTGCCCTTGTAAGGCGCGCCATCCTTGAACCGGGAGGAATGCAGCACCGGCCCCGCGAAGCGTTCCAACGTGGGGATGCTCGGAATGTTCGGCGTGCCGCTGACGCTGGTGGCCATGATAATGTGGCGCGGGCGCAGGTCGCGGATGCTGCCATCGGCCAGCTTCACCCGCGCCACCCAGCACCCCGCCGCCTCGTCCCGCGTCGCGCCCTCGAAGCTCGTGCTGGTCCAGACGTTGAGCTCCATGGCTTCGACGTAGTGCTCGAGCCAGTTGGCGATCTTGTCCTTCGGGATGTAGTTCGGCCAGGTCTTCGGGAATGGCAGATAGGGCAGGTGATTGCTGTGCACCTGGTTGTGCAGCTTCAGCCCCTGGTAGCGCAGCCGCCAATTGTCGCCGACGCGCGCCATGCGGTCGACGACCAGCGTATCGATACCGAGCGCGCCAAGGCTGGCGGCACTGGTCAGCCCGGCATGGCCGCCGCCGACGATGAGCACGGCGGGGTCGCGGTCTGCATAGCGCTGGGTGGCGATGCGCTTGTCCAGCCAGTTCGGGCCGTTGAACTCGCGCTCGAAGGCCGGCTCCTCACGGGCCAGGCGCTCGGTCTCCTCGTCATGGCCGTGGATGTGGTCGAGTGCCGTCATCAGCGTCCAGGCGGCACCGTCCACGGCATCGACCTGTTGCAGCCGCAGCACGCCGGCGCCCACGCCGATCGACGTCTCGAACCGGATGATGGCCTCGATGCAGGGCACGCCGGCCCGGTCGACCAGGCGCGGCGGCGTACGCTGCGAGTCCACCGCGAAGCCCCGGGCGGCGGCGCGGGTCGCGGCCTCCAGCAGCGCGGCGCTGGCGCTGGCCGCGCCGCTGACCGTGGCGATCCGCCAGGTGAGTGCGATGATGTCACGCCAATGGCCATCGGGACGAAACAACCTCTGTAATGCAACGGCGTCGCGATGGTCTAGCGCCTGGTTGAGCCGGTCCAGCCATTGCTCGACCAGCAGCGCAGCCTGCGCATCGGAACCTACAACCATCGTTATCCTCTTCCCCCCTGTCGCTCGCTGTCGCGCCATCCTGCGGTAGCGGCCCGGCCGCGACAATCCGGGACCACTTCAGGACCTGCGCGAGACAGAGGCCAGCACCAGCCGACATACCTCAGATGGCTGGCCGATCCTGCCCGCTGGGTCGAAACGAACCACGCAGCAGCGCCGTGCGCAATCCAGCATCGTGACAACCATGCATGACGGCGCCGCCAACCGCCAACTTGCTCCGTAAGACGGCGCTTTCGAGCCGTGGGCGCCCCTTCTGGGGTAGCACGCGAACGCACCTCTCCCGCTCGCTATGAACAAGGGCGAAACCGGGACCCCTGCCGAAAACGGCCGCAAGCGCATGAAATGGCTATCAAACTGAAGCGCAGGTGCGGTCCCTATCGGCGCCGATCGGGACCGCACACTACGGATGGCTTTGCCCGTGATTTCAGACATTTGGATCGAATCCGGGTAACAGGGGCAAAACCCCGGGCGGCGCTGCGTTTTGGGGATTCCCCTGGCGCGGGTTCTCTGATTCCCTTGTGCGGTGCCGATACCCGAGAATCTTGATGGTCTGACGCCTGCGGAGCTGA
>Ga0114959_10003751_pt1 | contig 11854 bp, 10 predicted proteins | sample C_130625_EF_Meta_FD_87317 | JGI IMG/M metagenome (GOLD analysis project Ga0114959, IMG submission 87317) | Freshwater microbial communities from Lake Croche, Canada to study carbon cycling - C_130625_EF_MetaG | ecosystem: Environmental > Aquatic > Freshwater > Lake | place: Lake Croche, Canada...
AAAAAAACTAATTTACTTCTGCCCCTTGCTCAATCCAAGCTTTTTCGTTTTCAGTAATTTGCGTTTTGTTGCCTTGAGGCATTGTTTTAGTTTGCATAACACGCACTAATATTTTATCGGCTAACTTCTTTATATCTTCAGGTTTCTCAAACATAACTCCCGTTGGTGCTACCTTGTAAACGTCATCAGTTGGATTAGATGAATGACAAGAAACACAACGTTTTTTAAATACAGGTTGCACTTGTGCAAAGTTCACTTTTGGCTTGTTTTTGTTTGATGTTGTTGGAGCGGTTACTATTGCTAATGATATAATAGAAATGGCTGCAAAGCGTATCATCCAAACAGCTTTTTGCTCTTTTTAGTGCAAGTTAATATAATGTCAAATAGCAACACCAGCCAAACTATCCACTGATATTTGCTGCCAAAACTTGCTGAAAAGTGATTGCTAAAAAAATGAAACTATTACTATTGGAAAGGTAAAAACAATTAGGGTTTTGAATCCGTTTAGGGTACTTTTATGTTCATTCAATTCGTCCTACAAAGTTTCTGTTTCAGGCACAATTGATGAAAGATTTTTGGCAATGAATCAATAATTAGCCAAACAATAAAAAGCAAAATAACAAACGAGACACATAATATTTTTTGCATTATTACCTGATTAAATTAATTTCTTGATGTACAATAATACAGAAATCAGTAGTTAGTAGGTTTGCTTGTCCTATTTACTTTAATAAATCAAAAGTCATTCATCAAAACTTTATTAAGGTTTTTATTTACGTTTGCGTAATCAATATTTATATGAAATTTTCATTGTCATTGTTTATTGCGCGCAGGTATTTTTTTGCAAAAAAAACGCAAAGAGCAATTAACATCATTTCCATCATTACAACTATTGCTGTGGCGGTGGGTACTTTTGCATTAGTTGTTGTGCTTAGTGTTTTTAATGGTTTCGAGGGTTTGGTTATTGAAATGTTTAACAAGTTCGACCCCAACATTAAAGTGTCTGCCAAAGTTGGCAAATCATTTACAATTTCCGAATCTAACTTAAAGCAAATAAAAGCTATTGATGGAGTTGCTTATGCAGGTCTAGCACTCGAAGAAAATGTGCTGTTAAAATATGGCGACCAGCAATTTATTGGAGCTATAAAAGGTATTGACAATGGACTTTTTAATTATAGCGGACTTAAAAACTCCATAACAAGTGGCAATACTTTGCTTAATTACAAAGGCATACCAATGGCCATAGTTGGCGAAGGTGTTGCCAACAAACTTTCGGTAAATTTTGATAATGCCATACAACCTCTAACTATTTATTTTCCAAATAAAGAAGTAAATAATATTAACCTTGACCCAAGTAATGCTTTTAAAGTTGAAAATATAAGTATAGGAGCCACATTTAGCATTCAGCATGAGTTTGATTCAAAATATATCATCACGCCTTTGAATTTTGTTCAAAACTTAATTGGTGAAAATATAGTTTCGAGTATTGAAATTTATTTGAATAATAATGCGGATGTTGAAAAAACAACAGCCAGCATCAGAACTTTAGTAGGAGAAGGTTATCATGTAAAAGGTCGTGATGAGCAGCATGAGTTTTTATATAAGATAATGCGTGCCGAAAAATGGGCAGTGTTCTTTATTTTATTGTTTATTTTAATTATTGCCACGTTTAATTTAACAGGTGCATTAACCATGCTTATTATTGATAAAAGACAGGATATATTTATAATGAAAAGCTTTGGAGTAAGCACAAATACTATTAAGCAAGTTTTCATAATGAATGGCCTTATCATAACATTTATTGGAGTTTTATTTGGCCTTTTGTTAGGAGTATTATTATGTTGGCTGCAAATGCGTTTTGGTTTTTTACAATTTAATGGAGAGGGAAGTTTTGTAGTTGATGCTTATCCAGTAAAAATAATTAGTTCCGATTTGTTATACATTTTCGCTGTTGTAATGTTTATAGGAGGCTTGGCATCGGTAATGCCAGTATTTAATATTTTTAAAAACAATAAGTTTAATTTAATTGAACAATGATAGGGTTGTTTTTTGGTTCGTTTAACCCCATACACGTTGGGCATTTGATATTGGCAAACTACATGCTAAGTTTTCATGATATTGATGAATTGTGGTTTGTAATTAGTCCACACAATCCGCTTAAAAACAAAAAAACATTGCTTGATGAAAAGCAAAGATTAAACATGGTGAATGCTGCAATAGATGAAATGCCAAAAATGCGTGCTTCGTCAATAGAGTTTGGTTTGCCACAGCCATCTTACACCATACATACGATGGTTGCTTTAGAAGAAAAATACCCAAATAAAAAATTTACTCTTATTATGGGAGCTGATACTATTTCAAGCATCACCAAATGGAAGAACTACGAGTTATTACTTGAAAAATACCCCATTCTAGTTTATCCTCGCATCGGCTTTGAATTAAGTAAAGGGTTTCTTGATAGTTTACCAAACAGTAACATTAAGCTTACCGAAGCACCTACCATTGAAATATCATCTACATTTATCCGCAGTGCAATTAAGGGGAAAAAAGATGTTAGGTTTTTCTTACCCAAAAATGTGTTTACGTATATCGACGAAATGAATTTGTATAAAAATTAGAACTAAAGGAGCCTGCTTTAATTTTATACAGGCTCTCAGTTTCTAAAATAAATTTTGAATATCTAATTCTTTTTCATCTTCATCACCACCTTTTTACCATTGTAACCAATAGTAGCACTGCTACTAAATTCGTATTCTGTTTTTGTTGAGTTTTCTACTTGATACACTCCACTCAATTGGCTGCATTGCAAAGCATCATCTCCTTCGCTTTGGTTGCTGATTTCAAACGTTTTTCCTTTGTCGCGGAATTGCCACGCAAATGAAATTTCTGCTGCTGAAGTTCCATGTGAATTACCTGCATTGTGCCATTTGCCACTCAGTACTTCTTTGTAAATGTTTCCTTCACCAAACTCAAGTTCAGCAAAATTAGTATCTGCAACTCCATCAATAATTAATGATGTAATATTCCAAGTTGTACCTTGAAATGTTTTTGCATTTTGCTTGGTTTTATTGCAACTAATAATGGCTAATGCTGATGTACTGATTGCTAAGAAAATTATTATTTTTTTCATGTCTTTTTTATTGAATTATTAATTGTTAATAGTTATTTGAAATGAAACATCAATATCGGTACTACCAGCGTTAATATCACCTGGTGCTGCTACTTTTGTACCTGGCTGATGTTTTAAAATTACTGATACATTACCAGTTGAATTACTTCCTGTTTTCCATTTGGTTTTCAAGCCTAATGGATTTCCTTTTACATCTGCATCAGCATAAGTAAATGCAACATTTGCGTTTGATTTTGTAAAGAAAAATTGGTGCTCCTCCGCTTCTTTAAAAATTTCGTCGCTTACCTTTGCTACCGGATTTTTAGTTTCGTCTAAAACTTCAATAGTAGTAAAATATGTTTTATTTGCCGATAGTGTAATATTATCTACTGTTGGAGCATTTCCGCCTGCACCATCAGCATCGCTCCATGAAGCTGTAGAAATTGAACTTGCATTTGCCGAATCAGTAAAAGTTAGTTTTACTTTAGTGATGTTTTCGGGTTCATTTACTAAAGCTTGAGGTATTTGAGGCTGTTTACGGCAGGAAGTTAATGCCAACATTAGCAATAGCGCAATAAATATTTTTTTGAATCCTGTAGTTATTCGATATAATTTTTGAATCTCTGTCATGATTTTAATTTTTAAAAAGTTAATTTTATTTTGATATGAATGTTTCTTCCTAAATCGTCGGCGTAGTATCTGAAGCTATTCATATAGTCTCTATAAACTTTGTTGAGTATATTGTTGCATCCAACTTCAAGATTCCTATAATGCATGGCACGTTGGGTGCAGCACTATTTTCAAAAATATTTGGAACATTATTTCCTGGTGTTGGCACTATTTACCTTTCGCAAACATTAAACTTTTTAAAACCAATGTACGCTGGCAAAGAGTAAGAAGCAGTGTTTACTGTTAAAGAAATTTTTACTGAAAAAACAGGGCAATTGTCGAAACAAAAATTATTGACCCAGAAACGCGTAAGGTAAAGACAATTGGCGAAGCAACCATTATGAATGTTGAAAAAATAATTTCCTAAATAGGCATGCCGCAAAAAGGATAAACTTCAACAATAATAGGTGTCTCAATCTTATTATTTACAAATTAGGCTACAAATAATCTCTCAATTTATTAAGTTTTCTTGCATTTTCGTTCAGGGTAATCCCGCCCTCATTCTTTTTGGTTTTTCAATGCAATCAAATCGCCTCAGGCCACATAAGATTAAATTTCAGAGTGACTTTTTAGGGCCGTCTATTTATCTAATACATATCCATGCCTCCGCCTTGTCTGTCTTCTTTTTCTTGTTGTAGCTTCATCTTTTTGCTGTCGGCTTGTCCGAATCTATAACTCAAGCTAAATTGTATGATCCGAGATTCTCTTTTGCGCTCCATGTATCTTGTAAAATTGTCTATCTCATTGGTTATGTTGATGCGGAAACGTTGGGCATTGAAAACATCATTAAAACTTAAAGCAGTTGTAAGTTTATGATTGAAAAAATCTTTGCGTACACCAATTTCAGTCACAGCCATTGTCTTTATGCGGCCTAACAAACTACGTGATGGCGCATTAAAACTTTCTGACAATTGTAATGCAAAGTCTTTGGGAAGTTTGGCATTTAAGATCAATCGGAATGAGCCTGTAAAATTACTGTTGTTTAAACCCGGCTCAATGTTATTTCCGTTTAGCTGCTGCTGGTAAACGTTGATGTTGCTTGTGATATCAACCTTATTGGTGATTTGATTTTTTGTAACCAACTCCAAACCATAGTTGGTAGAATTATTTAAGTTTTTAAACGTAATGGTGTTTATGCTTGTAAGCGAATCGTAACTTACAAAACGTTGTATGTTGTTTACCTGACGGCGAACATAAACAGTACCCAACACAAACTGTTGCCCAAAGTATTTACTAAATGTAGCTTCTACAGCATGTATCAAAACTGGTTTTAAGTTTGGATTTCCAACCATTGTATTAGTAGGATTAGAAATATCGGGCAATGGGTTTAGTTGATTGGTTGACGGACGCGTAATACGCATACTATAGCTTGCCGAAAAATCAACCTCATGCTTTAATTTTTTACCCAATGAGGCTGTTGGGAATACATTAAAATAGCTACGCCCAACACTTTTACCTAATGTTATTTGGTTGAAATTGTAATCCGTATTCTCTGCACGCAAGCCAGCTTTCAGCTTGTAGCCCGAAATTTCAGTAGAAGCACTCACATAACCTGCCGTAACTTTATCAGTGTAAACAAAATTATTGTTGAGCTTAACTGACGAGGCTTTGCTTGAAGTATCTTGCAAAAACGTGTTGTCAATAACACGCTGTGTGTAGCGCAAGCCCGTCTCAAATTTTATTTTACTGAATGAATTTGTATAGTCGGTTTGGATATTGGATGTGGTGTTGTGTGTGGGTTGTGTTACCATAACCAAGGTAGGAATACCATAATAATATTTTTCGGCAATGTTGTAAAGGTAGTCGGAGTAGTTAGTTGTTTGGTTAGAGATATTGTCGGAATAGTTGGCATCTAAGCCTAAACTATGTCCTTTTTTTTTGAATAATTTCTTGATATAAAAAGCTGCATCAGCATTTTTTGTATCAGTTAAAACATCTGATATTCTTTTGTTTTTAGCGATGGTGTCATTGGCTTTGCCAAGGTTATAAAACACATAGTTTTCGTTGTTATCTTGATTGCCTATGGTGCGCGAAGCCGATAATCCTGACGATAATGTTTTACTAAAATTATAATCTACACCAGCTTTTATATTGTGTGCAATATTGGTATTTATACTTGTGCTGTTATTGTTAATTGCCGAAATTAAGGAGTTGCTATAAAGGTTCTGGTTCATAATGCCATAGCCACTTCGGGTATCATTGCGGTAACTGTAGTTGGTAAAAAAGTTAAACTTATTTTTTGAGTAGTTCAGTAACAGTGAGTTGTTAAACTTATTGATGGTATTGAATTTATCATTGTCGCCAAAGCCAGCAGTAATGCTACCATTCCAACCCTTTTGCCCATTTTTTTTTGTAACTATGTTGATGATACCAGTACTACCTGAGGCTTCGTATTTTGAACCTGGATTAGTAATTATCTCCACTTTTTCAATCATGCCAGCAGGCAATTGTTGCAGGGCTTGCGTTGGGTTGCTGCTCATTTGCGCCGACTGGCGGCCATCTATGTAAATAGTAATGTTATCGCTTCCGCGTAAATTCATATTGCCGTCGGCATCAACGTTTATGGTTGGCACATTTTTTAAAACATCAGCAGCTGTTCCACCTTGAGATATAATACTCTTTTCAACATTAAAAACTTTTTTGTCAGGCTCTAGTTGTAAAGTGCTTTTTTCGGCAGTAATTTCAACTGTTTTCATCACTTTCAGTTTCATAAAAATAGGACGTAGCTTTACATCCAAGGCTTCATCATCAATAACAATTTTAGCTGAAAATGTAGGTTCAAATCCCACGAATGCTGCCTTTATAAAGTAGTTACCCTTCGCAACTTGTTCAAACTGAAACCTACCCGTTTCGGCGCTCAGCACACCAGTAATAATTGCTGAATCGTTTGCATTAAGTAGGCTCAAGGTGCAAAAATCAATTGGTTTTTTACTTTCGCTGTCTAGCACAGTACCATTTATTTTGCCTTTGGTTTGTGCCATTGCTATTACTACTAAAAATAAAAAAAGTATTGTAAATAAATGTTTCATAAGGCTAATTAAAAAAGGTGTTGGTGCTGATTAGAGTACACTCATCAAAACAAAAAGTTGAGGACACAAATTTCATTTTATTTGAATGGTATATCGGATTGTTGATGTTATTATTTCGAAAATAAAAAGCCCTGAACATAATTTATTTCAGGGCTTTTAAATCATATGTTGCAATCAAAACTATTTAATGATAATAGTTTTTTCGGTGAGTTCATTTGTCTTTAATTGAAAATACTCTACGCCAAATAATTTACCCTTGCTTGCCTTAGCTTCTAAGATAGCTTCAAATTTACGTGTGTAAAAAATTTTTCCGTCAGATCCGGTTTTCATAACAGTATCAACTATACCATTCACTACCGATCTTGAATTTATGTTTACGGTAGCACCAACCATAGGTGCATTGTTTGTATCTACAATCAATAGTTCTGCACTTGGGTCTTTAATTTTTTTGCATGAGTAGTTTGCAAATGCCAAAATTATAAATAGTGAGAGTAAAACTTTTTTCATTGTAATTTATATTCAAGTACAATATTAGTGAATTATATTTTAAAATGTACTCCAAATTTTCAATAACAAATAAAAACACCTTTTTTTAGTTGCTAAGCATTACACTTTCTATGTTTGTGTTGCATAAATTTTAGCATCACATGAAAATACTACTTACATACATAATTGCTTTACTGATGAATTTTATATAAATAAAGTTAACAAACATGCCCGCGCAGAGAAAGACGGAAAATTGGTTATTTGCCCGTTTTGTAATGAAATACTAAGATTATATCATTTTGCGTTTATAGCTTGCACCAGCCATTTGTGTAAAAAATTAGTTGACAAACATGAGTGATTGGTTTACATGAAATAATCATTATAATTTTTAAAAGCTTGAAGGCAAAAGAAAATTTCCAAAAATGAAAACACTTCTATACTTAGCATCAGGAGAGTATTACCCTGAATATGAAACATTGCCTTTTGATCGGCTAATTTTCGTTGACAGAAGCCAAAGCTATGCTAAAAGTTACCCTAAAAATAATCCCAGAATTCGTTTTATTGCTGCTGATGCACTTTTAGCCATTGACATGCTAAAAAAAGAAGGGGTGAAAATTGATTGCCTAGTATCATTGAATGAAGGTTTGTTCGAAGGGGGAGGCAGTTATCCTATCTTTTCAGGCTTTTTAATGGGGTATCTCAGTCCATTGTTAAATGATAACATTACATTGGTTTGCGACTTAAATTATTATGTTTCAAAATTTAAAATTCTGAATAAATTAGACTGGGGCTTTAAAAAAAATAAAAAATTGAGTCCTGCTATGCCAGAGTATATTGATCCTGCTCAATTTTCTTCTTCTCAGCGCGAAAGAGTAAGTGCTAATTTCGGAAATGTGTTTTTAATGGAAAGAGAAAAGTCCGAAATTTCCTTCAAACTTCCAGAGTCGCTCACCCAAATAAAAATTATTCACGGGAGTATTTGGGCGGACGAGCAAACATTGAATGTGATAGGGATCAATCTCTTATCTAAATATTCGCTTTGCGACTATAATAATGACAATTACACCAATCACAACAAAAACAATAAAAAAACTGAATACACTAAAATAAATACCGTTAATCAATTCTTTAATGCCAAGCCTAAGGTGATGGATATTAACGGTAAAAGCTTTCCCGAAATTATGGAATATTGTATAGAAAAAGGGTACAAACACATTGGACTTACACCCTGGAATAAAGGTAATTATCAGGATGTTATCAATTATTTGAAGAACATAAATGAAATTCCCTTTCATTCAATTAATTTCTACCACCTTAACAAAAAAGATTTTAAGGTTTTAAGGGAATTTGATTGGAGTAAATAAACACTTAAAAAAACTAATAAATTATTAAAATTCATATATGGCAATTGCTATTCAGAAATTTAAAACTACAGAACACGTTAGGCAAGTATTTTTTCTGCAGCTAATCAATCGAATAAATAACAAGGAAGAATTCTATAATCTAAATGCAGATTTCGATTCCATTGAAGCGCTTTACCCTGGCTTTTTAAACACTCATAACTTTATGGGTGTTTCAGTAAATAAACTTTTTGAATTTATCACTTACGAAACAAGAGGGGGAGATGAAAATATTTATGGAATTTATACAAATGATTATGAAAATTTCCCTGATTATTTATATTGCTTTCATGATACAGATGTATTCCCAGTAAATATAAATTTAGATGAATTCCCAATTTTATTTGACAACAAACAGGAGTCTGCCCATAACGAATTGGTCGCTTTGTTTTTAGTTCATTCATTGCATCTATTTAATAAGCAAGGTGTTTTTCTCGACTTAACCCAACATCCGAATCTTTATGATCAGGGCAACATCAGTGTATGTTTTATAGATGAAAATTTAATAGAAATTGAAGATTATGATGAAAATAATGGGTCAAATATTCAATTATATCGGTTCAATAATGGAATGATAGAACGGATATTAGTCACCACGTTTGAATTGTTGCAATTACTGGAAAGTAAAGCGGTTAACTGGGGGTTAAATAATTTAGCAGAAAACTTGAGAGACGATAGAAATGTTGCGTTGTTGGCCTTTAGTAATCAATTATCATCGAATTTATCCCGTAATGATTTATCCTGGGTTTCTGAAAGATTGCGTGATGATGAAGATGTGGCAAATGCAGCTGTTTCTGTATGGATTGAAAATTACGAATATTTATCTGATAGACTTAAATTAAACGAATTGTTAGCATTTGAATTCATAAAAATAAATCCATATTGTTTTGACAAGATTCATGACTCATTTAAATCAAACCGCGAGTTTATTTTAAAAGCAATTACAAATAATTCGAAAGTAATCGACCACATTGCTACAATGTTTCAGGAGGACCGAGAAATTGCATCATTAGCTGCCCAATCTTATCCTGGAGCTTATGTATATTGTCTTTCGTTGGCCACACCTGACTTTTTAAATAATAGATCAAATGCCCTTGAAATTGTGTCAAAATATCCGATGGCTATTCAGCAATTAAGTGAAGATTTGAAAAATGACCGAGAAATTGTAAGGGCAGCGATAAGAAAAAATGCAGCCACCGCACAGTTTATTCCGGCACTGCAGAATGTCCGAGAGTTTGCCCATGAAATGATTACAATAAACGGCGAAGTAATACATTATTTAGAGCAATTTAGAAAAGATGAAGAATTTGCTTTGAATTGTGTAAAACGAAATGGCTTATATCTTCAGTTTTTTACTGATGCAATTCGTAATAACAAGCACATTGTGTTAGAAGCCTTTAAGCAAAACGGGGAGGCGATATTTCTGGCGACTAAAGAGTTAAAATCAGATAAAGAGATTATTGATCTAATAGTGCAACAAAAATTGATGAAAAATGATGAAAATGAATTACCTTTTTAAATAGAGTGTACTAAAATTATAAGTGTTAATTTACAAATTAGTATTATACCATTAAGCTATGTTTTTGGCTCATAATAAACTGGGCAAATTTATCTAATCAATGCAACAAAATCTCGATGTTTTCAAATCCGTTTCTTTAATTTCCTGTGATAGATAAATACTTGCCGTTTACTAATCTTTTTGCTAAATAGAATTTACATTACATTTGATCATTTTAACCAAAATAGTATGCAGAAGCATAATTTGATCACCTCACTTTTTATCTGTTGTTTATCAGACGACTTAATTCAGTATTATAACCCATTGCGCTTTTTGGCAGATTATTATCCTAAAGCAAAGCCAGAATTTCTACTATCACAGTTGCAAAGTTTTACTAAAAACAATGAAGCTTATATAAGTTATTGGAATCAAAAACTAAAGGCAGAACCCTTAGAAAATGCTATGGCGATAGTAACTGAATTGGAACCTTTGGTGAAGTCTTACGCTGCTCAAATGGAATTGCCGGGTTTTGTAAGAAGCATACTTTATAAATATGAACAAAATTTTGGTGCTTTTAAATGAAAATTAAATTCACTATCAGAATTGAAAATTATAACACTGTTTAAATCAAATAACAAACTTCATAATTTTATATCATAAAAATGTTAAACTTAAAAACTACAAAGTTTATTTGTGTTTAAAAAAGTGAGCTCTGAGTTCAGATTGTGATAGTATGTTGTTTCAATCAGCTTAAATTACCTCAATATATAGTTTCTAACTTCATCTGAAAAGTCTTCCAAATGCTCTTCAACAATGCTGAAAAATATTAGTTTTGTTTGATCCCCTTCAAGCAACATAAAGAGCCCTGAATTGATTCTCTCTTCACCTAAAGGAATAAAATAAAATCTGGTATTTGATGTGTCGAAATCAAAAGTTATTTTAACTTCTTTAATAAATAAATCCTGATTAATCTGATAGATTCCGAGGATATCTTTTATCAGAGCATTTAGATTTCGGTGATTCTCTTTAAAATTAAAAATTTCATAATGTAGTGAAGGCTCTTTTGATATTTCCTCAAACGAAATAAATTTATTATGTTCTCCTATCTTATTAATATGCTCATTCAATGGAGTTTTATTTTCTGCATTAGTGGTTTCAAATGCATTACTGTGCCCACTTATTAATATGCCACGTATTAGTAAATCCCAAGCGATAGTTTCGAAAGGTTTCTTGTCAAGTTCAAAATGTTGATGATTAAAAAGTGATTTATAGAGAATTTCGTATTTCTCAATTACAAAATTGAAATAGAATAATCTATTTTCATTCAATAAAAGTGATTTATTTGGCCAACAAATGGCTAAATTATCCCAAAGATATGAGAGTTTTTTTAGTTTAACTGCAAATTTTTCCGTCAATGCGATTGCTTCAGTTTTACTAACAGGATTAACAATAACATCTGGGCCAATTCCCTTTGGTATATATTCTTTTTGTGTATATCTGTTGAGCTCATTTTCAAGGTTTCCAAATATACTTAGCCATTGAAATTTTATAGGAAATGACCTAACTTTCCATTCAATCACCGAATTTCCGTTTTGATATTTGAGATAGTAATGATCAAAAAGATAAACATCGAGATATGCTATTGGTAAATTCTCTTTGTTAT
>Ga0114959_10003752_pt1 | contig 11854 bp, 14 predicted proteins | sample C_130625_EF_Meta_FD_87317 | JGI IMG/M metagenome (GOLD analysis project Ga0114959, IMG submission 87317) | Freshwater microbial communities from Lake Croche, Canada to study carbon cycling - C_130625_EF_MetaG | ecosystem: Environmental > Aquatic > Freshwater > Lake | place: Lake Croche, Canada...
CCAAACCAAGTATGCCAGAGGAAACACCTATAAATTTATCGACAAAGGTTCATCAAATTTTGCGTTTGAAGAAATCCATTCAGCGATGCGAACCGATAACGGCCACGGATCATTGAAGTCGGTTGCACGCAGAGGAAACGGAAAGAAGAACGAACCTTTTGTGATTGTTCGTGATGATGCCCAGATTCAAAAATATGTTAAATACAAGCAACGCAATGTGGGAATGCTAAAGTCTGCCTATTGGTTTGCGGCCATTGGTCTTGGTGAAAAAATCAAATGCCCAGCGTGGGCGAAAAAACCACAATCAAGTCGGAATGCCATTTCAATCAAGACAGGCGAGAACACCGCCAAACCAGAATTCACAGTTGGAAATACAATCGGTGGAAAAGCAGGAAACGACAATTTTGTTCGTGTTGCAATCAATCACCGGGCTTATTCGATGCGTGTTCAGATGGCACAAAGATTGATGAAAGAAAAACAAAAACTTTGGCAAGCGTGTGCCGATGGTAGAATCACAGTAATTGCTCAAGGATTTGAATAAACATTTTATGCCAACACCTACACTCTACGGAATCAGGACAATCACAGAACAGTCGCTTCTTGCGTTGTTCAGTAGTTATTCAACGTCACTTGCTGGAGTTCAAATCCACGCTGGTCAGACGGAGGAAATCAGATCCGTGCCAATTATCATTCTCCACGCAGAGTCTGCAAATGCTCATCGTGATTTGGGTGCGTTCTGGTTGGGCAACTTTGAAATCACGGTCAAAATTTACATTTATTCGTCTGCCGATGATAACACCCTCTCCCAGCACCGGGAGCGTGTGGAAACTGTTCAAGGTATTATGCAAGATTTGGACGGCATCAAATCATCGTGGACGCAAGGCACATTATATGCTTCTTGGATGAATTCTGATGACGAAGGTGTGGCCGACAGACGCTTTGGAAATGTTCTGTCCTATACGCTGGTTGCGGTGTATCCACCCACGGCTTGACTCCTGCGTAGTTTCAAAGAAATCCTATGTCAGCACCTTACACTTACGGAGTCGCACACACCTATGGCCTTTATGACATTTCTGGTTTCGTCACCTTACAAAGTGATGACATCGCAAAGCGTCCGGCATTAGATGTTGAAGTAATGGATGAGACAGGTCGAGTCATCACAGATCGTCTTGATGACATTCGCATTGAAACTTCAATTTCTGGTGTGTTAAAAGCAAGTGCAAGCATTCCTCTCGCTGGTCAGCAACTGACCTATGACGAGATTCAATACATCATCAAGGACGTTACTGATAGCGGAACAAATAACAACTTCCGCAAAGTGACTCTTAAATTGGTCAAGTACCAAGAGATTGCTTAAACCCGAAAGGGTTCACCCACCGATGGAAAACAGGTGGAACAAGGCCGCAACTATTCTTGCACCTACGGTTGAAATCTGTGGTCGCAAGTTGTTGCCTTTTTGTCTTCGTCACCGGGTGGCATTGGAGGAAATTGATTCACCACTTTTGAATCTTGAGAAGGCAATGACTGTAGATCAGTTGCTCGCAACCGTCAGAGTGTTATCAACGCACAGTTTTGAAGAAGTCAGGAAACCGATTTTGTGGCGAGAAATGTTGCTTGCAAAGAAGTTGTCCAAAAATCAAAAATTGTTCATTGAGCAATGTTACAACCTGTCACTTTATATGCAGGCCCAATCCTTGTGGCCTCGCTTCTGGGTAAAAGATAATGACGGCAACAAGTCATCATCTGTTGCGTGGACTCTGGCAATCGTTACATCTTTAATGCGAAATGGTTGCAGTTATGAACAAGCGTGGACAATGCCGGAAAGCGAAGCGGTTTGGATGCACATCGCTCACAGTCGTGCGGAAGGTTCGAGCGTTGAAATAGTTTCCGACACCGAATGGAATGCGATGGAAAAATACAAGCGTGAGCAAACAGAAAAACAAAACCAACAAACAACCAACACAACAAAATAAATGGCTGATGACGTAAAAGTTAAATTTGGCGGAGACTTCTCTGAAATCGACAAGGATGCAAAGTCTGCTTCAAATCGAATTGGAACGGCTTTGGGTGGCTGGGTTGATGAATACCAAAAAGAAGTTAAACACAAATTGAAAGAAGCGTTTTCACTTGGTAACATTGCTGAAAAGTTTTATGAAGGTGTAAAAGAGTATCTGCAAAAGTTTGAGGACATTGACAACCTTGCAAAGAAGTTAGGTGTCACCAGAGTTGAATTGCAACAGTTTGGTCAGTTAGGAAAAGAGACCGGTGTTGATATGGAAACGATGGGGCAAGCAATCGCATTTGCAAACCGTCAACTTGGTGGAATGAAGGAGAATGACAAAATCAGAAAACTGATGTTGGATTTAGGTTTCAGCGTTGAACAAGTAACATCGGCAAACATCAAATCACTTGATGTATTATACAAACTTGCAGACGCTTACGAAAAAACAAAACAAAAATCCGGTGAAGTTATTGCAAACAATGAATTGGCAAAAAATTCTTCAGATTTGTTTGGTAGATCCGCTTACAACTTAAACGGAATTATTAAGGAAGGAACAACCGCATTGAAAGAGAGAATTGACACAATGAAACTGTTTAGCGAAACCGAAGTGAAAGCGGCCGCCAATGCCAGCAAGATGGTTAAACACGGAGAAGAAATGATAAAAGACAAAGTCTATGGTGGTTCTGTTTCCTTTTATGCAAGACTTGCGGCCAATACCGATTTGGCTGGTTTTGCTGGTTCTGGTGGAATGATTGGAAAAACACTTGAAGAAACAAAAATGGGAAGTTTTGAAGACGCAATGAAATCTCCAGAAATGATGAAGAAATTTGCAAAAGAATTATCAAGACAAGGAAAACGCAAAGGATATGAAAACGACACTTTGGTTGACCTTATAACAACACGAATGGATTGGAGCGTTGGAATGTCCGGAGAAAAGAAAAAGTTTTATGAAGCATTACAAGGTCAATTAAAGTCTTTAGACGAAGAAGATAAGTTGGCACAAAAAACCGCAAGTGTTGGAATGCCACCAGCAGGCCAAACTTCCGTTATGGCGGCCTCATCACTCCAGCAAATTGGCGGTGGCGATGTCTCCAGCGTGATGGGTGTTTATAGTGTTGCAGACAACATTCGGATCACCGCAGAAAACACAACCAAGATGGCACAGAAAGACGAATCACTTCCAACCGCAAGAACCATCACAAGCGTTGCAAAATAATTTATGCCAAGCGATTCAATTATAAAATACGGAAACAACCTGACAAGTCTCACAGGTGTTCCACAACCCAATTCAACACTTGTTTTTGATGCTTGTGGATTGGTTCAGGCACAAGTCACATTTGCAATCGACACTTCACTTTTATCGCAAGCAACGGAAATTTATGAAACAGGTGTTGAGTATCCATTCTCTTGCGGTGTTGGAATGTCATCATACAAATACCACGTCTCTTTGACCAAAGGTGATGTCTCAATGCTTACTGTTGATTATATGGGAATACAAGGTGGGGAAAACACAAAATCACAAATTGTTGGTGTTTCAACAACCACGGCACAACCCATCGAGACACACCCAAAATTTCCAGATTTTGCCGGATACCCTGATGACCCAGCAAGTTGGGTTAACAATGCTACATTCACAAAAAAAGTCAGCACAGAGGACAATAGCATTCAATTCTCATTCAATGGTTTTGGTGTCGCTAAAAGCACCGATGGATTTGCTGGTGGTGTGAACATTAAAGCAGGGATTCGTCAGTACTTAAAACCACTTCAAAACATTCGTGGAACGATTATTTTTGACGGCATTGGTAAATCAGGTGAAATGGCCGGAGGAATTGGGAAAACACTTTCTGACACAGGTTTTGATTTACTCATTAACAACACACAAGTCACAGGTGCATTGAACGGAACTTACTGTTTGCTTTCTTCTGCCAATGTTGAAACCATTGGTGTTCCGACTGCTCCTGTTGCAACAAAGGTTGTTTATGACATTATGGTTTCAGGTGATGATCCGTGGGACGCTGACTTGTATGAGGAGGGGTTTTAACAAATGGATGACATTGGGTTCATCGGTTCTGGTTCTCGTTTCAATCCTCGCTTTGGTTCTGGTGACCAAGTAACCGCCAAGCAATTAAATGATTTAGCGACAGGAATTCAGAACGGTCTTTCAATGCCGTATCTTGGTGACGGCCCATCTATTTCTTTTACATCCGGTGGCACAATTATCACACCCATTGAAACATCGATTGGTGGTGATGGCGGTGGATTAAAACAATTTGATTGCTTCATTCAAAAATGGCAAGACCCAGAAAATCCAGAAGCAGACCCGGAGTATCGTCTCCGTTGCGTGCGTGGTTTAACATCATTTGAAAATTACAATGTTGACGAAAAAGGTTTTATCACAGACGAAGTTTTTGTCTATAATCACAGATTAAACAAATGGAATGTTTGGATGACAGGTTCTTTTGAATATGATCCGAACGATGAAAGTAAGATTTATTTAGATGATGGATACATAAAACTTGAGAAGACAAAGAATTACAAAGTTTTCATTTATAAAGTAAATCCAACCGTTGATGCGTGGCCTGAAAGTCAATCCGCGCAAATTGCAATCATTGAAGAAGGTTCTCCTGCTGATGAAAATGTCATTCAGAAATATAACGGTGGCGGTTCAATGCAGGTTTATCTTGTAAGCAAAACGGAAAGCATTGAAAACATTGTCACGGCTGACCCGATGAACGGTTCGATTGCCAACTTCAACCCAGCCGAAATGTTGAACGATTACATCAACTTCGACCCAAGTTATTTAAGCGTCACAAGAGCAGTCGGAAATCCTCTTGACCCAAATGAGCGTCACCCAAATCTTTATCCATCAGGAATGTCGGATTGGCTTTCGTATGAAATCCCAGCATTTGCAAAACCTAGCACAAGTCAGTTTGCTCAAACTATTGACGGAATGATAATCGGTGGTGTTCCTAATGACTTTGCTGGTGATGGAATTTTAGGAAAAGTTTTAGGTTATCCTGTGAATGGTGTTGAATATGGTTATTCTGGTTACGCAGGAAACTATTTGCAAAACGATGTAGTCAAAGCGTGGGATGTTAATGAAAGATATGGTTTTACTTCAAACCCTTATGTTTCTGGTTTAATAAATCCTGCCGACTTTGAAATAATTATTTATAATGATTTGTCTGAAAATACGGTTGTTAATTTTGACAACGCAGATTTAGACATCATCGCCAACACTCAAACTGCCGTTTCCTCAACGACACTTGAAATGGCAACAGGTGGTGCAGTCGGCAATGTTGGTTTCAAATACTTTGACTGTGCCAGAAAAGAAATTGCATACATTAAATGGATTGCAATTGATCCAGAAAAACCAGATGTAAAAGAACACTTTGACATTTACCAAATCAACAACGGCCCGATTAACTTTAATTACAAACCAATCCTTCTTGATGTCAAAAAAGTCGAAACCGATGCAGACGCACATTGGGGAACGGACAACGATTCTTGGGTTAGCCCTGACGTTGTTGAGATTTCTTCTTGGGGTGACTATGAAGACAATTTAATAAGCAATAAATACAAAGAGAACGATGCAAACATTGGTGGGTTCTTGCCAAACCATCCGACACGCTCAAGCGGATAACCCCCTTTTGACTCCTGCGTAGATACAATGGCAACGGACATCATTCAATTTAAGCGTGGTTCGACATTTAGTGCGGCCGTGACCTACACCGCCAGCACAGGATCACCACCAGATTTGACCGGGTTGACCATCACTTCCGACATCCGTGACTCTGCTGGCAAACTATATTCTTGCACCGTTGTTGTAACGTCATCGACCACCTTCACGGTTTCATTTTCTGACACATCGAATTGGCACTTGGGTTCTGCGTATTGGGACATCAGATTTTCAGACGGCATCATTTTCTTTTCAGAGACTGCCGTGCTTAACATCGTGAACAATGTCACCATCGCTTAATTCAAAATGCCATTATCAATCACGATACTCACGGAAGGAAGTCTGACTGCGAGCGTAGTCGGACAAGGAATCGTTGCGTCCATCGTTCCATCGCAAGCGTTGTTGGAAGTGAATGTCGGTGTTCCCGGTGCGTCTGCAACTGTTAGCGTAGGCACGACCACCACAGGGGACGCAGGAACAAATGCAAGCGTGGTCAATGTCGGAACAACCACGGCCGCCATTCTTGACTTCACCATTCCCAGAGGGGACAAGGGCGAACAAGGAAACGCTGGTGACTCCGCAACCGTTGACGCTGGCACGACCACGACACTTGAGCCGGGAAGCGATGCGACTGTTGAAAATGTAGGAACAACATCCAACGCAGTTTTCAATTTTGGAATTCCTGCTGGGGTTCGGGGCGAGCAGGGTGAGCGAGGTTATCAAGGGGAAAAAGGTGATCAAGGCGATGCGGCCGTCATCAATGTCGGAACGACTTCAACTCTCTCCGCAGGATCACCAGCAACCGTCACCAATTCAGGAACAGAACAAAATGCGGTTTTCAACTTTGGCATTCCGCAAGGTTATCAAGGTGTCAAGGGTGACACAGGAAGTCAGGGTGAGCCGGGGGTTGGTGTCCCAGCAGGGGGAACATTTGGACAAGGATTGATTAAGACCAGCAACACTTTCGATTATGAAACCGCTTGGGCAGGCCCATTCTTGAGTCGGGTTGATACAGGGTTGCAGGGGATTGCTGGAAGCATTCAGGTGCAGGGTTCGTTGGATATGGATGACGGTGCAATTCAAAATGTCGATTCCATTCAAGTCAACACGGTCAATGTCACCTATGGCACATCACCAAAAATTCACTTTGGAAGCGGTGACCAAATAACTCCGTGGATTGAAGCACCGTCGGACGGATCAACTTACGGACGCAAAGACGGAGCGTGGGAAATTGTTTCTGGTGGTGGAGGCGGTGGAACTTGGGGTTCAATCACAGGCACACTTTCAAACCAGACGGATTTGCAAAATGCTTTAGACGCTAAACTCTCACTCACAGGTGGGACGATGTCAGGTGACATTACTTTCCCTGTCGATGTTAACGGCAATGATTCTTTAGTCGGTGCTTTTGGTTTTGGTGTTGAGAATTTAGACGCAGGACAATCGGCAAGTATTGAACCTAATCAAATTGGAATTACTACTGATGGTGTTGGTACATTTATTACTTCGGCTGGAATTACAGGCCCTGCTTCTGGTGCTGATAATGCTTTCTCTCTTTCTAATGCTTCAATTTCTTGGAAAAATATAAATGTTTCTGGTGCTATGTTTGATGTGACCAATGTTGGTCTTTCTGGAAAAGATGGTGGAGAAAACAATTATAGTTTAACTCCAGATAGTGTTAGTGGTTCTAATTCTGATACAGGATTGAGTTGGAGTTTTGGTGCTAGTGGTGCGACTTTTACTGACGCTACTGTTCAGACCACCGCCGCACTTCCGCTTACAGGTGGGACGGTTACTGGTAACGTTACTATTGACGGAGGAAATAATTTCACTGTCACAGGTGCTGATGGTAATGTATTCTCAACAGATTATAATACTAATTTAGTTAAAATTGGTTTAGGAACAACACCTGTTGAAATCAGTAGCGATTGGATTAAAACAGAAAATAATGAAGGTTATATGTTATTTGGCAGAAATTATGATGGTGCTGATAATCTTGGTATTCTTTTCGCAAATAGTACTTTCCAAAACACCGCTTGGCTGGGCTACAACGGAACGACCTCGCAATACATTCGTGGTGACGGCTCGCTTTATACGTTTCCACCAGTAGGTGATCGCTACCTAACATCGTCCACTTCAACGCTCACAGTCGATAGCGGTAACGGAAAAACGATGACAGTCGGAACAGGTCTGTCTTACTCTCCGCAACAAGACATCACGGTTTCCTATAACACGGCAAATCACATGCACGGCACGGTCTTAACTTATAACTCCGCAACAGGTGTTATGACTTGGGATAGCAACACGCACTCTGGTTCTGGAACTTACTCAAACTGGGAAGTTAATGTTGGCGGTGTGGCAGGGGCGGTTCTCCCGGTAGGTGGCACGGCATCACAGGTTCTGGCAAAGATTAACTCCACAAACTTTAACACCGAATGGATCAGTCTCGGCACAATGGCTCAAGCCACGGCTACGGATTATTTGGCTAAAGCAGGAAACTTGTCAGGGTTATCATCAACGGCAACGAGCAGAACCAATCTCGGTCTCGGTGCAGTCGCAACAGACGCTTACGCAACCAATCTACAGGCGGTTCAAAACACTTCGACAACAACCGTCTTATCACCAGCAAATTCACGATTCGCTGGAATCTCCACAAATGTTTGGTCTGCTGGTGTAACAGGTTTATCATCGGCTACTTCTGGTCTTGGTGCTAACGCTGGATCGTCAGTCACATCTCTAAACGGTAATCTTATTTCATCAAATAGTTTAGTCGCTGGCTACGCAACGAGAGGATTTACTTTAGCATACCCCTCAAACTCCGTTAATAACGGTTACAACTACGGAACGGCAAGCGGACATTCGGTGCGTGTTTATTCAAGCACTTGGGCAACCGCAGTCACAGGTGTAAAAATGCGAGCAGTCTTTGGTCGTATGTTAGGAAGTTTGCCAACACCGGGTACGCTTGCTAGTCGTGGCTATGGTTGGGAATGGGATTTTAGTACTAAAGTTATTTCAATCATTGCCCATAACGGTACATCACTAACAACGACTGCCCAGACTTGGACTCCTGTCAGTTTCCGTACTTATGCAATCACGGTTTATTCGGACGGTGCTGGAACTATTTCATTATACATTGACGGCACGTTAATCGGCACAGGCACAGGTGGCCCAACGGACACAAGCGTAACGGCTCAAGTCTGGTGGCAAATGGAAATTGAAAATCAAGCCACCGCAGGAAGTCAGCAGACGATTACTTACTCCAACCCCAAAGTCATCACAACCAATGGTTAAATATAAAATCACTTCCTTGCTTCTGATTGCTGACGGCCCAGCGTTACTGACTGCCGTGTTCCCTAATTGGAACGGTGAACCAGCGTGGTTTGACCAATCTGAAATCGTGGTGGAATTTAGTGAGTCACAATCTGCGGTAAATCTTGGCCCACTTGTTCTGGTCGAACAAATCTAATTTATGATTACATATCTCATTACCATTGCCGCAACCCTCATTCTTGGATTCTTGGGTGGTGTTTTGTTTTACAGAAACAATAAAGAGAAAATCCAAGTCAAAGAAGATTCAGGCAAGAAACTCTTGGACGCACTCAAGGGTCGATAAATGTTCCGACTCATCGCCATCGCTTGTCTGTTGCTTGCATCCGGGTGCTTATCGTCCCCAGAACCGACCAGCGTGTTTGATGATGCAAGTTTCGATGACATATCCAGCGTGGTTCAGGACAATCTTGCCGTGGCCCAGACTTCACACACCACGCTTTACACTTACGCTGGGGTCGGGTTGTTTGTTCTTGGAAGCGTCTCAATGGCATTCTTCAATCGCTCGGCAGGAATTCAACTGATGCTCGCTGGGGTTGTTGCCGGGAGCGTTCCGTTCGTGATTGCTTCCGAATACTTTAATTGGATTGCTGGTGCGACACTCTTGGCGGTTGCTGGGATTGGCATCTGGCATTTGTGGTTCAAGGTTAAGCACGCAGAGGATTCCGCAAATGTCTAAAAGCAAGAAGCCGAAAGTCGTGTGGAAGAAGTTGGGACAATTCCGTGCGTGGGGTATGGCCACCCACGATCCAGCCAGACCATTGATTGAGATTGACCCTCGCTTGTCTCCTAAACGCACCCTTGAGGTTTTGTGCCACGAACAGTTACATTTAAGTTTGCCCGACTTGTCGGAAAGTAAAATTGACAGACTTGGGAAAGAATTATCACGCACCCTCTGGGAGCAAAACTTTCGTCAGGTCAATCTTGGCAGACACACAACCCCTGTTCGGATCACCAAATGAAACCACCAGCGTCAGAAGATTTTGTTGAAGGGTTCAAATCAGGAATCTTGGCGGTGTCCATCGGGATGATGGGAATGGTCATCAAACTTTTGTTGTCGAGTGAGAAGGTGGGATGGTGGAAAGCAATCCGTCACACTCTGGCCGCAGGGTTGGTTGCGTTCATCGTAGGTCAATTTTTGGAAAGCGTTCAAATCTCTAACGGTTTGAAAATGGCATTGCTTGGAATCTCCGGGGCATCCGCTTGCGAGATTCTCGACTTTGCCATTCGGTGGATAAAAAGCAGGGGCAAGAAGTTGGTTGGCAGTAAGTATAAGGCCAAGCAATCAAAGCGTCTCTAAACCGCACGGAGAGGGGTCTATTGGCGAACCCATAGGTGGGGCAATGTAGGGGTATCAGACCCAAAGTGGGGGTTTTTTGGTATAATCAACAATCTTGCACATTGGGCCTTTACATCCGTTCAATGATGTTGCACGATGCTTGTATGAGTATCACACCCAACCAAACAATGAAAACAAAACCACACACCACATTCACCGTCAGCAAATGGACAATCCGAATTGTTGAAGTCGGTCAATCACACGGCCGGAACGATTGCCTGATCAACGACAAACAGACGCTTGTTGAATTTTATGACAATACCCAATCCAAAAAAGACTTTGGCGAATTGGGACAAATGGTCAGCAGTTATTATCTCACAACCCTTGTGAACAACGATTCGTTCAACAATGTTTTGCAATTTGACAGAAAAAACTATGGCCTTGATTTGTGCGGATATGAACCATCGTGGAAAGCGTCTGCGGAAGAAATGGATTCCATCGTTGAAAATCTTGCATCAATCTCCGGTGCAAAGTATCTTGCCAAATACAAAAAACACAAAAAAACAAATTGGTAAGTTTTTAATTTCACCCAACCCAACAACACAACCCACCTATGAAAGCCCACCACATCCAAGACGCATCAAGATTTCTGTTTGTTTATTCAAACGAAGTCATCGACATTATGAAATCCGTCCGTGACGCAAATTGCGATCCTTCCAAAATGACGGCCGCAGATGTCACCAAGATTGAGCAATCAATCAAGCAACTTGCACTTGCCCAATCCGCACTCCGCAAGGTTCGTGACATTGCCACCACGTCCATCACTTGTTAATTTCCTATGCCCAACAAACAACCCACCCAATCCACCCTGTTCGATTACTTCCCACGCTCCGAAAAAATGAAATTCAACGACCACAAAATCATCACCGCCTTAATCTACGAAATCGGTTTCCTGAATGACCAAATCATCTTGGGGGACATTTCCCACATCAAGTTTGGTTTGAAGTTTGCCCAACGTAAAATTGACCAAGCAAAGAAAGACTTGGCGAAAGAAGGAATCACCGACTCATTCTTTGTCCTGTCTGAATTCGGTGGAATGATTGCATTGTCCTACGAATACAAGTTTGACGATGGTTTCTCCGTCAAATGTTCACGGATCACTCCAACCGGACAATTAAGAAAATGAGAACCATCCTTGCCCTATTCTTGGCGGCCACGCTTTGCCACGCAGTCGATGACACCAAGTTGCTGAACGCAATCGCCCAAGTCGAGACAGGTGAAAACCGTCTGGCGATGAACGGTGGGGAGCGTGGTGCAGTCGGGATGTATCAAATGAGATGCCCGGCTTGGACGGACGCTAATGCCCAATTAAAGCGTGAGGGTAGCCCAACCCACCCACGATCCGAATGGCGGTCACCAGAGGCCCAAGACGCTATTGCAAATGCCTATCTCCGAGTCATCCGTGCCAGACTCTTGCAAATGGGTATCAGCGACCCTTCCCCAGAAGTCATTGCCCTATGCTGGAATCAGGGTTGTGGCTATGCACGCAAACACAATTTCGTTCCCAACG
>Ga0114959_10003753_pt1 | contig 11852 bp, 11 predicted proteins | sample C_130625_EF_Meta_FD_87317 | JGI IMG/M metagenome (GOLD analysis project Ga0114959, IMG submission 87317) | Freshwater microbial communities from Lake Croche, Canada to study carbon cycling - C_130625_EF_MetaG | ecosystem: Environmental > Aquatic > Freshwater > Lake | place: Lake Croche, Canada...
CACCCATCACACTCAACGATCCTAAAAATCAACGCCATCATGGATGCCCGCACCAACCTTGCCCATAACGCAGCACCTTTGGTGACCTGTGAAGCACTTATGTGCAGCCTTGCAAAGAACTAGATGTAACCTCTGAAACGATAAGGTATTCCAATATCTTCTACAAAACACCTCAATAAAACTATCCGACAGATCACGAGAGGTTAAGAATGAAAAGAATTCTCGTCACAGGAGGAGCTGGTTTTCTAGGAAGCCACCTGTGTGATCAACTCATTGAAAAAGGCAATCATGTAATTTGCGTCGACAATTTACATACTGGTTCTGCTACTAATATCCAGCATTTAATTTCCAACCCGAGATTCGAATTTATTGAGCATGACGTAACAGAGCCGATCGATCTCAAAGTTGAAGAAATTTATAACCTCGCGTGCCCTGCCTCACCAATCCATTACCAAATTGACCCAGTGAAGACAATCAGAACGAATGTGCTTGGTGCAATAAATATGTTAGATCTTGCAACCAAATACGGAGCAAAAATACTGCAGGCCTCAACTTCGGAAGTTTATGGTGATCCAGAAGTTCACCCACAGGATGAAAGTTACTGGGGAAAAGTCAATCCAATCGGAATTAGAAGCTGCTACGACGAAGGCAAGCGCTGTGCGGAAACTTTATTCTTTGACTATTATCGACAAAACGGCACCAGGATAAAAGTGGCCCGAATATTTAATACTTACGGTCCAAGAATGCATCCGCAAGACGGAAGGGTTGTTAGCAATTTTATTGTTCAGAACCTATCTGGGAACACTCTCACGATTTATGGAGATGGGTCGCAATCACGTAGCTTCTGTTTTGTAGATGATTTGATACTGGGGCTGATTAACTTAATGGAGTCACCCGATGAAATCCGCGGCCCTATAAATTTAGGAAACCCAAGCGAATTTACAATGCTGCAGTTAGCTTCATTAATTATGGAAATTTCCGGCTTGGTCTCAGAAATCGAACATAGAGAGTTGCCTGGAGATGACCCGAAGCAACGCAAGCCCGACATTGCTTTGGCGTCAAGTGTTCTTGGATGGGAACCTAAAGTTGAAACCCGTAATGGTCTGATCAAAACAATTGAATACTTCAGAACGGTGCTTTAATTTAACTTAACAGATTCATGAATGAGATTTTCCCAATATGGAATCCAAAGACAACTATTGATGGTTGGGTCGAATTCGGCATGCTCGGCCCAAAATTCTTTAAGAATTTCGTGGTTAATTTCCTCTAGATTATTTACGAAGAGAATTGGAAGCTTTAGGGATTCCAAGGTTGAAGACCATTTAGTTCTGAGAACCACTGGGAAGGATCCCTGGTAGAGAGTTTCCCAAAGCCTGTGAGTGTCAAAACCATTTCCCTCGCAACAAAGTATGAACTGATATTTTCTAACTAATTCAAAATAAGATTGTTCAGTTAATAGTGTATTAGAAACCGTGAATACAGCTCGAGGTTCTTGAAGTTGCTGAATTATGCGAGTTCTAATTTCATTGGTAGGCGACATTGGTGGAACAAGGACAGAGTCACGCACCCTTTCCCTTAAAATGAACTTGTGATACTTTGTTTGACCTGTGCGACCGAAGCGAAGATTCTCTAAACCTATCGGCAAAGTGAGGATACGTGAATCCCCACTCACAGCATTATTTTGGCAGAGCCATAGCTTGATGGATTCAGGTAGTGAAACATGTTGCTCAAAATTCTTGTCGCTATTTCCCGAAACCAAGACTTTTGCTGTTATCGCATCCCCATACTCTTCCAGAAAGGGTATGAGTAGTTCCCCTTGCACAAAAATAGAATTGGCGCGCGTGAGCATTTCGCGGGAAATCTTCTCGTTCCCTGAGAATCCTCCTACGACGTAATCTGTTAAAACAGAAATAGAGTCGCCAGAGAGATATGGCGTATTCGTCGACGCGCGATAAATGAATTGCCTGAACCTAATCTCGAGACTTCTTCGAATCTGTCCGAAGGACCGCCCTTTGGTAATGCCTTTAGGCTTGCTCTCTGGAGACATGTCTGGATTCTACTTCGGACTAAGTTGATACGTATGGGTTGGTAATTAACACCCCTGGACATAAGGCAGAATTCAGCTATGCGCCTAGATCATGTTTCATATGTGACGTCCCATCACCAATTAGCTGACACTGTCCAGCGCCTGGGCTCTCGCCTAGGCAGCACATTTGTCGATGGAGGAATTCATCCTCGATTCGGGACCCGAAACTTCACCGCAGCACTAAAGAACGGTCAATATATTGAAGTGGTGTGTCCCCTTGATCACCCAGCAACAGAACAAACTCCCTGGGGAAAGGCTGTATCAAAGAAAGCTAGTGAAGGTGGCGGATGGTTTACCTGGGTGTTCAGTACTAAAGACATCGCTCCTATAGCTACGAAATTCGGAAGAGAAGCAATCGAAGGACATCGAACTCGGCCAGATGGTTCTGACTTAAAGTGGAAGCAAATCGGTGTGAAGGAAATTGCAGATACTCGGGAATTCCCATTCTTCATTCAATGGCTCTCTGCAGATCATCCATCACAGGATGGAACCCCATTGGCCGAGATTAAAAAGATTGTGATTGCAGATAATGATCAATTGGCCGACTCCTGGTTCACCGAGGAAATCCTAGCGGCGCTTGGCGATGTAAAGATTGAGTGGGTTGACCCTTCAACAAATGATGATCAGACAGGTATCGTGTCTGTACTTCTATCAACTCCCAGTGGTTTAGTAGAACTGTTTTAACAATCTGTCTCTTTACTAGAAGAAATTTAGTAACTTAAAGTTCGGCCAACAATTTTAGTACTGGGGACTTTATTGGACTCGGCGCAGAAAAACTGTGCACTTGAAAAGCATACAATTAAAGATTCAGTTCACAAATTAGAAACTAAAGTTGATCATGAAATCATTATGCTCCAATTCAGCAGCAACTTTTTAGTAAGGTTCATTTCGTTATATTGCGCAAAAAGATAGTTTGCCAAATCTTCCATTTAAAATTCAAATTTTCATGAAGCAGCAAAATCTGCCAAGGTAAACGCACACTATTCCTTTGCTTTTCGTATTGGATTAGGCACCCAAATCTCAATGTTAGGGTTGTAACGCCGAACAGCTTTAACAATTTCAGCTTCTAGGTTCCAAGCAAATATAAGGACTTTATCGGCAGAAGTACTGGTCAGACTATCCAGACTGACTATAGGAATTGAAGTTCCCGGAAGTCTTCTATTCTGTTTGAGTGGATTTGCATCTACAATATTTTTGAATCTATCTTCGGGTAACTTAGCAGCAAAAAATGTAGTCACGGTCTTAGCGGCAGCGCCGTATCCGACCACCGATCCAGGTGCTTGTGAGTGAAGCCATGTCGACAGTTCGTTCATTTCTTTCCGAACCTTTGAAGCGAATGCAGTTTCAGCATTCAAACTACCTAGCCCACGTTCGCACTCTTCAAGCTCAATTTGTTCGACAGAACCTTCTATTTGTCTAGCCTGGTTCTTAGTGAGCCAATATCTTATTGACCCTCCATGCGTAGGTAGAATCTCAGCATTAAACAAGTTCATGCCTAACTTATTTGCCAGGATCCTTATCGGGACAATACTTAGATATGAAAAATGCTCGTGGTAAATTGTGTCGTAAAAACCATTAGAAAGTAAGTATCCCAGGGAGGGATTCTCGATACTTACTAGGGTCTGTGGACCACACAAGATTGAAATACCCGAAAAAAAATCAATCATGTTTGGAACATGCGCAGCCACATTGTTGGCAACAATCAATGTTGGATGACCGTACCGCTCCAAAATACTTTGCGCCTCGGCTTTGCCAAAGAAAACTTCTATTGTTGGAATTTCCTTTGAGCGAGATATCGCTGCAACATTGGAAGCAGGCTCTACTCCAAGAACCTTAATTCCGAGATCTTTGAAATTTTGCAAAAGGTAGCCATCGTTTGAGGCTATCTCAAGAACATAGCCTTGAGTAATCTCAGGAAATTCAGAAAGGCAAGCTCTTGCAAAATTTTCGGCATGTTTAAGCCATGAAGTGCTTGTACTCGAAAGATATGGATAAACAGAAAAGATTTGTTCTGGTGTCTCAAACTCGGCAATCTGGCCCAAAAGGCAAACTCGGCAAATATTCAAAACTAGGGGATATGAGGGTTCCAGAACTCTGGTCTTTGACTTTGGGAGTGAATTCGCAACAGGAGAGAATCCCAAATCTATCACCTGCTCTAGATTTGATGCTTCGCACGCACGGCAGCGAGTCAGACCTCTTGAAGAGAAGCTTACATCAATATCCACACTCTTTATACTACCCCAGTTTTACTAAATGGCAGCCAAAATAGGTTTTGCAACTCGTACACTGAAGTTGTGGATACAACTCAAAAAAAAATCATTGTTTTAATTAAACATGGACTCTACAGCCCATTCGTTGAGTTGGCCAGAACTGCCCAAGGTGAAACGTTCTTAAAAGAACCACACGAGAGTAACTTAAAGGTAATTCATTACTATGGCATCCCCGTGGGATCAGCTATACAAAAAATTGATGCGCTTCACGAAAGGCTTCGCTGGTTGAACCGAACGACAAATATTTTTCTTCGTGGATTGGATTTTGTACTTCTAGCACCATTTATGTTGTATATACCTAAAGTTGCCTCATCTAAAATTTTAAATCTACCTGATGAAGAATTTCAATGCCTTGTGCCAGATACTTTACCCACATTACGTTGGAAACAGTTAGCGATCTATAAACATATTCTCGAAAATTATGATTTTGATTTTATTTTTGACACAAACGTGTCATCGTATATCGACTTCAAAAACCTACAAGCACAGATCTCTGAACTTTCTGATGACTATCTTTACGCCGGGAATATTCCTTTTGGAAACTTTGTTAGCGGAGCTAATCGGATTTTTAATCGAAAAACTCTGTTGCTTCTAGTACAAAAGCGAATCCATTGGAATCCAGGCTATCTAGAGGATCTTGCAATAGGAAAAGTCATGTCCAGATTTGGCGTACCAATAACCGTGACCAACTCGCACTCAATTCCGCATCCAGAGAACCTCGAGGAGTTAAGTTTTGAAGTCTTGCAAAAGAATTTCCATTTCCGCGCCAAGTGCCAAGTAGACGGTCGCAGACTGGATGCTCAAACCATGAACGGGCTTCACGAAAGGTTTAAACAGCTGCGCGCCCATGAAGATTGAGTCCGAGGAACCTATTCACTCGTGCTCGGATTTTCATCAAAATCATTCTTAATTGGAATGAAACGAGTACAATGTGTGAGTGTTGGACTTAAGTAACATTCAATCGTTAGCAATAACGGGGGCAAATGGATTTGTAGGTCGCTCCGTGATTGAAAAGATTTCTTCTTTGAAATCAGATAAACTTCCAAAAGAAATAGTGTTAATCACTCGTAGGGGAATCAACTTTAGAATCCCCGAGAGTATTACTGAAATTACAAAATACATCGAACTTGACCTAACCGAATCTTGGAGATTAGATTTCAATATCACTCACCTAATCAACTTGGCGGCAGACGGAAGTAATTCACCGTATTCTTCAGAAGCAAATAGGGCATTCAAGGAGATAGGAAAGAATTTAGTTCAATGGTCCGAATCTTGCAAAGTCTTTCCTAAAGTTTTCCATGCCAGTTCCGGAGCCTGCCACGGAATTAAATCTTTAACTTCTGAAACTACTGGAGTCAATTCTAAATCGGATTTCATAGCCTCAAGGATTTTTGTAGAAGATATATTAAAAAACGCTTCCTCGGCTGGAAAATTCCAACTTTCTATCGGAAGACTTTTTACATTTTCTGGACTTAATATCATGACAAAAAAGCAATATGCGATTAATCAGTTTATGCAATCAGCCATATCCGAGTCGAAAATTTTTGTTAAGGGTAACCCGCAAACGGTCCGCAGTTTTATGCATCAAGATGCCATGGCTGGATGGATTCTTAAAGCACTAATTAGTACATTTAATGCCACAGATTTACAAATTGGTTCCAACAAGGCTGTAACCATTCAGGAATTGGCAGAGTTTATCGCGATGGAAACACGTTCAGAAATCGAGTATGCCGGTGAATTTGAGTCTGGCGACATTTATCTGCCAGATAATTCAGCAACTATGAGTAGACTCGGACTGGACGAGGGAATTGACTGGAAATCCGCAGTCAAGGAAATGTTAAATGTCCTGAGAATGGAGAGAAATGCCGCAGGTTATGGATCCAATTTCAGGAGCTGAGCTTCTTGTTGAAGAGTTAGCTTTTCGCGGCGTTGAGACCATCTTTGCCATAACAGGTGCTGGGAACTTAGCAATAATTGATGCCATTACCCGGGACAAAAGAATTAACATTGTTTATTCTCATCACGAGCAAGCGGCGGTAATGGAGGCTCAAGGATATTCGCGTGCAACAAATAAGCTGGGCGTAGCTTTGGTGACCACCGGGGGCGGTACCTCAAACGTAGTAACAGGGGTGCTAAGTGCACATCTTGATTCGATTTCAATTCTAATCATCTCTGGAAACGAAAGCTCATTCCATTGTGAGAATTCAAATCAATTACGAGCATATGGAGTTCAAGGGTTTGATTCTTGTGCGGTTTTGGCGCCGATTACAAAGAAATCAACAAGAATTACAAACGTTGACTCGGTATCAAAAGTCATTCGCGAATCAATTGAGGTGGCTCTACTAACTCGACAAGGGCCAACGCACATAGATTTTCCCATGGATTTACAACGCAAACTCGTTATCAACAATTCTATTGAAGAATTTATCGAGCCGCAAAAAGATACAACAGTATTGGCTAACCTGAATCTTGATGGACTATCGAGTGCACTTTGCAGCGCCAAATCGCCACTAATATATTTTGGCAATGGAATTCGAGCGAAGAATACCGTTGCTCTTGCCGAAAAATTGATTACCGACTCCGGTATACCTTTTGTAGTTTCCTGGAGCGCGATAGATCTTTTTCAAGAGTCGCACGAGCTAAACATTGGACGAGTTGGTATTTATGGTGATCGCCATGCCAACATATTGCTTCAGAAGGCAGACTTAATTGTTGCGCTTGGTACGCGCTTAGCAATTCCACAAATTGGTTACGACAGACAAGATTTCGGGCGATCAGGAAGTAAATGGGTGGTTGAAATTGACCCCACCGAATGTGCGAAGTTTGAGGGATTACAGTGGAATATTCTGAATTGCGATGTGTCCGATGTAATTAAAGGTCTGGTTGAAAATGAGTTGAGTTGGCCTGATTTATCCTCATGGCAGTCCGAGTGCAGACGAATCAAAGAGGCGCTCCCAAGGAGAGATCAACTTGGACCACCCCCTAGAGACCCAGGGGAACAAATTCATTCAGGAGAGATAATTGAATTTCTCAACTCAAACCTGGAAATTGACGCGATAGTGGGAACAGATGTAGGAGCGGCGCTTTTGACCGGTCATTACATGTATGAGCAGACGGGAAGCCGGCGATTCTTCACATCTCAGGGTCTTGGGGAGATGGGATTTGGACTCCCGGGTGCAATTGGTGCATATTTCGGCGATAAGTCACGGCAAATTGTCTGTCTAAACACCGACGGCGCCCTGATGTTTAACCTTCAAGAGCTGCAGGTAGTGAAGGAATATAGAATCCCCTTGAAGTTGTTTGTGTTTAATAACTCTGGTTACTCGATGATAAAAATTTCTCAAGAAAATCTTTTCGATAGACGTTTTTCTGGTTCCACGACAGAATCAGGAATAAGTTTTCCTGATTTCCACCAAGTCGCAATAACTTTTGGACTTGGCCACACACTAATTCGAAGCAGCCAGGACTTGGTCAAAATAAATGGGCCGCTAAATTCTGATGTGCCAGAGTTGATAGAAATAATTATGGATCCGGAGCAAAAGTATTTTCCACGACTTGCAACAAACAAGCTTCCTGATGGGTCTTTGATTTCTCCACCATTGGAAGACCTTGACCCAAAAATAGAAATATCTTTGCTCGAAGATTTATTGGGTTATAAGGCGCATCCGAATTCTTACAAAGCACGAGGTATTTAGTGGTACCCGCACAAAGAATTCGCGTAGCCATAATTGGCACGGGAAATATTGGAACAGATCTCTGCTTTCGAATGCTTAGAGATGAACGCTTCGAAGTCATTGCTCTTATAGGGCGACGGGCAAACAGCCCAGGTCTTGAAATGTTTCGAGGTCAGGTTAAGCACCTGATTTCAAATGGAATAGAGGGATTATTGCCATATCTAGATGAAATAGATGGAGCTTTTGATGCCACATCTGCTTTCGACCATTTGTCACATTGGACAGTATTGGAAAAGGCCGGCAAGTGGGCCGTAGATTTGACACCATCAAAAATTGGTTCACCAGTGGTCCCTGTACTGATAGGAAAAATCCCAGGAATGTCACTGGCAAAGGAAATCACTAGCAACTATTCAATGGTGACATGTGGTGGGCAGTCGTCCGCTCCAATTTTGTTTGCTGTCGCAAAGGCTTCAGATCGAATCATTGAGGTTGAGATTTCTAGTTCCATTGCGGCTTTGTCTGCCGGCCCCGCCACACGGCTCAATGTTGACCATTACATCGAGTCGACAGAAGGACTAACGACAATTATCAGTGGCTGCAGTAATGTGAAGGCAATCCTTGTATTGAATCCTGCAGAGCCTCCGGTGATGATGCGAACAACAATAAATGTTTCTGCTGATTCCATTGATCTCGAGACTGCTAAGCGAAATGCCATAAACATAGTCAATGAGGTTCAGAAATACGTTCCAGGGTATGAGCTAGTTGTGGAGCCGTTTCTGCAGTCGGCAAATATAGTTTCTGCCACAGTAAAAGTCACAGGAGCAGGATACGTTTTGCCAGAATATGCAGGAAATTTAGACATAATTAATTCTGCGGCAGTAGAAATTGCCTCTCTTCATAACTCCAAAGTCGTGAATGTGAGATGAATATGAACTACGCCCAACTTTATGATGTGACTTTGCGAGACGGAAATCATGCCCTCAGACACGCGCTCTCTACGGATTTCGTTTCGGCTTATTGCGAGAAAGCTGAAAAATCTGGAGTGTGGGCCGTAGAAGTAGGACATGGAAATGGTTTGGGTGCATCATCACACTTGGTAGGTAAAGCAGTCGAGTCAGATGCGGCCTTACTCACCGCAGCGCGTTCAACACTGAGAAACGTTAAATTAGCGGTTCATTCAATTCCAGGATTCGCGACCATCAATCGAGATATAATTCCAGCTCTTGACATAGGTGTAGATATATTTAGAGTTGCAACTCATGTGAGTGAAGCAGATATTTCACAGAATCATATTGAATTTCTAGCGAATAGAAATGTCGCAGTTCAAGGTGTGTTGATGATGAGCCACATGATCGATATAAATGGGTTGATAAAACAAGCCAAACTAATGTGCAACTACGGGGCCTCGGCCATTATTCTAATGGACTCTGCCGGTTACTTCACTCCGAAAGATGTGGCCGAACGTGTATCTGGAATTAAATGCGCATTAGAAATCGAAGTGGGGTTCCATGCGCATAATAACCTTGGTTTAGGGGTCGGCAATGCACTTACTGCAATTCAGGAAGGCGCCTCTTTTATTGACGGAGCATCGATGGGTCTGGGTGCGGGTGCTGGGAATGCGCAACTAGAGAATATAGTTGCAGCCGTAAGTCGCGAAAATCAGTTGACTTCCAACATTTCCGACTATCTTCAAATGAGTAAATTGGTTGAGGATTACTACCCAAATAATCTACCTCGGACAACTAGCTCAAGTACTCAGAGTGGACTTGCGGGTGTATTTAGTGGTTACGCACCACAAGTAAGTGCAATCTCGACTGAACTTGGAGTCGATACCAATATACTTTGGAAAGAAATGGCAAGTAGAAAACTCGTTGCTGGCCAAGAATCCATGATTCGAGAAATCGCACAAGATTTAATGAATTTGTAGTGGTTTGGAAGTCTCAGTAACAAGGTATAAAGGACGTTGCTTAACCTCTTCATAAATAAGCCCAATGTATTGTGCCAATACCCCAATGCATAACATGATCAGTGAGAAACCCAATACAGAAACGCCAATTAGACTGCCAAATCCAGCAAATGGAACGCCTATTGATATCCAGAATATCGCAAGGATAATTAAACTAAGTATTGAAAAGATGCTCATTATCAACCCTAGAGCTGAGACCCAGGCAAGAGGCTGTGCACTGTAGGCTAAAATACTTTTTGACGCCAAGCCTATTACCTTAAAGAATGACATGCCTAGCCATTTAGACTCACCGGCAAAACGAGGTGGGCGTTCAATCTCGATTTGTGTAGTTCGGAATCCAACCCAAGCACCCAGGCCACGCAAGAATCGATGGCTCTCTCGCAATTGTCGAATTGCTGAGTATGTTCTTTTATTCACGAGCCGGAAATCACTTACAGATTCAGGCAACATGCCAGAAGTCATGCCCTTTGCGAGCTTATAGAAGGTGGTTGATAAAATTCGACGCAGTAAAGGCACCGAACCTCGTTTTGCGATTTTGGCGAGAACTTGGTCGAAACCTTCCTCGTATTTGCGAAGTAATTGAGGAATCGCCTCCGGTGGATCCTGCAAATCAGATGTCATAATTATTGCCAATTCAGCTGTCGCATAATCTAATCCACAAGTGAAGGCAGAGTCGAGAGAGAAATTTCTAGACATTCTTATTCCGACAGTATCAGTATGCAGCGCAGATTCTTGTTCAATTAACTTCCATGTATGATCAATTGATCCATTGTCAATAATTAGAATCCTATATTGATACTCGCGCTCCGTGTTCATAACGTTTCTAATTCTTCTAAACAGTTCAGGAATACATTCTTCTTCATTATAGGCAGAAGTAATTATGTCAATAGATTTCATTCAGATTCCAACCAACCAAGGAGCACTCCCAGAGGTTGCAAATTTCGATAGTTCTTGTTTTTCTCGTAACGTGTCCATTGGTTGCCAGAATTCATCATGGTGATAGGCACTAAGATCAGATTCTGCAACTAATCTCGGAATTGCACCTGTTTCGAATGGTTCCATATCATCCAAAATATAATCCCTGACCTTAGGCTCCAACACAAAAAAACCACCATTTATCCAACCTGCATGAGCTTGGTTTTTCTCTGTAAAACTTGTGACCTTGCCATTTGAAGATTCAAGTAACCCAAATCGCGCTGGGGGTCTGACTGCTGTCACAGTTGCACTCCGCCCTTGGTTCATATGAAAATTCAATAAGTTTGTTAGATTTACATTACCCAATCCATCACCATAGGTGGCAAAGCACCTTTGAGGGCCAATAAAGTCCAAACACTGGCTAATTCTTCCACCCGTTAAGGTATTTGTACCTGTATCTAAAGCAGTGATGTTCCACGGAGAGTCCAGCTCTTCAACCCATTTATGAATTACATGGCCCAGATATCCTGTTGCAATCACAAAGTCTGTGCGTCCTTGGTGCGCATAAATGTTCATCAAGTGCCAAATAATTGGTTTATCGTCAAGCAAGACCATAGGCTTTGGCTTGTCACCAGTTTCTTCAGATATACGTGTTCCTAATCCGCCTGCCAAGATAATTGTTTTCATTTAGAGACTCCCACTATGGAATGAAGCGTGTCAATCATGTAGTCCAACATCGGAATGGACAAACCTGGCCAAACGCCAATCCAAAATGTTTGATTCATAACGATATCCGTGTTTGTGAGTTCGCCAACGACCCTTCGAGGGGTACCCATAAATGCAGGCTGGCGCAACAAATTGCCTCCAAAAAGTAAACGAGTTGCAATTTTTGCAGAGTTAAGCTCTTGCACAATTTGATTTCGTGATTTCGGACAGTGTGA
>Ga0114959_10003755_pt1 | contig 11847 bp, 7 predicted proteins | sample C_130625_EF_Meta_FD_87317 | JGI IMG/M metagenome (GOLD analysis project Ga0114959, IMG submission 87317) | Freshwater microbial communities from Lake Croche, Canada to study carbon cycling - C_130625_EF_MetaG | ecosystem: Environmental > Aquatic > Freshwater > Lake | place: Lake Croche, Canada...
AGTTCCTGTGGATGCAGTAAATGATCCTGAATTTGTAAAAGTACCTGCAATAGAAAAGCTGACAGCAGTGGTTACGGTTGCACTGCTATTTACGCCTAAGTTGTAGAAGGTTGTTGTACCTCCTCCACTTATTGAGGCTGTGCCTCCTAAATAAACAGTACTCGTTGAAGACCCTGTAAAAGTACCTCCATCGCTAAATGTTCCATTCACAGTAAGTGAGTTTCCGCTAGAAAGTGTTACTGCATTATTGCTGCTTATTGTAATACTAGCCACTGTGACTGAAGTTTCAATTGCCAGGTTATTACTACCATTTTTTGTAATAGTAACATTATCTGTGGACGATGGTACATTTCCTAAACTCCAATTGAGGGCATCATTCCAATTGGTACTGTGTGCACCCGTCCATGTATTGTTAGCAGCTGAAATACCACCACAATAAAGTAGAGTCCATGTAATTATCACTATCATTTTAAGTTTCATATCCCCTAACTTTTCTTTTAATAAAATACTTTTTCCGAAACCTAATCAATACAAGCCTACTAACTGTGAACCCTAATGACTATTTTCCCAACATCATCATCAATAAATGGGCGGCTGTCCATCCAAAGTTCTCTGCTCCTAAGCCCTCTCCTGTTTTAGAGTTGTAATATTCCCTTAATGAACCTTCTGTTGAACTTATTATGAACTGCCCATTATGCAATAATTTTATCAATAAGCTATCAGCGTCCTTGTCGTAACCATATCTTTTTAAACCCATATATCCAAAATAGAATTGGTCAAGCCATAATGGACCTCTCCAATAACCCGCTGCATTGTATTTGGGATTATCTATACTTACAGTAGGCAAGGGCAAAAATGCATTGAACATTTTCTCATTCATCATCATTTCCTTGACTCGAACTGCCTGTCTTTTTGTAGCAACTCCCACAAATAATGGCAACCACCCACTTGCCTCCTTGCTTAAAATGAACGACTTGTCACTCAACCTTACATCATAATAAAATCCATCCTGTTTATTGTAAAACAGTTTATTCATCTCCATTCCCAACTTAGTCTTCTCTGTCTTTAACTTCCCTACCCCATTTTTATCTTTTAGTAGTTGTGCAATCTTGATGAGTAATTCCTTTTCAAGAAATAAGTAGGCATTCAAATCGACAGATTCTACATTCATGGAATAGGCACTATCCTTATTCCTGACCATTTTAACGCTATCAAAGCGGATTGCATTGTCCCAACATTCCCAACGGGCAGCCTCAATTGAACCATCTGTACTGCCATATTCACAAATACCATTCTTATCATGGTCTCTGCTTTCATACCACCAATAGTGATATTTCAGCATCTTTGGATATAGTTCCCTTAAAAAGGCAGTATCAATTGTCGCCTTAAATATTTCAAATACAGCCCATGCAGATAATGGCGATTTTGTATTCCGCCAATTTACACGTCCGTTTCTAATACAATCAGCAACCATTCCTGCGTCATTCTGATAATCATACATTGCCCTAACTGAATTCTCGGCCAAATCCTTATCCAACCAAGCAAGGGAATAGGCATGTTTCCAACTATCCCACGCCCATAAGCCATCATAACGACCTACCGAAGGGAATACCCCTTCATGTAAAAAGCTACCTGTAGGAGGTGTATAATTATGATAGAGCGTTTTGATACATTTTTCAATAACAATATTTCTCTCTTGCTTTAAATCGTTTGTATTGCACCAATTTGGGACAGGTAGTGAGTTTGCTTTTTTCAAGGAAATCTCCATCCGATTTTGAACCATTGTCGGTATCTGTAACTGTATAAAATCTTGAGCACAAATGCTATTACAACATACAGTAAGAAGAATCATTAATTTTCGCATTATTTAATTTATTTAATTGTGATTAGAGTGATTAAAATGATGGATTCACGCTTTTTATTTACAGAATCCTTACTTTTTAAATCTAATTTAATGGGTTTAAATTATTTTCTATTTGCTTGACACTAACTTAATCGTTCCCAAATCATTGCCGCCATTATCATTTCTGTCATTGTTATAAAGTTGAAGTGGGAAATCATATTTTGAAGGGTCAAGTATGATAAGTTCCAATCGATAGTTCCCTGACTTTAGGTTTACAGGCAAAATGAAGGAGTCGGAAACTGTAATTGGATTATCCATTTTAGTGACAGAATCTATTGTGGGCAACAGTGTTTTTAGATTCAATTGAGAAGTTGATTGCCCTTTAACTTTCCCATTTTTTGCATCAAGCAATCTATAGACAACAGTCCAATTCTGATAGGTGGGGGCATTGCCTGTATTTGACCATTGCGTTTTGATTTGAATTGTTGTTCCTGCGTCTGACGTTTGAGGCATCGAGCAACTCCTTACAGTATAATGATACCCTGTATGCCTGACACCCATCAAAACAGAATCCCTTTGAGTAGCAGTCATTGTTGACCAAATTCCAAAATTACCATTACCAATTGATGATACATGGTATTGTTCTACTTGAGGCAAACAATAGGAATACTCCATGCCACGACCTCCTGTACCATACCCTTCTACAATAACAGGGGCAGTTTTCCAACGGTCTTTAAAATACTCCCATGATTCAGATTGAGTAATACCTTGCATACCCCTATTACCCCAATTATCTGCCCGCCAACCAATTGGAAACTTTAAATTCGTTTTACTCATTGCATATTTTATACCGAATGGATTGGCACACAACATAATCAATTGCTTATCGGGAAAGGCAGTGGTATAGGCATCAATCATGTGTGCAATTGAAGCATTTGTGATAGGCAACAAAGGAGGAACGGGTGGTTCGAAATTACCTAAATGCCATTCACCCCAATTACCATACGACCTAATCTCTACATATCCAATCCTGTTGTCGTTATTAAAAGTCCTGCCTAAAGCGGCTACCAAAGAATCGAGTCGTTCGAGGAAATAAGGACTATTCCAATCGGGCACTGTACATTTCTTCTTATTACTATACCAACTATTCATTTTACTGTCGAGATAGTCGGGATAAGCCTTATTAGTTCCTTGAACTACACATCTTATAGCAAAAGAAAACTTGCCCCGACCAATTGGATTGTGATAAGCCTTATCAGCAGCAGCCTGTAATATTGAAAAGTCATAAACGCCTTCAGATTTCTCAAAAACACTCCAATTGTAACGTTCATAGCTATCTAATGACTTATAAGGAGCTTGTTCCTGACCATTCCATTTATAAAATCCCACACTAGGATTCAGGAGCAAAGTATCAATACTACTGAAAGTATGTATTTCATCTTTTTCGCTTTGTGCAAAAGAGTTTTTACAAGCAATGACTTGAGAGACAGTAGCAATCAACAGTATCCATAATTCCTTTTTCATTCTAATTGCTTTTTTCATTTTCATTATTTTTACATTCCATTATCCTTGATTCAGTTTATACCCCCTCCATCGATGCTATCAACTTGTAACTGCTAATCTCTTTTTTGCAACTGCTTAACACTAAAAAACAACAATCCACTTTCACAACCATTATAACTAAAACAATTCTTACAATTTCTTTTCTATTAAAAAACTTTCAGGTTTTAGCCCATTTGCATTTGCAGTGATGACAATATCCTTTAACCGACTATTAATCTTTAACCATACAAGTGCCTTCCCATCCCGAACTTCAACTGAGTTTGATTGATAAGGTTCATGGTCAGATAGGTCGCCATTATCAACCCCTAGAATATTCGCATCACCTTGAATATGCAACGTCACCTTGTTTTTTGCTAAAGGATTTATATGTTGTTGGCTGTCTGTAACAGAAATAATTAAAGGAATAACGTCGGCATTGGCACCCACCAAATCAGGCACTTCCCGATTGATATTAACTTCAGATGCTTTGTCGGCTGTTTCTAATTCATGAATAACCTGCTTATCTCCATTTAAACCAACTGCTTTTATTTTCCCTTTGGTATAAGGAATCTTCCATTTGATTACCCTGTCTTTAAAGTCTTTCAAATATTTAACGCCTACTTCCTTTTCATTCAAATACAAAGCAACTTTGGGACAATTAGAATAAGTAAGAATGGTGACAGAATCTCCTATTGTCTTATTCAAATTCCAATTAGAAACAACAGGGGGACCAAACCAAGATTTCTGCCAATGATGAGTAGTGTCATAATTGAAGGCAAGGGTATCATCCACAACTACTATATGAACCATGGGCTTTTCTGAATAAACACTTTGCTGAAAGAATGCATAAGGCTTAAAGAATCCATTGGTAAGTAATAATCCGTTTGTCAACCCTTTTCGTGGCCATCCCATTGACTCACCCAAATAGTCGATGCCAGCCCAAATATATTGTCCCGCAATAAAAGGATATTTCTCTACTACAAACCAAGTATTCTTGGCATAATTAATCTCACTTCCTTTATTTGCACTTCCTTCCAAATAAGCCTTTGTTTCAGTAGCTATAAAGGCTTTTTCAGGAAAATCCATTTTCCATTCAGGGAAATCATGTGTCCTGTAATTATAACCAACAACATCTGTATATTTTAGAAGATTCGTATATCCACCTTTCTTGCTACTCCAGTTAGGATGCATTGCACAAGAAATCAAATGACTTGAATCGACAGACAACACTATATTTTTAAGTCGGGTAAAAATTTCTATCCCTTTTTCAGTGGCCTGTTCATCAGTCTCATTACCGACTGTCCAAAGAATTACACTTGGTCTGTTTCTGTCCCTATGAATATAATACTTTAAATCCTGTTCACTCTCCGCTAAAAACTTGGCAGTGCTATCATACCCTGTATTCTTTCCAGTCCATTTATCGAACATTTCTCCAATAACCAATATGCCAAGGCTATCACATAAATCGAGTAATACAGGAGACTGTGGATTGTGGCTTAAACGGATTGAATTGCAACCCAATTCCTTCAATAACAAAAGCTGACGACGATACACCACATCAGGAACGGCGGCACCTAACGACCCTGCATCATGATGAATACAGACTCCTTTTAGAATCACTTTTTTGTTGTTCAATAAAAATCCACTGTCCGTATCGAAGGCAATATTTCGAATACCAAAGTGTTCAGTCCTATCATGCAATAGCTTTTTACCTTGAAATATTGTGGTGTGTAAATTGTATTGATAGGGGTTTATTGTTGACCATAGTTTGGCATTTTGGATGGTTAACATATTTGCCATATCAACCACTGAATCAATTGTAATTTGTTTTGTTGTAGTGGCAACAATTGCATTCTCCTTGTTCCTAACTTCTTGTATTACAGTTAACTTTTGTTTTTTACCCGACTCATTTCTAACCAAGGTATTTAACTTCACTTCACTTGTATTCTGTACGGTATTAGTTCTAATATAAGTGCCTCCGAAGGGAATATAAACGGGTTCATTCACTTCCATCCATGTATGACGATAGATGCCACTACCACCATACCATCTGTTAGCTGGAGGATTATTATTGTTTACATGAATGCTGATGACATTTTCTTTATCAAAATATAATAACATAGTCAAATCGACATCAAATCCTGAATAACCATAGGTTTCATGCCTAATAAAAGTTCCATTAATCCATACATCCGCATTCATAAAGATGCCATCAAAACGACAGGTGACTTGTTTATTTTTCCAGGTTATAGGTGCTTTGAAATGCTTTCTATACCAAGCAGAACCTGTTACAAAAAAACCGCCCTCGATTGAACTCTTATTTGCCTTAGAAACGGTATCCTCTATCGACCAATCATGGGGAACAATGATTTTACGCCAACTTTTATCATCGAATCCAAAATTAGAAGCAGCCAAATCCCTTGTTTTTGAAAACAACCAATTATTATCAAAACTTATTTTGAAATTAGGTTGTGAAAAAGAATCATACGAATGGAATACTCCAATAATTAACAACAGTATAATAGCTAACCATTTAGAGAACAAATTTTTCATGTACACTTTTTATAAATATTAAAATAAAACAGAACAAATCAACTGCTTACAATAATGGTGGCTATAAATCCCCATAAGTTTATGTCATAAAAGACTTTACCCTTTTTTTATTTTACACCATCCTTTCAATACTAACCTAAATAACCATCCTTTAACTACAAACCTTTATGAGTTTTTTTATCATCAGGACTTCATTTATTCAGACAAATAAGGAATCTATATTTTTAATTTTTTTAGCTATAAATCCAATACTTCCAACTAAAAACAATAAAGACAAATTGTTATCAAATGGAACAATCTGCGCTCCATCGTCCGCAGAGGCAGCACCACTATCCTGGCCCGCCTATGCCAGGGTCATCAGCAGGAGTTTGAGCATTAACTATGACATTTACACTAAAACTTATCAGGATGATGAATCCTATCTTACGGAGTTTACCACTAACTGTTTGCATTTTATTTTCTTTTGATTATAATTTATTTAAATAAATCATTTAATAATTTGTTACTACTCACTACATAGTCAGCTAGCTTAGCTGCTGTAAAAAAATAAATATTATTTAACTCGCAAACTTTGTTGATTCAAAAAGTTAAACAAAATCGGGTACTCAAACCTTGCTGGAGGCATTTTACTATTAAAATACAGTCCACAAAGTTTGCGGAGGCTAAAAATAATTATGATTTAACCCCCAAACTTTGCTGATGCAAAAGACTAAACAAAATAGTGTCCGCAAACTTTTCGGAAGCCAAAAAACAGTTATTGTGAAAGCCACAAACCTTGCTGATGCAAAAAGTTGAACAAAATGGTGTCCGCAAACTTTGCTGGAGGCATTTTTTAGCTTGAAACTTGGTAAAACGAATGGCATCAACAAAAAATCAAACCTTACTTCCTTCAAATATTGGGTTGCAATTCAATTTTCAATATCAACTCTATTTTGCTAATTTATTTTTATCTCATAAACAGTTTTTTTTAATCTAATAAGTGGCAATTTGCATGTATAGATGTGAAAAAATAGGGTGAGTAGTAACAATAATTTTTGAAATATTGAATAAAAATCAATTTTATTACCTCCGCTGATATAGCATTTAGATAAAACTTAAGTTTAATAGCCCTGCGAAAACTGTGATCACATAAAACCTACTCTTATGCCCTCTTTTATAATTCAATCCCTATTTCTTCGGAATCAACTTTAATAACACCACTCCATGTGCAGCAACTTCTGCCTGATAGCTATCCTTTGCAACTGCAAGATTTTTCTGCCTCCAAACATCTCGAACTGTTTGCTTACCTGCAATTCCTAAGTCGCTCCATTTAGCTGTAATTGTTGCTTTTGTAGCCCTTCTATTAAAAAGCCCTACAGCTATTGAACCATCTTCCAAAGGTTTCTTGAATACCTCTAAAGAATCTGTTGCAGCTACTCTTTTTGCACCTACAGCCAAAGCATCTTGGTCAATATCTATCACTTCATCATTCGTGATTAAGTTCAAAGTAAAAGCATCTAATTTCTCCAAATCACAACCCAACAATAGAGGGGCAGATAAGAGACACCATAAACTGATATGAGAATATTGCTCGTCGGGAGTTAATCTTGTAGGATGAGGTTTGCCCCAACCTACATATCCAATTACCAACATATCAGGGTCATTATAATGCCCGGGAGCAGAATATGGTGCACATTTATCCTGATTGAAACCAATCTTACTTACACAATTCAACCAAGATTCTTTACCATCTACTTCCCATGAATCAAATACATCACCTGTTGTACGCCAACAAGTACCATTTACCTTCGCCCCCCATTTCCAAACATCTTGCATACCATATTGACAAAGGCTAAATACAATATCTCTTTTTTGAGCCTTCAAGGCTTTTCCCATCAAATCGTATGGATAGGAAGCAGCAATCGAATCCTTTCCTTTATGGTTATAAAGAGGTACTCCCTGTGTAGAATCTATTGCAATTTTTCGGTAAGAACACCAATCATACTTCAAGTAATCATATCCCCAATTAGCATAAGTAGCTGCATCTTGCAACTCATGTTGCCAACTTCCTGCACACTTTCCACAAGTCAAAGGACCGGGAGAAGAATACAAACCCGCCTTCAATCCTTTGCTGTGTATATAATCTGCTAGCCCTTTCATATCTGGAAAGCGGGCATTAGAAAGAATATATCCTTGTGCATCCCTGAAATCTCCACGAAGGGTAGTATCTTTTGTGTTTTCGTGATTATTTTCCCAAAAGTCATCTATGTTAATATAACTCCATCCATGATTCATCAAACCACTATTCACCATTGCATCAGTAGCTCGTTTTACCTTATCGGCAGAAACTTGAGTAGCAAAAACATTCCAACTATTCCATCCCATCGGCGGTGTCAGGGCAATGGTTTCGCCTACTACTATTTTCAAATTCCTTGTAGCACTTCCCTTCGCATTCTTTGCCTTTAAGACTACATTATAGGTATCTTTTTGGGAAACAGTTCCTTTGATGATGCCGGTCTTTGCATCCAAACTTAATCCGTCAGGAAGTCCTATAGCTGAAAAAGTCATTGGTCGAATACCTGTAGCAGATACATAAAAAAGAAAAGGGGAACCGGGACGGACACCAAAAACTTTGGCTCCATTGATACGGGGTGATTCTGGCGCAGTTGGCGTTAGAATCATCGACTTTAAATAATCAGCACTTGTTTGACCAAAGACATTTACTGTTGATAAAAACCATGCAAAAATTGCGCAGGTTACTAATTGTTTCATAATTCACTATTTAATTTTTAATGTTTAATGTTTTGGAAGTTAATGTAGGGTCAACATTCGAGATTTCTTTTTATAATTTATAGCCAATGCGTTTTACTCCATCCTCAATTCTTATAAAATATGATTCCATATCAATTCCAAATTTTTCCTTGTATGCCTCCCCAATCTTTCTTGTAAGATGATCACTTTCTTCTTTTATAATTGCAATCACACAACCTCCAAAGCCTCCACCCATCATTCTTGCCCCTATAAAATCTTTATATTTTAGACATTGCTGTACAACAAAATCCAACTCTGTAGTACTAACTTCATACAAATTACTAAGCCCGTTATGTGTGGCATACATCAATTGACCAAACGAATGAATATTATTATTTACAAGCAGGTCACAAGCATCATTTACCCGTTTTATTTCTTCCACAACATACCTGCATCTCTGGTATATTTTGGAACCGTTCTCCAACACTTCAAGCATCTCAAGTTTAACATCACTCAATGAATTGACATGTGGGTAATGATATCTAATAATATTTACCCCTTGTTCACATTCAAATCTTCTATTATTAAATTCAGAAGATTTCAAACTGTGTTTTACCATGGTGTCCATTAAAACAATTTTATAGCCATCAAGAGAAACAGGTATGTATTTATACTCTAAAGTTTTACAATCAAGCAGTATAGCACAAGATTCCCTACCAAACAAACTTGCAAACTGATCCATTATGCCACACTTAACACCTGCGAATGTATGCTCTGCTTTTTGCGCCAACCATGCCATATCAATCTTGCTCAACCCTAGTTCAAACAGTTCATTGATTGCATAAATAGTCGAGCAACACAATGCAGCAGAAGAAGATAGCCCCGCACCAACAGGTACATTTCCTTTGAATACTAAATTAAAACCACAGATAGCAAACCCATTTTCAACCAATTGTCTAACAACACCCAAAATATATGTCTCCCATCCCTCTTGTGGGCAAATCTCTGCTACACTAAACCCCTTCCTCTCATTAAAATCTAAAGAATAAAGATTAATTATCCCATCATCCCTTCCACCAATAGCAACAATCATTGCCTTATCAATCGCCGCAGGCAATACAAATCCATTATTGTAATCTGTATGCTCTCCAATGAAATTAATTCTACCGGGAGCTGAAACTACTATTGGTTCATACCCGTGTAAATCAATAAATGTTTCTACTAGTCTAGTTATCACTTTGATATTTTGAAACTAAATTTAGGAAGTTAGCATAATCTATATTTTTGAGTCTAATTAAATAACTTCAATCAAATTACTAACCTTAACCCAATACTTGAATATAGTCCAAAACTCGCTTTAACCTTAAAATTTTCGCACTATACCCAACCCCACTAGCAAGCAACACTAAACTCATACCGCCATCGAAAGGTACTACTGGAACACCATCATTACTTGGTCCTCCAACAGTTGAACTTCCTGGTCCACCAATGCCGGGGTCATTGGGATCAGGGGTTTGGGCATTTGCTACTCCAATTGTTAATAGCAACATGGCTATAGGCATAATTATCTTTTTCATTTATTTTCTTTTTAATAATGAAAGAAATCCCAACAGCTTTTTATTACTGTTGGGATTCTCTTGATTTTCCTCTATTCTACTGATAATTTTGTCTCACTCACTTTTCCTTCTGAACCAAGGATGCTTACAGTGTAAACACCTGCTGACAATTGTGTTCCAATATTAATTGCATGATTGGCTATTCCGCCTTCATGAACTATTACTTGGTTCACTACTTTTTGTCCTAATGCATTGTAGATAACTACTGTGTATTTACCTGCAACTACATTGTTCATTTGAATAGTTAATACTTTTCCCTTTAATGGATTAGGATACAAGCTATAAATAGCTTCCACATTTGCTTTCTTCAATTGAGCAATATTGCTGTATTGAATACTTCCATCTAAGTTGGTTGCTTTAATGCGGTAGTAAGTATTGCCTACTGCAATGTTCTTATCTGTTGCACTATAGCTTGCAGTAATGCTGTTTTTTGCAATAACTGCTTCACCAACTTTATTGAAGTTCTTAGCGTCTATTGATTTCTCTATTGTATATGTAGCTACTTTCTCTTCACCTTGGGTATTCCAATTGATAGTTGCAATCTCATTTTTCAAAGTTGCACTTGCATAGATTGCTTTCACATTCAATGGTGCTGTTGGCTTGAACACTACGCCAAATCTATTGGTGTAAGTAGCTGCAACTGTATTGTCAACTGTGAAATTTACTTTGTTTACTCCATTTGTTAATGCAGTAGTAGTTTTCAAATAAGCATCATACAAGTATGCTGTTAATCCATTTGCTGTGAAGGAACTTCCATCTACTTGCAATTGATAATCTTTCGTTGCTAATGATGCTAGTTTCAATACAATGCTATCAGTTGCTGTTGCTAATGGTCTACCATCTATACTTAGGTTTACATTGCCATGAACAATGGAGATATTGTCATTTGCATTGTTCAACTTAGCTGCATCTTCATTGCTGCTATAGCCATGGCTATTGCTTGCTTTGAATACGGCTACTGCTCCATCTGTTAAGCTATAAATACTATCTGTTGGTAGTTTTCTTAGCAACGTGAAGTCCATTCTATTAATGCTATTCACTCCAAATACCGCTGTTTTAGTTGTATTGGTCACTTTCGCTGATTCTGTGAAAGTGATGGTTGGAGTGGTACTTCCATTGTTTCTTACAAAGATGGATTGACCCGCTTGAAGAATGGTACTTGCTTTTGATTGAACTGGGGTAGTTATTCCATCAAGTACTGTTACATAAGTTCCAGTTGAACTAAAGGTTGGATCGAAATAATAGAACTTATTAATACTTGACCCATTTCCTTCTATACCTGTAGCACTTACACTTGTTAAATCTACTGGACATACATAAGGATTGGCAATTGTGCTAAACGCAGTTGTTGATGAACTATTTAGTTTAGAGGCACTACTATTGAATACACTATTGCTTACACCTGTTGAGCTATACACTACATTACCGGTTATCAACTTACCTGTTGAACGGATAGCAGTTGCATTTACCATGTTCAGGTTACCATTGATTCCTGCAATATGCAAGGTATCAAACATGCTGAAGCTTCTATCTCCTCTTACCAATACACGATATGGTTGGTAA
>Ga0114959_10003756_pt1 | contig 11846 bp, 10 predicted proteins | sample C_130625_EF_Meta_FD_87317 | JGI IMG/M metagenome (GOLD analysis project Ga0114959, IMG submission 87317) | Freshwater microbial communities from Lake Croche, Canada to study carbon cycling - C_130625_EF_MetaG | ecosystem: Environmental > Aquatic > Freshwater > Lake | place: Lake Croche, Canada...
GGCAAAACCAATTAAGGCAACCATGAAAGTCTTTTTACGACCCGCATAGTCTGCAATTCGACCACCGAGCAGAAGTAATCCGCCGAATGCCAACGTGTAAGCAGTTACAACCCACTGGCGGTTTGCAGCGGTAATTCCTAAATCAACCTGCAGGTTTGGCAGCGCGATGTTGACGATCGATGCGTCTAAAACGACCATCAATTGAGCAATCGCGATAACTAGAAGTGCGCGCCACCGCCGTGGATCCAAATTGTTTTGTGTTGCAGGTGTTTCAGATTTGGCTGACATGCCACTCCCATTAAGTTAGTTGAAACTTCATTTAATCACATTTGTGCTCAGTATTAACTCTAGACTCACCTTCGCGACTAGAGTGTTAATCGTTATGTCGTATGCAGAAATTATCCGGTTACCTGGCGTTAAGCGACTTATGGTCAGCAATGTTCCAAGTCGCTTTGCCTACGGAATGCTTACGCTGTCTGTCTTTTTCTACGTTCATGAAAAAACTAACTCAGTTACAGTCGCTGGACTAGCTTCAGGAGTGGAAACACTTACGGCCTCATTGGGCGCCGGTTTTCGCGGAAGCTTGATTGATCGTTATGGACAAACGAAACCACTCATGGTTTTCGTTCCTTGCTGGGCCCTGATTTTGGGTGTCTTGGCATTCGCAAACACATCTTCAGAAATAATTTTTGTCAATGTCTTTGTCGGACTTTTTGCTCCACCGATAAATCTTTCTACCCGCCCACTGTGGCGAATGGCCGTTGGCGCAGAACGACTCAGAACTGCTTACTCACTCGACACGACGTTAATGAATGGCACAACGATTCTGGGCCCCGTTGTTGCTACTTACATCGCGTTACATTTCAGCGGACGAGCAGCCCTTCTAGTGACTGCAACTCTCATGTTAGGCGGTGGCATTTTGATGATTACCATGCCACTTTCGCGCCAGTGGGTTCCCGAACCAAAGTCTGAAAATTCTTTACGGCTTTGGAGACATAAACCGTATGTAGTCATGGTCGGCGAAGGACTTATTTTTGGAATGGGTTGGGGTCTGTTAGATATTTCAATCCCAGCCACTGCCACACTCAATAAAACTCCAGGACTTGCTGCGCCACTGCTAGCTATTTTGACTGGAACTAGCATTTTGGCCGGAGTGATCACCGGCATGCGTAAATCAAATTTGACCGCGTTATCGGGATTTAGACGGGCAAGTTGCGCTGCAGCAATTTCTACTATTCCGTTGGCCTTTGTTTCTTTTGGTTGGCAACTTGGCATTGCGTTGGCAGTACTTGGATTCTCTATCGGCTTTGCGCAGATCTATCACATGGAAGTTTTGGAGGCTGTCCGACCAATCGGTTCGGCTACTTCAGCACAAGCATGGCTCTGGGCAGTTGAAGGTTCGGCCATGGCATTAGGTGTTTCTGGTGGTGGCTGGATTGTCGAAAAGTACAATGCACATTTGGCATTGTTGCTGGTAACACTAAGTGTGTGTTCATCAACAATTTATATTATTTTCTTTGCCAGTTCGCGCCTTCAAGCTGCTAACAAGCCACTCAGTGATGACGAAATGGCTCAGGCGATCAGCAATCTTGAGTCAGCACTCGAATAGCGAGTGCTTGCCCTACTAACAACGACAATCGAATTAGTTTCGTCAAAGTATGTCGATTCGAAACTTAGACTGCCAAGAGTGGTCGATTATTTTTAACAAGTTAGACACGAAATTTATTGTTGTTCGATTGGATACAATTTCCGATTTGATGATAAATTAATCTCAGAAAAAGCGATTACGCATCAAGTCCCCCCAGAGTAGAAATGAAGTGAGTTAGATGGCAAAAGCAACGACGCGAGCCACTGCGAAGGCACCAGCACGAACTGCTGCAAAGGCGCCGGCAAAATCCGCTACAAAGGCACCAGCAAAATCCACTGGAAAGACCGGTCTTGAATGGCTACGCGCCCGGATGGATAAATTGGGATATCGCTCACTAGAGCAGGTAGCAAATGAAATCGGAATTAATCGCGGAAATCTATACCGTTACTTCTCCTTAGAGACTCGGCCAAGTGTTGCATTGTTACCTGACTTATGTCGCGCACTAGCTGCCTCGCCCGCTGAAATTCTCAAGGCGCTTGAGATTCTGCGGTCGAACGAACGCATCTAATCCAAAAAGAGCACATGGGTCTGTAAAGATACTCATAGCTTCGCCGTATACATCTCGTTGGAACACACGAGCCGGTGCTGTGTTGCCTTGATACATCTCGAATACTGCCCAGTTAACCGCTTTAAGTAGATCGTCGCGACAAAACTGCAGGACCTTTGACATGTCTGCCGTGACATTCATAGTTAGCACTATTCGGGGGCCAGGTAAGCAGGTTACCGTTGGGAATTCACAGTTCTCGCTCAGTACTAACTCGATCATCGCACTTGTCTCCTTGTTTACGTTGCCAACAGTCGAGCTTGGCAACGTAAACAAGTAAAGCGAGTACCACCGACATTTTTACTGGTCGATGAAATACCGAATGGTTAACGGAAAAATGAAGCACCGATCATAACTAAGGCACATACCGACATAACAATGAATGTCAGCCATAACACCGAATTCGAGAGCCTCCCACTAACAAAACTGCCCATGATTTCAGGATTTATTGTGATGCGCCTGATTAGAAATACCAACGGCACTGCAACCAATCCATTAACAACAGCGGCAAAAATCAATGCCTTAATCGGATCAAAGCCCATCAGTGTTAAAGCAAACCCAATAACTGTTGCGCCAATAATTACGCCATAGAAGCCTTTAGCTTTACTTGCCTTGCGATTGAGTCCTTCATCCCAACCAAACAACTCGCTCACTGCATAAGAAGTAGATCCAGCTAGCACTGGGATGCCGAGCAAACCCATGCCTACTACCCCTACCGCAAAAACTTCCTTTGCAAATGAACCGGCAAAAGGTTCAAGTGCTTTCGCTGCATCGGCAGCTGAACCAATGTTTGTGATTCCATTGGGATGCAGAACTGTTGCTGTTGTAAGCATCATGAACCAACTTCCAAGTTGCGAAATAAACATGCCCGATGTTGTGTCTAATCGAATGTCGCTTAACGTTCTGCGCAATTTATGTTGTTGGTCTGCGTATTCAAGCTCTTCTACTTCTTCTGACGCTTGCCAGAAAAACATGTACGGGCTAATCGTGGTGCCGAGCACCCCAACAATTACGTACCAATATGAAAAGGTCCATTGGAATTGCGGAACAAAAGTAGCATGTGCAATTTCGCGCCAGGGTTCATCAACAATCAATGCGGTGATTACGTACGCAACCAATGCAAACGCAAATATTTTTAGGATACGCGCATAGACGTGGTAGTTAGTGAAAACCATCAGGACAATCACCAGCAAAGTGAAAATAGTTGCAATTATCACTTGAGGAATATCAATCAACAGATGCAACGCTGCGCCAACGGCTGCAATGTCTGCCCCGATATTGATTACGTTTGCAAAGGCAATCAGGCCAACGACTGCAACTAAGACTCGTCTCGAAAAATTCTCAGCAGTAACTTTAGCTAGACCTTTACCAGTGCTAGCACCTATGCGTGCCGTGGCTTCCTGAACCGCAATCATCAGTGGCAGGCAAAGCGAGATTGTCCACAGTTGGGCATAGCCAAAGGCTGCACCTGCTTGTGAGTACGTGGCGATACCAGATGGATCATCATCAGCAGCCCCAGTAATTAACCCAGGCCCAAGTATTCGCAACCAGCGTGGATGCTTTCTTACCGTGTTCGCCGGCTCTTGGTTCATACTTCACCATAATCTGGAGAAGGTGCCGAAATTCCTTAATTAACTTCAATAATAATTAAATGAGTGCCTGAAACTGAAACTTAGTTTTCAGCACCTGCGTTGATTGATTTCCAAATAGATGGAAGTAAACCACCAGCGACAGCGGCTTTGATCACATCGCCAAGAATGAATGGGGTTAAACCTGCTGCAACTGCTTGACTGATTGTCATTCCAGTTGCATGCGCCAGCCAAGTAACACCAAAAGCGTAGATCGTTACTGTGCCGGCAGCAAAAGCTGCAACTGTGCCATACACGTTCTTTGATGCGCCCTGCTTTGAAATCAATCCGACAACCAGTGATGCCAAAATAAAGCCAGCTAGATAGCCGCCAGTTGCTCCGAAAACAACTTCGCTACCGCTTTTGTGTTGAGCAAGGATTGGCAAGCCGAGCCACGCCAAACCCACATAAAGTGATTGCGCCAAAGCAGCTCGCTCAGCACCAAGGGCTGCTGCGCCACCAAGAACAGCAAGTGTCTGGAGTGTTAGCGGCACTGGAGTGAACGGAAGCGGAATAGAAATCTGAGCACACAAAGCAGTGAACGCGGTTAAACCAACAACCAAACCGATGTTACGAACCATCGACTGTGATTTGCTGGATGCTTTGGCAACCCAAGTGTCACCCAAAACTGCTGAAGTAACTTGCGCACTCATTTTTCCTCCATTGACTGACCAAATTTTGAACTACCCAAAAGTCTAGCGTTTGCAAGGTGATGAAATCCTCTTGGACGCCTAATTCAGACACGAACGAATCGAAGTGCTAAGTTGCAAACTATGGATCAACGGCGAACTCCATATGCGGATGCAATTGCGAACTATGCACAGCGGGACTATTTAAGACTGGGTGTACCTGGTCACCAAGTCAGCACTGAATCACATCCGATGCTTTCAGATTACTTTGGCAAACATATTTTGAGTCTTGATCTGCAGACTCTCATTGACGGAATTGATATCGGCCCGTATCCAACTGCACTTGATGATTCGTTACTTTTAGCAGCACAGGCCTGGGGCGCAAAACGCACATGGTTTTTAACAAATGGTGCTTCTATGGGAAACCTAATGGCCTGTTTAGCATTGCGAGCATTAGGCGATTGCATAGTTCTACAAAGAAGTGTCCACTCATCAGTAATTGACGGCTTGGCTTTTAGCGGATTGGCTGCCTCCTTTGTGATTCCATCGATCGATTCACACTTGGGAATTGCAAACGGCATCACTCCAGAGCAACTTCGCGAATCACTCGTGCAAACTCCGAATGCAGTGGCTGCCTATGTAGTTACTCCGAGCTACTTTGGTGCGGTAGCGGATGTAGCTGGCTTGGCACGCGTTGCTCACGAAGCCGGCGTCCCACTTGTCGTAGACGAAGCTTGGGGTTCGCACTTCGGTTTCCATTCAGACATACCAGCCAACGCGCTTTCACAGGGCGCAGATGTTGTGATCAGTAGCACACATAAATTGGCTGGAAGTCTGAGCCAGTCGGCAATGCTGCACTTAGGCGATGGACCCTTCGCGCAAACATTAGAACCATTGCTGGATCGAGCCTTTAAATCATTGCAATCAACTAGCCCGAACTCGTTACTAATTGCCTCACTCGATATCGCTCGCATGACCATGGCCGTTCACGGCGAGGAATACATTGGCAACACCCTTGACTCGATGAAGTCTTTACGTCAAGAGATTTCGCACGCGAATCGTTTCATCGACATTGGACCACAACTCATGCAACATGAAGATGTGGTGGCGCTGGAACCACTGCGAATTGCAATCAACACCTCGGTTGGTGAAATAAGTGGCTATTCGGCTCGTGCACATCTCTACGACGAATACAGAATTCATTGCGAACTAGCTACTGGATCAGTTTTACTAATGCTTTGTGGTGCAGGCGTAACGCCTGATGTTGCCGCAATTACGCATGCGTTGAATTCCTTGCCACGCGAGGAACAAACAGGCTCTGTATCTCTTGATTTGCCGGCCCCAGGCAAGACCTGCATGACAGTCCGAGATGCTTACGTCGGTCTCACTGATGTCGTATCCGCAGTCGATGCGATTGGCCGAGTGTCAGCAGAGAGTGTTGCGGCTTATCCCCCAGGAATTCCGAACTTACTGCCAGGCGAGGAAATTTCGGCCGAAGTTATTGAGTTCTTGCAAGCCACAGTTAATGCCCCATACGGACATGTCCGAGGTGGGGCCGCGCCCGACATGAGTGCATTCCGAGTCGTGCGCGAGTAGCGGTAATTACAAAACCGGCAAGTAGCGATCTAGCTCGAACGCCGTGACCTGCGACTGATATTCTTCCCACTCTGCCCGCTTGTTGCGCAAGAAAAATTCGAATACGTGTTCGCCTAAAGTTTGCGCGACTAACTCACTTTTTTCCATCGCGGCAATGGCTTCACCAAGCGAGCGCGGTAAATGTGCGATGCCCATGGCTTCACGCTCAGCATCCGTTAGCGACCAAACATTATCTTCAGCCTCTGGTGGTAATTCATAATTTTCTTCAATGCCCTTGAGTCCGGCTGCTAACAAAACCGAGAAAGCAAGGTACGGATTGCAAGCAGAGTCAAGTGATCGAATTTCTACTCGAGTCGAATTACCTTTAGACGGCTTGTACATAGGAATTCGAACTAAGGCTGATCTGTTGTTGTGCCCCCAACATGCATAGGAAGGCGCTTCGTCGCCACCTGATAACCGCTTGTATGAATTAACCCACTGATTTGTGACAGCCGTAATCTCTGGCGCGTGCCGCAGAACACCGGCGATAAAGGAACGACCAACTGTACTGAGTTGATAAGGAGCGCCTTCTTCATAAAACGCATTGGTATCGCCTGCAAAAAGCGACATGTGTGTATGCATTCCCGAACCTGGGAATTGCGCAAAAGGCTTTGGCATGAATGATGCGTAAACATCCTGCGAGAGTGCGACATCTTTCATAACAACTCGGAACGTCATGATGTTGTCTGCCGTAGTTAGGGCATCTGCATAGCGAAGGTCGATTTCTTGTTGCCCCGGGGCACCTTCGTGATGACTGTATTCAACCGATATGCCCATAGCTTCGAGCATGGTGATCGCTTGACGACGGAAGTCGTAGCCAGTCGCACTAGGTGAATGATCGAAGTAACCAACATCATCAACTGGCACTGGCTGCTGCCCAAGAATTGGTGAATCTTTAAATAGGAAGAATTCAATCTCGGGGTGCGTGTAGCACGAGTACCCCATATTCGCGGCTTTAGTAAGAACCCGCTTCAGCACATTACGAGGATCTGCATCTGCTGGTTCGCCATCCGGCATCACAATGTCGCAAAGCATTCGAGCTACGCCATTGTGTTCACCGCGCCAAGGCAAAATGGCGAATGTTTCTGGATCTGGCTTAGCCAACATGTCAGATTCCGAAATGCGAGCAAATCCCTGAATAGCTGAGCCATCAAAGCCAATACCCTCTTCGAATGCTCCCTCAAGTTCAGCGGGCGCAATAGCAACAGATTTGAGCATTCCTAGGACATCAGTAAACCAAAGGCGAACGAATCTGATGTCGCGCTCTTCAATAGTGCGCAGGACAAAATCAGTCTGCTTTTTCATAGTTACATTATGGCTAGTCCTTGTTACCACTGTGTTAAGAATCAGAGCCAGTTTTGCCAAGTAGGCTAAGGATATGCCGAAAATTCGCCTTGCTTTAGCCCAGGTCAACCCTGTGGTTGGCGATCTAGTGGGCAACGCCGAGTTGGCTTTTTCTGCGGTGCAATCGGCTGCCCAAAGTGGCGCAGCGATTGTGGCACTGCCCGAAATGCTCATCACAAGTTACCCAATCGAAGATTTGGCTCTGCGCCCTTCATTTCAAGAAGCCAGCCAGAAACAAACTGAGCAACTAGCTGTTCGGCTTGCCGAAGCAGGTCTTGGCGATGTCTTGGTAATTGTTGGGTATCTCAAAGGAACTTCATCAACTGATGCAGTCACGCTAGGAGTTCCGCGTGGTGCTCCCCTGAACTGTGCTGCGGTTATTTATCGCGGGCAGATCGTCACCCATTATGCAAAACATCACTTACCCAATTACGGGGTGTTTGACGAATATAGGTATTTTGTTCCTGGCACCGAAACTGTGGTGGTTCGAGCGTTCGGCGTGGACATCGCAATCGCAATCTGTGAAGACTTGTGGCAAGACGGCGAACACATGGACAACATTGCCAAAACAAATGCCAGTCTCTTGGTCGTCCTAAATGGGTCGCCATATGAGCGTGATAAAGACGATGTGAGACTTGCGCTAGTCAGCTCACGCGCGAAGCAATGCCGAATGCCTGTGGCATACGTAAACATGGTTGGCGGCCAGGATGAACTTGTTTTTGAGGGTGACTCCATAATCGTCGATGCGCAAGGCGAAATTATTTCGCGAGCATCTCAGTTTGAAACTCAAATCCTGATTAGCGATTTAGAGTTGCAAGCATCAGGCGAACATAAAGTTCTGCCTTCTGGCGAGAGTGTTATTGAACTCAAAACTGATGCCGTAGCGGAGACTTTTCCCCTTGCAGCAGTAACCACCGAAAGACTATCCCGCAACGCTGAGACCTACACAGCACTAGTTCTGGGGCTGCGAGACTATGTAAATAAGAATGGTTTCACCTCTGTATTACTTGGCCTGTCAGGAGGTATCGATTCAGCTGTCGTTGCATCGATTGCAGTAGACGCCATTGGTGCCGATCGAGTTTTTGGTGTTGCTATGCCTTCAGAATATTCATCTGCCCACTCAATTAGCGATGCACAGGCACTAGCCGAAGTAACAGGTCTGAATTTTCGAATCCTGCCCATCAAGCCAATGGTTGATACCTATCTCGGCGAACTCGGGCTTACCGGAGTAGCGGAAGAGAACCTTCAGGCACGTGTTCGCGGAACAACTCTTATGGGAATCTCAAATCAAGAAGGTCACTTAGTTTTAGCGACTGGAAATAAGAGTGAACTTGCAGTGGGTTACTCAACTATTTATGGAGATGCTGTAGGTGGCTTCGCACCGATTAAAGATCTTTTTAAAACTGATGTTTGGGAAATTGCACGCTGGCGAAACGAACATGCAATTAACCTTGGCCAGAATCCCCCAATTCCACAAAACAGTATCGAGAAACCACCGAGTGCCGAACTACGCCCAGGTCAACTAGATACCGACTCACTCCCAGATTATGAAGAATTAGATTCAATCTTGCGGGCCTATGTTGAAGAAGACACCAGCGCCCAAGACATTATTGCCATGGGATTTGCAGCAGACACGGTCGAGCGAATTTTGCGCATGACTGACCACGCTGAATATAAACGTCGTCAATATCCACCGGGTGCCAAAGTGTCTAGACGCGCTTTCGGTCGCGATCGCCGCCTTCCAATGACAAACCGCTGGCAAGAATCACGTTAATTAGATAGTTGCTCTGCTCTGCCCTAGGCTTTGAGTATCCGGAGACTGGTATCCAGCTTCGAGATTGGAGTAGTAAAAATGTCTAACTCAGACACGTCCGCAAATGTTTCGTTGTATGGCGGAAACCAAAACCGCAGAGTCACTACCTTTGACTTGACTGCGGCAAAAGTACGGGGCGAGAAATGGCCCATGATTACCTGCTACGACGCAATGACTGCGCAAATTTTTGACGAAGCAGGATTTCCCGCGCTTCTCGTTGGTGACTCTGCTGCCATGGTGGTTTACGGCTACTCATCCACTTTGCCTGTTACCACAGATATGCTCTTGCCACTCGTGGCTGCAGTAGAACGTGGCAGTAAGCGAGCAATGGTTATCGCCGATCTACCATTTGGTTCCTACCAAGAATCGCCAGCGCAAGCTCTGGCCACTGCAACGCGGTTCATGAAGGAAGCCAACGCACATGCAGTCAAACTTGAGGGTGGCGCTCGTATTGCTGAAACCGTGCTAACTCTGACTACCGCTGGCATTCCAGTGGTCGGACACATCGGCCTGACTCCACAATCTGTGCACCAACTCGGCGGGTATCGAGTCCAAGGACGGGGCGATGCTGCTGAGCAACTTTTACAAGATGCACTCGCGCTTGAACAAGCTGGTGCTTGCGCAATCGTTCTTGAGGTAGTCCCCCAAGAATTGGCCAAGCAGATCACCGAAGCGATTCAAATTCCAACTGTCGGTATTGGCGCCGGTGCAGCGACTGACGCTCAAGTAATTGTTTGGCAGGATTTACTTGGCCTAACGGGAGGATCATTGCCAAAATTCGTCAGACCATACGCAAACTTGCGGGACATTATTGGCACAGCTAGCGATCAATGGGCGAAAGATGTTGCCAACGGAACTTACCCAAGTTCTGATCAGTCTTACAACTAAAATTTGTGCCTCAATAACTGGTCATGCGACTGTGTCAAAATGTGCAATCGTGGTTGGCGATTCACAAATCGATTTTTTGGTGCCAAACCTACGATGAATCGAGGCTATTCCTCACAAGAATAATTTCGCTAAGTCGGGCAGAATGTCTCTATGACTGCTGTGCCTGAGGAAAAGAAGAAATCTAGCTGGCGAGTTGACTTAAGTCCGCTTCGCGAAAATCCGCAATTTCGTCTGCTGTGGACAAGTTCCACTATCAGCGGTTTCGGGTCTTTCTTTACCTACGTGGCCCTTCCTTTTCAAGTTAAGCAACTCACTGGTTCATATGTTGCAGTCGGTCTCTTAGGTGCGCTGGAGATAATCCCGCTAATTATCTTTGGCCTATATGGCGGTGTGTTAGCTGACGCACGTGATCGAAGATCAATCGCAATTTTCACGGAAATTTCATTTTTTGCCAGCGTGCTATTTCTTGCCTTTAACGCACACTTACATAAGCCCATGCTCTGGCCAATTTATGTACTTGCACTTGTGATGGCGTCACTCGATGGCATTCAACGGCCATCACTCGATGCAATCATCCCAAGAGTGGTTACGCGTGAGCAGATGGCTGCAGCAAGTGCTTTGAGTGGCCTAACTCGAAATGCCACTTTCATCTTGGGCACATCACTCGGTGGAATTGTTGTCACCAACATGAGCCCAACTAGTTCATATGCCATTGACTCGCTTACCTTCCTAATATCTGCAGCCATAATTTTCCGTCTTCCGAAAGTTCCTCCAACAAATGAGAGTCAAAAACCGACGTTGAAGGCGATCACGGAAGGTGCCTCGTATGCGTGGTCGCGCAAAGATCTTCTGGGCAGCTACCTAATCGATACGACCGCAATGGTCTTTGCATTTCCAAACGCGCTATTCCCGTTTCTGGCAGAACAGTTTCATTCACAATCCGCTCTCGGCCTGCTTTACTGCGCTGGCGCCGTGGGCGCTTTAATTGCTTCGGCGACTAGTGGTTGGACACGACGAATTCATCGGCACGGACTGGGAATCATCTGGTCGGCAACCGCTTGGGGTGTCGGAATTGCAATAGTTGGACTTGGAAATTCACTACCGATTGCACTGGTAGGACTCGCAATTGCAGGTGGCGCAGACATGATCAGCGTGATTTTTAGACACCAGCTGTGGAATGCAACAATTCCAGATCACCTGCGTGGACGCTTGGCAAGTATTGAACTTCTTTCTTATTCTGTAGGGCCACAACTCGGACAAATGCGGGCAAGTTTCTCTGCGCAAATGTTTGGTTTGCGCAAAGCATTTGTGTCTGGCGGAATACTTTGTGTTGTTGCTGTTTTGGCATGCGCAAATTCTTTACCTGCATTGAAAAAATATGATGCACGAACAAGTGAATTTATAACCGAAGAAATAAATAAATAATTTTCTAAATTTTTTATTTTCTTATCAAAAAAATAGAAAAAAAATATTCCGACACGCCAACCCGCAAACATTGCAATTTTGCAGACAACAACAACATGTTCTGCCACGCTTAGAGTTAAGAACTTTCGGGCAGGCCGAAAGTGCCACCTCAAGGAGGAACTGTGGCTGTAAAGAAAGCCCCAGCTCGCAAGACCGCTGCGAAAAAGGCACCAGCTAAAAAGGCTGTTGCAAAGAAGGCACCAGCTAAGAAGGCTGTTGCAAAGAAAGCTCCAGCTAAGAAGGCTGTAGCTAA
>Ga0114959_10003758_pt1 | contig 11837 bp, 8 predicted proteins | sample C_130625_EF_Meta_FD_87317 | JGI IMG/M metagenome (GOLD analysis project Ga0114959, IMG submission 87317) | Freshwater microbial communities from Lake Croche, Canada to study carbon cycling - C_130625_EF_MetaG | ecosystem: Environmental > Aquatic > Freshwater > Lake | place: Lake Croche, Canada...
AACAAAAATTTATTTATTTTATTGAAAACTCTTCTATAGAATATTATAATAAAGGAAATAATGGAATTATTTTACTTGCAATATTAAATGAAAATATAGTTTCTCCATATTCTTATAAAACTATGAATAAATATAATAAACCAGTTAATAAAATTGCATTAAAATTAGTTTTTATTACAAATGAAAAAGAGGCTGATCCTATTATTTTAAGTGATGATTTTGACTTTGATCAAAAAACAGAAGAAGAATTTATAAAAGAAGTAAATTCACAAGTAGATATATATTTACAGTCAGTTACATATTTGGAACCAATTTGTCCTCAAATTTTTTATTCAAATATTTATAAAAATAAATTTCTACTAGAATGTATTATTAAAAAAACTAAAAAAAAAGAATTAAATAGTATATTGTTAGATTATGAGAAAAATATAGATAAATTTGGATTAATTATAATGGAATTCATTGATAATAAAGGATTATATTATTATAAAAATTATAATTCTTATTCAATGTATAAGAATATGGGTAGATATTTAATATTAAGACTTGCACTTGAAACTGGATATACTCATTCTGATTTTCATACAGCAAATATTTTAATTGAAACAAATTATTCTTTTTATTTTCATGAAATTAATGGAAAACCATTATTAATTGATTTTACTTGGGCAGAAAAAATACCAGAAGATAAAATGAAATTAATAAAAGAATATTGTGATAAAAAAAAATATAAAGATGCATTACTTGTTATTGCAAATATACCTAGAACAGATTCAATTAATTTAAATGAATATGAGGACTTTAATTGGATTACAAAAGATATAAGTTATAAAATATCTGACAATAATATTATAGATCAATTTTTTAGTAGAAGAAAATTTACAATAAAAAAAATGACTGAATTTTTAGATACAAAAAATAAATCTGAGATTGAAAATAATTATCCACAAATTCCAATTTCAGATGAAATAAAAGATATAATATATAAAGGGCTTAAAATTTAATAATAGATTTTTCACTATCTTCACAAAATTTCTTAACAGTATCAATTGAATATTGTTCTAAATCTTTTCCTACAAATTGTAATTTATCAATAATATCACCGGGAACAGTAATAATATTACAACCACAATCAATCGCTTGAAAAATATTATAAACCTCTCTTGTGCTTGCCCATAAAACTTTTATTTGTGTATTTTTGCATAATTTAACTGCTTTTTTGCAAATTGGAATAGGATCTGCTCCAACATCAGCCATTCTTCCACAAAAAATAGAAATTATAGAGGGAATTAATTTATTTTCTAAGGAGTTATATGCAATTTTAAGTTGTCTTTTAGTAAAAATAGCTGTAATGTTCAATAAAATTCCAGCTGCGTTCAATTTTTTTATTACATTTTCAGTAGATTCTCCTTTAGAATTTATAATCGGAATTTTTACGTATATTTTTGGATCCCATTTATAAATTTCCACGGCTTGTTCAATCATTTTTTCTTCATCATCTGCAAATACTTCAAAAGATACATTTAAATTTGGAACTTTATGAATAACAGATAAAGCAAATTCTTTATAATTATTATAAGTAATGTCTTTATTATTTAATAAAGATGGATTTGTTGTTACTCCTTGAATAAAATCATTATTTGCATATTTATCAATATAAATACCATCATAATAAATATCTATTTTATCTTTGAAGTTAGTTAAATTAAAAGTTTCAGTTTTTGCGGTAGATTTAGTTTTATTTGAAAATAGGAAAAAGCAGTTAAAAGAAGACATAATATAAATAAGTATATTTCTTTAAATAATAATATTTTATATAATATAAATGAAAAATATTTTTTTAGAATATGATTTATTTATTTTTGATTTAGATAATGCAGTAATACAAACAGAAAAATATCATTATTTAGCATGGATAAAAACATTACAAAATATATTAGGTAATGATTTCATTATATCGTTTGATTATTTTTGTGAAAAATTTCATTCTAAAGATTCTGAAAATATAAACAAATATTTAATAAATCAATTACTTCTTGAAAATATTGATGAAATTATTGAAACTAAAAATAAAATTTATTTAGATATTATACATGAAAACAAAGAAAATATAAAACTTGTTGATGGTGTTGAATTATTTTTAAATATGATTTTAGAAAATAATAAGAAATTTATTATTGTATCAAATAGTCTTTCTAAACATATTGAATTTTATATACAGCTTTTTCCTATTTTAAAAAATTCTTTAAAATATTATTCACGAGAATTATTTGTTAAAAAGAAGCCAAATATTGAATGTTATTTAAAAGTAATAAATGATTTCCCAACTGAAAAAAAGATTGCATTTGAATATAATATTACAGGAATACATTCTTTATCACATGTTAAAGATATAAAAACTGTTTTTGTAAATAATAAAAAATATATTCATTATCAATTTATTTTGAAAAATTATCATGATATTATTATTATTCGTGATTATACTGAACTAAATAATTATTATGTTGAAAATAAGTGTATTAATACATTACGGCTTTTAGCAGTTGATATGGTAGAAAAAGCAAATTCTGGTCATCCTGGTATGCCACTTGGTTGCGCACCAATGATGTTTGTATTATGGGCAAAAATTATGAATTTTAATCCTAAAAATCCGGAATGGTTTCAAAGAGATAGATTTATTCTTTCAAATGGACATGGTTGTGCTCTTCTATATAGCATGTTATATTTATTAGGATATGATTATAGTTTATTAGACTTAAAAAATTTCCGACAATTGCATAGTAAAACACCCGGACATCCAGAATTTAATACAAAACTCGGAATTGAAATATCTACTGGGCCACTTGGACAGGGTATTGCAAATGGTGTTGGAATGGCAATATCATCAAAAAAACTAAATATAAATAATTTTATATATGTAATGTGCGGAGATGGTTGTTTAATGGAAGGAATTTCATATGAAGCAGCATCTTTAGCAGGACATCTTGGATTAAATAATTTAATTATTTTATATGATGATAATGGAATAACTATTGATGGAGAAACTGATATTACTTTTACAGAAGATGTACGAGGAAGATTCAAAGCATTAAATTGGAATGTATTAGAAGTATTAGACGGTGATTCAAATATTGTTGATATTGAAAATAAAATACTTTCTGCTAAACAATCTGTAGATAAACCATCGATTATTTTTATAAAAACAACAATTGGTTATGGTGCAAATAATTCTGGCAAGAGTTCTGTTCATGGAGCACCATTAGGAAAAGAAAATACACGTAATTTAAAAAAATATTTTGGTTTTCTAGAAGATGAAAGCTTTATAGTTGATAAAGATGTAGAAGAATATTTTTTAAATATACAAAAAAATAAAATTATTTATTATGATCAATATGAAAATCATAATGAATTAAAAGATATTATTAAATTTAATCAAAAATATATTCAAACTTCAATCAATGAAATTTCAACTATTAAAAATGGATCTAAAGATATGTCAACTCGTGATATATCAAATCTATTTTTAAATAAACTTGTTAAACATATACCAAATATGATAGTTGGCTCAGCAGATTTAGCAGAATCAAACAAAACATTTATTATATCTGACTTTTTGAAGAAAGATAGTTTTGAAGGACAATATTTACATTATGGTATAAGAGAGCACAGTATGATGTCAATTGCAAATGGAATTAGTACATATGGAATTTTACCTATTGTAAGTACTTTTCTTGTTTTTATTACTTATTGCTTAGCATCTATTAGAATGGCTGCATTATCTAAACATAAAGTAATCTATATTTTAACACATGATTCTTTTTTATTAGGAGAAGATGGACCAACTCACCAACCAGTTGAGTCATTAACTATATTACGATCTATTCCTAATTTATTAACTATTCGTCCATGTGATACAAATGAAGTTTCAGGTTCATATCAATGTGCATTAAATTATGATGGACCAACTGCACTTATTTTTACAAGGCATGCATTAGCTAATATTCAAAACAGTGATTCAGAAAAAATGAAAAAGGGTGCGTATATTATTTATGAATCAGATTCTATTAATACAGATCTTATTTTAGTAGCAACTGGTTCAGAAGTATCATTAGCATTTGATATAATTCAATCTTTAAAAAATAAATTTTCAATTAGATTAGTTTCTATGCCATGTTTTCAATTATTTGATAAACAATCAGATGAATATAAATCACAAATATTACCTAAAAATATAAAAAAATTTAGTATTGAAGCAGCTAGCACATTATCATTTTATAAATATGTTGATTATCCATATGGAATAGATACTTTTGGAGAATCTGGTAAAATAAATGATTTAAGAGAGTATTTTGGATTTACTATTGAAAAAATAAAAGAATTTATTTTAAAAAATATGTAATATAATATAAATGAAAAAATATTATTTATCTTTTCAAACAGTTTTTCGTTTAAACGAAAACATAAGATGGCTAGAAGAATTTTTAATTTATTATATAAATATGGGGGTTGATCATTTTTATTTATATAATAATGATGGTTCTACAAATGATTTTGATATTAAAAAAAATGTAAATAAATATGGATACAAAATAGAAAATGAAGATAAAATAGAAGATAAAATATTATTTGATAAAATATTAGAAAAGTATGGTGATAGAATTACTTATACACGATGGAAACCATTAAATTCAAAAAATGAAATTGTATATGGTCAAGATTATGCAACAATGGATTTTATAAAAAAATATTCAGATGAAACAGAATGGATTGCATTAATGGATTTAGATGAATTTTTATTTAGTGTAAATAATATAAATATAGTTGATTATTTAAAAAATTTATCAAAAAATACATCATGTGTAAGATTATATCAAAAAAACTTTGTTAATAGATTTGAATCAAATGAAAAATATATTACACAAGATTATAGATGTATGAAAAATCCTAAAGAAGGAGGTACAAAAAATATTGTTAGAACAAGTGATTTTGTTCTTAAAGATAAAATACAAAATATAGATTTATCACATTTTGATTTAGATAAAATATTAAAATCAGAATTATTAATTGAAATAGATAAATCATGGACATTACATATTCATTTTATACAAGTAAATAATGAAATTGTTCAACCAGATATGAATAATTTTCGTTTTAATCATTATAATATAAATGATATTTCTATGTTAAATGATAACGATGATTTAATGAACAGATATAAACATTTATTTTATCCAATAGAAAATTTTATTTCAGAAAATAGTAATTTATGGAAAATTATACCAGAATCAAATAAAATGAATCAAAAATATAATTACAATAATATTTTAATAGTTATTTTATTTATTTTTATTTTATTCATTCTTATTTTAAATAAAAAATTATTTTATTATTATATTTCTATATTTTTACTTTTAATTATATTAGGGCTTATGATTTTTACAAATTAAGTTTATAATAAAAAATTTTAATATTATGTAAACATTAAAATATGTTCTTAGTAAATGATACTGAATTTTATCCAGATCTAGATTTTGGAGATAGTTTAAAAATAAAATCATCGAATAAAGATTATATTGTAAATTATACAAAACAAACACTAAATGAATTAGTAAGAATATTATATGAAGAAGATGATTATATATTAATTGATAGAAATGTTTATAATTTGAGTCCTTTTACATTTAATTTTTTAGAAAATAATATGACTATATTTGATGCAACAGAAGATAATAAAAATATAAATAGTGTTTTATTATTAATTGATACATTATTAAGTAAAAATTTTACAAAAAAAAATAAATTATTAGTAATTGGTGGAGGTATTACACAAGAGATTGGAGGGTTTGCAGCAGCAATTTATAAAAGAGGTATTCCATGGATTTTAATACCAACAACAATATTATCTATGACAGATAGTTGTATTGGAAGTAAAGTATCTATTAATCATGGATCAAAGAATATGCTTGGTTTATTTGTAGCACCAGACAAAATTTATATTAGTGATTATTTTTTAAATAGCTTATCAAAGGATGATATTATTTCAGGTATTGGAGAATCATTAAAGTTATCTTTAATTGGTGGTAATGATACATTTGCATATTTTAAGGAACAATATAAAGAAAAAAATTATATGAATATTATAAAAATAGCATCTTTAGTAAAAAAAGTAATTATTGAACATGATGAATTTGAAAAAGATGAAAGAAAAGTATTAAATTATGGTCATACAATGGGACATGCAATAGAATCTACAACAAATTATGCTATACCACATGGAATTGGAGTATTAATTGGAATGTATATTAAAAATAAACTTTTTTATTATGGAAAAGAAGAATATAAAGAAATAAATAATTTAATTCTTGAAATAGTAAATCCAGATTTTTTCAAAGCTTCGTTTAATTATGAAGAATTTATAAAACATGTATTATTGGATAAAAAAAATAAAGGCACTAAAATATGTTTTATTTTATTAGATGAAATTGGAAAATCAATGTTTGTTTATAAAGAAAGATTAGAAGTTGAAGAAAATTTAAAGAAAATATTGAAAGACTTATTTATTAATTTTATATAAATACTGTTAATTTATTTATTTTTATAGATATTTATCTAAATATATATTATATATGGATGAGTTAAAAGAAATTTTAAAAAATTTGAAAGAAAATGGTTGCTCTGGAATAAAAATTTCATTTGAAGATGAAGGAGCATTATTAAATGAAGTTATTTCAATGAGAACTTTAACATCTGAAGTGGGTGTAGGATTATCTGTTAAAATTGGCGGATGTGAGGCAAAAAGAGATATTATTGATTGTATTGATCTTGGTGCAGATACTATTGTAGCACCTATGGTTGAAAGTGCATTTTCATTAAATAAATTTTTAAAATCACTTGATTGCTATAAATATGATAAAAAGAAAGGTTTCAATTTAGAAACAATAAATGCTTATAATTGCTTAGATGAATTAGTACCATTATTTTCAAAAGTAGATTTTGTAACAGTTGGTCGTGTAGATTTTGTTGGATCATTAAATAAAGATAGAGATTATGTCGATACGCCAGAAATGTTTAATATGGTTAAAAATGTATTTATAAAAGCTCGTGAACAAAATACAATGTGTTATATGGGAGGTGCAGTAAGTATTAATTCAAAGAATTTTATTAAAGATCTTATTAATGAAAATTTATTAGATAAATTTGAAACACGATATATAATATATGATGTTCATAGTATTGATATGAATAATTTTGAAAAGCTATTATATTGGGGTAATGTATTTGAAGTAGAATGGTTAAAATATATTAGTAATCGATATTTCTTACATGCAAATAAGGATGTTAAGAGAATTAAGATGATTGAAGAAAGAATAAATATAAATAAATAATTTAATAGAAACTATTTATATTAATATAAATATAATAACTCCACGTTTTTCTAATTTATATATTATATGAGTTTTTTCAGAAGAGAATATAACTTTAAGAAAAAAGTATTAGTATAAAACGGTAGGTTACTGGAAATTTAATTAATTTTATTTTAAATATTTATCTAAAAATAAAACAAATAACAACTGTAAAATATTTTTAAATTATTTATAAATTTAAAAATATAAAAATCCAGTAACCCTACCGTTTTTAGCTAATTAGTATATTAAGAAATCTAATTTCTAATAACCTTTCTAAGTAAAAAAAATTTATTTTTAAAGATTTTATTTTGAGTATATCAAAGAATTAATAAATATATTATTCGAAATTTTTAAAAATCTATACTAATATTTAGGCTTAATATTATCCTATGAATAAAAATATATTTATTAATATTTTTATAAATATAAGAAGTTCTTAAATCTGAATATAGATAGATTTATTATATATATATATATTATATAATATAATGGAATCTCTTTTAAAAGATGTTAAAATTGATTTTTTACCAGAATATTTAAAATTATTACCAGATAATGACCCAACTTATATTTCTGAATTATCTGAAATAATGACAAAATATGGTTCAGATAAAGGTGGTGGATTAGCACAACAATTTGTATTAAATAATATTTATCCTCCAAATTGTGTTGTACATAATTATACTTTTTTTTATGAAAAATTATTTGAATCTTACAGAGATAAAAAATTAAATATATTTGAAATGGGTGTAGGTGTTCCATCTTGTATGGCTTCGTGGGCCGGTTCTTTACTTGGTTGGAAAGAATATTTTCCAAATTCAAAAGTATATTCTGCAGATTATGATAAAGATTATTTATATAATGATGATAGAATTAAATCATATTATGTTGATCAACACGATGAAAATATAATTAATGAAATGTGGAATAATGATGATTTAAAAGATTTAAATTTTGATTTAATAATTGATGATGGGCCACATACATATTTAAGTAATATATTATTTTATAAATTATCTATTAATAAACTTAAATTAAATGGTATTTATATTATTGAAGATATTAATTATGAATTTATTGATAAATTATATGATGAAATAAATATTTTTAATAATGAAAATAATATAAAAATAGAAATAGTAAAATTATTAATACCCTTCCCTGTAAAATCAAATCATATAGATTATATACAAAAAATGAATAATTTAATATTTATAAAATTAATAAGTATATAATATTAGATTATATAATTTGGTGTCCCTATACTTTATAAAATTATATTGGAGTCTTTTGCAAGCTAAACTCCGGCGGATCAACATCCGGGTAACACCCTCCTGGAATCCACTGAATACTTAAATAAAAAATATTTAAACTAAAACTAATTAAAATGTCAGTAATATATCGTTTTATGCTATAGTTTTCACCTACTCCAGACTTTAGTTATTAATATCTAAAAAAACTATTATCAGAATAATAAACTAGAGATAAAATTAGATAAATAATAATATGTGTATTATTTCGTAAATTTTTATATGAATTATTTTATATGAAAATTAAAGTTAGTGATTATATTACGGAGTATTTTATAAAAAATGGTATAAATACAGTTTTTACAATTACTGGTGGATTTGCAATGCATTTAAATGATTCTATTGGTAAAAATAAAAATTTTAATATATATTATCAACATCATGAGCAAGCATGTGGATATTCAGCAACTGGTTTTACAAAAACAAATAGTAAACCATCTATTGTTTGTACAACAGCAGGTTGTGCAGCTACAAATGTAATTTCACCTTGTTTAGTAGCACATCAAGATAGTCTTCCTATATTATTTGTTACAGGACAAGTAAAATGTACCGAATCAATTCGTAAAATTAATAATGATAAAATGAAATTGAGACATTATGCAGGAGCAGATAGTGATATTATATCGATGGTTACCCCAATTACAAAATATGCTAAAGAAATATTAGATGTTAATGAAATTTATGAAGTTTTAGAAACTACTATTAAAAATCTAATTAATGGTCGACCAGGTCCAGTATGGTTGTCTATACCTGTTGATATTCAAGGAATGTTAATAGAACCTAAAGAAATACCTATTATACAGAAAGATATTGAAAATCAAATTCCTAATCAAAATGATTTAGAAAAAATACATGAATTAATTAAAAATTCAGAAAGACCAATTATTATTGCAGGTAATGGTATTAAACTTGGAAATTGTATAGATAAATTTAACAAATTTTTAGATAAATATAAAATACCGGTAGTAGTTACATTTCATGGAACAGATTTAATAGAAAATGATAATGATTTATATTGTGGTAAAATAGGTCTTATTGGTGATAGAGCTGGAAATTTTAGTCTTCAAAATTGTGATTTATTTATATCTTTAGGATGTAGAATGGCACAAGGTATTGTTGGCTATAGAGAAGATTGGTTTGCAAGAGAAGCAAAAAGAATTTATATTGATAATGATCAAAATGAATTAGAAAAAGAGAATATCAAATATGATTTAAAAATGAATATGGATTTGAATTTATTTTTTGATTATTATTCTTTTGAAGAAAAAGATTATTCTCCATGGATTGAAAAATGTATTCATTGGAAAAATAAATGGCTTTTTGAAACACCAAAAGTAGATCATTCAAATTCACTTATTAATCCATATACATTTTTAAAAATATTTTTTGATAAAGCACCCGAAAATAAAATTACTATTGGATCATCTGGTTCAATTGTAACTGTTTTGTGGCATATGGTTAAAATTAAGACAGGAGATAAATTTATTATTAGTAGTCAAGGAGATATGGGATTTGAATTACCGGCAAGTATTGGATCTATTATAGCAGAAAAAGAAAAAATGGTATTTCCTATTCTTGGAGAAGGTTCATTTCAATTAAATATTCAAGAATTACAAACAATAGTACAATATAAACTTCCAATTAAAATATTATTATTTAATAATGGAGCTTATGGAGCAATTAAAATTACACAAAGTAATTTTTTTAAAGCAAAATTTGGCGTAGATGGAAGTAGCGGATTATCTTTTCCAAATTCTGAAAAAATTGCAAATGCATATGGAATAAAATATTTAGGTTTAAAAGAAAATGAAAATATTGAATCAACAATAGATAGATTTATAGAATATAAAGACGGACCAATTATTTTAGAAATATTTTGTACTATTCAGGGCAGATATCCAAGATTAAATGCAATTAAAAATGATGATGGAACATTTACAAACAGACCATATGAAGATATGGACCCTTTTATGGATAGAGAAGAATTAAAAAAAGAAATGATTATTAAAATTGTTTAATAAAATAAATAATTATATTCATTATAATATAATGAATATAATATCTCTTGGTTCAAATTGTGAAATGTCTTCAATGATAAATAATCAATCTAAAAATTATATAGAAAATTGTAATTTATATACTTATTTATTTACTTGGTCAAATATAAAAATTGATAGCATAAATTATATTTTACAAAATCCTGAAATAATAAATTCAACTAATTTTAAACCAGTTTATAGAATATTTGATAAAAATGGAAATATATCTAAAAATTATTATGGTTATTATGATGTAAATGAATTATACCAAGATATAGAAAATATTTCAACAATTGATAATTTTCATTTTGATATTGATTTTAAATATGAAGATATATATTTTTGGTTACATGGAATTCATATTAATTTTAATGATTTTAATAAAAATAAATATGAAGAATATATTAATACAATAAATAGTAAGAATAATCATTTAATAGAAAAATTTCATAATATTTTACAAAATCAAGAACCTAAACTATTTTGTATTAAATGTTTAGCTGGAGAATATTCAATTGAAAATATTATAGATCTTAATAATTCGTTATTAAAATATTCACCTCAAAATTATTTAGCAATAATATGTGAAGAAGATAAAAATATTAATTTAGATAATTTAAATTTAATAAATACGTGTATTATAGTTTCTCCAAAATTAACTGGTCATAATGAAGCAATTTTATCAGAAAAATATAATACAGAAATTTATTATAAACAATTATTTGAAAAAGCAAAAATGATGATGAATATATAATTTTAAAAATAAGTATAACTAATAAAAATTTTATAATATTATAATATTATAATATTATGGATATTTCAAAATATAATTATAAAAATTTAATAACCAAAGATGATATAAATTTTAATATACATGCAATGGATTTAATTCAATCTATTAATTATTTTAAAAATATGTTATATTTAGAAGAATCTGAATCTTTAATAGATATTAAAAATATATATGGTTTATATGATAATAAAGTTTTTACATATGAAAATATAAAAAAAAATAATCTTTTAATAAATTTATCATCTATATTTTTTACAAATAAAATTATATATTCAATAATAAATAAATA
>Ga0114959_10003760_pt1 | contig 11829 bp, 10 predicted proteins | sample C_130625_EF_Meta_FD_87317 | JGI IMG/M metagenome (GOLD analysis project Ga0114959, IMG submission 87317) | Freshwater microbial communities from Lake Croche, Canada to study carbon cycling - C_130625_EF_MetaG | ecosystem: Environmental > Aquatic > Freshwater > Lake | place: Lake Croche, Canada...
AAAATCTCCTGAATTGGCAGTCTATGTTCCGTTGACGAGCGTATCAATGGGCTGCTGTGCGCTAAATCATCTAGGCTCACGTCATGACTCACCCTGACGGCGTCTCTCTAGGTCGACGACTAGCAGCGATCTCAATTGATTGGCTCGCCTCGTACGCGATCGCATTTGCCTTCTTTGCCGGGGGCGGAAATTTCGGCGAGCGAGTTACTGGCTCGCGATTGCCGACAACTTTGATTTTAATCACCGAATACGCGATTTTGGTCGCACTCACCGGAGCTTCCTTTGGGCATCGACTACTGAAGTTAAAAGTTGTTGACTTTAACCACGGGGGAATTCCAAATGTTCGACAAGTTTTGATTCGTACTGCATTGATGGCGTTAGTAATAACCGCAATTACTTATGACGAAGAAGGCCGGGGAATTCACGAACGATTTAGTCAAACTAAATTAGCACGCGCATAAAAAAGAAATTAGCGAATTTTCATTCCACGAGTTGGCATTGGACCCTTTGGAATCGGCATTGCCATTCCGCCAACTGCTTTTAAGCGAGCTCGGACTTCGCGCATTTGATTAGCAGTTAACTTCTTAGGAAACTTTTTCATCCGCTTCTGCAATTTGCGAAGTGATACTTGACCTTCTTGATCACCAATTATTAATTCATAAATCGGCACACCTGGTGCGTAACGTTCAGTTTTGCGTTTTTCATCTTGTACTAATTGACGTACTGCGCCGCTTCCTTCACCGGTTAGAACAATGCCAGCACGGCCAACTGAGCGGTGGACCATGTCTTGATTACGAGAAACTGCCACTGCAGGAGTTGTCGACCAACCTTTACGGATCGACATCAACACACTGGCGCCAGCACCCAGCTGTCCTTCAATCGAAGCATATGCCGCAGATCCTGCTAAACGTGTGAAGATAAAGAATGCTACGAGGGCTGCGAATGGGGCTGTTACGAAACCAAGATAAATTGGATGACCGATCGCAAAACCGAGTGCGATTCCAACTGCCCAAACTGCGATAAAAATACCGCCCATTGCAACACCAATCCATGGCTTTGCACTCTTGGTTATTTGGTAAGCATCACGGATTTCTTTGAATCTTGGTGACTTGGGCTCGCCGGACTTATTCTTCTTTCGATTAAACATGTCAGGAGTTTAGTGGAGCAGGTGCGGTACCACCAAGACGCGCAGGTGCCCAACGTTGACCAGCATGGTTATCGGGATATAGACCCTGAACCTCATGAAGCATGTTAATCATGGTTTCTCGCAGCAAGGCCTCACCAGCTTCAACATCGGCGTCTTTGGCAAAGTGCATGGGTTCGCCGAAAGTCACAAAGACTGGAAACTTGTTTCGCTTGAGATTTCGCTTCACACCTTTAGTCCAAATGCGTTGACTGCCCCAAACGATGGTGGGAATTACCGGTACGCCAGCACCCATCGCTAAACGAATTACGCCAGTCTTTAACTCTTTGATTTCGAAACTTTTGGAAATGGTGGCCTCGGGAAAAATTCCGATAATTTCACCTGCTCGAAGAGCACGCAGAGCTGCTACGTAGGATGCGGAACCATTTGCTCTATCTACGGAGATGTGATGCATTCCGCGCATTAGCGGCCCAGCGATTTTGTTATTAAAAATTTCTTTCTTGGCCATGAACCGCACATAACGATTCACTGGTAGCGCAGCAGTACCAGCTAAGGCAAAATCTAAATATCCAATGTGATTGATCGCCAAGATTGCGCCACCAGTGCGAGGAATATTTACATCTCCAGTGAATGTGAATTTCAAGCCCAGATATTTCCAGGCTGTTTTAAGCGCAACTATTACTGGGGGATAAACGAGATCAGCCATTAAGTGCGGCTCCATTAACAGCAACCTTAGCTTCTTGAGCTTGCTTATATAATCGACCCGCACGATAACTTGATCGAACAAGTGGCCCACTCATTACGCCTGAAAATCCAATTTCTTTTGCCTCAGTTGCAAGCTCCACAAACTCTTCGGGTTTTACCCAGCGAATAACTGGATGGTGTTTATTGGTTGGGCGTAAGTATTGGGTGATTGTGATTAGGTCACAGCCAGCTGCATTTAAATCAACTAGGGCCTGGGAAACTTCTTCGCGAGTTTCGCCTAAACCAAGAATCAAATTGGATTTAGTTATCAAGCCATAATCGCGCGCCATCGTGATAACTGAAAGTGATTTATCGTAGGTAAATGCTGGGCGAATCTCCTTGAAGATACGTGGAACCGTCTCGAGGTTGTGAGCGAAAACTTCAGGCCTGGTTTCAAAGATCTGGTTGAGTAGTTCAGGATTAGCGTTGAAATCTGGTGCCAACATTTCTACGCCAGTACCCGGATTTAGCTCGTGAACTTTACGAATGGTCTCGGCGTATAACCAAGCACCTTCATCCGGTAAATCATCACGAGTAACACCAGTGATCGTTGCATAATTTAATTGCATCTTTTTTATTGATTCGGCGACTTTGGTCGGTTCGTTACGATCAATTGGAAGTGGTTTGCCAGTATCGATATTGCAGAAATCGCAACGACGCGTACAACGATCGCCACCGATTAAGAAAGTAGCTTCACGATCTTCCCAACATTCGAAAATATTTGGGCACGCTGCTTCTTGGCAGACGGTGTGCAGACCTTCACTCTTTACGAGAGACCGAAGCTGCGTATATTCAGGCCCCATGTTGGCGCGAGTTTTAATCCATTCGGGCTTACGTTCAATAGGGGTCTCAGCATTACGTGCCTCAATTCGAAGCATCTTGCGGCCATCAGGTGCAATTGTCATGCGCTCACCTTTGTTAATACTTCAAATAATTCACGTTCTAGAATTGGCGAGACTTCGGCGATCAAGATGCCACGATTTAACTCTCTAGCCATTGAGGTTACATCGGCATCTGCAATTCCGCAGGGCACGATCTGATTGAAGCCAGCTAAGTCAGGATTAACATTTAGCGCAAAGCCGTGCATGGTGACACCTTTAGCAACTCTGATACCGATCGCCGCAATCTTGCGATCACCTTTTTCATCGCGAAGCCAGACACCTGAGCGGTCTGAATATCGCATGGCAGCTAGACCAAAATGTTCGCAAGTGTTTATGAGTGCATTTTCTAATTGGCGCACAAATCCAACTACGTCTAGGCGATTAGCTAATTTAACAATTGGATATCCAACAAGTTGCCCGGGCCCATGCCAAGTGATTTTCCCGCCACGATCGACATCAATCACGGGGGTGGCATCTGTTGGGCGATCCGAAATAGCTGTTCTACGACCAGCGGTATAAACCGAAGGGTGTTCGAGCAAGATCAAAGTATTTGGTCGCTCGTCAGCCGCTATTTCAGCATGAAAATTGCGTTGAATTTTCAGCGCATTCTCATAATCGACAAGCCCGCTACGAGCTACCGCAATTTTTCCGGCAGTAAGCAGAGTGGCTTCGATGGGCATAGCCAATAGCCTAAAGGTAGAATCACGCTCATTACCAATCGAGGCGCGTAATTTACGGTTTTGCGCAAAAGGGGCCAAATCAAATGTCAGATTCACCTATGGGTAGCAACACCATGCGTTCGAAGCGTAAGCCGATCGCTATCGCAATCTTGGTGATTGTTGCTTGGTTTGGCGTTACTGGATTTTTCGGTCCGCTCTTTGGCAGTCTTACCAGCGTTCAGAAGAACGATAACTCGGCGTTTCTTCCGGATAGTGCCGAGTCGACCAAAGCAGTTCGGTTGCTCGAAAGTTTTGCGGCTGGTGAGTCAACAGCGTTTCCAACTTTAGTTTTGTTAGAAGGAAAAGTTGGACCTGAAGTTCTTCAACAAATAAATGCCCACCTAGAAACTGTTGGCGATTTGAAACTCGGCGGAACTGATGTCCCGCTCTCTAAGTTCCTGTTGCGTGGCAGTAAAGTTTCGGCATTTCCGGCACCAGATGGAAAAGCAGTGCTTGCTTCAATTCTGTTAGATGGTGCGGCGATTGCTGAGTCGCTACCGAATAAGGAACCAGTTTTGCCGGCCATCGTGAAAGCTCTTCGTGAGGACTTCACTCCGTTTGCAAAGGATCTGGGCTTTGACTCATATGTAACCGGAGCAGGTGGATTAATCGGAGATTTGTTCGGCGCATTTGGCTCTTTGGATTCAACGTTGCTGTTAGCCACGCTCGGGGTAGTGGCGTTGATTTTGATCATTGTTTACCGCTCGCCGATTCTTTGGATACTTCCTTTGCTAACTGCGACTTTCGCCCTATCAACTGCAGGTGGAATTGTTTATTTATTAGCAAAGCACGAAGTAATAGATGTCAATGGACAGTCGCAAGGAATCCTTTCGGTATTAGTTTTGGGAGCGGCAACTGACTATGCGCTTCTTTTAATTTCGAGATACCGCGAAGAGCTTCACCATCACGCATCTCGAATTGATGCAATGAGGGCGGCGTATAAGGGAATTTTTGAACCGATTGTTGCTTCAGGTTCCACTGTTGCAATTAGCCTTTTAGTTTTGTTGCTAAGTGATTTGTCGGGCAACCGCGGCCTTGGACCGATTGGTGCTATCGGAGTTGTCGCTGCGGTAATCACGATTCTGACTCTGCTGCCAGCACTATTAGTTGTTTTTGGGCGCTGGATATTTTGGCCACGAATTCCAAGATTTGACGATGTCGATTCACAACTAACGGGCACTTGGGCAAAGGTTGGTAATTTAGTTGAACGCAAACCACGCAGAGCGTGGATGGCTACTGGCCTCTTGTTAGTTGTGTTAGCTGCGTTCTCAACCACTTTGAAAACTGATGGTCTATCAACTTCCGAAAGTTTCACCGGAAATCCGGAGTCAGTCGTCGGCCAGAAGTTACTGCTAAATCATTTCCCAGGTGGCGAGGGTGATCCGACCAAAGTGATTTTAAAGAATGGCTTGATCCCTTCGGTTACCGCGAATTTGCGCTCTGTCGATGGGGTTACAAATGTTTCGCCAGAGATGGTTGCTGGCCAAGTCATGATTAAGGATGGCCTGTCAGTCTTAAACGTAACGCTTTCATCGGCACCTGACTCACGAGAGTCGCGAGATCGAATTCCGGCGATTCGGCAAGCAGTTAAAAGTATTGATAGTTCCATTTTAGTTGGTGGAACTACAGCAGTTTATTTTGATACTGATAAAGCTGCCAAGCATGACAACCGCACCGTTATTCCAGTAGTTCTGCTGTTGATTACTTTAATTCTCGGACTTCTTCTGCGAAGCGTGGTTAGCGCGATTCTTTTACTTGCAACCGTTGTGCTGTCGTATTACGCCACTCTCGGCGTTTGCGCTCTGGTCTTTAACCACATCTTTGGATTTGCTGGCGGCGATACTTCATTCCCACTGTTCGCCTTTATCTTCTTGGTTGCCCTGGGTATTGATTACAACATTTTCTTGATGACCCGAGTACGCGAAGAATCGATCAAACTTGGCACTCGCAAGGGTGTAATTAAAGGCTTAACTGTTACTGGTTCAGTAATTACTTCAGCCGGAATTGTTCTAGCTGCAACCTTTGGGGTTCTTGGAATTTTGCCTTTGGTATTCCTCGCTGAACTTGGTTTTGCGGTTGCTTTCGGAGTTCTACTGGACACCATTATCGTTCGTTCGATTTTGGTGCCTGCGTTAGTTAGTGAAATTGGCCCTAAGGTATGGTGGCCATCTAAGTTATCTAAATCAGCTAACTAACTTCTCGTTCGGAGACAAGATGGCGCTTCGCGTTGGCATGGCTGGCTATGGTTTAGCTGGACGTTACTTTCATGCGCCACTTCTTAAGGGATGCGGATTAGAACTAGTCGCTGTATTGACTACAAATTCTGAACGTATTGCACATGTAAATTCTGATTATCCTGAAGCGGTAGTTGTTTCAGATATGACTGATCTGTTATCGCATAATCTGGATTTAGTGATTATCGCTTCGGTAAATTCAGTACACGTTGAGCAAGCTATTGCAGCGCTGCGAGCTGGTATTCCAACAGTTGTAGATAAACCAATGGGGCGAAATTTAGCCGAGACTTTAGAAATCATTAAAGTATCTGATGAGACCGGCGTTCCGGTGACCGCTTTTTATAATCGCCTATTTGATTCTGATTCACTTACGATTAAGCGAGTTATTAGAGATAACGAAATTGGAACCATCTTTCGAATTGATTCGCGCTTTGAACGTTATCGCCCTGATTTAGCTGCACAATCTTGGCGCGAACAAAGCAGTGCCGAAGAAGGTGGGGGATTGCTACTAGATCTCCAATCTCATTTGGTTTCAACAGCACTCGATTGGTTTGGCCCAGCTGAGTTAGTTTCGGCAAGTGTTCGCTCTATCCGGGGCGCATCTGATGATGATGTAGTTTTACTGTTAAAGCATGACAGCGGTGTTGATTCCTATCTGTCGGCGAGCGCCATTGTTGGTTCGCCAGGTCCACGTATTCGAATGCTAGGCGATAACGGCGCTTTGGTGATTGGTGAACTAGACCCACAGGAGACGTTATTGCGAGCTGGAAAGATTCCGCATGAGGGTAAATGGGAAGTTTCAACTAAGTCCGAAGCCTGCATAGTTCGTGGTGACGTTGTAAGCGATCTGCGAGTTGAAGATGGAAACTATGCGCATTTTTATACAGTTGTTGCCGGAGCAATTATGGGTAAAAATGAGTGGCCCGTCAGTAAGCCCGAGATAATTGCAGTAGCCACGATTATTGATAGAGCTCGAGAACTAAACTTTCGTGAGTAAGCCAGTTGTAGTTATCGGCGCTGGCTTATCGGGCATGAGTGCCGCATTACAACTGCAAAACGCTGGGCGAAATGTGGTCGTACTCGAAGCGGCTGATCGTGCTGGTGGCCGAGTGCAATCTGATCTGATCGATGGTTTTACTTGCAATCGAGGTTTTCAACTAATTAATGCCAAGTACCCCGAGTTAGTCGCGCTGGATGTTTTAGGGGAATTAGATTTTAGATTTTCTGATCTCGCGATAAACGTTTCAATTAATAATCAATCACATCGATTGGGTGATCCTCGCAGCTACCCATTTTCAGTTTTTGATTTGGCTACTGGGTCTATTTTCGAGAAGTTATTGCTTCTTAAAGCACTAGCTGGAAAACCAAAGGCCGAGATTTCAATTGCTGAATATTTGGTGTCTTGCGGATTAGGGAAAACCTTCGAACGAGTTTTGCGACCATTTCTGCGCGGGGTCTATTTAACTGAACTGACTAACATCGGCGCACCAGCCGGATTAGAGATAATCAAGACATTTATTAGCGGTAAACCTGGCTTGCCAGGCAAAGGAGTGAGCGCATTATCGGATGCAATTGCGAAACGGGTTATTGATCTACGTCTTGGAGTGACTGTCAACTCGATAAAAGTTGGAGTTGTATCGACTTCGGCAGGTGAGATTCAAGCAAGTGAAATTATTGTTGCAACAGATAGCACGACCGCAGCACAACTTTTGGATTTAGTTTCAGTTCCCAAACTCGCTGGTTGTACAACTTGGTATCACAGCGCACCAATTTCTCCGGTTACACACGGACAACTAATTGTTGATGGTCAAAATCGTGGCGCAGTAATTAATACACTGGTCATTTCGAACTTCATCCCAGAGTACGCGCCCAAGAATTGGAACTTGATTTCTACTACAACCGATATTGGAATTACTGAATCTGAGGTGCGCCGTCATTTAGCAACGATCTACAACTGCGATAATCGTGATTGGGAACTCGTTGCTAAGTATGAAATTCCGGCAGCGTTACCTATTGTGGCTAAGGGAATAACTCAACCGATTCAGAGCCTCGTGCGCCAAGGTATTTATCTGGCAAGTGATGCTCAAGTAAGTCCATCGCAAAACGGTGCTCTGAAATCTGGGCGGTTTGCTGCAATGGCGGTGTTAGCTAATTAATCGACTAATTTTTCAAGTGCCGATGAAATGTGCGGGTAATCGAAAGTAAAGCCAGCTTCGGTTAAAGCCTGTGGCATTACCTTTTTAGAACCGAGAACTTCAGATGAGAAACCGCCCAGGACAATTTTGAGTGCAAGAGCAGGAACTGGGAATAGTGCAGGACGGTGCATGGCACGGGCCAATCCAGCTGTGAATTCGGAGTTAGTAACCGGATTAGGCGAAGTTAAATTAACTGGCCCAGAAATTTTGTTCTCCAAGAGAAATGCGATTGCGCGAATTTGATCATGCAAAGTAATCCACGACCACCATTGCTTGCCAGTACTTAGTTTTCCACCTAAGCCAAAGCGGAATATTGGCAACATCTTGCCCAGCGCTCCACCAGTCGGATCGAGAACTAAGCCAGTGCGAAGTTTTACGGTGCGCACATCACCGGCAAGATCGGCAGCGGATTCCCATTCTCGACAAACGATGGCTAAGAAATCATCACCAACGCGATCACTTTCGATCACGGCGCGATTTCCACTCTCGCCGTACCAGCCAATAGCACTTGCAGAAATAAAAACTTGTGGCTTTACGACAGCAACTGCTTTTGCAATTGTGGTGGTACCCAGTAAACGTGAATTCAGAATCTCACTCTTGAATTTTTTAGTCCATCGCTTATCGCCGACGCCAGCCCCAGCCAAGTGGATTACGGCATCGACACCAGCTAAAGCTTCGAGATCAACGGTTCCGGCTATTGGGTCCCAAGTAATTTCCTCGCTGGAGACGGCTGCTCTGCGAACCAAACGTTGAACCGTGTGACCTTGTGATTTTAGGTAACCAACTAATGCGGTACCAATAAGACCAGAAGCGCCAGTTATGGCAATACGTTGTGGCGGCAGCAAATTAAAGTCCTAGGTCTGATTCGAAAGCGCCGCCTTCTAGACGTTCTTTCAAGGTAACTAAGAATCGAGCAGCATCTGCACCATCGACAACGCGATGATCGTAGGAAAGTCCAAGATAAACCATTGAACGAATCGCAATTGTTTCGCCACCATCTTCACCACGTACCACCATTGGTCGCTTAACTATTGCGCCTAGACCCAAAATTGCAACCTGCGGTTGATTAATGATTGGGGTATCAAATAATGCGCCGCGACTACCAGTATTTGTTAGCGTGAAAGTACCGCCACCAAGTTCATCAGGAGTTACCTTGTTATCGCGAGTACGAGCAGCTAGATCGGAAATCTTTCGAGCGATACCACCCATATTTAGATCACCAGCATTAGCAATAACTGGAACCAGTAATCCCCGTTCGGTATCAACTGCAATTCCTAAATGTTCTGCGCCGTGATAAGTGATTTGATCACCTTCGACTGAAGAATTAAGTACTGGGTGTTGTTTGAGCGCTTCGCAAGTTGCTACTGCAAAGAACGGTAAGAATGAAAGTTTGACGCCTTCGCGAGCCTCGAAGCTGGCCTTTGACTTATCGCGCAAACGAGCAATCTTGGTAACGTCAACTTCAATAACAGTTGTTAATTGCGCACTAACTTGAAGCGATTCAACCATGCGAGCAGCAATAACTTTACGCAGACGCGACATGGTCACTGTGGTTCCGCGCAGTGGCGATACTGCAATAGCAGGGGCAGAACTGCGAACTGCTGCGGCAACTGGGGTAGCAGTTACTGGTGCTGCCGAGACTGCCACTACTGGCGCAGGAGCGGCTTGTTCAACATCTTCACGACGAATCCGTCCGCCAATACCGGTTCCTTTAATAGTGGCTAGGTTGACGCCCAGTTCAGAAGCTAGTTTGCGAACTAGTGGAGTTACATAGGCATCTGTTGGTTGCGCGATTGGAGTTGAAACCGCAACTGGTGCAGCTACTACTGGCGCAACTACTACTGGAGCCGCAACAACTGGAGCAGCAGGTGGGGGAGTTACTACTGCTGCAACTACTGGTGCAGATGGTGTAACAGGTGTGGCAACTGGTGCAGAACCAGATGTGCCAATTAAACCTAAACGTGCTCCGACTGCAACAGTCGTATCGATTGGAACATCGATTGCTAGCAAAATTCCAGCAACTGGTGAAGGAATTTCAGTGTCAACTTTGTCCGTCGAAACTTCTAGCAACGCTTCATCGACGGCAACGAAGTCGCCCACGTTTTTCAACCAACGTGTAACGGTTCCTTCAGAAACTGATTCACCAAGGGCTGGCATTGAGATAACAGTTCCGGCGCCACTTGGTGCTGCAGGTGCAGGAGAAGTTGCAGCAGGTGCCGCGACAACTGGAGTAATTGGGGCTACAACCGGTTCTGGTGCAGCAGCAACTGGGGCTGGTGTTGCAGCAACTGGTGCGGAAGCGGCTGCGCCATCAGCGATGATCGCTAATTCGGCACCAACTGCAACAGTCTGATCAATTCCAACAACAATCTTTTGCAAAACGCCGGCGACCGGGGAAGGAATCTCGGTATCAACTTTGTCGGTCGATACTTCAAGAAGTGGCTCGTCGATTGCGACCTGGTCGCCTTCGTTCTTTAGCCAACGTGTGACCGTACCTTCGGTAACGCTTTCGCCAAGTGCTGGCATTGTTAGTGAGAAGGTCATCTCTTTATCTCCTTGGTTTCCTGATTGAAATTCTTAGTTATCCGTGGGCGTGTAATGGTTTACCAGCAAGTGCCATGTGCGCTTCGCCCATTGCTTCGGAAAGAGTTGGGTGTGCATGAATCAGAGGAGCGACATCATCTGCTGTTGCTTCCCAATTGAAGATTAATTGTGCCTCGGCTAATAGTTCGCCAACTCGTGCGCCAACCATATGAATTCCTAGTACCGGGCCGTTCTTTTGTGAAACTAATTTGATTGAGCCAGCTGTGCGCAAAATTTGAGCTTTTCCGTTGCCGGCTAAGTCATAATTTAATTCAACAACATCGTGGCCGCGTTCTTTAGCTTGGGCAGTTGTTAAACCAACGGATGCTACTTCTGGCTCGGAGTAAGTAACGCGAGGAACGCCATCATAATTAATCGGGCGTGGGTTTAATCCGCAGATTTCTTCGGCCACTAAAATTCCTTCGCCAAACCCAACGTGAGCTAATTGCAAAGTGGGGATTAAGTCACCAACTGCCCAAATTCTTGGAACATTGGTGCGGCACTTGTCATCAACTAATACATAGCCACGGTCCATTGTGATGCCTTGCTCTTCATAGCCAAGATTTGCTGATACTGGGCCGCGACCAACTGCGACAAGAAGCACATCTGCCGAGAAAGTTTTTCCATCTTCGAGTTCAACAGTTACGCCATCGGCTGTAACGGTATGAGACTTAAAGCGAACTCCTAGTTCAAAGTTGATGCCACGTTTGCGATAAGCGCGTTCAAGAAGCTTGCTGCTTGACTCATCTTCGAGTGCAACTAAATGTGACAAACCTTCAATGATGGTTACCTCAGCACCAAAAGATTTCCAAACAGATGCAAACTCGCAACCGATTACGCCACCACCAAGGACGATGACAGATTTAGGAACATAGTTCAGATTAGTTGCGTGATCAGAAGTCATGACCCGGATTCCGTCGATTTCTAGACCAGGCAAAGATTTGGCATAAGAACCAGTTGCCAAAACAACGTTGGTTCCGGTGTAACGCTCTCCATTTACTTCGACAGTATCTTTTGCGACTAGACGTCCGTGGCCTTCAATAAAAGTAATATTGCGCGATTTAACCAAACCTTGTAACCCTTTATGAAGCTTGCTAATCACGCCATCTTTATACGCATTAACTGCGACCATATCCATTGATAGGAATTGGGCGTTAACTCCGAACGTACTGGCTTCGCGCGCACTGTCTGCAATTTCGCCCGAATGAAGAAGAGCTTTGGTCGGGATACATCCGCGGTGCAGGCAGGTTCCACCTAGTTTTCCGGACTCGATCAGCGCAACGTTCTTACCTAGTTGAGCTGCCCGAAGGGCGCAGGCATAACCACCAC
>Ga0114959_10003762_pt1 | contig 11826 bp, 9 predicted proteins | sample C_130625_EF_Meta_FD_87317 | JGI IMG/M metagenome (GOLD analysis project Ga0114959, IMG submission 87317) | Freshwater microbial communities from Lake Croche, Canada to study carbon cycling - C_130625_EF_MetaG | ecosystem: Environmental > Aquatic > Freshwater > Lake | place: Lake Croche, Canada...
AGCGGCATCTTTCCGAGCAACATCACTTTTTTGTGCAGGATCAGCTTTATCAATTCCGAACCATTCCACGTTTTCAAGTGATTGATTTACAGGCTCTACGCCATAAAACCAACCTTTCCAGAACCAGTCTAAATCTACCCCCGAAGCGTCCTCCATCGTGCGGAAAAAATCGGCGGGGTAGGGTTGTTTGAAGGCCCAACGACGTGCGTATTCTTTGAAAGCCGCATCAAATAATTCACGTCCCATAACGGTTTCACGCAAAATATTTAATGCTGTTGCTGGTTTTGCGTAGGCATTTGGACCAAAAGCCATGATGTTTTCTGAATTGGTCATAATGGGTACTTGCTGCGAGGGGTCGGTCTTCATGTAAGGAACGATGTATTGAGCCTCACCACGACGAGACGGGAAATTTCTATCCCATTCTTGTTCGGCTAAATACTGGCAAAATGTGTTCAAACCTTCGTCCATCCACGACCATTGTCTCTCGTCTGAATTAACAATCATCGGAAAGAAATTGTGGCCTACTTCGTGGATAATTACGCCAATCATACCCGCTTTTACTTGCTCTGAATACGTTCCATCCGCTTCTGGACGACCGCCGTTAAAGGAAATCATGGGATATTCCATACCGCCACCCGCCACTGAGTGACAAGAATACGCTACCGGGTATGGATAAGCCACGGTGTGTTTTGAATAGGAACGTAAAGTATGCGCTACTACCATCGTTGAATATTGTCCCCACAATGGATTTCCTTCTTTTGGATATAATGACATCGCCCATACTTTTTTGCCTTCAACATCCACTTGCATGGCATCCCAAATGAATTTACGAGAACTGGCGAAGGCGAAATCACGCACGTTATCCGCTTTATAAATCCAAGTTTTTTTGCCACTTGGTTTATTTTTTTCAGCTTTTTCAGCTTCTTCTTGCGAGACAATCAAAACCGGTCGACTAGCAATTTTTGCTTTCTCCCAACGTTTTAATTGTTCCGCAGAAAGCACTGCATTAGGATTTTGCAATTCTCCCGAAGCCCCAACTACGTGGTCATTTGGCACGGTAAGAGCGACTTTATAGTTTCCGAAAGTCAAGGTAAATTCGCCTTGTCCTAAAAACTGTTTGTGTTGCCATCCGTATACATCGTTATAAACCGCCATCCTTGGAAACCAGTGAGCAATGAAATAATTTACGTTGCCATCTTTGGCAAAATATTCGTAACCCGAACGTCCGTAATATTCCGTAATTAAATAATTCCAATCAATTGAAAAAGAAACACTTGTGCCAGATTTTAAAGGCGTTGGCAAGTCAATTCTCATCATGGTGTTATTGATGGTATGCTTCATCGGATTACCCGATTTATCTTTTACTGATAAAATATTGTAGCCATATTTCTTCGGGTCAGTTAATTCTTTAAACTGCGAAAAACTTGCTTGTCCGCTGATGCCACCCGTTTTAGTGTTGTTACCGATAGCATCCTTTTGAAAGATATTTTGGTCTAATTGCAACCACAAATAAGGCAATTCATCAGGAGAATTATTGAAATACGTAATGGTTTCCGACCCCGTGATTTTACGCTCCACATCGTCTAATTCAGCTTTGATGTCATAATCAGCTCGTTGTTGCCAATATTCTTTTCCTGGACTCCCCGAAGCCGTACGATAGGTGTTGGGCGTGGGTAAGTTTGTTAATTGTTCAAAGCGATTATTGGAATTGTACTGAGCCATCAGCTGCGAACTTTGAGCAATGAGGATGATGATTAGGAATTTCAGTTTGTTTTTCATTTGTGTTTGTTTGGAAGTGAAATAGTTTGACTGTACGAATTTAGTTAATTTAGGTGTATCATTCAAAAATTTGTGAATTTGCATAATTGTGTTGAATTTTGATTAAACTTAAATGATTAAGAATATGATATTGAAGGCGTTGAAATACGGAAGTCCCGATTGGTCAATAACCAGTGGTAAAACCCATCACGATTTTGTTGATTTTGAAAATATCAATTTGATTGTAGGAAAGAATGCTACGGGGAAGACGAAATTTATTGATGCCTTGAGGTGGATTTCTGATATTTTAGATGATGAAAAAACTAACTCATCAATGAGCAACAAAGACTATTATTTTGATTTATTCTTTGACAATGGTAAAGATAGAGTAAGATACAACGTAGATTTTAAGAGAACTCAATTTGTAGTCAATGAAAACCTATATATTAATGAAATTCAAAAATTGAATAGAAAAACAGGAAAATTGTTTTATGAAAAACTTGGTCAATTTCTTGATTTCGAAATAGATACTAAATTTTTAGTAAGTAGCCGTAGAGATAACTTACAACAACCTTTTTTTGAATTATTACATACTTGGGGCAGAAATTTAGCACATTACAGATTTGGAGAGAATATGGGGCGATGGGAAAGCGAAAAGTTACATGATTTTGAGGATTCGGGAATCAATTTCTTTAAGAATTTGAATAAAGTTAGAACAATTTATAAAAATGGAATAAAAAAATATGACAATTTTGAAGCTATAATCATTGCTGATATGCAGAAAGTAGATTATAATTTTAGGTCTATAACTTTGAAAAAGAAGCATTTAAGCGAATACTTAGGTTTGTACGTTCAAGAAACGGATTTGGAATCTTTGACAAACTTTGATGATATGTCCCAAGGCATGGCAAGAGCCTTCTCATTACTCGTTCAATTAAATTACTCCTTAATGGCAAAAATACCAAGTTGTATTTTGATTGATGATATTGGGGAAGGCTTGGATTATGAACGTTCCAAAAGTTTGATTGAGTTGATTATCAAAAAAGTGGAAGGTTCTAATATTCAATTGTTTATGACTACCAACGACCGCTTTGTGATGAATAGCGTACCGTTGAAATATTGGTCAGTGATTCATCGGGAAGGCAATAAATCGGTGTTTTATAATTACCAAAATTCAAAACATACTTTTGATGATTTTGCTTTCACGGGACTAAATAATTTTGATTTTTTTGCCACTGAATTTTACCGTCAAGGTTTTGAAGAATTTATATCTACTGCACAATGAAGAAAATAGCCATATTTGTTGAAGGAGAAACGGAATGCGATTTTATAAAACGCTTATTGCTGGAAATTGTTGGAGAGGAAAACCTTAAAATTGTTGGACATAAAATGGTGGGCGGAAATAAAAAATCGGGTATTCCAAGAACCGCAAATCTACAATTTGAATCAGAAATTGATGGAGCAAATTTTGAGGCAACTATTTTTATCTCAAGTCAGACCGAAAATGTTGATTCTGACATTATAGAGCAAAAACAGACCTTAATCAATCAAGGATTTTCTAAAATTATTGGCTTAAAAGATCTTCGTGGAGACCAAAATGGACGTAAATTAACGCCTGAAGATTTACCAAAATTTGAATTAGGTTCTCGGCTTACTGAACGAAGAAGTTTGCCAATTCCAACCCAAATCATCACCGCTGTCATGGAAATTGAAACGTGGTTTTTAGCTGAAACGAATCATTACAACAAAATTGATGATAGATTAACGAAGGATCTTGTACTATCGAAAATTGCTTATTTAGGCTTTAATCCATATTCTGACAATTTGACTCTTCGGTTAGAGCCAAAAGAAGATTTGCAAAATTTATATGGCTTGGTCAAAAAGATTTATAGTAAAAAAGAAACAGTTAGAAATAAAACCATCAACTGTTTGGATTACAATAACTTACGGAACAATATTGAGATAGAACCAATCAAGCAATTATTCAAAAGTATTGATGATTTTTTAGAATAAAGAAACAAATTTCTTTTACACTAAGTTATCAAAAAAAGAACATAAAATAAAGTGGTATAAAGTTTTTCGGGAATTCTAACCCCTGAAACCTAATCCCTGAAACCTTATATAAATATGGCACAGGCAAATCCAGATTTAATTAATGCCCTTCGCATTACTGCCAATAAATTAGCGGAAGGTGGCAACTATCAGTGGGGACACATGGGCAGTTGTAATTGTGGAAATTTAGCGCAGGAATTAACCAATCTCACCAAAGCTGAAATCCACCAATTTGCGATGCAAGGTCGGGGTGACTGGCGTGAACAAGTTGAGGAATTCTGTCCTACTAGTGGATTAAATATTGATTTATTAATTGCCGATTTGCTCAACCGTGGATTAACCGTTACAGATTTGCGAGATTTGGAGTGGCTTTCTGACCAAAAGATTTTGAAAAGAATTCCTTTGGAAAGGAGAAATAAAATGCGCCATAACGTTCGTGAAGACGTAGTTTTGTACATGACCGAGTGGGCGAGAATGTTGGAAGAGCAATTAATTCCGACGATTAGAATCGACCTGTCATTTTTGAAAGAGGAGCGTTCAAAGATAGTGGGGAACAAGTTGGTTGTGGAACTCTCGGATTAATACCAAGGACAATTATTAAGTTGATTTTTAAGATTGCGCTGAAATAAAAAAATCACATAAATTTTTTAACCAAGACCCTAAAATTCCAATAATGGCAAAAGATTATTTCTCTTTTGCCATTTTTTTTGATAATTGCGTTTAGAATCTTTTAAAAGAGTACCGACGGAACAAAAACACTTTTTCAAACCTAGCTCCTTCACTCCCCGAGATTTCCTGCTCACTCCTCTTTTGATAGTAATTCACGGAAGACAAGATAACGCTAACCATATTTTTATCGGTAAACGTATTAGATTTGTTAGTTCAGTTTCACTCAAAAATTACTTACAATCATGAAAAATCCTAGAAAATTATTATCCTCATTGTCTATTGTTTTATTGTCAGCATTGATGTTTGCTTCTTGTAAACAGGATGATACCTTAGTTGCTTTAACATTAACTACAAATCCAGAATCTACTAGAACAGAAGCTGCTGGTTCAAAGGATATAACGGCGGTTGCCATTGCAGACCCTCAATTTTCAACTTTGGTATCGGCACTAAAGAAAGCAAATTTATTAACGACTTTACAAGGTTCTGGACCATTTACGGTTTTTGCACCGAATAATACTGCCTTTACCAAAGCAGGAATTAACAATTTAAAGTCATTGACGAGTGCTGCACTAAAACCAATTTTAACATCTCACGTAATATCTGGTACGGTAAAAGTAGGTGATATAAAAAGTGGCACGGCGAAAACGGTTAATTCAAATAATAATATTTATCTATCCAAAAATTCAGATGGGGTGTTTATTAACGGAAATATTAAAATTATTGCTACGGATGTAACGGCATCTAATGGCGTTATTCATGTGATTGATAATGTAATCGTTCCTCCCGTTGCTAATATGTATGATACTATCCTAAAAGATCCAAATTTTAGCGAATTCGCCTCTTTGATTAACAAGTGTTATGACGTTAAACTTGTTGGCATAGGATTATACTCGAATTTACTTGTAGACCTTTTATATAATCGTTCTGATGACGCTGATACCGGCTTTACCCTTTTTGCTCCCACTAATGCAGCATTTAGTGAGTTGTATAAGACATACCCAAAATCTACCCTAATAAGCAATTATGATCTTTTGGCAAAAATTTTATTTTACCATTTAATGTATGGCCGTGTTTTTTCAACGGATTTGCCCAACCTGGGAACGACTGAGTTAGAAACCATCACCTACCCATATGGTCCCTATAAACTTTCTTTTGACTTAGCAGGAGGACCTAAAGTAAAAGGAACATCAAGCGGGTTTTCCAATATTATAAAGGCTAATATTTTAGCGAAAAATGGCGTAATTCATGTGATTGATAAAGTGCTGGTGCCAAAATTTTATAACGAGTTAGGTTTGATTTCCTCTAAATAGTATTTTTCTGGTTTTAGCGTGAACAAAGAATGTGTTAGTTAGACTCTTGAGTGAATCGCTCGGTCTCTTACTAGCGCTATTCCTGCCGTAGTACCTGTAATTTTTAAGCCAATAACTCTTAAAATCATGTTTTCCATGCCACGTCGTTATTTTTTTACATTATTTATGGGGCGGTGAATTCGAGGATGGATAGGTTGACAGTGGAGGTCTTCGTACACTCATGGAGAGAGAAGTTAAAAATTTGGAATTTTTTCTCGCTTTCCTATAACTCACGCTTTGGATTTGGAAACCTAACAGGCTGTTGTATACCGACGGAACAAAAATACTTTTTCAAACCTAGCTCCTTCACTCCCCGATATTTCCTGTTCACTCCCCTTTTGAAGGTAGTTCACGCATCACAAGATAACTTTTACTATGTTTTTATCGGTTATGGTATCATTAATCAATTGTTCAACTTTACAAAAAAATTATTTACAATCATGAAAAATCCTAGAAAATTAATGCCCTCATTGTCTATTGTTTTATTGTCAGCATTAGTGTTTGCCTCTTGTAAAAAGGAAGACACCGTAATTGCTGCTCCAAAGGATATAACGGCGGTTGCCATTGCAGACCCTCAATTTTCTACTTTGGTAGCAGCACTAACGAAAGCAAATTTAGTAACGACTTTACAAGGTTCTGGACCATTTACGGTTTTTGCACCGAACAATGCCGCCTTTACAAAAGCAGGGATTAACAATTTAGATGCTTTGACGAGTGCTGCATTAGCGCCAATTTTAACATCTCACGTATTATCTGGTACGGTAAAAGCAGCTGATGTAAAGAGTGGCACTGCCAAAACAGTCAATTCAAATAATGATATTTATCTATCCAAAAATTCGGATGGGGTTTTTATTAACGGAAAAATTAAAGTTATTGCCACGGATGTAACGGCATCTAATGGCGTCATTCACGTGATTGATAATGTTATTGTTCCTCCCACAGAAAATCTGGTGACAATAGCATCTAAAAATCCTGATTTTTCGGAATTGGTATCTTTGGTAGTTGGGGCTGATGCTGGCGTAGGTGCTGCATTAACAAACGCTTCTGCCAATGGTTTAACTGTTTTTGCTCCTACTAACGCCGCATTTACTGAACTGTATAAGACTTATTCGAAAGCCACGTTACTGGCAAACAAGGTGCTTTTGACAAGAGTCTTACTGTACCATGTAGTACCAGGTCGAGTTTTTTCAACGGATTTACCCAATGTAGGAATGGCTGAGGTCACTTCTGCCAATGGGGCGGATAAACTTTCTTTCGACTTAGCGGGAGGAGCCAAAGTAAAAGGAGCAATGAGTGGAAATTCTAACATCACGGCCGTTAATATCCTAGCAACGAATGGCGTAATCCATGTGATTGATAAAGTGTTGGTTCCAAAATTATAACCTATTATGTTCACTTATAGTACTAGTAAATTGGTTTTAGAGTGTACAGAGAATGTTAGTAAAACCCTGCGTGAATCGCTCAGGGTTTTCTTGATTTTTTTCCTATTTTAGCCCTTATAATTCTCAAACAAACAATTCGCAAAATCATGTTTTCACATCAATACCGTTATTATTTTATTTTATTTCTGGCGGGGTATTCACTGCTGAATACATTGATGGCGGAGGTCTTTGTGCATTATCCGATCGCAATTTCAAATTTGGAATTATCCCTTATTTTTCTTCTGCTCACGCTTGGGATTTGGGAAGCCAACAGGCTGTGGGATAACTATTTGCAAACTAAAAAATTTATCAACCTAGGGTCAAAACTATTTTCTGTTTTTGGGGGCAGTATTCTTTTTACTATTTTCATTACTTTTGCAATCGGCATATCAGCGGCCTATTTAACAATGCCTTTTGAAGCACTAACCTTACTGTTGCCAATGAAATTACTGATGATGTTTGCCTTCAGAATTAACTTATTTTTGAATGTTTTGAACGTCATTTATTGGCACGTGAACCAGTTAGAAAAAACGCAAATAGAAGCTGAGAAATTTAAGGAAATTAGTATACAGGCACAATTGCAAGCCGTAAGAAATCAAGTAAATCCACACTTTCTATTTAATAACCTTAGCGTATTGACTGCCCTTATAGCACTGGATACAAATGCCTCAGTAGACTTTGTGCAACAATTTTCCAAGGTATACCGTTACGTGTTGAAAAGCCATGAAAAAGAATTAATAAAATTGGATACAGAACTGGACTTTATAGATTCGTATCTCTATCTATTGAAAAAACGCTTTGGAGAAAGCCTCAAAATTAGTGTACAAATAGCTGAAGAAGTTCGCCAACATTATATTATTCCAATGGCTTTGCAAATGTTGGTGGAAAACGCCGTAAAGCATAACGTAATCTCTAAAAATAAACCCCTGCAAATTAATATTTTCACCGAAAATGACCAGTTACTCATCGTTAAAAACAACCTACAACCGAAGGAAGTGGATGATATAGAATCTTTACAATTTGGTTTGGTTAATATTTCTCAACGATACGAATTTTTGACGCAAAAACCAATTATAATTCAAGAAGACCATGCGTATTTTACCGTGAAATTACCGATTGTCAAGTTAGCGAGTAACGACAAATTATTAGTAAATATTCATTAAAAATTTATTTATTGGCATAATGTTTATATATTAGTTGTTTATTGACTAAATGTATCACTTATTTAATTTTCCAATGAAAAATGAACGTTCTAATACTAGAGGATGAAATACTCTCGGCACAAAGAGCTATAACGCTACTACACGAGCACGACCCTACCATTTTGGTGATGGAAACGATTGATTCTATTGAAGACGCTACCGATTGGCTCAACCGAAACCCCGAACCGGATTTAATGCTCGTAGATATTCACCTATCGGACGGTTTAAGTTTTGATTTATTCAAAAAAATCCAAATAAAGAGCCCCGTAATTTTCACGACCGCTTACGACCAATATGCCATTCAAGCATTTAAAATGAATAGCATTGATTATCTTTTGAAACCCTTGGATAAGACTGAATTGGGCTTTGCTTTGGGTAAATTCAAGGCGCTGACGCTGGAAAGAAAAAATCTATTATCATCTGAAATTCAAAAGATTATGCAAAATTTTCAGGTAATTCATAAAAAATACAAAAGTCGTTTTTTGGTGAAATTTGGGGATAATATTCAATTTAAAAATACCGATGAAATCGCCTATTTTTTTGCGGATGACAAGATAACTTATTTAGTTTCCGTCGAGGGACGCAGGTTCATTATTGATTACAAATTAGAACAACTCGAAGACTTTTTGGATCCACAATTTTTTTTTCGCCTAAACCGAAAATTTGTCATCAAAATTGCTGCCGTTCAGAAAATAAAAGCCTTGATTAACAGTCGTTTACAAGTATTTTTAAAGCCTAATTTTGAACAAGAAATTTATGTTAGTAAAGATAAAATGAATCATTTTAAGAATTGGCTTGACCATTAATCCTTCGGTTCAAGGTGAATGGTGAAAAGTAAAAGGATTTATTAATCGTAAGTTTTTAAGTCTTTTTATATGTCTCGATTTCCCGTCCACCGTTTCCTTTTCACCGAGTAACGAAAATTACGCATGAAAAAAACATTCACGCTCATTTTTTATCTTATCGCATTAAATGCCTTTGCTCAAAAAATCAAATCTGATGTTTTGTACTTAAAAAATGGCTCAATTTATCGTGGAAAGATCATTGAAATAACCGAGCAGTCAATCAAGTTAGAAACTTACGGAAAGAATATTTATTCTGTTTCAAGATCAGATATCCAGGAGATTAGGTCAGAAGAAACTTTAATGAAATCTCCGATTGAGTACAAAGAAAAAGGTTACGTTCATTACACAGAATTAGGTCCATTAGCGGGGAGTAATCGTGCCTCCAACGGGGTAACTACCTCGGCATTTTCATTTCAGACTGTCAATGGCTACAAGTTCAATCAGTATCTTTTTACGGGTATTGGCATTGGGGCAGATTTGTATGCTGTTCAGACTTTCGTGCCGATTGTGCTGAGCCTCCGTGGAGATGTAATAAAAAAGGGCAATAAAATTCCTTTCTATTTCTTGGAGGGTGGATATAGCATCAATGCCACTTCCAATGATGTTTATGGCATAGAATACAAAGGAGGAAAAACCTTTGCTGCTGGTTTGGGATTGAAGATTTTGTTTAATGAAAATACTGGTTTTGTCATCGGAGTAGGCTACCGTTTCCAGCGGTCGGAGCTAATGGAAAGAACCAAATATACGATCGAGGATTTTGACAGATTGACTTTAAGGATTGGGTTTTCATTTTGAAATCCTTCACTGTATTTCACTATTATTTGTATTTTTACGAATAATATTTACAAAACAGAACCATGAAAAAACGATTTCCTTTTTTAATCATCATGTTTATGATAATCAATCAATTATCGGCTCAAAATCTCAAGCAAAAAACCTATTGTAATCCGATGGACATTAATTATCGGTACAATTTTGAGCAATTGAATGAGCAAATTTCCTACCGTTCGGGTGCCGACCCCGTGATTGTCAATCATAAACATGAATACTATCTTTTCGTAACGATTTCGGGCGGATATTGGCGTTCCAAAAATCTCGTTAATTGGGAATATATTACACCAAGTATGTGGCCGATGGAAGATATGTGTGCGCCAGCGGCCATGTCTGTGCGAGATACGCTTTATTTATTTCAATCCACTTTTGAACAACGCCCGATTCTGTTCAGTACCGAACCCGAAAAGGGGAAACTTCAATTTTATAACCGTTGGTTGCCTCGTTTGCCTCAGTACATTGGCCCTTGGGACCCAGCCTTATTTTACGATGAAGAGCTCGATAAATGGTATATGTATTGGGGTTCGTCGAATGTGTACCCGCTTTTTGGGGCTGAATTAGACAAAAGCAAGAATTTAACTTATAAATCGAAATACCAAGGATTAATATACCTCGACCCTAAAATTCACGGTTGGGAGCGCTTCGGGCGTGATCATCGTGATACCATTAAGCCATTTACAGAAGGAGCGTGGATGACCAAGCACAGGGGGAAATATTTCTTGCAATATGGTGCTCCTGGCACAGAATACAACGTTTACGCCAACGGAACTTATATCGGTGATCATCCGCTTGGACCTTTTACGTATGCTCCGTATAATCCAATTTCTTATAAACCTGGTGGCTTTATGACGGGGGCGGGACACGGCAACACGTTTCAAGATAATTTCGGAAATTATTGGAATACAGGCACGCCGTGGGTGGCGGTAAATTGGGCAATGGAGCGTAGAATTGTGATGTTTCCTGCGGGTTTTGATGCTGATAATCAAATGTTTGCGAATACTCGTTTTGGCGATTTTCCGCAGAAATTACCTACGAAAAAATGGGATAATAAAGACGATTTATTTACGGGTTGGATGTTGCTTTCGTACAAAAAACCTTGCACGGCTTCATCAGTTCGGGATACTTTGACGGCACAGAAAGTGACGGACGAAAATCCAAGGACTTTTTGGGTAGCAAATACCAATAAAGAAGGCGAATCTTTGACGATAGATTTGCAAAATAATTATGACGTAAAGGCTTTGCAGGTCAATTTTACCGACTACAAATCAGACGTTTATAATTCTAACGAACCCAGAGTTTATACGCAATTTAAGTTTTACGCTTCTTTGGATGGTAAAAAATGGGATTTGATTTCGGATAATACCACCGAACCCCACCGTGACCGCCCGAATGCTTATGTGGAATTGCCTACGAGTGTAAAAGCACGTTATATCAAGTACGAAAACGTCTACGTTCCGATGCGAAATTTGGCGGTAAGTGATATTAGAATTTTTGGAAATGGCTCAGGAAAATCGCCAGAAATTCCGAAGAAATTGACCGTAAAACGTCAGACTGATACTCGTAATGCGGATATTACTTGGGAAAAACCAGCCAATGTGGTGGGTTACAATATTCTTTGGGGAATTGCCCCTGATAAATTATACCAGACGTATCAAGTTTGGGGCGATGCTCCTAATGCTTTGGAATTGAGGGCTTTAAC
>Ga0114959_10003764_pt1 | contig 11823 bp, 8 predicted proteins | sample C_130625_EF_Meta_FD_87317 | JGI IMG/M metagenome (GOLD analysis project Ga0114959, IMG submission 87317) | Freshwater microbial communities from Lake Croche, Canada to study carbon cycling - C_130625_EF_MetaG | ecosystem: Environmental > Aquatic > Freshwater > Lake | place: Lake Croche, Canada...
CATTGGTAGCGTCGGCAGCACATACCAAAACGTATAATAAGCATGATTTGCAATTTTCTCACTCGATTGATTTTCAATATACAACCAGCTTAAAGTTAGAACAGTAACTAAAGGTAAAGCTGCAATAAGGCCTCCTAAACGATCACTTCTTTTTGCAAGTTCATTGGGGATTTAAAGATCCCTCAGCTGCAGGTGGTGATAAGATTGAAAAACGTAAAGCATTTGATGAATTAATTAAAACTTTAAAGCCTAAAATTGAAAAACTTATAAGGTTACCTGTTGAAACAATGGACACCGTTAATTTAAAATTTAAACTTAGAGAAATTTATAACAATGAATAAAAATAAATATTTAGCTGAATTTATTGGCACCGCCTTATTGCTAGCAGTGGTTACTGGCTCTGGAATTATGGGCGATGTCCTTGCAAGGAACAATAATGCAGTTGCTTTACTTGGCAACAGTATTGCAACAGGGGCTGCTCTTTATGTTTTAATTTCTTCATTAATGCCAATTTCAGGAGCTCATTTTAATCCGGTGGTGAGTTTAGTAGACTGGGCTAATAAAAAATTAAAAACAGGTGAACTTATTATATATTTTACCTGCCAATTTTTAGGTGCAATCTTTGGAGTAATGCTTTGTCATTTTATTTTTGCACTGCCCATATTTCAGGAGTCTACAACTGCAAGATCTGGAGTTAATTATTATTTTAGTGAATTTATCTCTACTTTGATTTTATTAAGCGTAATTTATTTTGGAGTTAAAAATGACAAAAAACAAATTCCAATGTTAGTTGCATTAACAGTAACAGCGGGATATTGGTTTACCTCTTCAACTTTTTTTGCAAATCCAGCAGTTACGATTGCTAGAAGTTTAACAGATACTTTTGTTGGTATTCAAAGCGCTGATGTAATTCCCTTTATTATTGCTCAATTTATTGCTACTTTTATTTTTATAATAGTTACAAAATCTAAAGCTAAAAAGTAGAAATATAGCTACAGTTGCTATATTGCTTTATTATTTATAGTTAATATTTGATGAAAATTTTAATTCTTCTTATTATCGAAGGTGCAAATACGAAAATTCCTGAAGCGGCATGAATTGTAAAGACCTATAAATAAATTTTATATATTAAGCCGATAAAAAGTTAATTTACAAAAAAAATTTCTTTTTAATCAAATTAAAAATTCTTTTAGGGAAATACTTCAACTTCAAATATCGCAATAAGTGGAAACGCCACATAATAGAAAGGGAAATCCCTTTGTAAGGAGAATTGTAACTATTCAAACTGTTTGAGTTATTATTAATCATTTTTGGGATTAAATCTTGATAACTATTTTTTTTAGCTTTCCACCAATTGTTGACCTCTTGTTGAAGTTGATCTAAAAATTTTTCTTCATTATTTTTTAATATCCACTCCTTTGCTTTTGACCAGGATCTAAATGAAGGGATAGGATTTGGACCAAGCAATTCTTTATAATAGTCAATTGAAAAACTATGTTCAGTAATTGGAATTGAACCACATTCCAATGCTTCGTAAAATCTAGCAGTTTCTGGGTTAGCATTTCCGTTTGGACAGAGAGTAAAAATAGATTGAAAATATGCATTATAATATTCGTCGTGAGTCATTTTTTTATCTTTACCACTATCGTAAATAAAAAATTTTGATTGATTACCAAAGTGTTTTTCTAGCTCAGGTCTTGCTTGCTTAATACGACCAACAAATGAGGCTAAATATTTTCTTTTACTAGCAATTAAAACTGATGAAGAAACGGGCATAGAAAAATAATGAACAGGGCCCCACGGAATATAAAAAATAGCAGGATTAGAAATAAATGGGCACCAATTAATTCTTAAACAAAATTTAGCACCTCTATAAAAGGAAGTATCTTCCCTTGCCCATTCATCACTTAAATGAAAAATGGCATAGGAAATATTTTGATTTTGGAATGATAAAAATAAATCTTTAGCAAAGTTAAATTCTATTTTATCATTTGATGAAAAAATATGAATAGATAGAATTTCGTTTTTTGGTTTCCAATTGTTTATAGTATATTCATTAAATTTAATTTTAGAGAACAAAAAATTGATCCAATCTCTTTCTTGAAAATGGTCCAATTGAGCCGAATGAAAAACTAAGTCTATTGATTTATTAACCATATAAAAATATTAATTATTCATTAACTTATATTAAAATATTATCCAATGAATAAAAAAATTAGAATTGCAAGTATTATTGATTCCTTAGATAATAAATTTGGTGGCCCTCCTAAGGCTGCCGTCGATCAAAATATATATTTTAAAAAAGTGAGAAAATATAAAGCACTCATAGTAAATTTGGATGATAAACAAAAGTTTCCTGAAATTATTAAAAATAAAATTAGTGTTATCAATTTTAAAAGATCATTTTTAGGTAGGATAAAATTAATCGGGATTGGGCGTTATAATATAAATATAAGATTTTTTTTTTGGTTAATTAAAAATAGAAATAATTTTGATTATTTTATATTTCACCAAATTTGGGATTTTAAAAATATTTTAGCAAGATTATTCTTAAAAAATAAATATTATATTTTTATTCATGGATCATTAGATCCCTATGAAAAAAAAACAATCTTAAAATATATTAAAAAAAAAATTTACTGGTACCTTTTTGAAAAAAAAAATTTGTTACATGCAAGAAGTATTTTGCTTACTACAGTACAAGAAGAGAAAAATTTAAAAAAAACTTTTGTTAATACAGATGGAATAAAAACAGAAGTAACTAATTACGGAATTACAAAAACAGATATTGATAATAAAAAAATTAATAATACATTTAAAAAAAAATTCTCTTTCTTAAAAAGTAAAAATTATTATTTATTTATTGGAAGAATTGATCCAAAAAAAGGCCTGGATGTTTTAATCGAATCAATTGAGCTTCTTGGAGCAGGTTATAAAGGTTTGTTTGTCATAGCAGGTGACGATTCTAATAGTTACGCTCAAGAACTTAAAAAAATGATCTTGTTGAAAAATTTAGGTAGTAAAATTTTATTTATTGGTCAGAGAGATGGATATGAAAAATATGCTGCAATTGTAAATAGTAAAGCAACTGTTCTTTCAACTCATGCTGAAAATTTCGCAATTTCATTAGTAGAATCTCTATCTTTTTCAATACCAGTGCTAACAACTTTTGGAGCAAATATATATAAAACTTTATTAGCTTATAAAGCCGGTTATGTAACAAAAATTAATTCTATTTCTTTTAGTAAAATTATAAAAAAATTTGATAATTTAAGTACAGCTAAAAAGAACCAGATGAATAAAAATGCTTATCGTTGCTTCAAAAAAGAATTTGATTTGTTAGATACTAAAAAATTTTTGATTAATAGTATGGAAAAATAAATATTTATAAATTATTTTGTATTTTAGTTAATGCTTGTTTAATTCCAATTAAACATTGGGCAAAACTAAATTTCTCTATCATGAGTAAACTATTTTTCTTAAAAAAATAGATGTTTTTTTTATTATTAATAAAATAAATTATTTTATTTTGTAGATCTTCAATATTTTCAGATTCGAATATTTTTCCATTTTTATTATTAACTAAATCAAATCCAGCTCCAACTTTATGCGAAGCAATAATAGCATTGCCGGCAGCCATAGCCTCATTGATGACTAAACCCCACGGCTCAAATCTGGATGGTAAAATTAACACATCACTTTTATGGTAAAATGATCTTAATTGTCTTTGATTTTGAAAACCTAACAACTTAACATTTTTAATATTATTATTTTTAATAAAATTTTTGCAGAAAGTATTCAATTCTCCGTTGCCAATAACCCAGAACTCACTACGCTTAACAAAAAATTCATTCTTATTAATATTTTTTATAGCTTCAAGTAGGATATCTATGCCTTTTTTGTGCTGTAATTTTGATGCAAACAAAAAGATAGTTTTACTCTTAATATTATTCTTTTTTTTTAACGTAAAATAATCATTATCAACAACGTATGGGACTAATATAATTTTATTTTGGTTAATAAAGTTATCAATGTAATATTTTTTATTTGCCTTACCTATAGCCAAAAAACAATCTACAAAATAATTAACTAAAAAATAATAAATAAAATTAAAAATTTTATTAAAAACACTTCTTTTTTTAGAAAAATGATGAACCTCATCTCTTAAAAAGATTTTTTTATTATATATCTTTCCTAATAAAATTATTAATAGATTGAACCAATTTTTACAGCCATGCACCCATATTATATTTGAATTTTTATCCTTTAATATTTTGAATAAATCAATTGTTAAAGGAAAAATATGACTAACTCTGTTGGGTCCAATATATCTTAAAAATTTATATTTATATCCTGATAATAAATTAACATCCCATTTAATATTTTGCCTAAAATCTTTGTCGTAAAATTTATTTACTGAAATGTTACTCCGATAACTAACCTTAATGTCTATTTTATTCTTTGATAAATATTTAATTAATGGAGATTGATATTGGATTGGATGCGATAATACGTAATTAATTTTCATAATTTACATTAACTAATAAATCGTTGCAATTCTGACGATAATCTAGAATGAGGATGAACAAACCAAAAATTACAAATATATTTATTATAGGTTTTAGGAGGTTTCTTCCAGTCACTAATTTTACTTGATGATTTTAATTTTTGTAACGTTTGATTTTTTTTTATAAAATTATTTATATTTTTAAAATTTAATAACTTAAGAGAATATAATTCATTACAATAATATAGTTTATAATTATTTTTTTTTAAAAAAAGAAAAGTTTGTAAAAAATTTTTGGAATGTCTTTTTTCAATTTCGATTAACAAAATTGGCAAATTATTTTTAACTGTTTTGCTTAAACCTTGAAGAACTTGAAATTCATATCCTTCGGTATCTATCTTTATTAAATCTACATCTGAATATTTATTTAAAATTGAATCACCTCTAACAATTTTAATTTTATCTATTTTATTATTTTGAAATTGATTATTGATAGATGCCTCTGCCATACTAGATAAAAGCTCCTCATTATTTTTATTGAAGACTTTAGAATAATTTATAAAACTATTCATATGAATGTTTCCTAAAGCTAAATTAAATAAATTTATTTTTTTATACAAAAAAATTAAATTCAAGATTTTAAATGAATATTTTAATGGCTCAAAAGCTATAATATTCTCACTGCGAATTTTTAAAAAATTTATATAACGACCCACGTGTGCGCCTACATCAACGTATGTGCGAATATTTAAATTATCTAGAATCGAAAAATCTATTTCGTAAAATTTATTCTTAAATTGATATTCACACTTTAAGACGAGAGCTCTAAATATAAAATTATTCTTAACGGTTCTTATGAAATGTCTAAATACTGATATTTTTTGAATATTATTTTTGAGAAATAAAATTAATCTAACCAAAAAATTTCCTTTTGCACGCTAAATATAGTTGCTTTGAATTATAATGTATTCCTTGATTTGGATTAAAACTATTCTTTAAATTAACCTCTCTAATATAAGCGTTGATAAATTCCATTTTATAATTGTCATGTGCATAAGCTATGCAATTACTATTAATTCTAATAATTTTGTATTTGAATTTTTTTAAAAAAGTAAAAAGTTTATTAATCTTATTTTTAAATTCAACTCTTTGGAAAGCTTCAAAAATTATCAGAGGGTAATTATTTTTAATAATTGTATTTCTGCTACCTTTTAAAACATCTAATTCATGACCCTCAACATCTAATTTAATTAAAATAACTTTTTTAAAATTAGAAGAATCTAATCTATCTAATAATAAAGTTTCTTTATTTAATGAATCTGAAACCTTATAATTATTATTTCTTGTCAAACTGTCTATTGAAAAACCACCAATATTTTTTTCAGTTAAATAGTTAGGCATGCTAATAATTTTCTTTTTTTTAATTGATGAAAGTCCAAAATTAAATGTCTGGCAATTTTTTATGTTATTTATTTTAATATTACGCAATAAAGTTTCTTGAATTTTTTTTTGCACTTCAAACGCTTTGAAAAATAAATTTGGAAATTTTTTGGCTAATGGAATTAAATAACTGCCAATATTAGCTCCGACATCTATTACCGTTCCTTTTTTATCTGATAAATAAAATTCAGTAATTTTATTTATCTCATAATCATCCTCTATATTATTCTTTAGATAAAAACCTATCAAATCATTATAACAATAATAAGAAATCCCAGTTTTGGTCTTAACTAATGAAACTTCTGATTTCATTAAAAATTGATATTTGCAGACAAGAATAGTCTGGATTGATCAGCTTGCCCGTCAGAATTCTTTCCGTTAGCTGCACCTGAATTGTTGCCTATAGTGCGGGCATAGACTAATTTTAAATCTACAATATTATTCAAGCTGCCGTTAATGCCAGCTCCGTAACCAGACAAAGAATAACGATTTGGTGTCGTCATACTAATACGACTAGTGTCGTAGTATTGTCTAATATTTCCATAGTCATAAAAAACTGAAGTTGAAAGGTTGCTAAAAAGTTTTTGATAATTATTAGTAATGTCATATTTTAAGTCTAAGCTATATTTATAACCTTCGTCACCTGAAGCTTCACCACCAGGATACGCTCTAACACCAGATGAACCTCCTAAGGATAATTTTTGCGAACTATCTAAATTCTTGTTTGCAAGCTGTCCGTCTGCTGAAAAGTTAAAAGTCAATAAATCTGTTACTTTTTGAATTCTATTAATCTGCAACGTAGATTTATTAAAAGATCCATCCGTTCTAGCTCCGCTTTGATCACTTGTTAAGCTACTTGGAACTTTTGAGAGATCCAAATCGCCAAAAGTATTACTTGCTTGAATCTGAGTAAAACCGCCTCCAAACCATTCATCCAAATTTTGAACTGTAAATCCTAATGAATAAGTACTAACTCGTTTATCGCTAATTACACCTGAAGAAGAAGTATTATACAAAGATTGTTTTTGATAACCGGTATTAATTAAAATTGATTTCTGAGACGTACGATAAATTGGATACTGTGCGTTTAAACTATAGACATCAGCGTTACCTTCAAATTTAGAAGCTGCTAATTCTTTTCCAATTCCATAATCAAGACTGCTATAACCAGCGTCGAACCTTAATCCATCTGTACCGATAGGAAAATAATAGGTAGCTTTTTTATAATCATAGTCCCCACTTGGAGATGTAATTACTAAAAAATTGATTTTATCGCCGTAATTTAAGGGGTTATTAATATTACCATTAAAAGTTGTACGATTTGTTCCGGTGTACCTGTTGCCATCATTATCAGCTGTTAAAGAGCCATCTAACATAGATCCTTCAGTAATATTTAAAATAACTTTTGTAGTACCGGGCTCACTTCCAGGTTCTAAGGTTGTGCTCGCCTTCAATTTTGGATTATCATTAATGTTTAATATGGCCCGCTCTAATGATTGTTGATTAACATTTTTTCCAATTCCACTATCTAAATAATCTTTAACAATAGATTCTTTAATTCTAAGATTTTGCGATTTAATTTCATAAGGCTGTTTTGAATCTAATTTACCCTCATTAATGAAAATAATAATAACTCCATCTTTTACTTCTTGTTTAGGTAAGATTGCATTTGCAAGAAAGTACCCTTTTTCAGCATAGTAATTATTAATAACCTCAAGAACAGATTGAATTTCATCAAAGGTTAAAGATTTGCCAACAAAATCCTTAATTAAATTTTTTAAAGTATCATTTGAAAATAATTTAATATCTCCTTCAAATTTAAATTCTTTAACCAAAATCTTAATTCCATTATCCTGTTTTTTATCTTTTTCTTTTTTTTCAATTAAAGTTTTTGGAATCTTTTTTGGGATCCTATCTTTTTTTTCTAATTCTTGTTGTTGGTTAAGAATTGTTCCTGCATTTTGCGCCGGATCAGATGCTGAGAAAGACGGGGTTATAAATAAAAATCCACTTAAAATTAATAAGCAACCTGCTACTAAAAATATATTGTTACTGTTTGATTTCATTGCAATTTTATTCTTATAGATGCAACTGCTTATTATAATTTGATTCAATTTAAAAGATTAAATGCTTAATAACTTACTATTATAAATGCTTAATAACTTACTATTAAATGTAATCTAGTGAACTACTGTCGTCTTGAAGAAGCACACGGTTACTAATTCCTGCGTTTCTGAATGATAATCTTCCTGTTCCTTGTTTTATTATTCTTCCAGATCCGTTAACTCCAACAATAGTTGCATTAAAAGTTTCAGTTGAGCTCGAATTAATAGTTAAACATGCGCTTGATAGATCCACTCGCGGCGCATTATTATGAGAAATGAAAGATCCAATTGTTTGTTGAATGTTGCCAGCTAAAAAGAACATGTCTCCACCTGATCCTGTAAATGTTAAAGCAGAACCCGATGCGATAGCGTTGTCTGCTCCAATATTGAATCGTCCACTAGTAATATTTGTTCCACCTGTGTAAGCATTAGAATTTGCTAAAGTTAAACCAGCACGACCATTAAGAGTTAATGATCCAGTTCCGCTAATAACTCCGCTGTAAATTGTGTTTGTTAATGGCGCTGTTGTTATATTACCTGAACCTAAAATAATATTTCCACCCGAAGATCCCCCACCTGAAATAGATCCCACGGTTACGTTATAATTATTAAGTTCAAGTTTTGCGCTCGCAACATCTGCAAAAGTAACTGTACCTGTTCCTAAAATATTTGCACTTGCTCCTGCAATAATTGAACCCGCATTAATCGTTGTGCCACCTGCATAGGTATTACTTCCTGCTAAAGTTAATTTACCAGTTCCGTTTTTAGTAATCGTTCCTGAGCCTTTAATATTACGAACAAATGTACTGTCTGCATTTTGGGTAATTATTAAAGTAGCATTACCAATATTAATATCTGGTCCTGAAGACGCTGCTGTGAAAATTCCAATCGTTTGCGTCACTGCACCATCAAAATATAAATCACCTCCTGAACCTGTGAACGTTAAATTGTAACCTGAAGGTAAAGCATTATTTACGCCAACATGAATTCGACCTGAAGTAATATTTGTTCCGCCTGTGTATGTGTTAGCGCGTGTTAATGTTAAAGAATAATTTCCATTTAAAGTAAAAGATCCTGTGCCTGAAATTATTCCATCGTATGTTGTGTTTGTTCCTGCAGCACTTGTTAAATTACCAGCGCCTAAAGAAATATATCCACCCGTAGATCCTCCTCCTGAAATAGATCCAACTGTTAAGTTGTAACCATCTAAATCAAGTAAAGCTCCTGAAGCATTTGTTAAAGTGACAGTGCCAATATTAGGTAAAGTATTATTTGCTGCTAATCTTATAGTGCCTGCATTAATATTAGTTCCTGCATACCATCTATTATTTGAACCAGATAAAACTAAAATACCAGCTCCAGATTTAGTAAAAGTTGCTGAGCCTGAACGAGCTGTAATATTCATTGGCACTGTTAATATAGTGCTAGTATCTGTGTCAATTGTTGCATTACCATCAAGATAAATTCCTCTACCTGATAAAGTAAATGTAGCTGTAGTATTTAAAGTACCGCCATTAAATATTATGTTTCCTGGATAATAAGCAGGAACTGTTCCTAAATTGTTATTTGCACTCACCTTAATAGTACCGGCGTTTATTGTTGTAGCGCCTGTGTAAGTATTTACGCCTGATAAAGCCCACGTTCCGCTTCCAGATTTAATTATTGATAAAGATCCACTAGATGTAGGATTATAAATAATACCTCCGATAGCATTATCAGCATTAGTTCCTGTTAAAGTTAAAGTCGCAGTTATTCCTGCGTTTGGAGTGATATTGCCATTAATAATTAATCCGCCAGAACCGGAGCCATCAATTATTCCTTCATTTGAAGTTTTTGTAATTGAACGATTAGTTGTGTCTTGAGCTCCGGTAAATTTTAAAGTTCCACCATCTAATACAATGCTACTTCCGCTTCCTATGCTACCAGCAGTGCCACTATTACTTATTTTTGAAACAACTAATGTTCCTCCACCCATAATAGTTGTGCTTCCAGTATATGTGCTGTTAACTCCTGATAAAGTTAATGTTCCTGTTCCATCTTTTGTAAATGAAACAGTTCCAGCACCATCTTCTATAATCCCTGAAAATGTTGTGCTGCCAGTTTGAGTTACTGTGAAATTTGGTGATGCTCCTGATGTAGTGGTTGTGATTGTTCCAGATCCAGATAGATCACCAACACGTTGTGAAGTACCTAATAAATCTAAAATACCATTTACTATAACTGCGTTATAATCTGAAGGATCCGATATTGAATAGTTAGCTGTTGTTACAATTTTACCTGAAGTAATTGTTGTTGATCCATTCCAAGCATTACCTTGAAATCCTAAATATAATGGTGATGTTCCGTTTTGAACAACGTTTGTTACATTCACATTACCAAATGTTGGATCTCCAATTCTTGCATTGATCGTTGTTTTGCCCGAGCCTGATCCTGAATTTGTAATTGAACCTGCGTTATTAATTGCGCTACCAGAGAAAAGTAATGCTCCTGCGCCATTGTTAGCAATAATAAAATTATTTGCACCTGTAACACCTCCTGTAAATGTAGTTGTGCCTGAGCTAACTGCAGAAGTATTTCCGATCGTAACTGTTGGATTATTAGAATTAGTTGCAAGAATCATTGCATTAGTAATAGTTAATGAACCTGTTGCATCCCCATAAATACCTGCAGCACTTGTTCCTGTGGTATTACCTAAAGTAATGCTACCAGATCCAAAAGCAGATGAGTTATCAGCATAAATGTTTCCAGCTCTAACAATGGTACCGCCTGAATAAGTATTAGTACCTGATAAAGTTAATGTTCCAGTTCCTGACTTAACAACGGCAACAATTCCACCTGTCCCAGTATTATCTTTAATAATCCCATCAAATGTTGTTGAAGTATTATTGGCGCCACTAGTTAAAGTGGAAGTCGTAGACTGCGCTGAGTTATATATAGTTCCAGATCCTGTAATAGAACCTAATGTTCCTGAATAACTATTTAAATCTAAGTAAGTTCCAGATGAAACAGTTGCAGCTGACGAACTTGAAAGCGCTGTGCTTGAACCTAATCTTAAAGTTCCTGCAGTAATTGTTGTTGCGCCCGTGTAAGTATTTGTTCCACTTAATGTTAACATGCTAGTTGCTAATTTTTCAATACCACCAGCTCCTGAAATATTGTTCGAGGCAGTAATTGTTGATGTATTTATTGCCTCATTAAACTGAACTTTAGATCCGGAGTTTACAGTGATTGCACTGTTTGAATAATTGTTTCCGCTATGGTCATAATCATAAACAACTACTGTATTAACTGGGATCACTGCCGTTGCAACGTTGCTTAAATCTGGAATAGCAGAACCTGTCCAGTTAGAAGCTGTAGACCAATTACCTCCTGATGCGCCACTATAAGTGACTGAAGAAAGTTGATTAATTGTGCTTGTAGTATTGCTTGCGTAAGTAACGGTATAGTTATTTCCAGAATTTCCGTCATTAACTGTAACTCCTGATACTGTTACAGTTTTATTTCCCGATCCAACATTCTTATCTGCAAACGCAAATGATCCACCGCTTAAAGAGTCTAAAGTATTACTGTTACTAGCGTTCGTATATAAAGTGCCACTTATAACTGTTGCTGTGCCAGCAGCTGATAATCCACCATCGTAAGTTTTGCTAACGTTACTTGTGCTAATAGTAATTGCAGCTTTATTAATTGTGCTTGTAGTATTGCTTGCGTAAGTAACGCTGTAGTTATTTCCTGAATTTCCGTCATTAACTGTAACTCCTGATACCGTTA
>Ga0114959_10003765_pt1 | contig 11821 bp, 10 predicted proteins | sample C_130625_EF_Meta_FD_87317 | JGI IMG/M metagenome (GOLD analysis project Ga0114959, IMG submission 87317) | Freshwater microbial communities from Lake Croche, Canada to study carbon cycling - C_130625_EF_MetaG | ecosystem: Environmental > Aquatic > Freshwater > Lake | place: Lake Croche, Canada...
ATGTCTATGTTGGCGACACTGGGAACAACCGAGTCGAGAAGATAACCCCCACTGGCACCCAAACCACCATCGCCTCTGGGTTTAACAACCCCCATGGCGTCGGCGTCGACGCATCGGGCAATGTCTATGTGGCCGACTACGGCAACAACCAAGTTGTCAAAGTAGCGGCAGCGATAGATGGTGCTTCACAGAGCTTTAGTGTGGTTGCGGGCAAGCCGAGAGCCCCATCGCATATCAAAGCAAAGGCCAACGGCGCCAGCGTAACTATTTCCTGGCACGCACCAAGTTCCAATGGTGGGAGCTCAATCACGAAGTACCAGGCGAAGGCCTCGCCGGGAGGCAAGTCCTGTACAACCTCAGGTCTGTCGTGCAAAATCTCGGGTCTTGACCCAACAAAGAAGTACACGGTGGCGGTCAAGGCAAAGAATGCCTCTGGATACGGCCCGGCGGGTACGAAGCGCAACGTGAAAGGCTAGGCCCCCGGAGCCTTCCCACCGCCAACTGGGCGAGGGAATGAGATCGGTGTGTTTCTCCTGGGCCTGCTCTTCGGGTTGGGCTGGTTTCAATCCAGGCTTGTTGACATCCGCCTCGTAAAATCCCAGCTGGTGAGGCTCTTGGGGCGAATGCGAAGACAGGTCTCATCGCTTGAGCGCGCCCGTAGTTGCAGGGCGAGAGGACTTTCAAGCGTGCCGAGGTACCGGAGTAAGAGCCGGTCCAGGGTGGCCGCACCCGAATCATTGTCGATCTCGACGGCAGCCTGGCCCCGAAGGCCCCGATAGGGCGGTGCATCTCCGGCGATCTCGAAACCGCACGAGGGGCTCGCCTCGAGGCAGCGAACCAGCATTGAAGTAGGCCGTGTCGCCGCCAGGAACTCGTCACCGTCTAGAAGAAACCACAAGGACATCACCAGCGGATCGCCCGAAGGAATAATCACGCCGATTCGCAGGGGGATCACGGCGTCGGTGAGAAACTGCCGAGCCTCCTGCTCCTCCCATGGTCCTCGGATTTTTGGCCAACTTGATGTCGTCATTAAGGCTTCACACTATTGCAAGCGATATGACCTACCGCGATGTGGGTCTTCCCCGTCCCATCGTGCTGCAAGCCTCAGACAAAGGCTGGACTTCTCACGCCAGATTCGAGGCTTTCAGGGTAGATTGAGAATACGAGTCTCCTCGGCCACTGCCGAGGTCGTATCCGGAGGTCGCAAGTGTCAACTACCGAGTCTTTTGAGCCGTTGCACGTTCCAGCACGTGAGATTCCAGTCCCTTCCCATCTGAGCGCCGCCGCCCAAGCAGTCTTGGCGATGGGAGCTCTCGGTGACAGTAGTTTCCCTGCGATCGAAGATCACGATGCCTGGCGAGCGATGACCGCGGAGCGCGATGCCGCATTAGGGATAATGATGGAGGCGCGTGAAGCAGCCTTCACGGGAAGTATTGATGAGATTGAATGCGGCGGTGTCCCCATTTATGTCCTGACTCCTGAAGGTGTCAGTACGGATGACCCCACGGCTTACCTCGAGTTCCATGGTGGTGGCCTCACGATGGGCGGGGGAGCGGTGTGCCGCGCTATGGCCACAGGGTCAGCGGGCAATGTGGGCCGCAAAACCTATTCAGTGGACTACCGGATGCCGCCTGACTTCCCCTACCCAGCTGCCCTTGATGACGGCATCGCTGCCTACACGATGCTCCTGGAGCGCTACCAGCCAGAAAATATCGTGATCGGTGGTGGGTCGGCGGGCGCCAATATCGCGGCGGCAGTGATCCTTCGAGCTCGTGATGAGGGCCTCCCTCTCCCGGGAGCCGCCTATTTGGGGACGCCCGAAGTTGATCTCACTGAATCAGGAGATTCCTTCAACACCAATATGGGTATCGATTCAGTACTCACGGCCCGGCTGATGCCAGCCAACTTGCTCTATGCCAACGGGCACGACCTGACGGATCCCTATCTCTCGCCGCTGTTCGCTGACTTCACACAGGGATTTCCCCCCACGTTTCTCCAAACTGGCACGAGGGATGTCTTTCTCTCCAACACTGTTCGGATGCACCGAGCCCTTCGCTCGGCCGGAATCGTTGCCGAGCTCCATGTGATCGAAGCTGGCCCCCATGGTGGCTTCTTCGGCAGCGCACCCGAGGATGCTGCGATCGCCGAGGAACTTCGCCGCTTCCTGAGTGAGCGCTAGCGAGAATCCGTCTCATCGGGGAATCGACGATTACTGCAGGTAACTCTTCGTGACGAAGGGCGAGGTCATAGCGCGCAGCAGAGCGCTGTAGTCCAGCCCAAAGCGGAGTTCGTCCCCAACTTCTGGCGGCTCTGATGCACCAGCGAGAACAATGTGGTCGCTACTGGTGCCAAGAATCTGCAGATCTGGCGGAGGAGTCAATCCTCCTGGATCGATATCTTGGCGGCCGAGCGCGACGATGATTCGAGGCCTGTCACCCGGTGGTTCCGAGGGATGATCGATTCCTCCAAATGCCGTCTGTCCTCGTACCCCTCGAGGCTCCGAAGGCTTCACCTTCGACTCGATGACTTCGCCGAGGAGAGAAATAGCATCTCCATAGAGCCCCTTGATTGGAACTCTTTCGGTTGGTTCGCAGCCAAGGAGAATCGATTCGCCGAGTCGTAAATGATTTATGCGACCGCAATCGTGATTTGGTGCAAGGGCCCAGTTCAAATTGGCAGAGTTGCCCCCTGAAACAAGATCCAGGGTGATGCCGAAATCAGTCTCGACCGACGCTGCGAGGTCAGACAGTTCCCCCATATTTGCGTCATCAGGAATCACCCCACTTTGACAAGCAAGATTCGTCCCAATGCCTCGCAGGTCCAGATTCTCGAGGGAGAGCGTGTAGTCCACGAAGGAGTGGAGATCGACCGGCATGATGCCTTCTCGTAGGTCCCCCAATTCGACCATAAGGAGGATGCCGTGCCGTCGTCCCTGCCGGTGAGCAATTTCAGAAAGGCGGGCAATCACCTTTTTCTCGCTGTTAAGACTCAGATCAGCACTTGCGATGACTCGTTCGGCCTGACTCATCATGGGGGAGCGAATCAGCAGAATCTCAGCGGTGATCCCTCCTCGCCGAAGCCGTTCGACGTTCTCGATTCGAGATTCTCCAATCGAAGCAACACCAGCAAGGAGAAGTTCGTTGGCGACCTCAGGAGACCCGAGGGTGGCTTTCGTCACTCCGCAAACAGCAATTCCTTGTCGCTCTAAGCGTGAGCTGAGTACTTCTGCATTGTGGCGAATGTGATTGAGGCGAATCTCCAACCTCGGGAGGTTCATCTGTGCAGCGGCACAGGGTTGGGCTCGAGCTCAGGGAACGCAGCGAGAACCATGTCGACGAGCAACTCAGGCGGCCGGGTGAGGGCGTCGGTGACGGGGATCCCGAGCTCGAGTTGATACAGCGTGATGGCAGCGGTGATTTCAGCATCGCTCATGTTCTCGTGATTAAGAGTCAGGCCGATCACTTTGGTAGAGGCGAAGGTTTCAATGAGGTTGATTTCACTGAGCGGGTCGGGTGTTGGCATGGTGGGGAAGTCGCCGAGGAATCTCCGAGCGGGAGCATGTTGCAGGATCACGCCATTTGGACGGCTCCCCCGCAGGATGAAGGTGGAGCTGAGGTAGGCGGGGTGGCTCAGTGCCCCCTGGCCTTCAATGATGATCACGTCGGGATGCTCTGACTCGAAGGCATCGACCACCACCGACTCCATCTCCCCTGAGCAGAACTGGCAGGGGATGGCATCGAGGGCGACACCGTAGCGGGCACCCTGGATCAGGCCGGTCTGGCCAGTGCTGACCATCACGGCATTAATTCCCCGTTGCTTCAGGGCGGCCGTCAGGATTGTGGCCGTCGTTCGTTTCCCGACAGCGCCGTCCGTACCAAGGACCGCAATTCGTGGACACGTGACATCGAAGATCCGCCCTGAAAACATCCTGAGATCCCGCTTATCTCGGGGGCGACGAACATCAATAATCGAGACATCGTTGAGGATGGCCGCAGCAGCGAACTCGGGGTCGTCATTGAGGAACTCATGCAGACCGTTAACAAGGCCCATTCCTTGGCTCATGGCTCCAAGGAGAACCTGGCGTTCATGATCAGACAACATGCCACTCAGCGGTGCCATGCCAAAGATCACCACATCAGGCACTCCTCGGTTGAGGCCGACGGCGGCGGCAAGGTCCTTGACGACTGGTATGCCGAGAGCAGTCCCGTCGAGAAGTTCGCCTGCGTCTTCACCCTGGCGAGAACTATCAATGACCGAAAGGATTCGATATGTCTCGGAATAGCGAACGAGGCCGTTAGCGGTTTTGCCATCAGGGCGGCCGAAGTTGGCTTCGCAATAGATGACGGCAGTGGGGCGAGGATCAATCAGTGCATCACCCGTGCTGGCCGAATCGGGGGACTGCAATGGGTGGTCTGACATGACTCTCCTTGAGACGAGCTCAGAGGAGGCGACGGGAGGCCTGCGATTGCGGACAATCAGAGAACGACAGGGGGTCCCCACTCAGCGTGAACCTTAAGAGTACACGGAGGGCAAGGTTTTACGGGCGATGAAATCGAGCTTTGTGAAGACCACTGTTCTGACTGGCGCCGTCAAAATGGCCGAAACGCCGTATTGACTGGCAAACCTCTGGCTGTTCAAAGCGAGAATGCATGGCAATTGTCATCAAAGGGTGCCCCATGAACGAGTCCATGGGGCAAGAAACAAGGGACCCGCCGAAGCGGGTCCCTTGTTCGAACTACTTGCCACCAGTACGGCGACTCGCCAGAGGCGGTGATCCTTAGAGGCGGTAGAGGGTACGAGCGTTGTCACCCATGACTCGTGCTTGTGTCTCGGGACGAAGCGATGAAACCGCGTTGTCGACGTGGGCAAGAGGTGCCGGGTAGATGCAGGTCGGGTGCGGGAAGTCCGTCTCGAACAAGATACGGTCATCGCCGACCTTGTCCATGAGGTTCTGCAGGTCACCCTGTGCCTCTTCAAACCAGAAGGTGGCGTACCAGTTCTTGGCGAAGTATTCCGACGGCTTGTACTTCATCGCCTTGTACTGCTCGGGAGCATTCTCGGAGAGCTCGTAGTCCATCGTTTCGAGGATGAAGGGCACCCAGCCGATGCCACTTTCCACGGCCACCATGGTGAGGTCGGGGAAGCGGTCGAATACACCGGAGAAGATAGTGTTCATCACCACGCGGGCACTGTTCAAGAACAGAAGGCCTCCACCAATGGCGGGCTTCACGTACTCATCCTGCGAGGGCCAGAAGTACTTGCCGAAGAAGTCCATTGCGGTGTTCGAGGAGCCAATGTGGAAGTGCACGGGCATGTTGAGGTCTGAGCAGACCTTCCACAGCGGGTCCCAGGCGCGGCTGGCCAAGTCGGGCGAGCCGGCGTCTTGGGGGTCCGAGGTCATGTTGATGCCACGAAGACCAAGCTTGTGTGCACGGATCGTCTCCTGCACGCAGCGGTCCACGCTCCATGCGGGCATGAGGGTCATCGGGATGAAGCGGTTCTTCGAATCAGTCTGCATTTCGGCCATGGCGTCGTTGTAGATCTCGAGGCACAGCATGCGAAGCGACTCGTCGGGAATCACGTTGTTCAGCGTGGAGCCACCAAGGCCCACCACGTTGGGAAACAGGACCTGTGCGTGAATGCCGCACTCGTCCATCATGTCGAGACGAGCTTGGGGCTCGAAGGCACCATCGTGCACCCAGTCGAGGCCCTTGTCCGAGGACTCAAGGAACGGAATCTTTGAGTCATCCTTGGCCACAACGCCGCCGCCTCGAGCGAAACCAATTTCGTTACCCTCGGCGAACCACGTGTCGACGCCGTTTACCTTCTCGACGTGCAGAACACGGTTCTGAAGATCCTTCGGCGCACGACTCGTCCACAGGTCGTAGGGCTCGGTGTAGTGCGTATCGGCATCAATAATCTGAAAGCCTTCGGCCAACGTGCTCATAGCGGTTTCCCCTCAAGTGTTCGCCCGCCTTTCGGCGGCTGGTCGAGTTAGAGTCTGGCACTTTTTTGGCAATTTTCCAAATGGCCGGGAGCTGAAGATTGGAGTCTGGAGTGTTACCCGGCAGTTACTGCGGGGCCATCTAGAGAAGCCGAGAAACTAGGCCATTTCCCCCTCCCAAACCAGCGGCAGTGTGGCCGCACTGAGGGGGCTCAGCAAGGATGCTGCGCGACGAAGCTCGCGCCACGTGAGGGTGAGTGCGTGGCCGATGGGGCGGATCGTCATTGATCCTCTCTGGAGCCCTCCAGAGAATCACAAAGGGCGCTTGCTCTGACAAGCAAGCGCCCTTTGGCGAATCCCAACTTGCTCCGCCGAGTGGACAGAGCGGATGACGAGAGGCTTATGCCTGCGCGCCTGCTCCGAGGTAGTTCTCGAGTACCTCGGCACCGGCGTCGGCCGCAGCACCTGACCAGGTCAGGTGGCCGCGAGACAAAATCACGGCACGGTCGGCAAGCTGCAGCGCTCGGTGCACGAATTGCTCGATGAGCAGGATCGTGATGCCTTCGTTGCGGGCACGCTCGAGGCTCTGGAAGACCTCTTCAGTGACGATAGGCGCGAGGCCCAGCGACATCTCGTCAGCGATGATGAGCTGTGGCGTGACGGCCAAGGCACGGGCGAGGGCGAGCATTTGCTGCTCACCGCCCGAGAGGCTCCCGGCACGTTGGTTCCCACGCTGGCCGAGGATGGGAAAGTGCTCCATCGCTCGATCCATTGCTTCCTTACGCTCCGAGCGCTTGACCTGGACCACTGCCATCCGAAGGTTCTCAGTGACGGAGAGGCCAGGGAAGATTCCACGACCCTCAGGAATGTAGGTGAGACCCGCACGACGAATTTGATACGGGGCCTTGTTGGTGATGTCCTCGCCGTTGAATTCGACGGTTCCACTTTCGGAAGGAACGAGACCTGAGATTGCTCGAGCCAGTGAAGACTTTCCCGCACCGTTGGCACCCAAGATGGCCACGACTTCGCCACGCTTCGCAGAAAGCGATACGCCGAAGAGCGCCTGAGCGGGACCATAGGTCACCTCTAGATCACTGACATTGATCAAGTTGTCTGACATCAGTTGCCCCCCTTGGGCGTCGGGTCCTCGTCGCCGAGGTAGGCCGAACGGACTGCTTCACTGTTTCGGATCTCATCAGGTGTACCGCTAGCGATGAGCTGACCGAATTCCAAGACGAAGATCTTGGAAGACAAGGCCAGCACCGTCGCCACATCGTGCTCAACCAAAAGCAGCGAGAGTCCTTTGGCTGATTCCTTCACGACTCGGGTGAACGCCATTGCAAGCTGCTCTGATTCGCGCAGGTCAAGGCCTGAAAGAGGCTCGTCAAGGAGCACAATGTCGGGATTGGTTGCCAGGGCACGGGCAACTTCAACGAGACGGGTCGATCCAAGCGGCAGCGCAGCGACTGGCGTCTCTGCAATTGCTTGAATTTCAAGGAGCTCGATGATGCCGTCAATGGCGTCAACCTCAGAAGCCGATGGCTTGGAAAGCGACTTCGCCCCAATCATGTCGCTCCAAAGGCGACGACGTTCGTAACGCACTCGGTGAGCAAGCACGATGTGCTCGCGTACCGTCAGCCCCAGGAACAACTCAGGCTGCTGGAAGGTTCGCGCCATGCCGAGCTGGGCTCGCTTCTGCGGCTTCAGGCCAGTGATGTCTTCGCCGTTGAAATGCACTGATCCCTCTTCAGGGCGGAGCAGGCCAGACAGGCAACCGAAGAGGGTGGACTTCCCTGCTCCGTTCGGACCGACGAGCCCGACAATGGTGTTCTTCGGAACATCCAAGGTCACATCGTTCAGGGCGACGAGGCCGCCGAAGCGCTTCGTGATGCCATGGGCCTCAAGGACCGTGTCAGTTGCGGTAATCGTTGTCACTTGGCACCCCCTAGCGCTGAAGCCTCAAGAGCTTCAACATTTTTCCCTTGTCGCTTCATTGCAACCTTCAAGAGAAGGCGGCGGAAACTTTCACCGTTCTGCTCAACGGTCCCATCGGGGAACTTCGCGACACCAATGGCACCAAGACCGAACAAGATGATCGGGATCTGGGACCACGAGGTTGGCATGTACGAGGCAAAGATCTGAGGCAGGACGGTGAAACTAATGCCGGCCACCAGCGCAGCAATCGCAGATCGGATGCCGATCGAAACGAGAACGGCAAGCCAGACGACACCGAGAAGTGCCGCAAACTGCTGTGGGGTGGCAGTGGTCTGAGCGGTGACCAGGAAGCCACCACCAATGGCGGCGGTGGTGGCAGCAAGACCAGTGATGATGACTTTCATTGTGACCACGTTGATGCCGATCATCCGAGCAGCAGGCTCAGAGGTTCGAACGGCGTCCATCGCCATTCCGGTAGTGGATCGCCGGAGGTTGACCACAAACAATGCCAACAAGAAGAAGACGATCAGGCAGACATAGGCAAAGGCAATGTCACCCGACGCCCAGCTCGGACGGTGCACACTGAGGGGAAGTCCCCCTGGTGAGAACCGCGGCATCGTGAAGTACAGCTGTTCACCCAGCAAAGCAAAGGTCAGTGTGATCAGCGCCACATAGAGCCCGCCCAATCGAATGGTCAAGAACCCGATGAGCAAACCGATCGGGAGCGTAATGAGCCCACCACCGAGGATGGCCAAGAGCACGGGCCAGTGGTAAGTCGTTGACAACTGCGCCGTCCAGAGTCCGCCGATACCGGCAAACGTAATCATGCAGAGCCAGATCATTCCACCCTCGCCGGTCACCAGGGTGAAGGACAAGAAGATGATGGAGTAGGCGAATGCTTGGACCAGGAGACCCCTCCATGATCCGCCGAGGACTAACGGCAAGATGCCAGCGATGATGCCGATGATGATTGGTCCGCTGTAACGAGCCCAGAATCCCATTTGTGCATCAAGGAGGGCCGACTCAGTACTTGACATCGTGCCTTGTCCATTCGGCATGATCGCAGAGTCAAGAGCGCTTCCCACTCGTTGCGAGTCCGAAAGGTCGCGCCGCAAGATGAGGTTGTAGATCAAGAACACAGCGATAAAGGCAAACGGAACTGCCGCGATGACTTTGGCGGTCCAAGGGCTCGAAATCGGGAGAAAGTACTGAATGAGAGCCGTTGCGATACCCATGGCCAAGGCGGTGAGTACGGCAATGGGAAGGCTCCGGAGCCGAGCTGCCACCACCGAGGCAAACGCTGCGGCCATAAGAAGCGTGAAGTAGCCAGCATCGAGGCCGATAATCGGAGCTGCCAGGATCCCGGCGAGCCCGATAAAGATACTCGAGACAGCCCACACGCCGACTGATACACGAGCGGGATTGGTTCCAGAAAGACTCGTCATGGCAGGGGAGTCCACCATCGCGCGGACCTTAAGGCCCACTTCGGTAAAGCGAAGGACAACAAATCCGATCACCACGGTCAACAAGACGCAGATGTAGACGATGAGTTGGTCCATGGTGACCGGCGTGTCAAGGAAACGGAAAACGCGCACGGGCTCTGGGGCGAGCCCCGGAGCTTTCAAGATGGCAACGTTTCCGAAGGCCCACGTAGCCGCTGCAGGGATCGCCACTGAGAGACCAAGGGTTGCGACCACCTTCACGAGCGGCGACGAGAGCCGGAGGTGCTGGAAGAGCGCGTAGTAGAGGACAACCCCCAGGAGAGGCGAAGCCACAAAAAGGGAGAAGATTGCTGAAGCCGGAATGCCCCATCCGTGCTGGATGTGGAGGAAGTAGTACAGCCGCGCAATCGCGAATGCCATCGACCCGAACGCAAAGTTCAAGATCCCCGAGGCTTCGTAAGTAATGACGAGCCCCGAGGACGCGATGGCATAGATGCCTCCGAGCACCAAGCCGGCGATGATGTATTGAAGCACTGACCCCCCTCTAAACAATCCCGCCGTTGATCGGCGGTACCTCCCGCTAGTTCTCGCACCATACTTGGAGAGTGAGAGTGCTGCACATCTTGCGACTTGGTGATTATTCAACTCTCTAACAATCCCACGGTTGCGATTCTCGGAATTGGAGCCCATAAACTTGCAGTGCCCAAACGGGCGCCCTACAGTCCACTCAGCGGTGTACCGGGGGGTACGTCGTTCCTTATAAGGGGGAATTATGAAGAAGAGTCCGAAGAGGCTCGCCGTAGCTGCTCTGGCAGTGGTGGCGCTGGTGGGGGCTGCCTGTTCATCAGGTAGCAGTACCTCGCCGACAACGAGTGGAGGCGGCGCCAGTGGCTCCCCTTACAAGTTGGCTTTGATTAGTTCAATCACCGGAACGGCTGCTCCGCAGTTCGCTGACACCCCACAAGGGTTCACTGCAGCGATCGGTGAGATCAACGCTGCCGGTGGCGCTGGTGGTCACAAGCTTGTTGGCACCGTCTATGACGATGCAACCAGCCCAACGCAGATTGCTACCGTCGTTCAGAAGGCCATCTCCGATGGCAACGACATGATCATCTCGGTGACGCCACTGTTCTTCCTGGGAGCAAAGTTCGCTCAGGAAAAGGGCATCCCAGTTGTCGGAGGTGGCTTTGACGGTTATGAGTGGGGGACACCGGGTTACGAGAACATGTTCGCTTCCGACATGGGCTCGAACGACTCGAACAACCCGCCGACCACCACTGCTGGCGAGTTCATGAAGTCCAAGGGCGCCACGGTTGTGTGTGCCTGGGGCTATGGCATCTCGCCTTCTTCGGCTCAGGCCGCGAACAACGTGATCTACTCGGGTGTCGCTGCTGGACTGAAGAAGGGTGTCCTTGACACCTCGATTGCCTTCGGTTCGGTCGACATGACCGCTCCGGGCCTTGCTGCGAAGCAGGCAGGTTGCGACGGTATCGAGACCACCACTGACGTGAATACTTCAGTGGCACTCACCCAGGCGTTGGAAAACCAGGGCCAGAAGGTGAAGGCAAACATCTTCGCTGCTGGTCTTGACCCCACCTTGGTTGGTGGCACCTCCTGGAACACCATTCAGGGTGCGTACTTCAGCACGCTCTTCCGTCCAGTTTCCATCCCCAACGATGCCACGAAGCAGATGTCGGCAGCGCTGAAGACCTACGTCAATCGCCCAACAGCGAAGTTCCCGACCTTCAACATCTACGAGTCCTACCTCGCGGTAACGCTCGCAGCTCAGGGAATCGGCAAGGCCACCTCGACCTCGTCAGCTGACGTGATCAAGGCCCTTCGTGGGATTACTGACTGGAACGGCAACGGCCTCCTGCCCTACACGATCAACGAATCAACAACCTTTGGGCATGGCCCGAGCCCTTCGTGCACCTGGATGCTCCAGGCACAGAAGTCTGGGTTCGTTCCAGTTTCACAGAAGACCTTCTGTGGCACGATCATCCCCGGCAAGTCTGGAAAGGTCGCTCCGTAGTTCGGAGTTAAGCCTTTCGAGGTAGTGACCGAGCCCCGCTGGCCCCAAGCCAGCGGGGCTCGGTCGTTCCTCCCCTAGGGGGATCACTGGAACATCGGTTGCAAGGTTGATGATTACTGCGTAGGTTTTCAAAGGTTGCATCATGTGATGCCCGGTAGGGGGGAATTATGATGAAGAGTCCGAAGAGGTTCGCCGTAGCTGCGCTGGCAGTGGTGGCGCTGGTGGGGGCTGCCTGTTCATCAGGTGGTGATTCCTCGCCGACAACGAGCGGAGGCGGCGCCAGTGGCTCCCCTTACAAGTTGGCTTTGGTGAGTTCAATCACCGGAACGGCTGCTCCGCAGTTCGGTGACACCACCCAAGGCTTCACTGCAGCGATCGGTGAGATCAACGCTGCCGGTGGCGCTGGTGGTCACAAGCTTGTTGGCACCGTCTATGACGATGCAACCAGCCCAACGCAGATTGCTACCG
>Ga0114959_10003766_pt1 | contig 11819 bp, 11 predicted proteins | sample C_130625_EF_Meta_FD_87317 | JGI IMG/M metagenome (GOLD analysis project Ga0114959, IMG submission 87317) | Freshwater microbial communities from Lake Croche, Canada to study carbon cycling - C_130625_EF_MetaG | ecosystem: Environmental > Aquatic > Freshwater > Lake | place: Lake Croche, Canada...
ATAATGATCAGCTTATGTTGTAAATCTATCGTCTCGTGAGAGGATTTTGGAATGAATGATGCAATTGTTATTGGTTCCGGTATAAACGGTTTGTCTGCCGCAGCACTATTAAGCAAAAAAGGTAAGAGGGTGGTAGTTCTAGAGCAGGCAGATGCCTGTGGTGGTGCGGTACGTACCGAAGAGATCACATTGCCTGGCTTTAAACATGACCTCTTTGCCACCAATTTGAGCCTCTTCGCGGGTGGTGGCGTAATGGCTGCCCTCAAGGATGACCTCATCGCTGCCGGACTTGAGTTTGTACCGTCGGATAAGCCTTACTGCTCTCTCTTTCCTGATGGAAAGATGATCGGCATCACGATGGATCGTGAAAAGAATCTGGAGACGCTTTCACGCGTTGCACCACGTGACGTTGAGTCCTGGAAAAAGTTAACTCAAAAACTAAGTGATCTCGCGCCACATCTCTTTCCCATACTAGGAACCGAACTACCATCTATCGCTGCCGCCAAATCTCTCTATAAAACTTGGCGAAAAATAGGTACCGAGGAAACTCTCAATGTGGTTCGCATGCTGTTGCAATCGAGTCGCGCATTCACAGAAGAGCACTTCGTGCATCCAGAGACCAAAGCGATGGCTGCGATTTGGGGTATGCACCTGGATTACGGCCCAGATATTTCTGGAGGTGCATTATTTTCCTTCTTAGAAACTATCGGCGGACAAGAGTTCGGAATGGTTCTAGGTAAAGGTGGTGCCTCAACTCTGATCAACGCACTAACAAAAATAATTAGTGCCAATGGTGGCGAAATTCGTACTGGCGTCAAAGTCTCCGAAATAATTGTGGAATCGGGTAAGGCAGTTGGCGTCCTAACCGAGAAGGGTGAGCAGATTCGTGCAGCCAACGTTATTGCTAACGTAAATCCGGCACTACTCCCTACTTTGCTTAAGGAGGTGCCAGAGAGCCAGGAGCTACATAATTTTCGGCCAGGGCTTGGCACCATGATGATTCATCTAGCTCTAGAGTCGTTACCGAATTGGATAGACCCGACGGCCAGAGAGTTTAATTACGTACACATAGCTCCATACATTGACGATCTAGCACTGACCTATGCGCATGCCGCTGCCGGAACCCTGCCCTCCATGCCTGCGCTAGTAATAGGTCAACCAACAGTGAGTGATCCTTCCAGAGCGCCGGCAGGCAAACATATCTTGTGGATACAGGTGCGAGTCCTACCGTTAGATGTCAAAGCAGATGCCTCTGGAGAGATCAATGCAGATAGTTGGAACGCGATTGCAGAAGAGTATGCCGACCGGATTATAAATAATTTGGAGGCGTACGCACCTGGAATTAAGGATTCGGTACTGGCACGAAAGGTGCTCTCCCCTGCTGATTTAGAGCGATATAACCCAAACCTGATCAAGGGCGATTCGCTGGGAGGGAGCCATCACCCGGCTCAGTTCTTCTTCCTTCGTCCTACTCCAGCATGGATTAGACATCGAACTCCCATCAAATCTCTTTATATTTGTGGCTCAGGAACGTGGCCTGGTGGTGGAGTTGGTGGCGGTAGCGGACTAATGGTTTCCAAACTCATTAAATAACTAAATAACTACTCGATAACTGTTCTACCTACTCTCCCAAAAAAGCGCTTCGCCACTCGTCAGGCCACGGTTTGGATCCGCCGCCGATAACAGGTGAATGCACAATGATGTAGCTCCCAGCCGCGGCGAGCTCATCAGCTACATGAGCAGTAAAGCTCATTTCTAGAGAGCTATTTCCCACCCGAACCACTTCCAGTCGGGTCTTGATCTCATCTCCGAAAAAAATTCGTTGCTTATATTCCATTTCTACTTTAACACGAGGTATTTGACCAAAAAGTGTCTTGGGTAATCCAAGCTTGCGATAAAGCGCAGACTCGCACTCTTCAACCCATCGGAAGACCGATGTGTAATGCTGGTGTCCTGCGGCATCCGTCTCTTGCCATTCCAATAATCGGAGCTTTTCAACAAAGACATTGCCCATCGTCGACCCTTCAATGAGATAGTTGGCATCAATAAATAACCATCAAAGGCTATTCCTTCACTTTCCCTACTCACAAACACTAGCATTCAGGCTATGCTCAATATCTTCACTGGCGAAGCTCGAGACTTGATCGATAGATCATCTAGACCACAGTCACTCATCATTACAATCTATGGAGCGTACAGTCGCAGCAATGATGGTTGGTTTTCGGCAAACTCAATTATTCGCCTTTGCCGCGAGCTCGATGTTCAAGAAAATGCTGCTCGAAGTGCACTTGCTCGATTTAAGCGTCGCGAAATTCTCGTATCAAAAAATCGAAATGGCGTTGTTGGCTACGCCACGAGCCACGAGATGCGTCAGACTTTTGACCAAGGGGATGCCCGAGTCTTGCGTCGACGTGAACCACCAAGTAATCACGGATGGATTCTCTTTGCCTTCTCTATCCCAGAGGAGTTACGAGCTGTTCGATACCAAATTCGATCTCGCTTGATCCGAATAGGATTCGCACAAGTCACTGGCGGATTATGGATTGCCCCTCACCAATTGGCCGATGATGCGATATTGCTAGCGCACTCTCTCAAAGTAGAAAAATATCTCAATATTTTCTCTGCTCAGCACCTAGCCTTTGAGCCAACTCCAACGGTAGTTGCGACGTGGTGGGATTTTGAGGGAATTCAAGAGATTTACAGATCATTCTCAAAAACCGCTGCACCTGTTGCAAAATATTGGAACGGGAAAAAAGGACCGATTGATCCCGAGCGAGCATTCCGTGATTACACAAAGATCCTGACCAACTGGCGACACGCACCCTACTTTGATCCTGGGCTTCCAAAAGATTTTCTACCAAAAAACTGGGCGGGATTTTCTGCAACCGATACCTTCTTCACATTGCATGACAAACTGGCAGAGCCCGCATTAGATTACGTTCTCAGCATTACTAAATAAATCGAAACCAGATGAAGTGAAGACCGTCGAGTGAAGGAGTTTAAACCTGAAGCCTAACGGTCTAAAGGTTTAAAGGTTTAAAGGTTTAAAGGTTTGATTGATAATCCTTATTGATGTAGAGATCCATATATTCGTGCACCGTTAGTTTCTCTAGCTCAGCTCTATTGAGTGATGCTTTAAGAATTTGATCTTGTTGCTTCTTACTAAAAATTCGAGCTACATTTGTTGCGAACTTGGCGTGCAATAATGGGATTCCCTCAACTCGACGTCGTGCGTGACCCACTGGATACTCCACAACAACTTCATCTAGCGAAGTACCATCGGTGAACTCGACGGTCAATGCATTGGCGATTGAGCGCTTGCTCGGATCATGGTAATCCGCGGTGAACGAGGTATCTTCAACACAGGTAATTTTTTCGCGGAGCGCATCGATGCGGGGATCACTTGCCACATCATCTTCGTAATCGCGAGCCGTTAGCCGACCAAAAATTAATGGCAGAGCAACCATGTACTGAATGCAGTGATCGCGATCTGCAGGGTTATTGAGTGGACCTTGTTTGTCAATGATCCTGATGCAGGCCTCGTGGGTTCGGATTGAGACACTTTTAATATCATCTGAGGTCTTACCCAAAGCTGCCATCTGCTGATGAATCGTCATCGCCGCTTCTACACCCGTTTGAGAGTGAAATTCTGCGGGAAATGAAATTTTGAAGAGAACGTTCTCCATCACATATGAACCATATGGGCGCTGGAAAGTGAATGATTTTCCACGGAAAGAAGAATCATAAAATCCCCACGTTTTTGCAGAAAGTGCCGTTGGGTAACCCATCTCTCCGGTCTTTGCGATCAGCGCCAAGCGAACAGCACGAGAGGTAGCGTCACCCGCCGCCCATGATTTACGCGAGCCCGCATTTGGATAGTGACGATATGTTCGCAGTGATTGACCATCTACCCAAGCCAGAGAAACCGCAGCCAAGGTCTGCTCTCTGGTTAGTCCCAACATCTGAGCGACGACCGCAGTTGATGCAACCTTGACCAAAACGACGTGGTCGATACCTACCTTATTAAATGAGTTTTCCAGCGCAATACAGCCTTGGATTTCGTGAGCTTTGATCATCGCGGTCAAAACATCTCTAACCGTCAAGGCCGTTCCACCCGTCGATACAGCGAGTCGGGAAAGATAATCTGCAATAGCGAGAATTCCACCCAAATTGTCCGATGGATGACCCCACTCGGCCGCTAGCCACGTGTCATTAAAGTCGAGCCAACGAATCATCGCACCAATTGTGAAAGCGCCCTGAACCGGATCCAACACATAGTTGGTTCCCGGTACCCGAACCCCATTCTCGACTGTGATGCCTGGGACAACCGGCCCAAGAAGTTTGCGGCATTCACGGTATTCGAGCGCTTCGAGTCCGCATCCGAGCGTATCGAGAAAACAGTTCCATGCCGTTTCATAGGCCACTTCGGAAGTAACCTCGTAATCCATGACATAGTCAACAATCGCTGTGATCTCTGGATCGTATTCCTGATTAACTTTCACAATAGCTGATGACACGTTTATCGAACTCCCTCTATGTCGAAATTATCTATCTGCAATCGGAATGAAAGCGATATCTTCTGGGCCGGTATAGGTAGCGCTAGGTCTAATAATTTTATTATCTATGCGCTGTTCTATCACGTGAGCAGACCAACCGGTAGTGCGACTCATCACAAAAATTGGCGTGAAGAAGAGGATTGGAATCTTCATTTTGTCGTAAGCAACCGCCGAGAACCAATCTAGGTTCGGGAACATCTTCTTTGCATCCCACATCACGGATTCAATTCGCGCAGCCACATCGAACCGATCCATATCACCTTGATCGGCAGATAGCTCACGAGCAACATCTTTAATAATCTCGTTTCTTGGGTCAGAGATTGTGTAGACCGGATGGCCAAAACCAATAATGACCTCTTTATTAGCGACACGATCTCTAATGTCAGCTTCCGCTTGATCAGGTGTTTGGTAACGTTCTTGAATTTCAAGTGCGACTTCGTTTGCGCCACCATGTTTTGGTCCACGAAGTGCACCGATTGCACCGGTAATCGCAGAAAAAATATCGGAACCGGTTCCAGCAATAACACGGCCGGTAAACGTTGAAGCGTTGAACTCATGCTCTGCGTACAGGATGAGAGAAATGTGCATCGCCTTTTCCCAGAGTTCACTCTGTTTTGTTCCGTGCAAAAGGTGAAGGAAATGACCGCCAATGGAATCATCGTCGGTTTCAACCTCAATCCGAGTCCCGCTCTGTGAAAAGTGATACCAATAGAGAAGTATCGATGGGAGGCAGGCGATCAAGCGATCGGCGATCTCTCGAGCCTGATATTCAGAATGATCATGCCTCTCCGGCTCAATACAACCCAGAACGGAGACGCCCGTGCGCATAATATCCATAGGATGGGTAGTCGCTGGGAGTTGTTCAAGTACGGTTTTTAGCTCTTCCGGTATGTGCCGCAAAGACTTAAGTTTCTTTTTATAGGCAACGAGTTCAGATAACGTGGGTAACGAACCATGTATCAATAGGTGAGCAACTTCCTCGAATTCACAGTTAGCTGCTAGATCCGCAATGTCATATCCCCGATAATGGAGATCATTACCAGAGCGACCAACGGAACATAGCGCCGTATTTCCGGCAGGAACTCCAGATAGCGCAACCGACTTCTTTGGTTTGAATTCGATATTCTCTTTCTCGCTCATTATTTTCTCACTCCTTTGATCCATCAATCTGAAATTTGTCTAAAGCGCTCTCGTAGTGATAGTAATTAATGCTTCGATATAACTCATCCCGAGTTTGCATCTGATCAACGACCGATTTTTGAGTTCCCTCCGTACGGATCGCTCGATACACGTTTTCGGCAGCCTTGTTCATGGCGCGAAAGGCTGATAGCGGATAGAGGACTATCTCTACCCCAACACTCGCCAGCTCCTCTACTGTAAAGAGCGGAGTTAAACCAAACTCTGTGATGTTGGCAAGGACCGGAACATCAAAGGCACTAGTAAATTTCTGATATGTGTCGAGGTCACGAATCGCCTCTGGGAATAACGCATTGGCCCCAGCTTCAATAAAGGCCCCGGCCCTGTCGATAGCTGCCTCTAGACCTTCGACTGCCAAAGAATCCGTTCGAGCCATGATCGTGAAATCTGGATCAGTTCGGGCATCTACCGCTGCTTTTATCCGATCTACCATCTCTGATTTGCTTACTAACTCTTTATTGGGGCGATGACCGCATCTCTTTGCACCAACTTGATCTTCTATGTGCAGCCCAGCGGCTCCGGCCTTGATCACCGAACGAACCGTTCTTGCGATATTAAAAGCAGAGGAACCAAACCCGGTATCGACATCCACCAGAAGCGGTAGGTCGCACACATCGGTAATCCTTCGGATATCGATCAGAACATCTTCTAGTCCGCTGATCCCAAGATCTGGGAAACCGAGCGATCCAGCTGCCACACCGCCACCCGATAGGTAGATCGCCTTGAACCCAGCTCTTTGAGCGAGTAGAGCGTGATTGGCATTGATAGCACCGATGAGTTGAAGCGGGCTTTCTTCAGAGAGTGCCTGCTGTAATCGGGCACCAGCGGTAGGTGATAACACAGTAGGACTCTAGCACGGCGATTTTGCGATCGTTAAAAAACTGTCTTTACGATCCACCTGTTCAAACCACCTTACTCCCGAGGGGGGAGAATCCATCTCTGAAAAGGTTGACCTTGGCCATGAAAAAACTTCACAACCAATCGTTCTTGCGAAATGTTCTATAGAGAAATCCGGTTAACGTTGCCATCACACCGAGAACGACAAAATAGCCATATTTAAAGCTTAACTCCGGCATATGATGAAAATTCATGCCGTAGATGCCGGCAATCATCGTCGGTCCAGAAGCTAATGCCACCCATGCGGATATGCGTCGTACATCAATATTCTGTTGCACCTGAATATGAGCCAAATCCGCCTGCAGAACCGAGGTAATCAAGGAATCAAGTGCCGTAGCCTGCTCACAAGCTTGAAGTAGGTGATCCGATGTATCTCGAAAAAAGGGCTGAATTTCTTCTGGAACCGAACCGCTTTGAACATTAAATAATTTCCCTAACGGAATAACGAGAGGCTCAATTGCATGTCTGAATTCGATGATCTCTCGTTTCAGAAAATAAATCTCCTGCGAAAAAGTTTGGCGCTTTCCATTGAAAACTTTATTCTCAACTCCGACGACTTCCATCTCTAGCGAATTTGCAATCACCGTATAGCTATCGATAATTCGATCTACAACTGCATGAAGCACTGCATAGGGTCCAAGCTTGAGCATATTGGGATGATGTTCCAAATCATTTCTTACGCTCGACAACGGGCTACCTTCACCATGGCGTACAGTGACTATAAAATTGTCACTAATAAAACATAATAATTCGCCGGTTGAAATTTCTTGTTCTGATTTGTCGAAGAAGACAGTTTTGATGACGAACAAGGTGAGCGAACCGTAGTTTTCAATTTTGGGCCGCTGTTTGGCGTTAATAGCATCTTCTACTGCGAGCGGGTGAAAATTAAGTTCACCAACTACTTTATTGAATTCCGCTGCTGTGGGTTCTGATAATCCGAGCCAGACGAATCCACCTTCTTTACGCGCGAAATCCACCAATTGGGAGATATCCGTCGGACCAACAACTCGGATACCGTTTTGATAGAGAGCCTCATCTACGATCATGGAGATAACTTACCCTGCCTAACCATTCACAGAGATAAGCGCTACTCCAGAGATCGCCAAAGCAATGCCCAAGTACTGAATTTTGTGTAGCCGCTCATGCAAAAATCTGAAGGCGAGTAGCGATGTCATGATGGGAAATAGTGACCCTAAGACCATTGCAATGGAGACCAAGCCCTTTGTCGTGGCGATTCCCAAAAGATAGTTACCCAGAAAGTCCGCCACGCCGATGGCTGCCAAAATTTTGAGGTCTCTTCGTTGAAATCCACCCAATGTTCGAAATTTCAGCGCAATGAGAGCGCAAGTACAGAGAGAGATCACACGCATAGCAGTCATGGTCAGCAACGGACTGGTCTTGCTTCCTTGCGCCATAAAAGTGAGCGCGGTACCAAATCCAATCGCGGCACAGAATCCTAGAAGAAGGGGTTTGAGTGGAAGATTTTTGACGATTTCGGGACCCGAAGCACAGAAGGCCCCTATCAGCGCTACCCCCATCCCCAGGTACTGAATAAGATGTGGGCGTTCACCAAGAATAAAGGCGTAAACCAATGGAATTATGGCGCTGAGCGAACTAATCGGTGAAACAACCCCCATGCGCCCGGTTGCTAAACCGGTATAAAACGCGACCAACCCTAGAAATCCTGCGACCCCTGCCCCTAATGCTGGTAAAAAATATCCGTTCCAGGAGAGCGTTGGCGCTATCCATGAGCCACTTGCCAGCACCAGAACGACGCCAAGTACGAAACTTATCGCCTGCGAGGCTCCGGTCACGGCCAGTGATTGATATCGCTTAGACAAATTGCCGCCGAGGAAATCGGCCGTTCCCCATAGGACACTGGAGATCAGCGCGAGAAAAGAGGCCACACGGGGAGTTTAGTAGGCTTTGCTTATGCTCTCCGACGCCCTCACCTTTCTATTTTTTGTACTGGTTGGGCTCGAAATCCGAGAAGGGTTGAATAAACCGAAGGAAGCGGTCCTACCAAGTTTATGTGCACTCTCTGGAATGATTTTGCCAGCGCTTATATTCATTCTTTTTCAGACAGGTACTGACGCCTGGGCTGTGGCTATGCCCACCGATGTCGCCTTAGCAATCGGAGCGCTGAGCATTTTGGGGAAACGAGTTAATCCTTCGGTCAGGCTCTTTCTACTTACGCTCGCCGTAGCGGACGACTTTTTCTCGTTACTCGTTATCGCCGTTTTTTTCCATAGCAAACTACATCTAGCCAGCGCCATCTATACGCTGGGAGCAGCCACAATCGGTTTCTTACTGCCATACCGTTTACAGTTCATCAAGTATCTCTCCCCCGTTGCGACTTTTGTGATCATTCCAATGTATATCTGGATCAACTTGCTCTCTCACTTACATTTCACATCAACCGGTATATCGCTTGGCATTGCATTGGTGATTGCTAGGGTCCTTGGAAAAGTTCTCGGAATTTCCTTAGCGGCCTGGTTACTGACGCGCCTCACGAAATTGCAGTTGCCAGAGAGCCTCGATTTACGAGAAATTATCGGTGTTGGATTACTCGCCGGAATGGGTATGACGGTCTCGCTAGTAATCGCACAGATCACCCTGAACGTATCGTCTCAACTGAATCAGGTCAGAGTTGCGCTATTTATTGCAGCAATAATCTCTGGAACGCTTGGAACACTCTGGCTCAGTCAGAGTACTAAATCGACGGACTAGGCACGAAAAGTTAGAAGAAAGGCGGGACTCATCGTTTTCTTGATGGGTCCCGCCTTCTGAAGCTTAGTTCTGACCAACCTTTGTCTTTGCCTTTCTATGGAAATCTTTCACAATTCCAATCGCGGCCTGGGCGAAGGCGTTGGTATAGGTTGCATTCAGATTAACAGCTGCAACCTTTGCTGCTGTCCACACACCATAATCGATGCGACCTTTTTGCTCAGCGCGCAAAACCCCGAGCGCTGCTCCTACAGGCATTCTGATTCCAGGGTTATACATAACTTTTTCATCATTCAACGCGGATACGTAGGTATCGAGACCTACACCAGCGTAGTAATCGGCAGGCATTGCCTTGGCGATCTCTAGTGCAGTGTGTGCATCGATCCAAGCCAGTGTGTCATACATGGCACTAACAACACCCTGAACTTGTGTCTGATGTGAATTAATCCAGTCAGTCATTCCATAGACAGAAGTTGCGACATAGTTGTGACCGAGTGCAGCCTTTGTCTTATCACCATAACGCATATCAGTAAGGACATAGCCAAGCTTCTGCTGAAGTACTGCGGAGATTGTTGGCTCTGTTGTCATACCGCAATCGACAGTCTTGTTCTTGAATGCGGCAAGGAATGTAGCACCGGCACCGATAACGACTGAGTGCATATCTGATGCCTTTACACCTACTGCGGCACCGATAGCACGAGTAATGAAGTTTGTTGAAGAACCTAGGCCTGTTACTCCAACGTTAACTCCACCCTTCCAATCTGCAGGAGTCTTGATCTTATCTGCCAAATCTGTACGACATAATTCAACTTCGCCTGGTGACTTGAGAAGAACAGCTACAGATTCTGAACTCTTTCCAAGAATCTGGAGGTCGATATTGTGATCAAAGAATCCACCCGTGAGCTGAACTCCACCGGCCACCATATCGTTTGTCGCATCTCCACCGGCTGGCTCATCAACCAATTCCACATTAACACCATAACGCTGATAGAAACCAAGTTGCTTAGCCAACATGAAAGGTAGATAGATCTGTTTAGAAAGTCCACCGACTTCAATTTTTACTACGTCGGCAGCTTTTGCCGACTGTACTCCCGCTGTAGTGGTTAGGGCTAACGCAACTGCGCCGAGAACCGCTACAACTTTTTTTGATTGCTTCATTTTTTGCTCCTTTTTATTTGCGGTAAATATCCCGGAACTCATTAGAGTTCAGCCCCGGAATTCTCATTTGGTCGCCAGTTCAACAGGCGATTTTCTAACTGGGTAATTAACCATTCTGCGGTTAGAGCCATGATGGCGATTACCAACATTGCCGCATAAACGCCGTTAGGGTTGAAAGTCGCCTGCGCGGTTGCGATTAATAGCCCCAAACCATGATTGGAACCAAGAAATTCCCCGACAATTGCACCGATTATGGCGAAACCGAAAGAGACGTGCATCGAAGCCATAATCCATGCAAAAGCGGATGGCAGAACAACCCTTCGGGTAACTTGGGAATTAGAGGCGCCAAGCAGTCGTGCATTAGCGATTAACTTCTTATCTGCCTCACGAGTGCCAGTAAATGCGTTAAAGAAAACCGGAAAAAAGACCAGCACAAAGGCAAGGGCAATTTTTGAGGTGGAGCCAAGGCCCCAAATCACGGTAAAGATAGAACCGAGAACTACGCGGGGAATTGAGTTCGCAATCTTTATGTAAGGAGCGAAAACTTCTGCCAAAATTCGATTACGTCCCAGTAATATCCCAAAAATAACTCCAAGAATCACACCGATAACGAACCCATAACTCGCTTCCATTAAAGTGACGTAAGAGTTATACCAAAGCGACCCGGCAGCTGTGCCATTATGAATCCACACCATTAATTGATGCCACACCCCAGTTGGTTGACCAAAGAAGAACGAATCCATAATTTTGTGATCGGTGAGAACTTGCCAGCTCACCAATAGAAAAACAGCTAAAGAAATTTGAAGAGCTTTAATTCTAATGACGCGAAACCGAGCTTTACGCTTCAGTTGCTCTTCAGATGCGAAATCCGGGTTACCTAATGTCTGTTCAATGCTCATGCTTGGTTCACTAACCCCTTTACTTGGAAACAATCAATTGACGTTGATATGCCACATCAACCTCATCTCGTAGGACTTCCCAGAGCTCTTGGTAGATCTTGATGAATTCTGGACTAAATCGAATATCGCGAGCTTTACGGGGACGCGGTAGGTCGATCGTGAAATTTGCTTTAATGCTGCCCGGCCCCGCAGTCATAACAAAGACTCGATCAGATAACGCAATAGCTTCTTCTAGATCGTGAGTGACAAACATAACCGTGGAACCCGTCTGCTCCCACAGCTGCATTAGCTCCTCCGTCATAATCGCGCGAGTTTGCACATCAAGTGCAGAGAATGGTTCGTCCAGAAGGAGTAGTCGGGGCTCATTGATCAGCGATTGCGCTAG